>Ga0066903_100007288_pt1 | contig 10003 bp, 10 predicted proteins | sample PanSoiMetaGPlot1_FD_67491 | JGI IMG/M metagenome (GOLD analysis project Ga0066903, IMG submission 67491) | Tropical forest soil microbial communities from Panama analyzed to predict greenhouse gas emissions - Panama Soil - Plot 1 (version 2) | ecosystem: Environmental > Terrestrial > Soil >... | reverse complement strand
CTCGACCAGAAGCTGTTCGCCGCCATCAGGCTCACCCGGCTTGCCTGGCCGCGGATGAAGGAGCGGCGCTTCGGCCGTGTCATCAACGTGCTCAACATCGGCGCCAAGGCGCCGCGCGCCGGTTCGGCGCCGACGACGATCTCGCGTGCGGCCGGCCTTGCGCTCACCAAGGTGCTCGCGCACGAAGGGGCGCCGTACAACATCCTGGTCAATGCCATGCTGGTCGGCTTCATCGAGGCCGATCAGCACGTGCAGCGTGCCGCCAAGGCCGGCATCAGCTATCAGGACTACGTCGGCCGGCGCGCCAAGGACATTCCGCTCGGACGCATCGGCAAGGCCGAGGAGTTCGCCAACCTCGCCTGCTTCCTCGCCTCCGACGCGGCCTCCTACATCACCGGCGCCGCGATCAACGTCGACGGCGGCCACTCGCCGGTGATGTGAAGGTGGCTGCGATAGGCCCGCTCCACCGACAGGAGGGGACCCGGAATCCCGCCGGTGGCCGTGTCGGGGGGATGTGCTAAAGAGGCGCCCATGGGCCTTGCGATCATGATCCTGGGACTGGTCGTTTTCCTCGGCGGCCACGTTTTCATCACCATGCGTGGGCACCGCGCCGCTGCGATCGCGCGCTTCGGCGAAGGGCGCTACAAGGGGCTGTTCTCGCTCGCCGCGGTGATCGGCATCGTTCTCATCGGCTATGGCTTTGCGTATTACCGCGCGACGGGGTGGATCGATATCTGGTTTCCGCCGCCTTGGACCCGTCATGTCACCGACGCGCTGGTCTGGCCCGCGATGATCTGCGTCGTCGCCGCCTATATCCCTGGCGAGATCAAGCGCGCGCTCAAACACCCGATGCTGGTCGGCGTGAAACTGTGGGCGGTCGCGCATCTCATCACCAACGGCGATCTCGGCTCGATCATCCTGTTCGGATCATTTCTCGCCTGGGCGGGGTACGATCGCATCGCCGTCAAATATCGCGGTGACGCCGTCGCGCTGCCGAAGCCCGCCGCTGGGTACCGCAATGACTTCATCGCCGTCGTTGTCGGCACGCTGGTTTATTTTGCCCTTGGTCTTTGGTTTCATCCCTGGGTCATCGGCAAGCCGGTGTTCGGGAGTTGACCCATGTCCACGCAGCAGGAGATCAGGCGTCTGACCGCGCCCGATATCCGCGCCCGCAAGGGCGCCGAACCGATCGTGTGCCTGACCTCCTATCACGCGCACACGGCACGTCTGGTCGACCGCTACTGCGACGTGATCCTGGTCGGGGATTCGCTCGGCATGGTGATGCACGGGCTCGAGACCACCGTACCGGTGACCCTCGACATGATGATACTGCAAGGACACGCGGTGATGCGCGGGTCGAAACGCGCGCTGGTCGTCGTCGACATGCCGTTCGGCTCCTATGAGCAGTCGAAGGAACAGGCGTTCGCGTCATGCGCGCGGGTTCTCAAGGAGACCCATTGCGGGGCGATCAAGCTCGAAGGCGGTCGCCGCATGGCCGAAACGATTGCGTTCCTGGTTGAGCGTGGCGTTCCGGTGATGGGGCATGTCGGGCTCACGCCGCAGTCGATCAACACGCTCGGATCGTTCCGCGCGCAAGGTCGCGACGAGGCCGACTGGGAGCCGATCGAGGCCGATGCGATGGCGGTGGCGGACGCGGGCGCCTTCTCGGTGGTCGTGGAGGCGGTTGCCGAGCCGCTCGGCCGGCGCATCACCGAGCAGATTCCCATTCCCACCATCGGCATCGGGGCGAGCCCGGCCTGTGACGGCCAAATCCTCGTGCTCGAGGACATGCTCGGTCTGTCCCCGCGCGTGCCCAGATTCGTGAAGCGTTACGGCGATCTCGGGCCCGGCATCGAGACGGCGATCGCGACCTATGCCAAGGAGGTGCGCAAGCGCGAGTTCCCCGGTCCCGACCATGTCTACCCAATGCGGCCAAAGGCCCGGAAAAAGGCGGATCTTTGAGGACTTTCGTGGGGTTAATGCCCGCCTTTGCCTTGCCCGCGCCACATCGATAAGCTATCGGGCCAGCCGGGATAGGCGTTATCGGGGACGGGCGAGGCGGGACACTCTGACGTGGCCGATATCTTCCAGGAAGTCGATGAGGAGGTGCGACGCGAACAGCTCAAGAAGCTGTATGAGCGCCACCAGAACCTCATCTTCGCCGTCATCTTCCTGATCCTGGCCGGTGTTGGCGGGTGGCGCGGTTACGAGTGGTGGGCGTCCGAGCGGGCCGCCGAGACCGGAACCGCCTTCGAGATCGCGCAGAGCCTGAGTGACGAGGGCAAGCACGCCGATGCCGAGGCCGCCTTCGCCAAGATCGCGGCCGAAGGCTCCGCCGACTACCGCAGCCTTGCCCGCGTGCGTCAGGCCGCCGAGATCGCCCAGCGCGATCCGAAGGGCGCCGTCGCCGCCTACGCGAAGATTGCCGACGACGGTTCGGCCGGGATCGCGCTCCAGGATGTTGCCGCCCTGCGCGCCGGCTCGCTGCTGATCGATCAAGGCTCCTTCGATCAAGCGCGCTCGCGCCTGGAACCGCTGGCTTCCGAGGGCCGGCCCTATCGCTACATGGCCCGCGAACTGCTGGCGTTCGCCGCCTGGCGCGCCGGCGACACGGCCGGAGCCAAGCGTTGGACCGACATGATCACCAGCGACTTCCAGACGCCACCCGGAACGCGCGCGCGCATCGACATGCTGATTGCGCTCATCGCGGCCGGCAGCGCCAGTTGAGGGTGGAACAATGAGGCGAGCCTCGCACATCATCCTTCTTGCATCGGTGCTCGCGCTGCCGCTCGCCGGCTGCGGCAGCGTTACCGACTTTGACCCGACCGAGTGGTTCGCCGGCGCCACGGATATGTTCAACAACAAGAAGAAGCTGCCGGGCGACCGCAAGCCGGTGTTCCCGGAAGGGGTCCCGGGCGTGGCGCAGGGTGTCCCGCCCGACCTGATGAAGGGCAATCAGCCGCAACCCGAGAACACCGGCGCCACCCCGGGCCAGGCGACCGCTACCCCGGCGACGCGTCAGGCGACTGCGGCGCCCGAAGAGTTCACGCCCGCGCCACGGGAAAAGGCCAAGGCCAAGGTGAAGGCTAAACCAAAGCCGGCCGTCACCGAGGAACGGCCACCGACCACTGTGACGGTCAGGCGGGCACCGCAGCAGCAGCAGCCGCAGGAGCAACCGCCGCCGCAACAGCAACAGCCGACCGTCGATTCGCTGTGGCCGGATCCGCCGCCTCCGTCGCGCACGACGACCCAGCCGGGCGCGATGCAGTGGCCGGACCCGCCGCCGATGCGCTGATTGCGTTCGGCGTCCGGGCGGGGCATAGAGCGGCCTTCGCAACCGCGCCGGCACCTTGCATGAGCTTCACGGTCGCCATCGTTGGCCGGCCGAACGTCGGCAAGTCAACGCTGTTCAATCGGCTGGTCGGCAGACGTCTGGCGCTGGTTGACGACCTTCCCGGCGTTACCCGCGACCGCCGCGAAGGCGCGGCGCGGCTCGGCGACCTTGCTTTCACGGCGATCGACACTGCCGGTCTCGAAGAGGCGGCACTGGACAGTCTCACCGGGCGCATGCAGGCCCAGACCGAGGCTGCGATCGCTGCCGCCGATGCGGTGTTCTTTCTCATCGACGCGCGTACAGGCCCGACACCGGTCGATCGCGCCTTCGCCGACCTCGTGCGCCGCTCGGGCAAGCCAACAATCCTCGTGGCCAACAAGAGCGAGAGCCGTGCCGCCGAGGCCGGCGTGCTGGAAGCCTATGCGCTTGGGCTCGGCGAGCCGGTTGCGATTTCGGCCGAGCACGGCGAGGGCCTCGCCGATCTCTACGACGCGCTGCGCCAGGCGCTCCCCGAAGAGACAGCGGGGCCGGCGAGCGGCACCGCGGGCGAACTCGCTCGCCCACTTCAAGTCGCCGTGGTCGGGCGGCCCAACAGCGGCAAGTCGACGCTGGTCAACCGGCTCATCGGCGAAGAGCGCCTGCTCACCGGGCCCGAAGCCGGCATCACCCGCGACGCCATCGCGGTTGATCTTGACTGGCGAGGGCGGCGCTTCCGCCTCCATGACACGGCGGGACTGCGCCGCCGCGCCCGGGTCGAGGCGAAGCTCGAGAAGCTCTCGGTCGCCGATGCGCTCAACGCGGTGCGCTTCGCCGAGGTCGTGGTGGTTCTGATCGATGCGCAGACACCGTTCGAGGAGCAGGACCTGCGCATCGTCGATCTCGTCGAGCGCGAGGGCCGCGCGCTCGTCATCGGCATGAACAAGTGGGACCTGGTCGAGGGCCGCCCGGGCGCGATCGGCAAGCTGCGCGCCGAGACCGACCATTGGTTGCCGCAGGTCAAGGGCGTCCCGATCGTCGCGCTGTCGGGGCTGACCGGCACGGGACTTGATCGGCTGATGGCGGCGGTGGTCGAGGCGCACGCAGTCTGGAACAGGCGGGTGCCGACCAACGCGCTCAACCGCTGGCTTGCCGAAGTCACCGCCGCCCACCCGCCGCCGGCGGTGGCTGGGCGCCGCATCCGTCTCGATTACCTGACCCAGCCGAAGAGCCGGCCGCCGACCTTCGTGCTGTTCTGCAGCCGCGCCGATGCGGTGCCGGACGCCTATCGGCGCTATCTCGTCAACGGCCTGCGCGAGGCCTTCGACCTCCCGGGAACCCCGATCCGGTTGACGCTGCGCGAGAAGAAGAATCCTTATGCGAAACGCAAGCGGCGCAGCGCATGACCCCGGTCATTATCCGAACGGGCATCTTGCACAGATAGTCCCATGACCAAGGTCCAGTCGATCGCGCCGGCCCGCAACGCCGCCTTCATTTTTATCTTTGTCACCGTGCTCCTCGACATGCTGGCAATCGGCATCATCGTCCCGGTGCTGCCGCGGTTGGTGGTCGATTTCGTCCAGGGCGACGCGGCGCGCGGCGCAGACTATCTCGGGCTGTTCGGGACCGCGTGGGCGCTGATGCAATTCGTGTTCTCGCCGGTCCAGGGCGTGCTGTCGGACCGCTTCGGGCGAAAGCCTATCATTCTTCTGTCGAATTTCGGGCTTGGGCTCGACTACGTCCTGATGGCGCTCGCGCCCACGCTGTGGTGGCTGTTCGCCGGGCGCATCATTTCGGGGATCTGTTCCGCCAGTGTCTCGACCGCTTACGCCTACGTGGCCGACGTGACGCCGGCGGACGAGCGCGCGGCGCGTTTCGGCCTGATCGGCGTCGCCTTCGGCGCAGGTTTTGTGTTCGGCCCGGCGCTGGGCGGTCTTGCGGGCAACGTCGACCCGCGCCTGCCGTTCTGGATCGCCGCGGCGTTGAGCCTCAGCAACGGCCTCTATGGCCTGCTCATCCTGCCGGAATCGCTGCCGTTTGATCGGCGGGCGCCGTTCGCTTGGCAGCGTGCCAATCCGGTAGGTTCGTTGGTGCTGCTGCGATCGCATCCGGGACTGACGACGCTGGCGCTGGTCAATTTCCTTTCGAGCCTCGCGCATGCGAGCCTGCCGACCATCGGCGTGCTCTACATGATGTATCGCTATCAGTGGGATGAGCGCATGGTGGGCTTCACCATGGCGGGCGTCGGGCTCTGCGCGATGATCGTGCAGGGAACCCTGATCCGTCCGGCCGTGACGCGCTTCGGCGAACGCACAGCGCTGTTCATCGGACTGAGCTTCGGAATTGCCGGGTTTGCAATGTTCGGCCTCGCGTCGAACGGCGTGACCTTCTGGCTCGGCATCCCGCTGCTGGCAGTTTGGGGCCTCGCCAGTGCGGCGTCGCTCGGCTTGATGAGCCGCCGGGTCGGTCCGAGCGAGCAAGGCCAGCTGCAGGGTGCCAACGCAAGCCTGATGGGTATTGCCAATCTGTTCGGTCCCGGCCTGTTCACGCAGGTCTTTGCGGCCTCCATCGGCTCGGGTGCCTGGCACCAGCCGGGAGCGCCCTATCTGTTGGCGGCGCTGCTGGTGGCCATGGCGCTTGCAGTCGCGGTCCGCGCAACGCAGCCTGGCGATGCAAGACGAGCGAGGACCCCATGATCGTGGATTCCCAGATCCATCTGTGGACGGCGGAAACGCCCGAACGGCCGTGGATCCCGGGCGGGCAGACGCGCGCACACCTGCCCGAGCCGCTGACCTATCAGAAGTACGTGCCGCTCATGGTGGAGGCGGGCGTCGATCGCGCCATCATCGTTCCGCCGACCTGGCCGCTCGAGGAAAACGAGCACGCGCTCGAAGCGGCGAGCCGACATCCGGATCGGTTCGCCATCATGGGCCGGTTCGCGATCGAACGTCCGCAATCGCGCGATCTGTTGCCGACCTGGAAGAGCCAGCAGGGCATGCTCGGCGTCCGCCTCGCATTCAACCATGAGAAGACGCGCTGGATCGTCGACGGCAAGGCCGACTGGTTCTGGCCGGTCGCCGAGAAGCACGATGTTCCAGTCATGCTGTTCGCGCCCGATGCGCCCGAAGCAATCGGGCCGATCGCACGCGATCACCCGAATCTGCGCCTGATCATCGATCACATGGGGCTGGCGACGCGCGGGCCCGAGTTCAGGCGCGTGCGCGAGCGGATCGCGCTGATCACGCCGCTCGCCAAATATCCAAACGTGGCGGTCAAGCTGTCAATGGTGCCCGGATTCTCAGAGGAGCCTTATCCGTTCCGGGACATGACGCCGCATCTGCGCCGGATGTTCGAAGCGTTCGGGCCGCGGCGCTGCTTCTGGGGAACCGACCTGACGCATCAGCACGGCAAGTTTCCCTACCGGCAGTACGTGACTCATTTCACCGAGGAGCTCGATTTCCTCTCGGACGACGACAAGCGGTGGATCATGGGCGACGCGATCCTCGACTTCCTGAAGTGGCGATGCGCTTAGAGCTGCTTCCGTCTGAGTTGGATCTTTCGTTCGTCATGGCCGGGTCATGACGCGGAGAGGTCGAGTCCAAACAACTGGAAAAGCCGCCTAGCCGGGCTCAACGAGCCGGCCCTGCCGGAAGTCATAGAGCTTTCCGGTCTCCTGGAGCTCGGGCAGGCACAGTTCGACGATCTTGTCGGCGACCGGCTCGGCCGTCTTGAGCGACATCGGGTCCTCGCCCGGCATGGCGGCGGCGCGCATGCGCGTGCGCGTCGGGCCCGGATTCAACAGGTTGACCCTGACGTTGGTGGTCATGGTCTCGGCCGCGTAGGTGCGCGCCAGCGCATCGAGCGCGGCCTTCGAGATCGCGTAGGGGCCCCAATAGGCGCGCGGTTTCGCGCCGACGCCGGAGGTGAGGAACACCACGCGACCCGCGTCCGACAGACGCAGCAGCGGGTCCATCGTGCGGATGAAATGCCAGTTGGCGGTCACGTTGACGGCAATGACGTCGTCCCATTCCTTCGGGGGGACGTGTCCGAGCGGGGAGAGCGGGCCGAGGATGCCAGCGTTGCCGACGAGAATGTCGAGCCTGCGATAGCGCTCGTTCAGCGCCGCGGCGAGCCGGGCGATTCCGTCGTAGTCCTTGAGGTCGAGCGGCACCAGGGTCGCCGGGGAACCGCCGGCGGCGCGGATTGCGTCGTCCAGTTCCTCGAGCCCGCCGACGGTGCGCGCCACCGCGACCACATGCGCGCCGTCGCGGGCGAGCGCAAGCGCGGTGGCGTAGCCGATCCCGCGCGAAGCGCCAGTGACGAGCGCGATCTTGCCCGGCAGACGTGGAGACATGACGTCCTGGCTATGGGCCAGCAAACAAGGTTGTCAGCTGGCTTCCGCCAACAGCGAGAGCTGACGCGGCGCGTGCTCGCGTGCCGCCTGATCGGTCAGCGGCGTCGGATAGTCGCCGGTGAAGCAATGATCGGTGAACTGCGGGCGGACGGGATCGCGCTTCTCGTATCCCATGGCGCGGTAGACGCCATCGACCGAGAGGAAGCGGAGCGAATCGGCGCCGATGAACTGCCGCATGGCTTCGAGGTCGTGGGTCGCCGCCAGGAGCTTGTCGCGCTCGGGCGTGTCGATCCCGTAGTAGTCGGAATGGGTGATCGGCGGGCTCGCGATCCGCATATGCACTTCCCTCGCGCCCGCCTCACGCACCATCTGCACGATCTTGACCGAGGTGGTGCCGCGCACCAGCGAATCGTCGATCAGCACGACCCGCTTGCCCGCGATCACGGCGCGGTTGGCGGAGTGCTTCATGCGCACGCCGATCTCGCGGATGGATTGAGTCGGCTGGATGAAGGTGCGTCCCACATAGTGGTTGCGGATGATGCCGAGCTCATAAGGAATGCCGGCTTCCTGCGCATAGCCAATCGCCGCCGGGACGCCCGAATCCGGCACCGGCACCACCACGTCGGCGGCGGCGGGGGCCTCGCGGGCAAGCTCCCCGCCCATGGTCTTGCGCACGTCGTAGACGTGGCGGCCGCCCACGATCGAATCCGGCCGGGCGAAATAGATGTATTCGAAGATGCAGGGCCGCGCCGGCATTTTCGGGAACAGCCGATGCGTGTGCATGCCCTCGTCGTCGAACACCACCACCTCACCGTTCTCCACGTCGCGCACGTACTTGGCGCCGATGATGTCGAGCGCGCAGGTCTCGGAGGCGAGGATCGGGCAGCTGTCGAGCTTTCCGATCACCAGCGGGCGAATGCCGAGCGGGTCGCGGGCGCCGATCAGCTTCTTGTTGGTGAGCCCGACGAAGGCATAGGCGCCCTCGAGCTGGCGCAGGCCCTCGATGAAACGGTCGATGAAGCGGTTACGCTTGGCGCGCGCGACCAGATGCAGGATCACCTCGGTGTCGGTGGTCGACTGCATCAAGGCGCCTTCGTGCACGAGCTGGCGCCGCAGCGTCAGCCCGTTGGTGAGGTTGCCGTTGTGGCCCACGGCGAAGCCGCCACCGTCAAGCTCGGCGAACAACGGTTGCACATTGCGCAGGATGGTCTCGCCGGTGGTCGAATAGCGCACATGACCCATGGCGGACGTGCCCGGGAGGCGGTCGATCACCTCGCGGCGCGAGAAGTTATCGCCGACGAGCCCCATGCGGCGTTCGGAGTGGAACCGCTTGCCGTCGAAGGAGACGATGCCGGCTGCCTCCTGGCCGCGGTGCTGGAGCGCGTGCAGGCCGAGCGCGGTGATCGCGGAAGCATCAGGATGACCGAACACGCCGAAGACGCCGCACTCCTCGCGCAACCGGTCCCCGTCGAGGTCGAGGGGGCCATTTGCGTCCGGAGCATGGATCGTGTCGCTCATCTGGCCCCCATATAAGTCATCCTAGCGCCCCGCGGTATTGCCTTGGATCAGCCGCTGCATGCCGGTACGGTCGGTTTGCCCATAGCCTGAGGCCTCGCGCACGGGGGCAGCGAGGCTCCCGCGCTGGTCGGGCGGACCGTCCGGCGGTTCGCTGTCCTCGGGCTTGGGCCGCTTCAGCCTCTTCAAGATGGTGTTCTCCGGGTCTTCCGGCAACATCGACATCAGCCAATCCCCGGTCGATTGCAACATCACCTTGGACTTGGCGTTGGCGACCCAGCCCGGTTGCGTGCGCGGCGGCACGAGCCAGGCAAAGAACAGGAAGGCGACGACCATGATGAGCAGACCGCGGCCGAGCCCAAACAGGAAGCCGAGCGTGCGGTCGAGCGCCCCGACCCGGCTGTCGAGCACCATGTCGGAGAAACGGACCGTAATGATGGAGACGATGATCAGGGTTAACAGAAACGTGCCCCCGATTACGACGCCGGCCGCTATGATGTCATTGTTAAAGTAGGACTTCGCGTAAGGCAGGAGCTTGGCATAGGCGTAGAGGGTCGCGCCCGCAGCGATGATCCAGGCGGCGATCGAGAGAATCTCGCGCATGAACCCGCGGATCATGGCCAGCAGAGCCGAGATCAGCATGACGCTCAGGAGGATGATGTCGAGGATCGTGATGGGCATGACGAACTTCAGGTCCTCTGCACGCGGAGCACCCCTGACAAGCCGAATCGGCGGTCGCCGGTCCCGTAGCTGACCTGCGCCGCGAATCGCCGGCAAGAGGCCGCCGACCATCGCCCCAACTGTTTAAATTTCCTGCCCAATGT
>Ga0066903_100007287_pt1 | contig 10003 bp, 10 predicted proteins | sample PanSoiMetaGPlot1_FD_67491 | JGI IMG/M metagenome (GOLD analysis project Ga0066903, IMG submission 67491) | Tropical forest soil microbial communities from Panama analyzed to predict greenhouse gas emissions - Panama Soil - Plot 1 (version 2) | ecosystem: Environmental > Terrestrial > Soil >... | reverse complement strand
GTGTGGCGGTAGCCCCAGACGAGCCATTCCTCGCGCGTGAGCGGGCCGAAGAACGGATGCGGGACGCACTGCGTGTCGCTGGCGACGAAGCGTCGCAGCAGGGCGATCACGCGCTCGCGATCGCGATCGAAGTCGACGGGTCTGGTCCCGCCGATCGTCTGGTCGGCCTCGGGCCGTGTCGGCGTGCCCTTCGGCCACGGCAGCGACGTGTGGAGCGCGATGTACTTGACGATGGTACGGCTGCGCCACGTGTCGTTCGGGCTCATGGGCCGGTCGCCCAGGACGCCGGCGAAGGAGTCGCCGAGATGGCAGAGCATCTCGTGGGCGGTCATCTTGCCCCAGGCGCGGGGGCGCTTGTCGTGGAGTTTCCCGAGGCGCACCACGATCTGGTCCGTCATTCCGGGGTCCGCGAGAGAAATCGGTCTGGCCATGGCGCCTCACGCTGTCGCCGGGGTCTGACCCCGGACGGGGCCCCGCCGCTGCAAGTTGGGGTCTGACCCCTTTGGCAGGGAAGTTGCCAAATTGTGTGCCGGATCGGGTGCTAGTGGCTAGTGACGACCGATCGCAAATAGACTCTTTGAGGTACGAACGTACATCGCTCCGTCCGACAAGGCCGGCGTCGCCATCAGCAGATCCCCCATCGAATTGGCCGCAATCTGCCGGAAAGCCCGCCCCGCCGCCACGACCAGCATGTCCCCATCCTCGTTCGACAGGTAGATCTTCCCGTCAGCCGCCACCGGCGACGCGCTGAACCCGTTGCCGATCCGCTCCAGCCGCTGACGATAGATCTCCTCGCCCGTCTTCAGGTCGTACGCGTCGAACACGCCGTTGTTCGCCAGCACGTACAGGACGCCCTGGTAGATGAGCGGCGTCGGCATGTACGAGCCCCGGCCCGTGCGGCTCCAGACGACCGCGTCGCTGCTCGTCTTCCCCGACGCCAGCGTCACGTCGCCGCGCGCCTCCGGGCGCACCACGAAGATCGGCCGCTCCGGACCGCGCCCGCTCGCGACGACGAAGAGCCCTTCGGCGAACACCGGCGTGGGCGCCGTGATCTTCGAGCTGCCGCCGAGCCGCCACAACTCCTTCCCCGTCGATGGATCGTAGCCGCGGATGAAATTCGACGCGTTCGTCACCAGCTGCGGCCCCGACGCCGTGACGGCGACCGTGGGCGTCCCCCACGACGGCAACTCGTCGCGCGACGTCTTCCACACGGTCTCGCCGGTGTCCGCCTTCAACGCCAGCAGAAACGAATCCGCCTGCGTGTCGCACTGGACGATGACGAGGCCGTTCCAGATGATCGGCGAGCTCGCCGGGCCCCACTCGAACGTCGGGATGTCGTAGGCGCCGAGATTCACGCGCCCCAGATCGACCTTCCACAGGAACGTCCCGTTGACGTCGTACGCGTAGAGCCCTTCCGATCCGAACCACGCCACCACGATCCGCCCGTCGGTCGCGGGCGACGCGCTCGCGTAGGTGGACTTCACGTGCCGCTTGTTGCGCGGCTCCCCTTCGTGCGCCACGCGCTCCCACGCGATCCTGCCCGTGCGCTTGTCGATCGCGTAGATCATCCACTTCTGGCTCGACCGATCATCGGACGCGTCGCCGTCCCCATAGAGACCGGGACGGAACGTCGCGCCCGCGCGGCCGCTGACGGCGCTCGTCACGAAGATGCGATCGCCCCAGACCACCGGGCTCGAGTGCGCGAGACCGGGAATCGGCGTCCGCCACAGCACGTGGTCTCCCTTCGCGCCGTCCCACGTGTCGGGCAGGTTCATCCCCTCGGCGATCCCCGAGGCGCCCGGTCCGCGGAACGAGGGCCAGCTCCCCTCGCGGCGGGCGGCGGGCGGCAGCGCGGCGCGCCCTGGAGCGGACGTGCGGACGATCGTCCGGTCCGGGATCGCGACGGCTTCGCCGGACGGCCGCCACGTGCTGCGATCGAGAATCATGCGGCGCGCTTCACAGGTGTCCGACACCAGATCGAAGGTGACGTGCGCGTTGTCGGTCGTGAACCGGTAGCGTCCCGCCTGATCGCAGCCGCCGGCCGCGCCCGGCGTCACGAGCTCGATCTGATCGCCCGCGGCCTTCCACGAGCCCTTGAACGCGGGCCAGCCCTGGCCCTCGATCGTGAAGACGCCGTCCGCGCCGAACCTGGCGCCGAAGGCGCCGAACACGAGGGGTCCCGACGGCATCGGCGACGGCTGCGGCGCGGCGAGCGCGAGCAGGATTCCGGCGAGCACGGTCACGACACGCATCTGATGATCCTCAACAGGCCGGCTCGACATTCGACGCGAACAGCTTCAGCTCGGGCGACGCCGGCGTCAATCGCACCATCGACTCATACGAGAACCCCAGTCGCTCGAGCAGGCGGATGGACGGCTCGTTCGACGGATTGACGATCGCCAGCAGCCGCGTCAGGCCCAGCTGATCGCGTCCGTAGGCCAGGACCGCGCCCGCCGCCTCGCGCGCGTATCCCTGCGACCGGTACGGCGGCAGGAACGCGAACCCGATGTCGGGCTCGGGCAGCTCGTTGCGCTTCAGCAGACCGCAGATGCCGATCGGCACGCCGCCGTCGATCAGTTCGACCAGGCACAGCCCGAATCCATGCTGCGCATAGCTCGCGATCGGTCCGGCCGCAATGTAGTCGCGCGCGGCCTGGACGGTCCTGACGCCGCGGTCGGCAATGTTGCGGATGAAGGCGGGATCGTTCAGAAGCGCGAGCATGAACGCCGCGTCGTCGGCGGTCATCTCGCGGATGCGGAGTCTCGGCGTTTCCAGAATCATTGAACCCGGGCGATGAGCCAGCGATAGGCGAACCACGCAATCAGCGCAATCACGATGAGGACGCCCAGGCATCCCACGCCGCTCGCGCCCTGAGGCGGCGGGATGCCGAGCTCGCGTTCGATGGCTTCGGCTCTCTCCTTCGCCTCCTTCAGCCCGAGATCCGTGTGCCACCGGATCACCTTGATGGCTTCGATCCGGCGCCCTTCCTGGAGGAGGGCGCGGACCTCGGCGAGCGCCGCGTCGGGCAGCGGCTGTTCGGGCATGTGATCAGCGCGACATGACTACTTGCCGCGACGATGCGCGTCGGTCATGCCGAAGCGATCGGCGGTCTGCCCTTCGAAGTCCACTTCGATGAGGACCGCCGGTTCGTCTCCGACGACATAGCCGTCATGGCCCGGTTCGATCGCCACGACCTGCGGCGCGACGAACTCGAGCGTCGTCCCGTCGCCGTAGTCGATATGAATCCGCCCGCGCGCGATGAAGCCGACGTGCGCGTGCATGCACAGCTCGGTGCCCACCGTGCGCTTCATGTGCGTGGACCACCGGAACCCCGGCTGGTAGATCACGCGCTTGATGCGGCCGCTGCCGGCGCGCGCGACGTCCACGCGCACGCCGTCGAATTCCCGGGTCTCGGCCCCCTTGATCGGCGCCAGCAATGGATCGGTCGCGGCCATCAGCGTTTGTCCCTCATCGGAATCGGCAGCTTGCCGTCGGCGCCCGCAGTGAGCGTGATGAACTCGGGATCCTGCAGGATCGACGCGAAGACGGCATCCACGCGCGCCTCCATCATTTCTTTGCTCCGCACCGAATCGTACCTCTCGTACTCGAAGAAGTGGCGCTTCAGGAGCGCGAGCGCCTTCTCCTTGTCGCCCCGCTGCGCATAGATCGCCGCGAGGTTGTACGACGCGCACATCAGGTCCTCGTGCGCCTTGGCGACGTTCAGCGCCTCTTCGCCGCGGGCGCCCGGCTCTCCCGCGAGGAAGGCCGCCGCGAACACGACGTTGAATGGATCGTCGGGATCGAGCGCGAGCGCCTTGCTCGTATAGTCGTCGGCCTTCGCGCGATCCCCTTCCGAGTGCCAGTAGACGGCCAGGTTGCGATAGGTCAGCGCGAGCGGGAACACGCTCGCCGACTGCTCCATGAGGTGCAACCCCTTCAGGAACTCGCCGTCGTGAATCGTCATCTTGCCGATGCCGTGCAGCGCGACCGCGCGCGACATCGGATCCGCCGGCATGTGGAGGATGGTTTCGAACATCGCCCGCGCCTTGTCCCAGTCGCCCGTCTGATGGCGATAGAGCTCGCCCAGATAGCGGAGCGGGACGGGATCGGCGGGATCCATCTGCCGCGCGCGCGAATAGAACTTCTCGGCGGTCGTGTAGTCGGCGGCATCCTCGGCCATGAGACCCGACTGCAGCGCCTTCTCGATCGCGGCCCCGACGGCAGGATCGTAGTTCGGCGCCGGCGGCACCGGCTCGAGTCCTGTCACGCCGAGCTTCTTCAGCTCCTTGCCGGCGTCGTTCGCCTGCTTCGGGAACAGGCACTTCTGATCGAGCACGCTCTTGTACTGCGCGATCGCGGCGTCCTTGTCCCCTTTCTTCGCCGCGTCCTTCGCCGCGTTGAGGCTGTCCTTGACGGCCGACTCACGCGTCTTCATCTCTCCATCGAGCAGCTTCTCGACCTGTGCGACACGCAGCTTGCCGTCGTCGCCTCCCTTGGCCTTGCCGATGACCTTGCCTTCGGCGTCGGCGAGGACCGCCACCGGCAGCTTCTCGTCCGCCGCGAACCGCTGGCCGAGCGGCGTGCCCGCATCGGCGACGCCCATCGTCACGCACTGCGTGGCGTAGTTGGAGAGCATGCGGGAGAAGCGCAGGCTCGAGTTCTTCAGCTCGTTCTCCGACGCGGGAAACCAGTAGACGACCAGACTGCCGGGCGTCATCGCATCGGCGGGCGTGACCATCTTCCAGGGGACGGGATACATCGGCATCTCCGCGCCGCTCCCGCCACCGCCGCCGCGCATGCCGCCCATTCCACCGCCGCCCCCGCCGCCGCACGTGGCGAGCACGTCGACGACCACCATGAACACGATCGCGATGACCGAGAGGGACCCGGCAAGACGACGCTTCATAAAAATCCTCCAGATGACCGGAACGTGCATTCTAAGCCATTGCCGGCTTCGATTGGTGTCAGCTGCTCCGCTTGAAGAGACCGGTGTACACGCCCTTTCCGCGCACATGGCCCGCCATGGCTGCGATCACCGCCGCGCGGGTTTGTGACGGGGACTGCCCCACCGCTGCCACGTCGATCGGCGCGTCGAGCGCATACAGCTCGAACACGTAGTGATGGGCGGGTCCCGACGCCGGCGCCCCGGGCGCGCGATAGTTCGGGCCGGTCGCGCTGATCTGCCTGGAACCGTCCGGCAGCGTGGCGCCCTGCGGCACGTGCTCGGGCAGCGACCGCGCGGAGCCGGGGATGTTCCAGACCAGCCAGTGCAGCAGATCGTCGGTGCCGGGATTGACCGCCGCGTCCAGGTCGTGGACGACGAGCACGAAGCTCGTCGCGGTGTCGGGCACGTCGCTCCACGTCAGCGCCGGAGAGATGTCGCCGCCGGCCTGGCTGTACTTCGTGGGAATCGATCCGCCGTCGGGCCAGGCCGTCGACGTCAGCGTCATCGCCGGAATGCCGCCACGACCGCGGCCGCCGCCGCGCTGTCCGCCTCCGCCGCGTTGCGGCTCCGTCGAGACGGGCGGCTGCGGCGAGACGCTCCCGGGCGGAGGCTGAGCCGGCGGTTGCCGCGCATCGGCAAGCGCGACGGCGAGCGCGAGCAGCGCAAACGCGATGCGCATCGGCGCGCTCATTTGAACGAGGCCGGCTGCGTCCTGCGCCACGCGTCGTAGCGGAGACGAAGCGTCTTCACGGGGTTGAGGTTCTCGCCTTCGTGGATCGCATTCGCCCCTTTGTCGGGCTGCGCCACGCGGATGAACATCGTGTAGTTGCCGTTATTGTGCGAGTCGCCGCTGGTGTCGGTCTTCTCCGCCATCAGGATGTAGGCGACGTGCGCGGTCTTGCCGTCGCACGGAATCGCCGGCTTCGATCCGTCCTCCGGCGGCGGCGGACACGAGCAGCGGCTGTCGCCTCCGCCTGCATCGGCCGCTTCCATCGCCGCCATCACGCGATCGGTCATCGCGCCCTTCGCGTCGAGAAACGCCTTCACCGCGTTCGGCACGACCTCGCCGGGACGAAGGATGTTGCCCTGGATGGAATAGAAGATCTCGGTGCCCGGCACCTGCCCCTGCATGTCCTGCGCGACGTAGCCGTTGGTGAGACCCGAGTGACCGGCGGAGCGCCCCTGGAGATCGACGATGCCGAACTGGCGGCTCTGGAATGCCGGGTCCGCGCTCAGCATGTCGATGATGGCCCTGGGATCGGTGCCCTTCTGCAGCTCGTGGAACACGAGCATCTGGTTGGTGTGCGTCCCGTCGACGGCGGCCTGGCAGGCCGCCACGCCCTTGCCGGGGACGACGACCGCCTGCACGCCCGGCAGGAACATGTCGTCGTTGTTGACGCACGTCGCGGACGCGATTACGACCCGGCCGGTACTTCGATCGACGGCAACGATCGACCACGTCGCACGTGCAGTGGCTGGAACGGCCAGCAGCGCGGCGACCACGAGAACGGCTGTTCGGCCCATCCGCGGATGCTACCAGATTCGCGGTCGTCGTCAGACGCGCGCGCCGGCGCGGGATGCTCTGCCGGGAACAGGATGAACGGGTCGTCACCGGTCGGGCGTCGCGATCGCCGGACGCGGTGCAGGAGAACCAACCCGCATGCGAGCGCTACTCCGCCGATCAGGCTGAAGAACAGGAAGAGTCTGCCGCCGGGCAGGATCCACGCGGCAACGAGCGCGGTGCCGACGAGGCCGAGTCCGCCAACCCCGGCCACAGGGATGCGGCTCATGTTGATGACCGGCTCTCTGTCAGTGGCCATACGCACCTCCAGAAGCGGTTCACTCACAAGATACGTCTCGATCCCCTTCAGCGTTCCCGCGAACCCTCACTGCGGACGGGCTGCGAGATCGGGGATCAGCTAGCGCCGGAACGCCATCCCGTAGCAGACGACGTTCCCCCTCCGGCCGGGGGTGAGGTTCGGAAACGGCGAGTAGCCGTGAAGAATCCCCTCGCGCAGGAAGCCGCACTTCTCGAGCACGTGCGCCGACGCCTTGTGCTCCGGATGACAGAGCGCGTAGAGCCGCATGACGCCGAGCCGTCCGGCCACGCGGACCAGCTCCGTCAGCGCCTCGGTCGCGTAGCCCTGGCCCCAGGCGTCTCTGGCGAGCACATAGCCGGTCACCGCCTGGCGCGGCGTCTCGAAGCCGAATCCTGCGCTCCCGAGCAGCCGTCCGTTTTCACGGGATTCGATGATGTAGGCGCCGGCGGGCCAGCGATTCCACTCGTCGTTGCAGAGGGCGAGGAAGGTGCGCGTGTCTTCGATGGTTCGATGCGTGGCCCACCCGAGGTACTTGGTGACCTGGCGATCGCTCGCGTATCGCTTGAACACGTCGGCCGCGTCCTCGGGTTGGGGCCGCCGAAGAATCAGCCGTTCCGTTTCCAGGTGCTCAACACTCATCGTCTGCGCCCTCGCGCGTGACCCCCTGACGACGGGTTCCCGGTCGTCGTGTCGAGCAGTCCGAATCCCCACCCTGGTCTCCCGCTGCGCGCACGAACATGTCGCGCTGATTTCGTGCCCGATCGTTTCACCACAGCGGCGCGTGTCTTGGTACGACGTCGCTCCGCGATCACCAAGCCGACAGAATCCTTGTCGGAGGGTGATCGCGGTGACGCCGGCGGTTGCTCTCCGCCCCGCCCCATCTCCATGGGGGGTCGCCGCCGGCCCGCGCATCACCTGTTCCTGCCCAACAGGTTCGCGCGAGCGCGTCGGCCCGGCTGCGCGCGGTGTCGCACGGCAGCCTTCCGTTGTCGAAGGCGCTATCCAGCGAGCGCTTCTTCGAGACTGTTGAACACGCGCATGCCGCGGCTGCGCGCGAGGGCCACGATCTCGTCGGCGCGCGCCGACGGGCCCGGAATCCTTACGACAGCGTCGCACCTCGCCAGCAGTCGATCCGAGATCGGCTGGACGATATCGTTGATGCCGATCGCGCCGCCGTTCTTCGTGAACGCGAGATCGATCAACGGGAAGGCGAACCATTCCGCCATCACGGGAATGTGGCCCGCGCCAAACAGTGAGAGTGCAGCGGATTCCGCCGCCCGGACGTCCCCACCTGCGATGAGAAGCATGGTTATCTCCGATGGCTGCAAGGCCGGCTGGTTTCGACTCTGCGCCTGCGCTTGAGCGAATGGCGTCATGCCGGCCGTTGTGCAACGGAGGTACCGTAGTGTCCTGCTTGTGGACACCCTTGTGGGGACAGTGACTTACGGAGATGTGACACCGGGATGGCGCCGGCGATGACAGGGTTCGTCAGCGCCGGTCGCCAATTTTTGTCATGAACGGACCGCTCGGCCGCAGAGTGTCACCAAACGGACCGCGCAGGTGTGCTACCTCGGGTCGAGCTTCCGGCCCGCGTCGAGGCTGTCGAAGTTCAGAATCGTGTTGAAGACCATGAAGTAGCTGCCGATCGTCTCCCCGCGGTAGATCGGATTCGCCGCGAAGAGGACGACGTGTCCTTTGCCCACGGGGACGTCCACCACCACCGGCCTCTGCGCGATGTCGGCGCCGCCGTCGAGCAACCCCGACACGAGCAGCGTGTTCTGCGCCTCGAACCGCAGCGGCACCCGCGGGCGGAACTGCGGCGGAATCACGTTGGCGGGATTCCGCTTGAGTGCCTCCTCGGTGGGCAGCGCGTACTGCCACGGCTGCACCTGCGCGGGCGTGGGCTGCGGCGGGAGGTTCGTCGCTTCGTCGGGCGGACGTCCCTGGACGACGTCGGCGTCGTCCGGGGTACCGCGTCCCGTCGGCCGTCCGCCGGCGCCGCCGCCGCGTCCTCCGCCCGGCGCCCCGCCGCCAGCGCCCCCCGCGCCGCGTCCGCCGCCGCCGGCCGTCGCGCTCACGGTGAAGCTGTCGCCATCGTCACTGTAGACGGCGAGATTGTCGGGCACGCCGTACACCACCGGGCTCGTCTCGTCCGCCAGCTTCGTCCGCAGCAGCGATCCCACCACGCGGGTGTTCGTGCCGGGACGGTTGGGGCTGACGCCGTACGTGAAACTGTTGGCGACGGCGAAGTCGGCGCTGCTGTTCGACGCGATGAACACGCCGCCGGCGTCGATGAACTGCCGCAGGTGCAGCAGCCCTTCGAGTCCCATGCCGATGCGCGTGTCCTCGGTCTGCGCCCACGTCCCGACGTTCGGCGTATCGGCGGTGTTCTGATAGGGGATCGGGGTGCGCCAGAGCGGCGCGCCTTCGACGGCGCCCTGGCCGCCGCCGGGGCCGAAGATGATCACGTCGTATTTCGACCGCAGGTTCGCGGTGTCGTGGATCGCCTTCGGATCGATGTAGTCGTACGGGATGCCGTACACGTCGAACGCCTGGCGCCACCAGCCTTCGGTCTGGGTGTTCGTCCATTGATGAAGGACGGCGATGCGCGCCGCGCGCGCCGGGTGCGTCTTCACCGACGGCGCGGACGCCAGCCCGTAGGCGCGCAGCCCGAGGCCGCCGGCCGCTTTGTCGAGATCCCCCTGCGAGACGCCCTTGATGACGAACGATCCGCGGTTGAACTTCGTGCCCCCCGACTCGAACGGCTCTTCCGCGACATCGATGTCGGCGTCCTTCAGCGTGTAGCGCAGCGAGATGAGCGAGTTGTCCGCGTTGTGGTTGATCGCGAAGAGCGAACCGGTGCCCGACACGCCGCCCGGCGCCTTGACCTGCCCCTTGACGGGCTCCATCGGCGCGTCGAGAACTTTCTGATCCGTGATGCGGACGGCCTGCACGCCGAAGCCCTCGGGGAACGTCCACCCGGTGTCGTCGTACGGGCGCGTCTGCGGATCGTTCGGCGCCCAGTATTGATAGTCGAGCAGGGCGTCCGCGATGCGCGAGTACGGCTGATCCATCCGGACGATGTAGCTGCCCGCCGGGAATTCACGCGTCTGGGGCGCCGACGACGGCGGCGGTGTTGCCGGAGCGTCGGCGGCGACGTTGTCGCCGGCGCCGCCGCCCGTGCCGCCACCAGTCGCGGGACCGCCACCGCCTCCTCGGCCTCCGCGCCCGCGTCCGG
>Ga0066903_100007286_pt1 | contig 10004 bp, 7 predicted proteins | sample PanSoiMetaGPlot1_FD_67491 | JGI IMG/M metagenome (GOLD analysis project Ga0066903, IMG submission 67491) | Tropical forest soil microbial communities from Panama analyzed to predict greenhouse gas emissions - Panama Soil - Plot 1 (version 2) | ecosystem: Environmental > Terrestrial > Soil >... | reverse complement strand
TCGGCTTCGCCCAAAGTGACGGAGGTGGCTGCACCCGATTCCGGCCTGGAGCCGCCGCGGCATGTCGCCATCATCATGGACGGCAATGGCCGCTGGGCCGCGGAGCGCGGCTTGCCGCGCGGCGAGGGCCATCGCCGTGGCGTCGAAGCGTTGCGCCGAACCGTGCGCGCGGTCGGCGAACTGGGCATCGAGATCCTGACCATCTATTCGTTCAGCTCCGAGAACTGGTCGCGGCCAGCCACCGAAATCCGCGATCTGATGGGGCTGTTGCGCCTCTTCATCCGCAACGATCTTGCGGAGCTTCATAAGAACAATGTGCGCGTGCGCGTCATCGGCGAGCGCCGCAATCTTGAGCCCGAGATCGCCCGTCTGCTGGAGGAGGCCGAAGAGTTGACGCGGAACAACGACAGCCTCCTGCTCGTTGTCGCGTTCAATTACGGCGGACGCCAGGAAATCGCGCGGGCTGCGGAGCGCGTCGCTTCGCTGGTCGCCACCGGCGCCATGCTTCCCGAGGACGTGACTGCGGACATGATCGCAAGCCATCTCGACGCACCGGATCTGCCTGATCCGGATTTGGTGATTCGCACCAGCGGCGAACAGCGCCTGTCGAATTTTCTGTTGTGGCAATCCGCCTACAGCGAACTCGTTTTCGTTCCGACCTATTGGCCGGATTTCGACCGGACGACGCTCGAAAGCGCAATCGCCGAATACCGGCGGCGCGAGCGCCGATTCGGCGGCCTGCGCCGGGTCGTGACGCCGTGACGGAGCGAGCACCGTCCGAATCAACCGGCGAACTCGGCAAGCGCGTCGCCTCCGGCATCGTCATGGCGGCGCTCGCCGTATGGGCGGTCATGCTGGGCGGTTGGCCATTTGCGCTGTTCTGGGCCGCAGCCGCAGTCGGGATTTTCTGGGAATGGAGCGCGATCGTTGCGGGCGGCGCCGTTGCGGCGCGCGTCGCTGGGGTCACGGCGCTGATTGCGGGCGCGCTGGCGGCGGGCGCCGGCCAAATCTATGCAGCATTTGTGGCGCTTGCGCTTGGCGTCGCCGCCGTCGCGGGAGCCTGGGACCGCGGGCGTTCCATCCGCTTGTTCGGGGGAGAAACGGCGGGCGAGACGCCCGCGGTCCCTGCATCCGCTCCGGGCCGCCGCTGGTGGGGGGCCGCCGGCGTCATCTATGCGGGCATCGTATTGATGGCACCGATCGTGCTGCGCCGCGACCAGGAGTTCGGCCTTCTCGCCATCCTGTTCCTCTTCGCGGTGGTGTGGAGCACCGATATTCTGGGATATTTCGTCGGCCGGGCGATCGGCGGCCCCAGGCTTGCGCCACAAATCAGCCCGAAAAAGACCTGGTCCGGCGCCTGGGGCGGCGCGCTCGGCGCACTCGCCGCGGGCGTCGCAGTGGTCTATACGGCGGGCAATGCGGCGCTGGTGCCGGTGGCATGCATTGCATTCGTTCTGTCGATCGCCTCGCAGGCGGGCGATCTGTTCGAATCGGCTGTCAAGCGGCGGTTCGGGGTAAAAGATGCCAGCCATGTGATTCCAGGGCATGGCGGGCTGATGGACCGGCTTGACGGTTTCATTGCTGCCAGCGGCGTGGCGGCTTTGTTGGGGGTCATGCGCGGCGGGATGGATGCCTCGGCGCGCGGACTGTTGCTGTGGTGATGAGGGTCAAGTCGATGTCGGTTGTTCCCTTTGCCCGAGCCGAAGCAGCTTCTCGTGCCCGCGAGACGTCGATTACGTTGCTCGGCGCCACCGGATCGATCGGCACCAGCACGATCGACCTGGTGCGCGCGCAACGTGACCGTTTCCGCGTCGAGGCCGTCACCGCCCAGCGCAATGCCGGCGCGCTTGCCAAGTTGGCGCGCGGCCTCGGCGCGAAATTCGCCGTCGTCGCCGACCCGGACTGCTATGGCGAGCTTGAAGATGCGCTGGCGGGGACCGGCATCGAGGCCGCTGCGGGCCCAGACGCGATCGTTGAAGCCGCGGAGCGGCCGGCCAATTGGGTCATGGCGTCGATCACCGGAGCGGCGGGCCTGCGGCCCACGCTGACGGCGGTTGAGCGCGGCGCCACGGTGGCGCTTGCCAACAAGGAGTGCCTCGTCTGCGCCGGCGCGCTGTTCATGCGGCGGGCCGCGGCGACCGGTGCCGTGGTGCTGCCGGTCGATTCTGAGCATAACGCGATCTTTCAAGCGCTCTCGGCCGGCCGGCGTGACGACGTGAGCCGGATCATATTGACGGCATCGGGTGGTCCCTTCCGAACGGCCTCGCTCGCGCAAATGCGCGCGGCGACGGTGGAGCAGGCACTCCAGCATCCCAACTGGTCGATGGGCGCAAAGGTCACGATCGACTCAGCCACAATGATGAACAAGGGCCTCGAGCTGATCGAGGCCCATCATCTGTTCGGCTTCGGCTCCGGCCAGATCGATATCGTCGTGCATCCCCAGTCGATCGTTCACGGAATCGTGGAATATCGCGACGGTTCAATGATCGCCCAGCTCGGACCGCCCGACATGCGGGTCCCGATCGCCAATTGCCTGGCCTGGCCCGAGCGCATGCCAGGAGCCGCACGTCTCGACTTCAAGAAGATGGCGACCCTGACGTTCGAACCGCCCGACCCAATGCGCTTTCCGGCGCTCGCCCTGGCGCGCCAGGCCCTTGTGGCGCAAAATGGCGCCCCCACGGTTCTCAATGCGGCAAATGAGGTCGCGGTTCACGCCTTCATCGGCCGCCGGCTCGGATTTGCCGGCATTGCCGCTCTCGTCGAGGCGACCATCGAAAATGCCCAAGGGCGCGGCATTATGCGTGAGCCTGCCGATGTGGACGACGCCATCGCGGTTGACAATAGCTCCAGGGCTTTGGCTCAGAGCCTCTTGCCAGTGATCGCCGGCAAGACGATTTGAGAGAGCAAGGCGTGGGTGGCTTCGAATCCGAATGAGGTTTGCGGATGGTATCGAACCTGTTGTCCGGTCTCTTTGGCGGCAGCTACACGAGCTGGATCATCCCGTTTCTGTTTATCCTGACGATTATCGTTTTTTTTCATGAACTTGGGCATTTTTTGATCGCGCGCCTGTGCGGTATCAAGGTGCTCGTATTCTCGATCGGGTTCGGTCCCGAGGTGGTCGGCTTTTACGACCAGCGCGGTACCCGATGGAAAATCTCCGCGATCCCGCTTGGCGGCTATGTCAAGTTTTTTGGCGACGAGAACGAGGCGAGCGTGCCGGACCCCGCGACGCTGGCGGCCATGACGGAGGAGGAGCGAAAGCAGAGTTTTCCGGGGCAGCCGGTGCCTGCGCGCGCGGCCGTGGTGGCGGCGGGACCGATTGTCAACTTCATCCTGGCAATTGTCATTTTCGCTGGACTTTTCATGGCCTTCGGCAAGCCGGTCGTGGTCGACGGCAAGCCTGTGGTGCTGCCGCAGATCGCATCCGTCCAGGCGGGCAGTCCGGCGGAGGCGGCCGGCTTTGCGGTGCGCGATTGGATTGTGGCGGTCGACGGTACCAGCATCGATAGTTTCAGCGACATACAGCGGCTCATCGGTGACAGCGGCGGCCGCTCCCTGACCATTGAAGTCGACCGCGACGGCTCCCGCATCACCATCAACGCCGCGCCAACCGAGAAGGACGGAAAATGGGTGCTCGGCATTACGGGGCAGGTCAAAATTGAATCTGTGGGGTTCGTCGGCGCCTTAGACTCCGGCGCCGAGCAGACTTGGCGCATCGTCGCAATGACCATGTCGTACCTGCACGACGTGGTGCTGGGCCGTCAGTCGCCGAACCAGATCAGCGGAGTGATCAAGATTGCCCAGATCTCCGGCGAAGCGGCACGCATCGGCTGGGATGCGCTTCTTAACCTGACCGCGGCGCTGTCGGTTTCGATCGGGCTTCTGAACCTGTTTCCGATCCCGTTGCTCGACGGCGGCCACCTTTTGTTCTATGCGATCGAGGCGGTTCGGGGCCGACCACTATCTGAGCGCGCCCAGGAGGTCGGATTTCGCATCGGCCTTGCTATCGTCTTAATGTTAATGATCTTTGCGACGTTCAATGATCTGCGCTCGCTGGTCACCAGGTCGTGATGCGTGGCCGTGGTGCAACATCATGAAAGCAAACGGGAAGAAAGCAAAAGTCTCTGTTTGCACCGGGGGGGAAAGCCTGTAAAAAGCAGTTGGGATTCCTTGGCCCTTACCGGGCCCGGAATATGGGGACGTTTGGGGATGGGAATGAGCGCATGCTTGGGGCGGGGACGTTTGGCGAGTGTCAGCGTTGCCGCAGCATTGATATTTGCGAGCCTTCTTGGCGCCGTCGCGATCTCGATCGGGAGCGCGGGGGTAAGCGTTGCGCAATCCGCACAGACACGCATCGATGTTGAAGGAAACCGCCGGGTCGAGGCGGATACGATTCGCTCCTATTTCCGCGTCGGCGGCAGCGAGCGGCTGGATTCGGCCAAGATCGATACGGCGCTCAAGGCGCTCTATGCGACGGGCCTGTTCCAGGATGTTCGCATAACGCCTGGCAACGGGCGGATTCTCGTTTCCGTTGTCGAAAATCCGGTCATTAACCGGATCGCTTTCGAGGGCAACAAGAAGGTCAAGGACGAGCAGCTCGCGGCTGAGGTCCAGTCGAAGGCGCGCGGGACGTTTTCGCGGGCGCTGGTGCAAAACGACGTACAGCGCATCATCGAGGTCTATCAGCACGCCGGGCGCTATGACGTCGGGGTCGAACCGAAGGTCATCGACCTGCCGAACGGCCGCGTCGATCTTATCTTCGAGATCAACGAAGGCGCCAAGACCGGCGTCGAGAGGATCGTCTTCGTCGGCAACAATGCCTTTTCGGATTACCGCCTGCGGGACGTTATCAAGACGGGCGTAACCAACTGGCTTAGTTTCCTGAAATCAAACGACGTCTACGATGCCGACCGGATCGAGGTCGATCGCGATCTGCTGCGGCGCTTCTACCTCCGAAACGGCTTTGCCGACGTGCGCATCGTCTCGGCGGTCGGGGAATACGATCCGGACAAGAAGGGCTTCATCATCACCTTCACCATCGATGAGGGCATCCAGTATCATTTCGGCGCCGTCAACATCCAGTCGACGGTGCCGTCGGTCCCGCCCGAATCGCTGCGCTACAAGCTTCGTGTCGAGTCGGGCCGGGTCTACAACGCCGACGCAATCGATAAGTCGGTCGAAGAAGCGACCATCGAGGTGGCGAGGCGCGGGTATCCCTTCGCCGCAGTGCGCCCGCGCGGCGAGCGCAACGTCGCAAACCGTACCGTTGACGTCGCATTCGTGGTCGAGGAAGGGCCGCGCACCTACATCGAGCGCATCAATATCAGAGGCAATACGCGCACCCGCGATTATGTAATTCGCCGCGAGTTCGACATCGTCGAAGGCGACCCCTACAACCGGGCCCTGGTCGATCGCGCCGAGCGCCGCATCAAGAATCTCGGTTATTTCAAGACGGTGAAGATTACCAACGAGCCCGGTTCCGCGCCTGACCGTATTGTCATCAATTGCGACGTCGAAGAGCAGTCCACCGGCGAGTTCTCGTTCGCCGGCGGCTACTCCACGTCGGACGGCGTCATCGGCGAAATCTCGCTCGGCGAGCGCAATCTGATGGGAACCGGGGACCTCGCGAAAATCTCGTTGCAATACGGGCAACGGGCGCGCGGCTTCGACCTGTCGTTTGTCGAGCCTTATCTTTTCGGCCAACGGCTGGCGTTCGGCTGGGACGTATTCTTCAAGCAGACGACGTCGAGCACGTATCTGTCCTACCTGTCGAAGACGATCGGCGGCGATCTCAAGCTGGGCATTCCGATCACCGAGAATATCTCGACGCAGGTGCGGTATACGGCCTATCGGCAGGAGATATCGCTGCCGCCCCAGTTCAATAACTGCGACAACCTGCATCCGGACAATGTGAATACGTTCCCGGAGCCGACCTGCTTCAACGACGGCGAATCTTCCCTGGCGGTTCGTAAAGAGTTGGCGGCCGGACCAGTCTTCGTGTCTTCCCTCGGCTATACGCTCGCTTACAACACGCTCGACAACAACAGAAACCCGACGCAAGGCCTGCTCGTTGAACTCAAACAGGACGGCGCAGGCGCGGGCGGGGATGTGAGGTTCGTCAAGTCGACCCTCGATGCGAGACTCTACAACGAGATCTTTCCTGACGTGGTGGGTCTGCTGCGCGGCCAAGGCGGCTATGCCACCGGCTGGGGCGGCGAAGGTCTGCGTATGCTCGACCACTTCCAGGGCGGCCCAAACCTGGTCCGCGGGTTTGCGCCCGCCGGCTTTGGACCGCGGGACATCACGCAGGCGCTGGCTTTGTGTAACAATGCTGGATCAGGGTGTGGCACGAACGATGCCCTTGGCGGTTCGCTCTATTGGGCGGCCACGGTGGAATTCCAGACGCCGATGTTCTTCGCGCCGAAGGATTTCGGGATGAAGTTTGCGGTGTTTGCCGACGCCGGCCAGCTGATGAACTACGTCGGGCCAACCTCCTGGGACCAGACCGGCGAAACATTGGTCAACAGCGGCAACGGCGGCATCCGCTCATCGGTCGGCGTGGGCTTGATCTGGGATTCTCCATTCGGCCCGCTGCGCTTCGACCTCGCCTACGCGCTGACGAAGGAACCCTGGGACCACACTCAGATATTCCGGTTCGGAGGCGGCACGAGATTCTAGTGCTGTGACTCGGGCGGCCCACTCCCATCGCGGTGTCATGCCCCGCGAAAGGAGCGCGTGAAGAAAGCCCCGACCTCAGAGGAGCCCGCCGTCCTAGGCGGCCGTCTCAAAGGATGGCAACAGGCACGGCCGAGCAATCGGCCACCCTTTGCGTGCAAGAGTGCGCGCTCCTCAGGATGAGGTCATGATTAACTCACACGCGCTTTCGCGGGCGATGACAACAGGGGAATCAAACGCTAGAGGCAGAGCACCAGATGACAAAGCTCCGATGCCGGATGACGGCTTTATCAGATTTCCCTAATCTGACATCCGACATCTGATATGGGTGACAGAACTCAGGTTCCGTCATCTGACCTCTGACGTCGGATCCATGACCGAGCCGCTGTTCTTCAGAAGTGAGAAATCGTTGACGGTGGGCGAGATCGCGGCCATTACCGGGGCGCGGCCTTGGGATGGCGCGCCGCTTGACCGTGCCATTGCCAATATCGCACCGCTCGATTCCGCTCGCCCAGGCGATCTCACGTTTTTGGAGAATCCCAAATACCTGGACGAACTCGCCGGCACCCATGCGGGCGCCTGCCTTCTTGCGCCGCGGTTCGCCGACAAAGCGCCCCGTGGGGTTGCGGTACTCGCCGTCCGTGAGCCGTACCGCGCCTTCGTCGCTATCGCACGAACCCTGTTTCCCGACTCGCTGCGGCCGTCGCTGGTGTTTGCAACTGCAGGCGTCGCGCCCGGCGCTCACGTGCATCCGTCGGCACGGATCGAGTCCGGCGTTTCGATCGATCCGGGCGTCGTGATCGGGCCGGGCGCGGAAATCGGGTCCGGCACGATTGTGGCCGCGCATGCGGTCGTCGGACCGGGCGTGCGGATCGGGCGCGACTGTTCGATCGGCGCGCAAGCCTCCGTTCTGCACAGCCTGGTCGGGGACCGCGTGATCATTCACCCAGGCTGCCGTCTCGGCCAGGACGGGTTTGGTTATGCGCTGGGCCGGCGCGCCCATACCAAAGTGCCGCAGATCGGCCGCGTCATCGTTCAGGACGACGTGGAAATCGGCGCCGGGAGCACGATCGATCGCGGCGCCAACCGTGACACCGTGATTGGCGAGGGCACAAAGATCGACAACCTGGTGCAGATCGGCCACAATGTCGCCATCGGAAGGCATTGTGTGCTAGTCGCGCAGGTCGGAATTTCAGGCAGCGCGACGCTTGAGGATTTCGTCGTGCTCGGTGCCCGCGTCGGCGTGAATAATCACGTCACGATCGGGGAGGGCGCGCAGATCGCCGCCACCTCAATCGTGTCGCGCAATGTGCCCGCGGGCGCGCGCTATGGCGGCTTTCCGGCAAAGCCGGTAAAGCAGTGGATGCGAGAGGTCTTTCTGCTGGAACGGTTGGCGCGCCAACCGGCGCCCTACCCGCCACCGCAAGCAGGGGAGGCGGAGACGGGCGACGAACCCATCGGTCGCGCCGAGGTCTGAGAAAATGAACGAAGTTGGCAGCTCGCTTGAAACGATCGACATTGCGGGTATCCTGCGCGCCATTCCGCATCGCTACCCGTTCCTGATGGTGGACCGCATCGTCTGCATCCGGGGTGACGACTTCGCCATCGGAATCAAAAATGTCACCGCCAACGAGCCGCAATTCCAGGGACACTTTCCCGATAATCCGGTGTTCCCCGGTGTGCTATTGATCGAAGGCATGGCCCAGACCGCAGGCGTCATCTGCATGCAGGTGGTCGGCCGGAACGGCACCGCAACGGCCCCTTATTTCCTCACCATCGACAAGGCGAAGTTCCGCAAGCCGGTCTATCCGGGCGATACCGTCGAATATCACATGACGAAGACTGCGAGGCGCAAGAACATGTGGTGGTACCGCGGCGAGGCCAGGGTTGCGGGCCAGATCGTCGCCGAAGGCGAACTCGGCGCCATCATCGCCAACCTGTGAGCCGGCGATGAGCGCGATTGATCCGACAGCGCGCGTCGCGCCGGGCGCGCGGATCGAGCATGGCGCGTCGATTGGTCCGTACTGCATCCTCGGGCCCGATGTTGTGGTGGGCGAGGGCTGCCGCCTCGTTGCCCATGTGCATGTCACCGGCCACACGACGATTGGGCCGCGCACCGTCGTCTATCCGTTCGCCTCGCTCGGCACGCCGCCGCAATCGGTCAAATATCGTGGCGGGCCAACCCGGCTTGCGATCGGGGCGCACTGCGATATCCGCGAGAACGTCACCGTCAACATCGGCACTGAGGGCGCTGGCGGCGTCACCGAAGTCGGCGATCGTTGTTTTCTCATGGCCGGCTCCCATATCGCCCACGATTGCAAGGTCGGTAGCGACGTGACCTTCGCCAACAATGCGGTGATCGGCGGCCACGTCAGCGTCGGTGACTACAGTTTTCTGGGCGGCCAGGCTGCGGTGCGCCAGTTCGTTCGGATCGGGGAGGGCGCAATGATCGTAGGAATGAGCGGCGTTCGCGCCGACATCATACCGTGGGGCATGGCGCAGGGGCCGCTCGCAAACCTTGTCGGCATCAATGTGGTTGGCTTGCGACGGCGCGGCTTTGCCAGACCTGAAATACTGCGCCTGCGCGCGGCCTATCGAGACCTGTTTCTCGGCGACGGCCTGTTTCGCGACCGGCTGGCGCAAGTCGAGGAAAAATGCTCGAACGACCAGTTGGTGGGCGGGATCCTTGCGTTCATCCGCAACGGGACGCGGCCGCTCGCGACCGCTATTCGCCGCACCAGTGTCGGCGCGGAACAAGAAGCGTGACTTCAGCAGGCCCAATCGCATCCATGCCAGGAGGCGTCGCGTCCGAAACGCAGGGCGATCAGCGCCCCGCAATCGGTATGCTGACCGGCGCCCCACTCGGCATTATTTGCGGCAGCGGAACGGTGCCGTACGCGGTTGCCGACGCGGCGGTGCGTCGAGGCCGGCCCATCGTGCTGTTTGCGCTCCGAGGATGGGCCGATGCGAGCGCGGTCCGCGCTTATTCGCATCATTGGGTCTGGCTCGGCCAATTCGGCCGGATTTGTCGGCTCGCCCGCCAGGAAGGTTGCCGGGAAATGGTGTTTGTCGGCGGCCTTGTAAGGCCGTCGATCTGGCAGCTTCGCCTCGACTGGGGAACGCTGATGCAGATGCCGCTGATCGTGCGCTCGTTTCGCGGCGGCGACAATCATCTGCTGTCCGGCGTCGGCCGCTTGTTCGAGGGCGCCGGGTTTCATGTCATCGGTGCCCACGAAGCGGCGCCGGAAATCACCGCGCCCGCCGGTGCGTTGGGACGGTTCGCGCCCAATGCGGCGCTGGAGGATGACATCGGCTACGGCTTTGCCCTG
>Ga0066903_100007285_pt1 | contig 10005 bp, 9 predicted proteins | sample PanSoiMetaGPlot1_FD_67491 | JGI IMG/M metagenome (GOLD analysis project Ga0066903, IMG submission 67491) | Tropical forest soil microbial communities from Panama analyzed to predict greenhouse gas emissions - Panama Soil - Plot 1 (version 2) | ecosystem: Environmental > Terrestrial > Soil >... | reverse complement strand
GCAGGCTGGACACACCAGCTTGAGTTTGCGGACTTCTTCTTTTTCGGTGTAAAAGGCGCGTTCGTCCATTTTTACCTCAGGGTTTGCAAGTACAAACCCTGAAACCCGGTTTTACCTCAGGGTTGCAAGTACAAACCCTGAAACCCGGCCCGTGAACCGCACAAGCCAAAAAATGCGGCCTATGGCGTAATGGCCTCGTCGATTGTAACAAATTCCAAGCCCAGGTCCCGCCAACGCGGAAGCCAGTGCGCCAGTGCGGCTACCGTATGGCGGCGGTCGCCGTTTTGCTGCGCGTGATACCCGTCATGCAGGCAAAGGATCTCTCCTCTACCACGTTGGAAGTTGGCCTGTGCGGCGCGGTCAGCAATGGGCTGCATTCTGGCCATCAGCCATTCGGCAGACGGCGCCCTCCAATCGCCGGGGATCAGTGTCCACATGACCGCTTGCATGCCGAGTTGCCTGACGGCAGGAATAACCCAAGGATTGCGCATCCCGAAGGGAGGGCGGAACCAGCGCGGCGGAGCGCCCACGGCTTCCGCGATGGCTCCATTGGCGCTTTCCAGCTCTTCGCGGATGGAAGAAGGCGAGCGGAAGAAAAGGTTGGGATGCGTGTCGGTATGATTGCCGATGCTGTGGCCGCGAGCGATGATTTCCTGAAGCAGTCCGGGCGCATCGCGAACAAATTTCCCGATGACGAAGAAAGTGGCGAGGGCGCCGTGTGCTTCGAAGAGATCGAGCAGCTTGGGCGTGATGGAAGGATTTGGGCCGTCGTCGAAGGTGATGGCCAGTTTTTTTGGCGAAGCCGTGTCATGGATATGCGAGCCAAAAAGTTGCGAGCGCGGATGAATGGAGGCCACGGCGGTTACGCCAGCCGCGGCGGCTGCGGCGACGGGCGCGCCGATGAGCCAAGGATTCATCGGCCGCTATTCTCGCATGCCGCGCTATTGCGCCGGGAGCCTAGTCTAGGCGTGAAATTCCGGTCTCAGAGCGAAGCAGCTGCTGGTTCCCGCGAGGGAGGGGCAAGCCCTGCCCTAAAGCGTGCCGGAGACTCGCGTTCACGCCGGGGGCAGGCCCCGGCGTGACTTGAGGTCGGTAAGCAGACGCTCGACTTCGGCGTCGCGGTCGAGGCGATTGAGGCGCTCGCCGACGTCGTCCGAGAGCAGCTCGACCTCGGCGGTGGCGATGGCTTCCGTGTGGTCGACGCGGTCCTTGAGGCGATCGAAAGCCCCGGACTTGGATTGATCGCCGAGGACCGTTCCGGCGCGGGCCGCCTTGCCGAGTGCAACGCCGCGGCGGTGGCGGGCGATCAGCAGATCGCGCTTCTGTTTGGCTTCGTCCAATTTAGTCTCCAGTTTCTGCAGGGCACCTTTGAGCAGATCGACCTGAACGCGCTGGTCGTCGACCTGCTCGCGGAAGCTCTGCGCGAGACGCGCGGTGGTCTGGAAGCGGTCGAGCGCGGCACGGGCGAGATCGTCTTCGCCCTTGTCGACGGCAAGCTCGGCTTTGCGCATCCAGTCCTTGCCGGTGTCTTCGTTCTCTTTGAGTTTTTTCTCGAGCATGTGCTCATCGGCGATGGAGACGGCCACTTGTGTCTTCACCTGCAGATACTGATTCTCCATGTCCAGAATGACCTGCTTAATCATCTTCTCGGGGTCTTCCGCGCGATCGATCATGTCGTTGAGGTTCGCGCGAATCAGAGTGCCAACACGTTCCAAGAGTCCCATCGTATTTCTCCTTTCGAGTCCAATCTAAAAAGCAGGTTCCTCCTCGCTTCGCTCCTCGCTATGACAACAATGAGGAGGCGGGCTCGACGAACGATTCACGAATGCACCCCGCTGCAAAGCGCCGCGGCCAGCTTTACGAACAGCGCGGGAACAAAAGCAAAGGCGCATGCGTGCTCGAGGGCGGCAACGAGTAGGGCCATTGCATGGCTGGCTAGGAAAGCCACGAGGATCGCGCACAGGATCCACAGAATCAGGAACTTCTCCTTGAGAGCCATCTCATCCCCCGACTGCTAGAAGGCGTCCCGGTGAGTCCCTGGGGACTCACCGGGACGGAAGCGAACGTTACTTGGCGGCCGGCGGCGTGGGCTTCGGCGCTTTGTCGCCGATCAGGCGAACTTTGCTGAGCAAGTCCGAGAGCTGCATGCCAGAAAGCGCTTCGAAAAGCGCGGGGACCTGCGCTGCGATCTTGGTGACATCTCCGGTGAGCTTGTAGGCTCCGGCGGCGTCACCATTGCCGGTGGAAACGATGGTGACCTTGTCCACCTTGCTGAGTGGCTCAGAGAGAGCACGCACAACATCGGGCAGGCTGGTGATGAGCTTGTCGACGACAGCAGCCTGGTTGTACTCCTGGAAGGCTTCCGCCTTGATGTTCATGGCTTTGGCTTCGGCTTCGCCCTTCTTGAAGATGATTTCAGCCTGGGCTTCGCCCTCCGCACGAATGGCGGCGGCGCGGCCTTCGGCTTCGCTCATCAGGCGCTGACGTTCGGCGTTGGCGATGGTCTCGATGCGCTGCCGCTCGATTTCGGCTTGCTTGAGTACGGTGGCGATGAGTTCGCGCTCGCGACGTGCGATTTCCGCTTCCTGGACTTTGACCTGAGCTTCGCGCTCGACTTGCTGGACGCGCACGGCTTCGGCAATGACTTGCTGCTGCTTGATGTTGGTCTCGATCTCGTAGGCTTTGTCGGCTTGCGCTTGCGCCTTCTTGGTGGCTTCAACGAAAGAAGCCTTCTTGATGTCGAGATCGCGCTCGGCTTCGGCTTGCTTCGCGAGCGAGGCGGTCTCGGCGGCGACGCGCTCCTGATCGGCTTGCGCTTTGGCCACGGCGGAAGCGCGCTGCGCTTCGGCGCGCTTGATAGCGATGTCGCGCTCGGCTTCGGCTGCTGCAACTTCAGCGTCGCGCTTGATCCGCGCGATGTCCGGGCGACCCATATTGGTGATGTACTCGTTCTTGTCGCGAACTTCCTTGATGGTGAAGCTCACGACTTCGAGTCCCATCTTGGTCATGTCACTGGCGCAAGTGCCGCGCATGCGGTCACCGACCATTTCCGGTTCCTTGACGATCTGCTCGACGGTGAGCTGGCCGATGATGCCGCGGAGATGGCCTTCCATGACCAGGCGAATGAGCCCTTCGCGCTGCTCGGGCCGCTTGGTCAGGAATTGTTCGGCGGCGGTGCGGATAGACACGGGATCGGACTTCACCTTGAGCTGGGCGACGGCTTCGACGGTCACCGCAACGCCTTGGTTGGTGTACATACTCTGCTGCGGCGCGACGTCAAAGGACATCAGCTCGAGCGAGAGCTCACGGCAGTGCTCGAACATCGGCAGAATGATCGTTCCGCCGCCTTTGATAATGCGAGTGCCGCGCAAGCCGTAAATTACAAGCGCTTCGTGCGGACCCGCTTTGCGCAACAGGCTGGCGAACGCCATCATGGCAATGAAGACGACTAAGACGGCGAGTCCAGCGATGACTGGAATGCTTAGGCCGAACATATAAACCTTCCTTTCCTACGATTCGGGCCGCTTTGCATCGTGCTTGGGCCCGAGAAACCTGTGCCCTGCGCTGCGAAGTGGCTAGCGTGCGAATTCGTCCCAGGGCTTTACGTAAGCGATGCCATCCTCGTAGCGGTCGATGACCACCTCCGCGCCCTTGGGAAGGCCTTTACCGTCCTCGGTACGCGCGGCAAGGCTCTTTCGCACGCTGTTCTGCTCGAAGATGATTTCGCCGGTGCCGTTCTCGCGGATCGTCGAACTGACGAAGCCGATGGAACCCTCCATGCGATGGTCCCAGTCGAGCAGCTGCGATTCGGTGGCGCGGACGATGCGTGCCATGAAACGAAAAACGATGGTTCCAGCAATGAGACCGGAGACGGTCGAGAAGCCGAGCGAAAGCAGTGCCACGAAATGCGAGTGGTTCGTCAGGATGTAGCCGGTGCCGCCGAACCAGGCGAGGAACGCCATCGCCGTGGAAGCGTTGAGCCAGCCAATGTGAGCGCTGCCTTTCCCAGCACCCCGCAACGCGCCTCCGCCGCCACCCACCTGGTGATGGCCGTGGAACGGCAGGTGCCACTTCCAGGGCAGATGAAAATGCCCAACACCGGATATCAAAGACAGCGCACTCAAGGCGAAGCCGATGAGAAAACACAGCAGGTAGAAGTCAGACCAAGTCATAAGACACCCCGAAGCACACCACGACGGCTCGCGTTCTATGCTCGAGACACTGAAGACCCTGGGAACCCGAACTGCTAAATCCGAATCCGGCCGGTCAAACCGCTCTGGGCGGCGGCTGACCGCTGCCCTGTGGTTGCAAAACTTCGGCAAGGCGGTCCGCCAAACCCGGCGCGCGGAGAATCTCCGCCAACAAGAGCATCGCTTGGCGCGAATCCTCGTACTGCGCGATCTCGAGCAGCGCATGGCGCATCTGGGGATCGGCCGAGAATTGCTCGGCGCCGGCGAAGAGCCACGAATCGACCTTGGCATCGACCGCACGAAGGTCGGATTGCAAGCCGGCCATATAGCCCTCCGGATCATCCACCAGGAAACCGGGGTAGACCCGGAAAAAACGCGCCAGCAGCTCCCGCGTGGTGTGCGTCAGGTGCGGACGCAACCCGCTCTCGATCTGCGACAGGTAGGCCTGGCTGAGGCCGCGTCCGACTTCCCTCTTCATCGTCTTGACCACCTCGAGCTGAGTCATCGGACGGCCCAGCCCGCGAAGCGAGCCTTCAACGGTGCGGAGGGAGCGGAGTTTGTCACCAAGAGTCATGAGGCACATCCAGAAGGAATTGCGATACGTAATTTGTATATTGCAATCTGTAATTTGTCAAGCGAAATCGAGCCCATGGGCCGCACCAGCTAAGGCTAAGAATCACAATAAGTTAAGGACGGGCCTACGCCATTCAGATCGGCGGAGGCCTCAGAGGGCCGCCCCTACAAAAGGCGATGGATAGCGGCTACTCAGGTTTGCGGAGAGCAGTGAGGTCAATGCCGAGTTGCTGGCATTTCTTGTAGAGGTGACTGCGTTCGAGGCCGAGGGCGCGCGCGACGTTGGTCATATGAAAGTTGTGACGGCGGATCTCGGCGAGCAGGACTTCTTTTTCGAAAGCTTCGGTGCGCTCGGAGAGAGAACCTGAGGTTAAGGAGGTCGAGGAAGTTGAGGAAGTCAGGGATTCGGAAGCGGAAGCCGTCGGTAAGACGGTGCGAACGTCGGCAGCCGTGACCGAGTCTTCGATGGAAAGTAGAACAAGGCGCTCAACGATATTGCGCAGTTCACGAACATTGCCGGGCCAGGAGTAGTTGCGCAGGGCGGCGATAGACTCGTCGCCGAAAGGCTTTTCTTTCCAGCCATTTTGCGCGGCGACCTGACGAGCAAAATGAGCAACCAGGGAAGGAAAGTCTTCGAGGCGCTCGCGAAGAGGCGGCAGGACCAAGGGAAAAACGTAAATCCGATGGAAGAGATCGCGGCGAAAAGTGTTCTGCTTCACTAGGTCTTCGAGGTTGCGGAGTGTGGCGACGACCACCCGGACATTCACTTTGACGGGCTTGTCGCCGCCGACGCGTTCGACTTCGCCCTCTTCGAGGACGCGTAAAAGCTTTGCCTGCATGGCGATGGGCATATCGCCGATTTCGTCGAGGAAGAGCGTGCCGCTGTCGGCCTGTTCGAATTTTCCGATGTGGCGGGCGGCAGCGCCCGTGAAGGCGCCTTTTTCATGGCCGAAGAGTTCCGACTCGATAAGCTCGGCCGGAACAGCGGCGCAATTGAGCGTAACGAAAGCGCTTTCGTGGCGGGGCGACTTTTCGTGAATGGCGCGGGCCACGAGCTCTTTGCCGGTGCCCGTTTCGCCCAGGATACAGACGCGGGTCTCACTGGGGGCGACACGATCAATCTGTGCGAGTAGCTTCTTCATGGCCGCGCCGGAACCCACGAGTTCGTGCTTGCCAAGGCGCTGCTTGAGTTCACGATTTTCGTCTTCCAGGCGGGAGAGCCGAACGGCGTTTTCGACAGTGACCAGCAGCTTGTCTGTGGAGAGCGGCTTCTCCAGAAAATCGAGCGCACCGAGCTTAGTGGCGCGAACGGCCATTTCGATGTTGGCTTGGCCGGAGATCAGCACGATGGGCGTTTGCACGCCGGTCTTCTTCAGCTCTTCGAGAAGCTCAAGTCCGTTCTTCCCCGGCATCACCACGTCGGAAAGGATCAGATCGAAGGTTTCCGATTTGATGAGTTCGAGCGCACGAGCGGCGTTGTCGCAGACAGTGGCTTCGTGTCCGGCAAGGCGAAAGGCGCGGGAAAGAGATGCGAGTGTGTTCGGATCGTCATCGACGAGCAGGAGGTGAGCTTTGCGCGGCAAGCGTCAGAGTCCTCTCATCACTAATCGGAGGCGGCTGCGAAAGTCGAGAGGGGCTTCGTGGCTGGCGCGTCTGGCTTGGGGCGGTTAGCACCGGCGGCGGTGGGCTGAGTCGTTGGAAGCTCGATGCGGAAAGTGGCGCCGCGGCCCTCTTCGCTGGAAACCAGGATGGTGCCATGATGGTCGCTGACGACAGATTGCACGATGGCGAGGCCGAGGCCTGTACCCTGCTGTTTCGTAGTGTAGTAGGGCGTGAAGAGGCGAGAGACTTCCTCGGGGGCGAGGCCTTTGCCGGTGTCAGCGACTTCGATTCGCACTACGCCATGGTGCGCGGCGGTGCGAAGCGTGAGTGTACCGCCTGAGGGCATGGCGTCGAGCGCATTTAGAACGAGATTCTGGAACGCGCGATGCAACAAGTCGGGATCAGCGTCGATTTCCGGAAGAGATTCAGCAAGGAACGATTCAGTGGTGATGTGCGGCTTTCCAACTTCATTGAATTGCGGCTCGAAGAGCCGTACGGCGTTGCGCAAAGTCTCGTTGACATTTACTTTCGAGAAATTCGGCGCTGGCATTTTCGAAAAATCGCTGAAGCGGCCGACGATCGCGTTCAGATTGGCGAGTTCGGTTTTGAGGGTGGCCGTGGACTCGTTGAAGACTTCGAGAAACTGCTTGGCTTCGAGTTGCTTGGCTCGTTGGAGATTCTCCACGGTAATTTGCAGCGGGAAGAGCGGATTGCGAAGTTCGTGGGCGAGGCGCCGCGCGAGCTCACGCCAGGCAGCGACCCGCTCCGTCTGCACGAGCTTCTCTTTTTGTGAAGCGAGCGTGCGCGTCATGTCGTTAAAGGCGATGGCCAGCTGACCGATTTCGTCGCTGCCGCGAACGTCGATGCGTGTATCCCAGCGGCCGGTGGCGACTTCACGCGCGCCTTCGGCAAGCTCTTCCACGGGCCGCGTGATGCGGGCGGAAACCCACAAACTGATGAGGAGACCGAAAAGCAGTGCAGCGCCGGCGACCACCGCCGAAATCCTGATGATTTGACGAGTGAGCATGACCAGTTCGCGCTGCGAGCTCCCGACCAGCAGCACGGCAAGCAGCTGGTTGTTGGGTCCAAGCAGTGGAATGGCGTGAAAGGTTTCTGCGTCGGCAGCGTCACTGGACCATTGAATGGTGTGCTGCGCGGGTTGCGGCTGCTTCTGCAACTGCTCGATGAAAGGTTGAAAGCTTTCCGCCTGGGCCACATTGCCGCTAGCTTCGCTGAGCGCGGCGGGAACGAAATTCGATTCGAAGTTGCGGTAAAGCAAGGCGCGCATGCCCGTTGGCAAGACGAGCGAGGAAAGGAATTCCTGGTCGAGGCGCCGACCGCCGACGATGTAGAGAGTCTTGTCGTTCCCCCCGGCAAGCGTGCGCACGACCGTGAGTGAGAGATCGACGCGGTCCGGTAGCTCCTCTTTGAGCAAGAACGGGGCGGAGTTGTCCCAGTCCTTGCGCGCGAGGACCCACTCCTCTTTGTAGCCTACGCGAGCGGGATACTGCACGGAGGAGACCAGCGTGCCGTCTGACCCGATGAACTGCATGAAATCGAGCAGATGGTCCTGGGCCGCACCTTTGGCGTCGTTGAAGTATGTGGATTGATCGACGTTCGGCCGCGCCAGATCGATGGCCATGCGAAGAGTGGTTGTCGATTCGACTATGTTTTTGACCTGTAGAGCGACTTCATCGCCGCGTTGCGCGAATTCCTTTTTGAATTGCGAGACCAGCGCTTCCGTACGGCGCGCGTCCATTTCTTCGAACGCAGCTTTCGTGTAGTACGTGACGCCGTAGGCGACGACGGAGACGGACGCGAGAATGGTCAAAAGGACCGTCAGCAACAGCTTGCTGCGAAAGCTCATGGTCTTGCTCCTGGCGCTGCCGGGCCCGATGAAGCGGAAGAATTCACAGGTGGCTGGGTCGCGGCATCGGGAAGATCGAGCCACACATCGGCGAGGTGCCATTCGCCCCATCGCGATGGCATCCAATTGCGCACGTTGGCGCCGAGCCCGGCGTATTCCGGAAGCGCAACAATCGGCAGCAGATAGCGGTCGCCGAGGATGCGGCGCTCGCGGGCTAGCAACTGCGCAGGGTCGGCGCTGGATGCCTCGGTAGACGACGTCGAGTCAGGGACAGCCATGGATTTCAGAAGCGCGTCGAGCTCCATTCGTGGCGAGAGCGAAGTGACATGCCAGACGAAAAGATGAAGCGCTGTGGAAGGCTCCGACGGCGAGGAAGCGGTAGCAGAGAATTCACGCTGTACGGGGCGAGCGACGACCTGCACAGCGATCCCTCCCTGCCGCGCGTTGACCGCGACGCGTTCGGCGACAAGCTTCGCGAGGTCACCCGGCGCATCCACACGAAGGCGCAGCGGGCCGGAAGCGGAGGCAGTGGCTGGCGACTGCGCGGCGCGCAGTTCCTTGGCGCGTTCGAGATTAGTGTCCATGTCGAAGAGAAAAGCATAGCCCGATAACCACTGAGGCAAAAGGGCCGAGGCTGGCTCTGCTTGCTTTTGCAGCAACACGTTCGCGACGGTTGCGCGGTCCAATGAATTGGACAGCGCTTCGCGGAGGCGGGCGTTGGAAGCGGCGGGCTGAGTCGGGTCGAAGCGCAAACCGAACGTGATGACGGGCGAAGAAGCCCAAACGCGCAGACTCTCCTGTGCCGCTCGGCGTGCAAGCTCCGGCGCGATTTCGATCAAGTCCGCTCTGCCAAGCTGTAGATCGAGAAGGCGCCGCAGCGCTGGCAAGCCGAGCGTGAGATCGATATTGTCCACGAAGGGACGCCCGGCCCAGCACGATTCATTGGCTTTGAGCAGGTAGTGTGTGGTTTTCGAATCGGAAGTGGCCGGCGTTGACGATTCCGCGACGAAGAAGGGACCGGTGCCGACCAGCGTTTCGCCGGTCGAAATGCGATAGACGAAGTAGCTTCCCGAGGCAAGCAGCTCGAGCAAGTCCGGCACGGGAGCGGCGGATTGCACGATGAGCGTCTCGCCTCTGCCGCTAGCCTGGAGCGGAGGCGGAAGCAACCGTTGCAGCGCGGCCGCTACTTCCGTGCCGGTGACCTGCGTCTCATCCGTGAATTTGACGCCATCACGCAGGCGAAACTGCCAGCGCTTTGCCGCAGCGTCGTGCGACCATTCAACGGCCAGCTGCGGCTGAAAGCGGCCGTAGCTGTCGAGCGAAACGAGGCGATCGAAGACAAGCGCAGCGACTCTCTCGCTTGCCGCGGATTCCAGCGTGCCGCGTTTCCATGCTCGCGGATCGAGCGTGATGGCTGCATCACGCAGCTCGACGCGCAGTGTTCCACCATAGCGCGGATGCTTGGCCGCGCCTGCGCCTAATGGCTGCAACACGGCAATGCCCGCGAGCAGCGCGAGCCTAGTTGTGGCACGCCAGCGAGAAGCGATAAACCTCATACTCTCCTGTGCTCAAGTTCCAGACGACAGCGGTACCCGAAGCTGAATCCGGCACGCTTGAGAGTGCCAGCACCGGGCCCGGCGCTTCAAGCGCGACGACTCGTTCGACGGCAGCGCTACGCGTGTCACGCAGGAAAAGGTGGTCGGGCTTTGACCAATCGCCGTCATCGGAAGAAAGCGTCCAAGCGTTGTAGTCGCAGGGAGCGATCAACCTCAC
>Ga0066903_100007284_pt1 | contig 10005 bp, 7 predicted proteins | sample PanSoiMetaGPlot1_FD_67491 | JGI IMG/M metagenome (GOLD analysis project Ga0066903, IMG submission 67491) | Tropical forest soil microbial communities from Panama analyzed to predict greenhouse gas emissions - Panama Soil - Plot 1 (version 2) | ecosystem: Environmental > Terrestrial > Soil >... | reverse complement strand
TCGACCGGCGCGGCACCGCCGCCGCCCCCGCCGCCCCCGTCATTCGACGACTGCGGCTTGACGGTCGCGCAGCCGAAGAGGCCAAGCGCGGATGCGAGCGCGAGCGCCCGCGGCTGCATCGACGGGAGCACGGGCGGAGCATTGTTCCGGACGCGAATTCGCGCAAGCGCGCAACGATTCCGGAATGCCGGCCGCGCTAGCTACTTGAAGCTGACGGTGATCCCGGTCGGCGTCACGCGGAGGACCTGCTTCTTGTCCGCCTTCGTCGAGGCGGGGGCGGGCGGCGCGGCGCTGCCGGGCGCCCACTGCACGGACGATCCGGGCGTGATCTCCGGCCGCCCGCTGAACATCATCCCCACGCCCACGGCGGTCGCCGCCGCGCCGATGCCGAGCGTCGCGTAGTAGCCGGGGAAGCTCTTGCCGTTGAGACCGAGACCCAGGAGCCCGATGAGGGCGACCGTGGCGCCACCAATGGCGGTGTATATCCCGCCGGTGTAAAGGCCGGTCGAGAAGCGCGTGCTCCCCATCGTGTGCCGGAGAACGCTCGGCGCGCGCCCGCGAACGAGTGATAAGCGAGGCGAGTGACGCGCATTCGTCGAACCTCCATACACGCGGTTGGAAGCGCACATCTTGCCAGTCACGCCGCATTGGAGGCGACGCAGTTGCGATTCACCGGTTGCTAAACCGACGCTGCGCGGTGGCGGGCAACCTCATCCGCGCGGAGGCGGGCGTCGGCCTCGCGAACCTTGATCGGGACGAGGCGACGCTCTTCGGGCGTGAGCGCGAACTGGGCCGTGACGACGTAGCCGAGCGTCCAGAACAGAAGAACGTCCCAGGCGAGACGGGGCGCGAAAAGGAAAGCGGCCGCGGAGGTGGCGATGAAGCCGGCGATCAGGAGGCGCACGTGAGGGAAGTTTCGGCGGCGGCCGCGGTGATTCTTGTAGGGGAGGTTCGACAGCTCGAGCGCGGCGAGCGCCGGGACGATCACGATACCGACCCACAGACCGCCCGGCAGTGACCGGACGATCGTCGAGTTGACGAGACCGAGCGCGACGAACGAGGCGACCGTCTGCGGGAGGCCGATCCAGGCGAAATCGATGGCGACCGGGCGCACGTTGCGGCGGGCGTAGCGGGCGCAGGCGGGGACGATCAGCGCGGCGGCGAGGGCGGCGCCGAGGCCCTGCGCGGCGCGCGGCGAGAGATAGAGCGCCGCGGCGGCGTCGCGGTACGCGAGGTAGACGATCAGCGCCGGCGCGACGGCCTGAGTGACGAAGTCGGCGGCCGTGTCGAACTCGGCGCCGAAGCGGTTCGCCTCGCGCAGCGCACGCGCGACGCGGCCGTCGAACATATCGGCGACGTAGCCGGCCATGACGGCGTAACTGGCCGGAAGCCAGTTGCCGTCGGCGCAGAGGACGAGCGCCGCCACGCCGGCCAGCGCGTTCAGCGAGGTGAACAGATCCTTGACGCCGAACATGCGGCGGGCGCCGGGGTGAACGTCGACGCCAAAGTCAGCGATCACGCGGCACCTCGCAGGGCGGGTTCGAGGGACAGGAGCGTGCGCGGCGCGGAGGCGAGGGCGTGGAGGCCCTCGATGCCGAGCGCCACCAGCGCGAGGTGGCCGGGGTGGTGGCGGCCGGAGAGCTCGCGCCAGACGTGGTCGATGATCAGCTTCGCGTAGCGGAGCTTGACCAGCGGCAGCACGGCGGCGCGCTCGAGCTCGCTCGGGTCCGCGATCTCCGCGAAGCCGGCCCACAGCGCGGACCAGATCTCGGGGCGCAGGCGGCCCCCCGCGAGCGCCAGCTGCGCCAGCGCGATCGCCACGTCGGCGATGCGCGGGCCGGCGCCCGCGTCGCCGAAGTCGATCAGCGCGAAGCGCTCGCGGTGGTAGACGATGTTGCCCCGCGAGACGTCGCCGTGAATCACCTGCCGGGGCAGGGCCGGCCACGCGCCGACCGCGCGGGCCGCGTCCTCCAGCGCGTCCTCGACGCGCTGCCAGGGGAAGCCGGCGATCTTGCGGCAGACGGCCAGCCGATCGCGCGCCGACGCGAGATCGGTGATGTCGTGCGCGATCGCGGTGCGGCCGCCGGGCAGCTGCCCCAGCGCGGCGTTCACGCGCGCCAGAAGACCGCCGATCTGGCGCGCGAACACGGGCGCCGGCGCGGTGCGATCCAGGGACGTCCCCTCGACGTACGCGAGCAGCGACGCCGGCGATCCCTGGTGCTCGTCGACGAGGGCGCCGCCGATCGTCGGCAGGGGCCGCGGCACCGGCAGGCCGTACCCGCCGAGGTGCTGCAGCGCCGTCAGCTCCAGTCCCACCCGCGCGCCGGAGTCCGGGCGATGGATGCGCAGCACGACGCGCGGCAGCTGTTCCGACGCGGTGTCAACGATCAGGCACGTGTTTTCGACACCACCACGCGCGGCCTCGTAGGCCGTCGCCTCGACGCCCCAGGCGGCGAGCATGCGGTTGACCTCTGCCAGTGACGCGAAGGGGCTGACGTTGAACATTTGCGGGCCAGTTGTGCAATCACGATGCCGGACAATGGAATCGTTCACGGCACGCGGCGTGCACGGCCAAGAGGAAGACAATGGAGACGCACGCGATGACGACCGCCGTCCTGTTCGATTTCAACGGTGTCCTGGTCGACGACGAGGACGTTCACTTCGAGGCGTTCCGGCGCACGCTGGCGGTGCTTGGGGTCACGATCACGCACGCGATCTACCGGCGCTATCTCGGATACGACGATCGCGGGACGATCGTCGCGCTGCTCGCGCATCACGATCGTGCCGCCGACGTCCGCGACGGCGAGCTGGCGCGTCTCGTCGCGCTGAAACAGGCGAGCTACGCGCAGCTCGCGGGCGAGCATCCGCGGCTCGGCTTCGGGGCGCGCGCGCTGGTCAGCGCGTTGCGCGGCGCGGGCGCGCGGCTGGCGATCGTGTCGGGCGCGCGGCGCGCCGAGATCGACGCCGTGCTGGACGCGTCCGGCCTGCGCGACGCCTTCGACGCGGTCGTCGCGGCGGAAGACGTCGCGCGCAGCAAGCCCGATCCGGAGGGCTACCGACTGGCGCTGGCGCGGCTGCAGGCGGCGGCCGGCGTGCCGCTCGACGCGGTCGCGATCGAGGACGCCCCGGCGGGCCTGCGCGCCGCGCGGGCGGCCGGGATCCGCTGCGTCGGTCTCGCCACGACCTGCCCCGCGTCCGAGCTCGACGGCGCCGACGAGATCGTCGCCTCGCTCGCCGCGCTCGACCCCCAGCGACTGGCGCGATCGCCGCTGCCCGTGCTGTTCACGCCCGGTCCCGTGCGCGTGCCGCCGGCGGTCGCGCGCGCGCTCGCGGATCCGCCCTGCAACTATCACCGCCAGGAGGCGTTCCGCGCGCTGCGCGTGGAGATCGAGCGAGAGATCCCGCGGCTGCTCGGGATCCGCGACGCGGCCGCCTACCGGACCGCGATCTTCACGGCGACCGGTACCGGCGCGAACGAGGCCTGCCTGCTCGCGCTCGCCGGGACGGGCCCGGGCCTGATCGTGTCCAACGGATTCTTCGCCGCGCGCCTCGTCGAGCAGGCCGCGCGCAACGGCATCGCCCATCGCGTACTGGAACGTCCCGCCGATCGCCCGCTGGATCCGGCAGAAATATACGCCGCGCTCGCGAAGGCGCCCGAGGCGCGCTGGCTCTACGCCGTCAGCCACGAAACCCGCGCGGGCCTGAAGAACCCTCTGGTGGAGATCGGCGCGGTCGCGCGGCGCCGCGGGGTCGCGTTCGCGGCCGACGTCGTGTCGCACGCCTTCGCGTATCCGATCGACATCCAGGGCGCGGGCCTGGATCTGGCCGTGCTGTCGTCGTCGAAGGCGATCGGCGCGGCGCCCGGGCTGGGGATCGTGCTGGTCCGGTCGGCGTTTCTCGAACCGCTGCGCGCGGCGCGCGGCGCCGGCTGCTACCTGGATCTGGTGGCGGAGTGCGACCGGCAGGCGCAGGACAGCCAGCCCCGCTTCGCGCAGCCGGTCGCGCCGTACGCGGCGCTCGCGGCGGCGTGCGCGCACCTGCGCGCGGTCGGCGTCGACGCCCACTTCGCGCGCATCCAGCGGCAGATGCAGGTCATCGTCGCGCACCTCGACGCGCTCGGCGTGCCGGCGTCGCTGCCCGCGTCGTTTCGGTCCGGCATCGCGGTCAACTTCCGGCTGCCGCCCTGGCTGCGCTATCCGGAGCTCGCGCGGCGCATGCAGCAGGAAGGCTACTACCTGCTCTACGGCCCGCCGGGCGACGACGCGCAGTTCCAGGTCAGCACCATCGGCGATCTCGACGATGCTCACGTCGCTGGTCTGTGCGCGGCGTTGACGCGTACGCTCACGCCGAAGCACTGACAGCGGCTGTCAGCTCTTCACCGCGCCAGCGGCGCAGGCGCCGTCAACCGGCCGTGGTCCCGCGTTTGCTCGACCGTGACATCGAGGTGATTCGGCCATGATCGATCAGCTCGGCGCGCACCTGGGCAAGCGGATCGTATTCGGCTACGACCGGCACCTGCTGCCCGAACTGGACGGCTACCTGGCCCAGCTCGCGGCGTACGGGATCGTCGTCACGGACACCGAACCGGACCGGCTGCACTACCTGTCGTCCGCGGAGCGCGTCTGCCGCCGGGTGCGCGGCCGTCCCGACGCGGTCGGCGTGCTGGCGTGCAAGACGGGGATCGGCGTCAGCATCGCGGCCAACAAGTTCGGCGGCATCTACGCCGCGCGGTGTCTGTCGATCGCGGATGCGGAGCTGGCGCGGACCGTGAACAACGCGAACGTCCTCTGTCTGGCGACGGCGTCGGGCGGCGCGCTGAACGCGGCGATCGTCGATGCGTTCATGCGCACGCCGTACGAGGGGCGGAAGCTCGACGAGCTGGCCGGGTTGCTCCGCTTCGAACGGCGCACGAAGGATCGCGGCCGCCTGCGCGCGACCGAGCCCGACCTGCGCTTCGCGTCCGTCGAGCAGATCGACGTGCCCACGCTCGCGTCCCGCGGCATCACCGGCCTTCTGACGGACCTCGACGGGACGCTGGTCGGCGATCATCAGCACGACGTCGCCGGCAGCGTCACCGCGTGGGTCGACGGCCTGCGCGCCGCCGGCATCGACGTCTGCATCGTCTCCAACAGCGGGCCGGCGCGCGTCGCGCCGCTGGCGGCCGTGCTGGACGTCCCCTACGTCGCGAACGCGGCCAAGCCGTTGCGGCGTGGGATCGACGCGGGCCTGCGCGCGCTCGCGCGCCCCGCGAATGACGTCGCCCTGGTCGGCGACCAGCTGTTCACCGATGTCTGGGGCGGGCGGCGTTCGCGGTTGCTGACGATCCTGGTCACGCCTCGATCGTCGGATCAGACGCTGCTGACCCGCCTCAAGCGCCCGTTCGAGCGCCTGGTCGCCAGCTGAGGTCAGCGCGGACGCGCGCGCGTCCGCAGCGCCGCGATCTGTTTTTTGAGGCGGGCGTTCTCGTCCTCGAGCCGCTTCAAGCGCTGATCGAGCGCCTGGATGGCCGCGAACGCGACGCCGCTCTCGTCCAGCGGAAAGATCGTCTTGTCGTTCGCGCCGACGTCGAAGGTCAGCTTGAAGTCCTGCGCCATCGGCCCGATGTGGCGCGTCCGCTGGCCGTCGGACTTGTAGCTCCAGGTCGACAGCGGCAACCGCGACAGCCGGTCGAGGATCGCTTCGCGATCGATGGGCGCGAAGTCGCGCTTCGCGTCGCGATCGGAGATGCATTGATACGTGATGCAGATGGTCTGGACTGCGCCGGCGGTGATCTGGTCGCAGACCGGTCCCCGGATCTGGATCGTCCGCAGGTTCACGTCGGTATAGGACCAGCCGTTTTCCGGGTCTGTGGTAACGAATTGCCCATTGTCCAGTTGCACGGAGAAGTTGCCGGAGCAGACGGTGGGGGTCGGAAGCTGGAAGGTGCAGGGCGGGGCGTCCGGACCAGCCGGTGTCGCGGGGAAGCTCATATCGGCGGCGATGCAGGGGCCGCCGGCCGCATCGGCGCCGCCCGATCCGGCGGCGTCGGGCAGCTGGAGAGACGAGCTGCACGCGATCCCGCTGCTCGCGGCCAGCGTAAACATCAGAATCCCCCGACCGCGCATCGCCATGAGCGTAAACTGAGGTGTCCGCGATGCGGAGGATGGCGGTCATCTTTTTTCTGAGCGTGCCCATTGCCGGCGCAGCGCTCGGGTCCGGATGCAGCACGCGGCGGCTGGATACGGGAGGGCCAGGGACGGGCACCGTTGACGCAGGTGGCGGAGGCAAGGCCGGTGGCGCGGGCGGCGCCGCGGGCGTGGGCGGCGGGGGTGCGAGGACCGGCGGCGTCGGCGGCATCATCCCCACGGGCGATCTGAAAAAGAATGGCGCGGCGTGCGTGGCCGGCGGCGAGTGCATGACCGGCTTCTGCGCCGACGGCGTCTGCTGCGACGCCGACTGTGCCGACGGCTGCCATCGCTGTGACCTGGCCGGCGCCGTCGGCACGTGCGTCACGATCGCCGCGGGCGCGCCCGCGAAGACGGCCGGCGCTTGCCCGGTGGAGATCGCATTGACGTGCGGCAACGACGGCACGTGCGACGGCGCGGGCGCCTGCCGCCAGCGCGTCCTCGGCACGGTCTGCGGCGCCGGCTCGTGCAACGGGGACGCCGTCTTCGGCCAGATGGTGTGCGACGGCCGGGGCAACTGCCGCGCCGGAGCGACCATCATCTGCGTTCCCTACCGGTGCGACCCCACCACCAACGCCTGCCAGAGCACGTGCGCGAACGACACCGACTGCGTCAACGGCTACTGCGAGAGCACCGGTCGCTGCCACGTCAAGCAAGGCCCAGCTTGCCAGCTCGCGGGGGATTGCGCGTCCGGTTTCTGCGTCGGCGGCGTCTGCTGCAACACCGCCTGCGCCGATCCGTGCATGGCATGCAACGTCCGCAACTGGGAGGGCACCTGCACGCCCGTGCCCGGTGGCTGTCCGGGCGCCGACGCGGGCGGCGACTAAACACTGCCGGGCGGCGACTAAACACTGAAACGACGCGCCGGGTGGAAATCCGTGCCCGGGCGCGATAGAAGCGGGCCCGATGGAGCTTGTCTCGACCGGCGCCGCCGCCGCGGCGCCCGTGCTGTCGCCATCCGAAGTCTTCCGCGGGCGGAAGCTGCTGATCCTCGGCAGCACCGGGTTCGTCGGCAAGGTGCTGCTCAGCATGCTGCTCGACCGTTACCCGCAGATCGGCCGCGCCTACGTGATGGTGCGGCGCGGGTCGGGCACCGACAGCGAAGCGCGCTTCTGGCAGAGCGTGGTCACATCGCCCGCGTTCGACCCGCTGCGCGACAAGCACGGGGGCCGGGAAGCTCTGGCGGCGTTCCTGCGCGAGAAGGTGGTGGTTGTCGACGGCGACATCACGGAACCGAACCTCGGGATGTCGGAAGAGGTGGCGGAGCGGGTCGCCAAGGACATCGACGTGCTGATCAACTCGTCCGGGCGGGTGACGTTCAACCCGCCGCTCGAGTCTGCCCTGCGCACCAACGTCGAGGGCACGAAGAACGTCATCGCGTTCGCCAAGCGGATGAAGCGTCCGGCGCTGATTCACACCAGCACCTGCTTCGTCGCCGGCAACCGATCCGGCGAAGTGTGGGAGGACGAGACGCTGGACGGCTATTTCCCGCGCCACAAGGAGATGCCGGGCACGCGCTTCTCCGTCGAGCAGGAGACCGCCGACAACGCCCTGGGCGCCGAACGGATCCGCCAGCTGGCCGACGACGCGCAGGTGCTGGCGGCGCTGCGCCAGCAGGCGCGCGACCGGTTGCGCGACGAAAACCGTGACCCGGACGACGAGCAGGCGCTGAAGCTGGCGGTCGCCCGCTCGCGCAAGGAGTGGATCCGGTCAGAGATGACGAAGCAGGGGATGGACCGGGCCGCGAAGTGGGGCTGGCCCAACATCTACACGTACACGAAGAGCATGGGTGACCAGCTGGTGGCGCGCGAGACCGGGATCGTGCGCGCCATCGTCCGGCCCGCCATCGTGGAGAGCGCGGTCGCCTATCCGTTCCGCGGCTGGAACGAGGGGTTCACGACCTCGGCGCCGCTGGTCTACCTGGCGCTGAAGGGGCAGAACGTGCTGCCGGTTTCGCCCAAGCTGATCCTCGACGTCGTGCCGGTCGACCACGTCGTCTCCGGGATGCTGATGGTGGCGGCGCAGGCGATCGTCGAGCAGCCGAAGCTGGTGTTCCAGCTGTGCAGCGGCGACCTGAACCCGCTGCACATGGACCGGGTCGTCACCCTGACCGGCCTTTACAAGCGCAAGCGCTTCCGCGACAAGGAGAGCGGCAACCGCTTCCTGAACGAGCTGGCGGCGCGCATGGAGTTCCGCCCCGTCGCCGAGGCCGAGTACAAGCGGTTCTCGATCCCGAAGCTCCAGAGCGTCGCGCGCAAGGCGTCCGAGACGCTGGCGCGCATCCGGCCGCGCTGGGGCGCCGGCCGTTTCACGGCCGTCATCGATCGTTTCAAGAAGGGCTTCGACGAGGTCGACCGCGTCACCAGCGAGGCGGCCGAGAACATCGAGCTGTTCCGGCCCTTCATCTTCGAGAACAGCTACATCTTCCGGGCCGACAACATCCGCGCGCTGCGCGACCGCATGCCGCCCGACGATCAGGCGAAGCTGGTGTGGGGGCCGGAGCACGTCGACATCTACGACTACTGGATGAACATCCATTTCCCGGGGCTGGAACGCTGGGTCCTGCCCGAGCTGGACGAGACCTACGCGGCGCGGCCGAAGCAGGTCTACAGCTACCACGACCTCCTCGAGCTGTTCGAGACGACGACCAAGCTGCACGCGACCCGTCCCGCGCTGCGCATGGAGCGGGGCGGTCGCGAGGAGACCTACAGCTACGCCGACCTGCAGGAGCTGGCGACGCGCATCGGCGTGTTCCTGGCCGAGCGCGGCGTGGCGGCCAACCAGCGCATCATGCTGTTCGCCAAGAACGCCCCCGAGTGGGCGATGGCGTACTTCGGCACGCTGAAGGCGGGCGCGACGTCGGTGCCGGTCGGGTATGAATCGACGGTCGCAGAGCTGGTCAACGTCGCGCGCGCGTCGGACGCGGTCGGCATGCTGATCGGCGACGATCTCTTCGACAAGAACGAGGAGGCGCTGGCGCGCGCGATCAGCGAGGCCGGTCTGGCCACGAAGCTCTGGTCGTTCAGCGACGCGTTCGCGCTGCCCGATCTGGAGGTCGAGAAGGCGCGGGCCGCGGGGCTGGTGCGCCGGCAGAGCCCGGACGCGCTGGCGTCGCTTATCTTCACGTCGGGGACGACCGGCAAGCCCAAGGGGGTGATGCTGACCCACCGCAACTTCACCTTCATGGTCTCGGAGCTGTCGAAGATCTTCGAGTTCGGCGTCACCGACGGGATGCTGTCCGTGCTGCCCCTGCACCACACCTTCGAGTTCGCGACCGGGCTGCTGGTGCCGCTCGCGCACGGCGCGCAGATCACCTACCTGCCCGAGCTGACGGGCGACGCGATCTCGGCGGCGCTCAAGCGCGGGCACGTCACCGCGATCGTGGGCGTCCCCGCGCTGTGGGATCTGCTGCGCCGCCGCCTGTTCCAGCGCTTCGACGACAAAGCGGCCGTGCTGGGCGGCTTCATGCGGCTGCTCGCCAAGGCCAACTACGAGCTGCGCAACCGCGCCGGCTTCGACGTCGGGCAGCTTCTGTTTCTGCCCGTGCACGAGGGCTTCGGCGGGCGCATCCGCTATCTGATCAGCGGCGGTTCGGCGCTGCCGGCGGAGGTCCTGGAGGCGTTCACGGGGATGGGCTTCTCGTTCTTCGAGGGGTACGGCCTGACCGAGACCGCGCCGGTGCTGACCGTGACGTCGCCGAAGAAGAAGCCGATCGCCGGTTCGGTCGGCCAGCCGCTGCCCGGCATCGAGGTCAAGATCGACGAGCCCGATCCGACCACCGGCGTGGGCGAGGTGATCGCGCGCGGGCGCAACGTGATGGCCGGCTACTGGCAGGACGACG
>Ga0066903_100007283_pt1 | contig 10006 bp, 9 predicted proteins | sample PanSoiMetaGPlot1_FD_67491 | JGI IMG/M metagenome (GOLD analysis project Ga0066903, IMG submission 67491) | Tropical forest soil microbial communities from Panama analyzed to predict greenhouse gas emissions - Panama Soil - Plot 1 (version 2) | ecosystem: Environmental > Terrestrial > Soil >... | reverse complement strand
CCGGCGGCGCGCTCGACCCGGAGCGCTCCCCGCGGACGGAGTCCCCAGCGCACGACCAGGGAGCGGGCGACGATCTCGGCTGCCTCGCGCTCGCTGAGCCCCTGGAGGGAGTCCCGACGCTCGAGCGGCCAGCGGTCCGCGAGCGCACCGTCCAAATTCAGCACCAGTGGCTCGCCGCCGTCGGTCACGTCGAGGAGGTCCAGCCGTCCTGCGAGGGGAGGCGCGGCCCGCACGGCCCCGTCCTGCACCACCGGGAACAGGGCCAGGAGCCCATCCGGCGTGCCGGCGCCGCTCGCCCGGAGGAGGGAACGGAAGAGCTCGACCCGGTCCTGCAGCGGAAGCGCTTCCACCTGCTCGGGCGGCTCGAGCAGCGCCTGCCGGATAGACGGCAGGTTCGGCGGAGGCGCACCCAGGCCCACCTCGCCGCAGGCGGCGAGCAGGAGGACCGGCAGGAGCGAAAGAAGCCGTTTCATCGGGCGAGGCGGGTCAACCACCTTACCAACGTGCCGATTGGGGGGGAAAGTCACGTCTGGAGGGCGCCACCAGCATGTTGCTCCGTCGTCAGCTTCGCCTCGTGCTGCACCAGATCCAGTCCGCCGAGAATCTGGGTGCCGTGGCCCGCCTGGTGGCCAACTTCGGCTTTCCGGTGCTGCGGCTGTCCGACGCACATCTCGAGGACACCGGCCCCGCCCACCGGCTCGCGGTGCACGCTGGGCACGTGCTCGCTTCCGCCGAGCGGGTGCCCCGGCTCGAGGACGCGGTCGGGGACGCGGTGTACGTCCTGGGAACCAGTGGCCGCGACGAGCTCCGCGGGCGAGCTCCGGTGACTCCAGAGGAGGGCGTGGAGCGTCTTCGGTCTGCCTCGGCCCGCGGGCCGGTGGCGCTGGTGCTCGGTGGCGAACGTCGCGGGCTGTCCGACGCCGAGCTCGCGCTGTGTCAGGACGTGGCCTGCATCCCGGCGCCCGGGCCCCAGCCGTCCTTGAACCTGGCGCAGGCCGCGGCGGTGCTCCTCTACCTCGCGTCGCGTGCCGACGAGGCGCCTCCGCCCGATGTCACGCCGGACCCAGGTGCACCCCAGGCGCTGCGGGACGTGCTTCGCCGAAGGATGGAGCGGGCGCTGCGCGCAGCCGATGGGCTCAACCCGCAGTCCCCGCTTCCGGTGCTCGACGAAATGCTCCGCGCCTTGGACCGGGCGAGTCTCTCCCGGCGGGAAGCGGAGCTCTGGGCGGCGGCCTGGAAGCAGCTCGCCCGCGCGGCGGGCGCTCCCGGCGACTAGCTCCGGCTCAGGGCAAGTCCGGATGCCTCAGCTTGCGGAGCATCACGACAACGAGCGTGGTTGCTCCCACCAGCGACCAGAAGATCGCAAATGACAATGTTGCGCCAGTCATCGACCAACCCCGACCCGCCACCCCACCCGCGCGTGAAGTGGCCACGCGGACGTCGTCCGTCAACTCCGCGCGGAATGGGGGTCAGCGCTGGACGAGCCGCCTCCAGGAGCGGGCGAGGGAACCGACCGCACGCAGCACCTCGTCCTCGGTCGTGCTCCGTCCGAGCGTGAGGCGGACGGTTCCGAGCGCATCCTCGGGCTCGATGCCCATGGCCAGGATGACGGCGGGTGCGGTCTCCAGGCCCTCGTGGCATGCCGACCCGGTGGACGCAGCGACGTCCGGTGCGCCCGCCAGCACGGCAGCACCCGAGGCCCGGGGGAAGCGGACGCTGAGGGTGTTGGGCAGCCGATGCTCGCGATGGCCGTTGAGCGCAAGACCGGGGACCGCGGCCGTCAGCTCGTCCCACAGACGGTCCCGGAGGCGTCTCATGCGCCCGGCCGCGGCCTCGAGATCCCTGCCCACCGCCTCGCACGCCGCACCGAGCCCGACGATCGAAGCGACGTTCTCGGTCCCGGGCCGCAGCCCGTGCTCCTGGCCTGCCCCGAGCAGGACCGGAAGGAGGGGAGTGCCCTGTTTCAGGTACAGCGCGCCGACGCCCTTCGGCGCATAAAGCTTGTGTCCGGCGACCGTTACCAGATCCACTTCGAGGTCGAGCACGCGCACGGGCACCTTCCCCAGCGACTGAGCGGCGTCGGTGTGCACGACGGCCCCGGAGGCGTGGGCGAGGCGCGCCACCTCGGCGACCGGCTGGAGCACTCCGGTCTCGTTGTTGGAGTGCATGATCGTGACCAGCGCGGTCTCGCCGTCGATGGCGGCTCGCGCCTCGTCGAGGTTGACTCGCCCCTCCCGGTCGACGCCGAGGCGCGTCACGCGGCGCCCGTGGCTGCCGAGCCAGGCGCACGGGCGAGCCGTCGCGGGGTGCTCGATCGCCGTGGTGACCACGCCGGTCCGGCGATCGCGGGACTCGGCCACTCCGACGATGGCGAGGTTGCTGGCCTCGGTTCCTCCGGAGGTGAAGATCACCCCCTCGGGCTCGCCTCCCAGCAGCGCAGCGACCTGCTCGCGGGCGTGGGCCACCGCGTTCCGCGCGCGGAGCCCGAAGCCGTGGCTGCTGGAGGGATTGCCGAAGTGCTCCCGGAGATAGGGGAGCATGGCGTCGACCACCTCGGGCAGGAGCGGCGTCGTCGCGTTGTGGTCCAGATAGACGAGGTCGCTGGTCATCGGAATCTCCTCACCGGGATCCTCCCGCAGGAACGGGCCCGTTGCCGGACATCGGTGGACCGGCGCCCTGGCTCCTTGGTCGGGTGGGTGCGCCCAGTCCGAGCGTCTCCGTCATCCGGACCGAGACCAGCAGACCGGAGGCGCAGGTGATGGCGGCGACCACCCACAGCGCCGCGGACAGGCCGAGCGCATCCGCCGTCACTCCGGCGAGGAGCGCTCCGACCGCGTAGCCGAGGTCACGCCACAGCCGGTACACCCCCACCGCGGACGCGCGCCACGACGGATGCGCGACGTCGCCGACGGCGGCGAGGAGGGTCGGGTAGACCATCGCCGTGCCGATTCCGAGCAGAGCCGCACCCGCGGCGAATCCGGCGAACGCCGATGAGAGCGCTACTGTCGCGATGCCCACCGTCTGGATCCAGAGGCCCGCGGCGATGAGCCACTTCCGTCCCACCCGATCGGACCAGGCGCCAGTGAAGAGCTGGGTCACGCCCCAGGTCGCCGGATAGATGGCGGCGAGCGTTCCGATCCGGGCGAGGCCCATGCTCGCCGCGGCGAAGAAGAGCGGAAACAGGCCCCAGGCCAGGCCGTCGTTGAGGTTGTTCACCAGCCCCGCCTGACTGACGCTGGAGAGGTTCCGGTCACCCAGCGTCGTCCGCCAGAAGACCTCGCGCTGAGTCGGGAGATCTTGTCCGGCGGCGAGGGCCGACTCGGCCGCGGCATGCCCCTTCGTTTCCCGGACCACGAAGACGGAGAGGACCAGGCCGATCGCCACGAATCCGAAGCCCAGATAGAACGGTTCGGGCCGGAGCCCGTACCGCGCAGCGAGATATCCGGTCGCGACCGAGCTGGCGGCGACGGCAAGGTAGCCCGCGAACTCGTTGAGTCCCATCGCCAGCCCGCGGTGGCGAGGACCGGCGAGGTCGATCTTCATGATCACCGTCGTCGACCAGGTGAGCCCCTGGCTCGCTCCGAGGAGCGCATTCGCGACGAGCACCCAGGCCCAGCTCGGCGCCCAGATCAGCAGGAAGGGCACCGGCGCTGCCACCAGCCAGCCTACGACCAGCACCCGCTTGCGCCCGAGGCGGTCCGAGAGGCGTCCGGCGAGATAGTTGGTCAGCGCCTTGGTGACCCCGAAGACGACGATGAACGAGAGCACCGCGGTTCTGGCGGCGAGGTGGAAGTCCTGCTCCGCGAGCGGCGAGAGGATGCTCCGCTCCATACCGACCATCGCGCCCACGAAGGCATTGACCAGGACCAGCAGCGAGAACTGGCCGAGGTTCGCCCGCAGGCCGAGGTGCGGCCCGGTCATGGTCAGGCCTCTCCGCGGCCCTGGTTGAACCAGAGGATCTGTCTCATCTTCGGGGGCTTCGGCAGCGCCTCCGAGATCGCCGCGATGAAGTCCTCGCGCCCCTTGGAGAGCAGGGGGTTCCATCGCTTCTCGAAGGCGATGGTGCTCGACGGCTTGCCACTCAGCTCCGCGCCGCAGGTGGAGCCGGAGAAGTGCGCCGGGTAGACCTCGAGCTCGTCCGGCAGCGCCAGCAGCTTGTCGTGGAGGCTCTCGTACAGCTTCCCGGCATTCTCCCCCTCGCGCCCCGGGAGATCCGGCCGGCCCACGGTTCCGACGAACAGCGTGTCCCCGGTCAGGACGAACCACGGATCGTGGCCGCGCCGCAGGTCGGTCACCAGGAGGCTGATGCTCTCCGGGGTGTGGCCGGGAGTGTGAAGCACCTTCACCTGCGTGTTCCCGAGCGCGATCTCCTGGCCATCCCGCACCGGCTCGAAATCGAACGCGACGGCCGCCGCCTCGTGGAGGCAGTAGACCGCATCGGCCCGCTCCGCGAGCGCCCGCCCGCCCGAGGGATGGTCGGCGTGGACGTGGGTATCGATGACGTGGGTGATCCGGAGGGCCTTGGACGCTGCGAAGGCGAGGTAAGCCTCCACGTCGTAGCGGTGTGGGTCGACGACCGCGCATGCGCCGACGCTGCTGCAGCCGAAGAGATAGGCCGCGCACCCGCTGTCGAACCGATAGAAGGGTCGGAAGATCATCCCCGGGCTCCCTTCCCGCCGCTCACGACGCGCCAGCCACGCGCCTGCCAGTCGACGACTCCCTGCTCCATCCGGTGCGCCCTGAACCCCTTGCGCCGGAGGAGCTCGACCGCCTCGATCGCCATCACGCAGTACGGGCCGCGGCAGTAGGCGATGACGTCCCGATTCCGCGGCAGCTCCGCGAGGCGTGCCTCGAGCTGGCCGACCGGGATGGACAGCGCACCTGGGATGTGCGCGGCCTGGTACTCCTGGGCCGGACGCACGTCGAGCACGGTGACCTCCCCGGTCCTCACCCGGCGCAGGAGCTCGTCACCGGCGACCGCTTCCATCGCGCCGCGCTCCTCGAGGTATTGGCGGGTCACCTGCTCGACCTCCGCGAGGCGCGACTCGGCCAGCGTGCGCAGGGCGAGGAAGAAGCGGCGAACCTGGTCGTCGGAGATCCGGTACTCGACGTGGAGGCCCTTCTTCTCGGCGTCGACCAGCCGGGCCATGCGGAGGACCTGGAGGTGCTGCGAGGCGTTGGCGACCGAGATCGCCGCCTGCTCGGCGAGCGCCTCGACCGTCCGCGGACCCTGGCAGAGAAGGTCGAGCAGCTCGAGCCGCTTGGGCGCAGCGGTCGCCTTTCCCAGCCGGGCGAACTGCTCGTAGATGGTGTCCTTGAAGCGTCGGTGGGGGCTCGCCATTTGGCTCAAGTACTCAAGTGCATACTTGAATAGCAAGCCGAACCGCGCCACGCACTCCGAGTCTGGGTCCCTGCGCATCGGTCAGCGAATGCTCAGCGGGTCGCCCGCTCGAACTCCGACCGCAGGAGCCCGAAGACGAGCAGGTCCTCGCGGGTTCCGTCCTCGTTGAGGGTGCGGTCGCGGAGCCGGCCCTCTTCGCGGAAGCCCAGGCGCTCCGCCAGCCGGATCGAGGCGAGATTTCCAGGGTCGATCCGCGCCTCCATCCGGTGGAGGCCGAGCACCTCGAACCCGTGTCGGACCAGCATCGGCAGCACCTCGGTCATCAGGCCCTGCCCCCAGCGCTGACGCACGAGCACGTAGCCCAGCTCGGCCGACTGGTGCGGGAGGTCCCAGCGAAAGAAGCCGAGGTACGCCACCGCACGGTCCGCGCCGGGGTCGGTCAGCACCCAGAACGCCGCCTCGCCCCGCTCGATGTCCTCGAGCATGCGAGTGATCCGCGTCTGCACCTGCTCCAGCGTCTGCGGGGGACGGCCCAGGTACCGGACCGACTGCGGATCCGCGTAGATCTCGAGGAGCGCCTCGGCGTCCTCGGGGCGCACCCCCCGGAGCCGCGCGCGGGGGGTGTGCAGCTCGGGCATGGCCGGCATCGGAACCGGCTTCAGGCCGCGGCCTCGGGTGCCGCCTTGCCGTACGTCTCGGCCTCGTGCTTCTCGCACAGCCCGTGGCGGACGGCCTTGGCGCGGCATTCGGCCTTGCTGCAGGTCCGGTAGCGGCTGTGGGGCAGCTCGCCCTGGCGCCACTTCTTGAAGTGGAAGTAGCAGTAGCCCTTGGCGCGGTACGGGCGCTTGCACCCCTCGACGCTGCAGGCGTTGTCGGGGCTGCCCTTCGGGCGTCGCTTCCAGCCTTTCGCCGCGGCGGCCTTCGCCACGGCCTTCTTCTCGCTGGGCTTGGTCTCGCCGGCCTTCGTCTCGGCGGTCTTCCTCGCCGCGGGCTTCTTCTGGGCCGCGGCCTTCTTTTCGGTGGTCTTCTTGTCGGCCATCCGCCGCTGCATAGCGGGACGCTGCCGTCTGCTGCAAGCACGAGCGGGGTCGGAAGTGGTTGACACCGCCGGGCGGGGACGACACATCGCCGCCTCTGCCGACGATGCCGGGAGCGGATCCACAGCGGGCCATCGCCGAGGAGGAGGCCCTTCTGGAGCGGGTGCGGACGGCGCTCGGGTCTGTCCGGTCGCGGCGTGCCCGGGCGGTCGGCCCGAGCCGCGAGGCCCTCCAGACCCTCCGGGAGGACGCCGCCAGCGCCCACGAGGAGGACGCGGCACCGCTGCTCCACGAGCTCGCCGTCCAGCAGCAGCTCGGAGGACGGGCTCCGGCGGCGCTGCCCGACCGGGCCTCTCCCTACGTCGCGCATCTGGCCATTCGCGAGGGCGGCCGGAGGCGGGACTACCTGCTTGGCCACGCCACCTTCGTCGACGCCGAGGCGGACGTCTGGGTGGTGGACTGGCGAGTCGCGCCGGTGGCCCAGCTCTTCTACCGGTACCGGGAGGGTGACGCGTTCGAGGAGTCCTTCCCGGGCCGAGAGGCGAGCGGCGTGGTCGAGGTCCGCCGGGTCCTGGTGGTGCATCGAGGTCGGCTGATCCAGATCCTCGGCGAGGGGTTCCAGGCGCGGCGCCGGCCGGACGGGAGCTGGGCCATCGGTGGCCGTGAAGCGCTGGCCGGTGGCGGTGCGGGGACGGCGCCGCGGGCTGGTCACCTGGGGCTCGGCATCGGGGCGGAGGAACGTGGAACCCGGGCGGACGTGACGGCGCTGCTCGACGCCGACCAGTACGCCGCGGTGCGGGCGCCGGCCGATGAGCCTCTGGTCGTCCTCGGGAGCGCGGGCAGCGGAAAGACCACCGTCGCCCTGCACCGGCTGGCACGGCTGTCCGCGGTCGAGCCGGAGCGGGTCCCGCTGTCCCGGGCGCGGGTGGTGGTGCCGGAGGAGGGGCTGGCGCGCCTCTCGTCGCGGCTGCTGGCACCGCTCGGCGGTGGTGCGGCCCGGGTGCAGACCCTGGACACGACGTTCCTCGAGCTCGGGCGGCGGGTGTTCGGGCCTCTGCCGCGCATCGTCGACGACCCGCCGGCGCTGGTCACCGCGATGAAGCGGCACCCGGCCCTCCACGATGCGCTGCGTTCCCGGTTGGGGACCCGGCGTGGTACCGGCGCCCCGAGCTGGCGGCGGCTCCGGCGCGAGCTATCGGTCCCGCTCACCGACCGGCCCTTCCTCGAAGGAGTCGTCGCCCGGGCAGCGGGCACGCTCCCGCGCACTGCGGTGGAGGAGACGGTGCGCCACACGATGCGCCAGCTCGCGGATCCCACCAGCCGGCTCCTCGCCTCCATCACCGACGAGTCCCGGAAGGAGGCGCTGGACGGACGGCCGATCGACGAGGGAACGGACGACGCGCTCGCCGGGACGCTGGACGTCGAGGACCTGCCGCTGCTGCTCACCGTCGCTTCCTGGCGTGGCCAGCTCGCCCTGCCCGAGGCCTCGCACCTCGTTCTCGACGAGGCGGAGGACTTCTCGCTGTTCGATCTCCAGACCCTGGCCAGCCTCCTCCGAGGGACGCGGTCGGTGACGGTGGCCGGCGACGAGGCACAGCAGACCTCTCCCAGCTTCGCCGGATGGGACCGTGGGCTCGAGACCCTCGGGGCGGCGGGTGCGGCGCGGGTGCGGCTGCCGGTCTCGTACCGCTGCCCGAGGCCGATCGCCGACCTGGCCCGCGCGATCCTCGGGCCTCTCGCGCCGGTCCAAGTGGTGCGTGCGGCGCGAGATGGCGCTGCGGTGGGCCGGTTCAGCTTTCCCGGCGAACCCCAGGCTCACCTCTTTCTCGCCGGAGCGCTGCGGGAGCTGCTCGAGGCAGAGCCGCACGCTGCGGTCGCCATCATCTGTCACGACGCGGCGACGGCGCGACGGGTGGCGGCGGTGGTCGTCGAGCTCCCGAGCAGCAGGCTGGTGCTCGACGGGCGATTCACCTTCGAGCCCGGGCTCGACGTCACAGACGTGGACAGCGTGAAGGGCCTGGAGTGGGACTACGTCGTGGTGCCGGATGCCGTCGAGTCGGCGTGGCCGCTGTCCGAAGACGGGCGGCGGCGCTTGCACGTGGCGGTCACCCGGGCCTCGTGGCAACTGTGGCTCGTTTCGCCGGGGACGCCGACGCGGCTCCTGCCCGCGGACTAGGGTGGCTGCGATGGCGAGTCTGCGCGAGCTCCGGACGCTGGCCCTCTCGATGCCCGGTGCGCTCGAGGCCCGAAACGGAATGGCCTTCGCCGTCCGCAACGGACCAAAGGAGAAGAGCTTCGTCTGGGTGTGGCAGGAGCGGGTGGATCCGAAGAAGCCGCGGCGCCCCAACGTGGACGTCTGGGCGTTCCGTGTCGCCGACCTCGTCGAGAAGGACGTCCTGCTCGATTCCGACTCCCGGAAGTTCTTCACCGAGCCCCACTACGACGGGTTCCCGGCGGTGCTGGTTCGGCTCAAGACCCTGCGCCCCACCGAGCTGAGACGGTTGGTCGAGCTGGCGTGGCGCTGCCAGGCCCCGGCAGCTGCCCGGAAGGAGCGCGACGGGGCGAAGGGACGTGGGGCGAAGGAACCCGCGCGAGGCCCCGGCCCCCGCCGGCGCTAACGGACAGGAGCTCACCCCGGTGGCCGTCAGCGGCCGACGTCGCCGCTCTTGCCGCTCCCGCCCGTCCCGCTGGCCTCGGTCTGACCTCCTGGGTGGGCGCTGCCCCGCGGCGGCACCGCGGCGATGGTCGGCACCGTCTCCGGGGTGATGGCCATCCACACCGGACGGCCCGAGCGCGTCACGTGCACGCGGAGGGGGTTGCCCGGTCCGGCCTGCGCGACCCTCCACCGCAGGGCCTGCGCGCGCTGCACCGGGACGTGGTCCACATCGAGGATGATGTCGCCGGTGCGGAGCCCGGCACGCTGAGCAGGGCTCCCGGCGACCACGTCCGAGACCATCACTCCGCTGTAGCTCGGCCGTCCTGCGCTCCGGGCGACGTCGGGAGTGAGGTCCACCACCGACACTCCGAGCCAGCCGCGCCGGACGCGGCCATGGCTGCGCAGGTCGTCGACCACCGCACGGGCGACGTCCACCGGGATCGCGAACCCGATGCCCTGCCCGGTGGTGTTCACCGCGTTGGCGATGCCCACCACCTTCCCGTCGAGGGACAGCACCGGTCCGCCGGAGTTGCCGGGGTTGATGGCGGCGTCGGTCTGGAGGAAGTCGACGAAGCTGGTCCGAGCGCCCGGGATGATGTCCGTCCGGCCCTTCGCGCTGATGACGCCGACCGAGACCGACCTGTCGAGACCGTAGGGGCTGCCGATGACCACGACCCAGTCGGCGATCTCGACGTCGCGGGCGCTTCCGAGCTGAAGGCTCGGGAGCTTGCGGTTGGTCTCCACCTTCAGGAGGGCGCAATCGGTCTGCGCGTCGGAGCCAACGAGGGTGGCATGGACCTCCTCGGGCCAGCCGCGCGCGTCGAGCAGGGTGATGGTGAAGCTCTCCGCCTCGTCGACCACATGCGCGGCGGTGAGCACGTATCCATCGGGCGAGATGATGAACCCGGAGCCGATGCCCTTCTGAGGCTCACCGGAGGCGTCCGGCCGTTCCTGGGTGGTGATGGAGACGAC
>Ga0066903_100007282_pt1 | contig 10006 bp, 9 predicted proteins | sample PanSoiMetaGPlot1_FD_67491 | JGI IMG/M metagenome (GOLD analysis project Ga0066903, IMG submission 67491) | Tropical forest soil microbial communities from Panama analyzed to predict greenhouse gas emissions - Panama Soil - Plot 1 (version 2) | ecosystem: Environmental > Terrestrial > Soil >... | reverse complement strand
CACCGCACGCTGGATTGGATGCGCGCCGTGCCCACCATCTTTGTTCGTATCGCCCCGATCGCCTGATGGCGGGCACGGTGCTGCGTCGTGCACGTGGTAAGGCCGTGCCCGCGGACCGCACCTTTGCCCACCCTACGAACTACGCTCGGTCGCCCGGGACGACAGCCCTACAAGTCCCGTTCACAATCAGCGGCGATTTACTTCACCATTCCGGCGGCCTTCTCGGCGTCCGCCGCCGAGGTCGCCCGATAAATCTCCTCGACCAGCGCCGCCACCTTCTCGCCTGACACCGGCGTGATCTCGAACTTCGCCTTCTCGGCCTCTGCCAGGAACTCCTTGTCGGCCATCGTATCCATGAACGCCTTGCGCAGTGCGGCGGTGCGGTCGGCCGGCACGCCGGGCGGCGCCATGTAGGGCCGGCCCATCACCTGGCGAGCGAAGATCAGCTTGAAGATCCGCTGCTGCTCGGCCGTCTTGGCAAGATCGGTAATGAGCGGGACCTGCGGCAGGTCGGCGTGCTTGGCGAGCGAGAATTGCATCAGCACATGAATGACCTTTTGCTGATACCAGCTCATGCGGGTGGCCTTGATGCTCGACCACGACCAGCCGCAGCGCCCGCCCACCTCGCCACGTTCCATCGCGATGCTGACATCGTTGCCGCCCGGATAGCCGGTAATGATCTTGAACTTGGCGCCGAGCGCATTGATTGCGAACTTGGGAAACTGATAGGTGTCGTCGCCAACGCCGGTCGAGCCGATGGCGAGCTCCTTCGTCATCACGTCGTCCCAGCTCGTCACGCCCGAGGTGTGCCAGGCGACGCACACGCTCACTTCGTCGTTGGCACTGCCGATCCAGGTGAACTTCGGCGCCTCGTATTGCGCCGTCTTGTTGCCAAGCAGCGGATCGAACGCCATGCCGCGGCTGGTGGCGCCGAGCGCGGTGCCGTCCTTCGGAGCAACGGTGTAGAGATAGTTCGCGAGCCGCAAGCTCCCTGCTCCCTCCATGTTCTTCGGCACCACCTGCGGATTGCCAGGGATGTGCTTGCCAAGATGGCGTGCGATCATGCGCGCGTAGAGGTCATAAGCGCCGCCGGCGCTGTAGCCGATGTGCAGATCGACCGTCTTACCCTTGTAGAAATCGGCCGGAGATTGCGCACTGGCGATCGAGGTCAGCGCGAGCGCAATCGGCACTGCGGCAAGCCCGCTCAGGGCACGTCTGGCAAACTTTTTCATGCCTGTATTCCGATTCCGGCTATCGCATCGCGGCCCCGGCCTTCTCGGCCAGCTCCGGCGTGGTGTTGCGATGGACCTCAAGCACCAGGCTTTCAATTTTTTCGCCGGACACTGGCGTCACCTCGAACTTCGCCTTCTCGGCTTCGGCCAGGAACTCCTTGTCAGCCATGGTGTCCGTGAACGCCTTTCGTAATATGGCGATGCGTTCCTTCGGTACGTCAGGCGGCGCCACAAATGGACGGCCCATCACCTGCCGGCCGAAGATCAGCTTGAGGATGGTCTGCTGTTCCTCATTCTTGGCAAGATCCATCACCAGCGGCACATCCGGCAGGTCGGCATGCTTGCCGAGCGAGTATTGCATCAGCAGATTGACCTTCTTCTCGTCGATCCAGAACCGGCGAGTCGCCTTGACGGTCGACCACGGGATACTGCAACGCCCCTGCACCTCGCCACGCTCCATGGCGAGATTGATGTCGTTGCCACCCGGATAGCCCGGCACCATCTTGAACTTGCCGCCGAACATGTTGTTGAGAATCGCGGGGTATTGGTAGGTGTCGTCGGAGACGCCACCCGTTCCGACCACCAGCGGGATCTTTTGCGCATCCGCGAATGTCTTGACGCCGGAGGTGTGCCACGCAACGCACACGCTGACTTCATCGTTGGCGCTGCCGATGTAGTTGAACCTCCTGCCGTCATATTGGGCAGCCTTGTTGCCGAGCAGCGCCTCGAACGCCATGGCGCGAGCCACCGCGCCAAGCGCAGTACCGTCCTTCGGGCCGACGTTATAGAGCCAGTTGGCAAGCCGCATGCCGCCGCCGCCTTCCATATTCTTCGGCAAGACCGTCGGATTGCCCGGGATGTGCTTGCCGAGATGGCGGGCGACCATGCGGGCATAGAGGTCGTAGCCACCGCCGACACTGACATTAATGTAAAGCTCAATGGTCTTGCCGCGGTAGAAGTCGGTCGGGACCTGCGCCGACGCATTGGAAGCTGGAAGAACCGCGAGCAACGCCGCGCTGCACACAGCATATCTGAGTGCCATGATTACGCCTCCCTTGACGCACCAGCCATCTAGGCAACCCCGGGCGGTGTCGTGTCCTTAATATTCTAGCGAGCCGCGTGCTCGGCGGAAGCCGCCGCGGGCGGGCGTGACGATTGCGCGCACCGCGGCAATCGCCTATGACCAGCAAGGATTTTCGCAGCCCTTCGGGCGCGAGCAGATTGGAGGAGCGCAGCATGACAGACGTGATCGAGGCCCCGGGCATTGGCCATAACCAGCCCGACCCGCTGGAAATGGAAAAGAAGAACCAGAAGTGGGATCGCTGGGCCAAGAAACGAACGTTCGTGCGGGCGCTGGAAGGAACTTACAGCCACCTTTACAAGACGCTGAAAGAGGAGAAACGGGTCTACTCCGCGCAGGACGTCGCCTGGAAGGGCGGGCCGCAGATGTTCGGCAAGAGCGTGATCAGCCCGCAGGCGACCTCGATCATCCAGTCAATCGAATCCCACATCGAGGCCTACGCGCCCAAGACTGGCGGGCAGAAGCATGGCCACCTCAACAGCGCAGTGTTCTACGTGCTCAAGGGCCACGGCTACGACATTCACGACGGCCGCAAGATTCCATGGAAGGCCGGTGACGTGATGCTGGTCGAGAACGGCTGCGTGCACCAGCACTTCAACGACTCCGACAAGGAGGAATGCATCCACCTCGTGTTCAAAGCGAAGCCGTTGTTCCTGTTCATGCACCTGCTGCTGCAGAAGATGGTGGAGTGGCCGCCCGATCTCGATCCGGCGCTCGGGCCGTACTCACCCCCAAAGGATCTCTAAGGCTCAGGAGCAGCGCAGATGGCCGCGATCGAAGACAAGCAGCAAGCCCTCTCCGGCACCAAGGTCTGCAACTGGCGGGCCGAGGAGATCGTCAAGTCGCTCGAGTTCCGCAAGGAATATGCGACGCGCCCGAACGTCATTCCGGCCGAGGAGATGCCGTGGGAGCGCTCGCCCGACGGACTGATCAAGCACCTCATCCACCGCAACATGAATACGCCCGAACTCTGCGTCGAGGCGTATATGCTGTTCCTCAAGGAAGGCGAGCGTTCGGGCAAGCACCGCCACATGTGGGAGGAGCTCGCCTTCGTGGTGGAAGGCGAAGGCTACGACCTGCACTGGGACATGATGTTCGACTGCCAGGACAAGTTCATCTGGGAGTGGGACGCGGAACCCAAGAAATTCACGTGGAAACAAGGCGACTACATCTACGTGCCGCCCTATACGAACCATCAGAGCTTTGCCACCAAGGACTCCCGCATCATTGTGATGAGCAACCGCATCATCAAGGATATGGGGTTCGACTGGCACGACCAGCTCGAGAACGCGCCGGGTTTCTGAAACCAATCAGGCTTTCTGAACCAACCGGGCTGCTGAGCGTTCACGATTGATTAGGCACGATTGCCGCGCGGCCACACGCCGCGTTAGCGGGCACGGAACACGCGCGGTATAATGCTAGCGCGAGGCTGGGTTGCAGCCGCCGCCAAGATGGAGATCCAGTTTGATGCGCCTTGCCCCATCCGCTCGCTTCCTTGCATTCGCGGCATTCGTCGTTCTCTCGATGCAGCATGCGCATGCGCAGGCGGACTTCTACAAAGGCAAGACCGTCGATCTGATGATCGGCTACAGCGTCGGCGGCGGCTACGATGTCTATGCCCGCCTGATCGCCCGCCATCTCGGCAAGCACATTCCGGGCAATCCGATCGTCACCCCGAAGAACATGGATGGCGCCGGCAGCCTGCGGCTCGCCAACTGGCTCTACAACGTGGCCTCCAAGGAAGGCCTCGTGGTCGGCACGATCGGGCGCGGCACTGGGTTCGATCCGCTGCTCGGCAGCAAGACTGCGCAGTTCGACGGCACCAAGTTCAACTGGATCGGCAGCGCCAACGACGAGGTCAGCGTCTGTGTCGTCTGGAACGGCCGCAGCAAGGTAACCAAGTTCGACGACCTGCTGACCCAGGAGCTCGCCGTCGGCGGCACCGGCGCCGCCGCCGATACCGACCAGTTTCCACGCATCATCAACGGCGTGCTCGGCACCAAGATGAAGATCATCACCGGCTATCCGGGCGGCAACGATGTCAATCTCGCCATGGAGCGCGGCGAGGTGGACGGCCGCTGCGGCTGGTCGTGGTCGAGCGTGAAGTCGACCCGCGCTTCATGGATCGGCGGCAAGCAGATCACCATCCTGACCCAGCTGTCGCTGGCCAAGCATCCCGACCTGCCGGACGTTCCGCTCATCGTCGATCTCGCCAAGAACGACGAGCAGCGGCAGATTCTCAAGCTGATCTTCGCGCGACAGTCGCTCGGCCGCCCCTACCTGGCGCCGCCCGGCGTGCCGGCCGATCGTGTGGCGATGCTGCGCAAGGCCTTCATGGACACGATGGCGGACAAGGAGTTTCTGGCCGAGGCCGAGAAGGCGCAGCTTGAGATCACGCCGGTCGCCGGCGACGCGGTCCAGAAGCTTGTCACTGAGGTTTATCAGACGCCGCCCGCAGTGGCGCACAAGGCTGCGGAAATCTTGCGGTAAGTCGGCGACCAAGGCTCCCTCGTCATGCCCGGCCTTGAGCCGGCCATCCACGTCTTCCTGGTACTTGCCGCAAGCAAGTCGTGGTGGCCGGAACATAAGCGCGGTCACGCGAGTCGTCCGATGCTATGCCCGGCCATGACGGCATCCCTGCTTGTGCCATCCTTACACTCGCGTCCCTTGACGCGCCGCTCCGCCCGTGACTGTTAGACGGACATTTCAGGCATCCCGCACGGGCATCAGGGAGGGCGATAGAATTCCCATGGACGCGAAGGTTAAAAACTACGCCGGGTGGCAGTCCGACGTCATCGTCGACATGATCAAGCGCTACGGCTTCCCCTTCATCACCCTCAATCCGGGCGCGAGCTTCCGCGGCCTGCACGACTCGCTCGTCAACTACGGCAACAACGAGCCGCCGATGATGCTGTGCAACCACGAGGAAATCGCGGTGCAGATCGCCCACGGCTACGCCAAGGCGACCGGCAAGCCGGCCGCCGTCATCCTGCACAACCTGGTCGGGCTGTTGCACGCCTGCATGGCGATCTACTACGCCTATCTCGACCGGGTGCCGATCTTCATCATGGGCGCGACCGGCCCGATGGACGAAGCCAAACGCCGCCCGCACATCGACTGGACGCATACCGCGCTGGTCCAGGGCAATGCGATCCGCGATTACACCAAGTGGGACTATCAGCCGACCTCGATCCACGGCGTGCCGGAGAGCTTCGCGCGCGCCTACTCGATCATGATGACCGAGCCGAAAGGCCCGATCTACATGTGCTACGACGCCGCCATGCAGGAAGCGCCGATGACCGAGAAGGTCGCGCTGCCGCCTGACTTCGCCACCCATGTGCCGGCCCCGATGGCGCCCGATCCGCGCGCGATCGAGACCATCGCCGACAAGCTCTTGAAGGCCGAGCATCCGATGCTGCTGGCCGAATATGCCGGCCGGCGCCCGAATGGCTTCAACAACATCGTCGAGCTTGCCGAGACTACCGGCTCGGCCGTGTGGGACGTGAACAACGCGCTCAACTTCCCCAACAAGCATCCGCTCTGCCTGAGCATGGACAAGGCGTCGCTCAGGCACACTGATCTCGTGCTCGGCCTCGACCTCAAGGACTGGGAGAAGCAGCTCACCGAGCTCAACAGCATGACGCGGCAGCTCGAGCCGCTGGTGGCGCCGAACTGCGACTACGTCGAGATCGGCTTCGCCGAGGTCGGCATCAGCAAGTGGGCGATGGACTATTGCCGCATGCAGCCCTGCTCGGTGCGCGCGCTCGGCGACACCGAGATCGGCATCCCGGAGCTGATCCGCATCTGCAAGGAGCGGATCGCCAAGAAACCCGGCCTCAAGGAGAAGATCGAGCAGCGCAGGGTCGCAATCGGCAAGCGCCACGACGAGGTCTGGGCCAAGTGGCAGCAGGACGCCAAGAAGAACTGGGACGCCTCCCCGATCACCTTCCAACGCCTCGCCGCGGAAGTATGGGAGGTGATCAAGAATGAGGACTGGGTGCTCACTGCCAACAACCTCAAGCAGGAGGTGCGCAAGATCTGGGACTTCGACAAGCCCTACCGGCACCCGGGCGTGGAGCTCGGCACCTCGACCCAGATCGGCATGTCGCTCGGCGTCGCGATGGCCTGCAAGGAGAAGGGCCGACTCGCAGTCAACATTCAGCCCGACGGCGACCTGATGTTCGACGCCGGCGCACTCTGGATCGCGGCCAAGTATCAGATTCCGATGCTGGTCGTGATGCACAACAACCGCGCCTACTACAACGACTGGGCGCACCAGATCCGCATGGCGAAGTTGCGCGGCACTGACGAGGCCAAGGCCCATATCGGCATGGACCTGTTCGGGCCGGAGCCCGATTTCGGTGCGCTCGCGCGCTCGATGGGCTGCTATGGCGAAGGCCCGATTGACAATCCGAAGGACATCCGCCCTGCGCTCGAGCGCGCACTCGCGGAGGTGAAGAAGGGCAAGCTCGCACTGGTCGATACGATCACGCAGCACCGGTGAGCTTGTCGTTGCGTGTCCCGGGCGACCGCAGGGAGGCTCGGGACCAGGAGCGATAAACTCCAGCGGTCCACGTTTGTTGTGGAGCCCGCTGGGTCTCGGCTCTCCCCCGGATCAAGTCCGGGTCGGCCGGGACGCGAGGGGTTTACACCGGTTCCATGCCCCTGCCCTGATAAACCGGCCGCGCTGCGGCCGATGTCAGTAGCGCGACCAGTGCTTTGGCGGCTTGCGGGTCCGTGGCTCCCACAAACATTCCGGCCGAGAACACCGTCACCTTCTGCAGCTGTGCCGGCAGCGGGCCGACGATCTCGATGCCCGGAACCGGCGAGAGCTCGCTGATCTGCTGCACGCCAATCTCGGCGTCGCCTTTGGCGACCACCTCGCCGACCGGCACGCCGGAGGGCGGAATCAGCACTTTCGCAGCCACTTGCTCGGCGATCCCGAGCCGTTCCAGCACGGTCGGAAAATAGACGCCGCTGATGCCGGTCTTCGAATAGGAGATCGCGCGCGCAGAGAGCAGTGTTTGTTTGAGCGCAGCGGCGGAGCCGATATCGGGCTTGGGCGCGCCCTGGCGCACCGCGATGCCGATCGCCGAACGGACAAGATCGACGCGGCTGCCGGCCACCATCTTGCCCTGCTGGATCAGTCCGTCGATCGCCTCATCGGTGAGAATGGCGAGATCACCAGTCGCACCCTTGCCGATCTCGTCCATCAGCATGTTGGTCGATGCCCAGGTGATGACGGGTGTCACGCCGTTCGCGCGCTCGAACTGCGGCAGAAGGTCGAGCACCACCGCTTTCACGCCGTTCGAGAACAGGCCTTTCATATCGCGACTTTCCTTGCATTGATCCGGCGACAATGCACCTTGCACCGTCATGCCCCGCGCCCGTTGCGGGCATCCACGTCTTTCTTTTCTTGCAACATCAAGACATGGATGGCCGCGACACAAGCCCGTTTACGCGCGTCTTCGACACGCCATGCCCGGTTATGATGCTGTGGCAGCGCATCATCCAAAGCCACTGCTACTCCGTCTCGATCATCACGCGGCCGTCCTCCACCACGGTCTTGTAGGTCTTCATCGGCACCATGCAGGGCGGCGCCACAACCTCGCCGGTCTTGATGTTGAACTGGCCATTGTGGAAGTTGCACTCGACCACGTCGCCATCGATATAGCCTTCCGAGAGCGAACCGGGTCCATGCGTGCAGAGATCGTCCATCACGTAATACTCGCCGTCGACATTGAACACGGCGAGCGACAGATTGCCGGTCTCGACCTTGAGCGCACTGCCAGGTGCCACCTCGGCGGCGCTGCACAGATCAATACGTTGGGGCATGAACGTCCTCGTAACCTGTTGAGTAACCAGCTGACCTGGCCATGACTTGGCGATGACTTGGCGATCGTTGACGGTGCGGACCCGCGATGTTATCAAAGTTGGAACGTTGTTCCGTATAGAAGAACACCCATCAAGGCGCAAGTCGTCCCTTTTTGGCGCAGCGAAGTCCTACCATATAGAATCAAGGCTCGCTCGCAGAGTTCGATGAACCATCAAGACCGCCGGCGGAGAACGCGATGCTGAGAAAAGAACAGAACGACCTGGTGACCCAGACCGGCCCCGGCACCCCAATGGGCCAGCTGTTCCGTTGCTACTGGCTGCCCGCCCTGATGGCGGATGAACTGCCGGAGAACGAGTGCCCGCCGGTGCGGCTGAAGATCCTCTCCGAGCGGCTGCTCGCCTTCCGTGACACCGATGGCCGCTATGGCCTGATTGACGAATTCTGCGCCCACCGCGGCGTGTCGCTCTGGTTCGGCCGCAACGAAGAGCACGGGCTGCGTTGTCCCTATCACGGCTGGAAGTACGACGTGAACGGCCAGTGCGTCGACGTGCCGTCTGAACCGGTCGAGAGCGGCTTCTGCAGCAAGATCAAGCTCAAGTCCTATCCGATGGTGAAACGCGGCCCGGTGTTGTGGACCTATATGGGCCCGCCCGACAAGCAGCCGCCGCTGCCGGAATGGGAGTTCGCGATCGTTCCGCCCGAGCAGACGTTCATCTCCAAGCGCTTTCAGGACAGCAACTGGCTGCAGGCGATGGAAGGTGGCATCGACTCGAGCCACGTCTCGTTCCTGCACCGCGGCGACCTGCACTCCGACCCCCTCTTCAAAGGCGCCAAGGGCAACGAGTACAACCTCGCCGACATGAAGCCCTACTTCGAAGTCGTTGAGCAACCAGGTGGCCTCTACATCGGCGCCCGCCGCAACGCCGAGAACGGCAACTACTACTGGCGCATCACGCCCTGGGTGATGCCGACCTTCACCATGATCCCGCCGCGCGCCGACCACCCGATCCACGGCCATTTCTGGATCCCGATCGACGACGAGCATTGCTGGGCCTGGACCTATGATTTCCATCCAACCCGCGCATTGTCCAAGCGCGAGGTCGACGCCATGAAGGACGGCGCCGGCGTGCACTGCAAATACGTGCCCGGCACGTTCCGGCCGATTGCCAACAAGGACAACGACTATCTGATGGACCGCGCTGCTCAGAAGGCCGGCAGGACCTTCAGCGGCGTCGCTGGTTTCGCGAGCCAGGACGCATCGCTGCAGGAAAGCATGGGTCCGATCTGCGATCGCACCAAGGAGAACCTGGTTTCGACCGACAACGGCATCATCATGGCGCGCCATCGCCTGATGCGCGCCGCCAAGGCGCTGGTCGACAAGGGCACGACCCCGCCCGGCGTCGATCCTGAGCACCACAAGGTGCGCTCGGCGTCGGTCGTGCTGCCGCCCGATCAGGCGTTCAAGGATGCCGCCAAGGAGGCGCTCACCTCCAGGCTGGGCGTCGCGCACGCCACGGTCTAAGTCGAGGAACGCGTCATGCAGACCGAAAGCGCACGGATGACCACCGTCGAGGAGGCGCGGTATCGGATCAACTATCCGAACTCCTCGCCGCGTGCCGTGAAAGTGGTCGCGCTCGATGGTCCGAGCGAGGCCGTGGTCAAGCGTGTGGCGCAGGGTGCCTGGCAGCGCGCGAGCTTCTTCACCGCGCCGAAGATCGAGGGCACGCCGAAGAGCGGCGACCGCTCGTCGATGAAGGCTTGGCTCTCCGATCTCGCTGGGCGCACCAAGGACCTCATCGATGAGATCGCCACCGCCGATCTGATCGTGATGGTGGCGAGCGCCGGCACCAATGCGGA
>Ga0066903_100007281_pt1 | contig 10008 bp, 10 predicted proteins | sample PanSoiMetaGPlot1_FD_67491 | JGI IMG/M metagenome (GOLD analysis project Ga0066903, IMG submission 67491) | Tropical forest soil microbial communities from Panama analyzed to predict greenhouse gas emissions - Panama Soil - Plot 1 (version 2) | ecosystem: Environmental > Terrestrial > Soil >... | reverse complement strand
GACGAGGTCGCCGCCGACGTCGGCGCCCTTGGTGAAGATGCCGCCGCCGAGACGGGCGAAGATCGAGATCAGCGAGGCGCCGAAGCCGAGCGCCACCATGGCGTCGATCACGGTGCGGTCGTCGACCGCGTAGTGGAGCGTGCCGGTGAGGAAGCCGAAATAGAGCGTCACGCCGAGCAGCGCGAGGCCGGCGACCAGCAGGCCCGTGATGGCGCCCGACTTGAACGCGAGCTCGAGGCCGCCGGCAAGCGAGCCGATCGCAGCCTGGGCGGTGCGCACGTTGGCGCGCACCGACACATTCATGCCGATGAAGCCCGCCACGCCCGACAGCACCGCGCCGACCGCGAAGCCGACCGCGACGAGCCAGCCGAGGAAATAGCCGACCACCAGGAAGATGACGACGCCGACGATGCCGATCGTGGTGTACTGGCGCTTGAGATAGGCCTGCGCGCCCTCGCGCACGGCGGCGGAAATCTCCTGCATCTTCGCGCTGCCGGCGTCGGCGCCCAGCACCGAGCGAATCGCCCAGATCGCATAGAGGATGGACAGCGCCCCGCAGGCGACGATCAGCCACAAAGCAGTCATGCAAAACCCCGGTCTTTGTTGGGATAGCGCCGGGCCTTCGCGTGAGTGCCCCACCCGGCCTTCCGCGGGTCAAGACGTCGCCGTCCTGCCGCAATTGGGCGCGGACATAGCAAGAATCCCCCGCGCCGCGCAACGGCGGTCGCATAAAGCCCTGCTGGACGCCCTGCCCGGCTGACGCCCGGTCAGCCGCTGTCAGAACCGCAAGGCGCCCGGGTGGCGCACCACGACGGCGCGCGCCTCGGCGGGCCGCTTCGCGCCGATCTGGCCGAGCGCCGCGCGGGTTTCCTCGGTGAGGATGTCGATGACATGCGCGGGCCCGCGCGCGCCGAGCGCGCCGAGCCCCCACAGGAACGCCTTGCCGGCGAACGCGGCCTGCGCGCCGAGCGCGAGCGCGCGCACCACGTCGGCGCCGCTGCGGATGCCGGAATCCATCAGCACGGCGGCGCGCCCCGCGACCTTCGCGATCACGGCCGGAAGGGCGTCGATCGCGGCCGGCAGGGCCTCGATCTGGCGTCCGCCGTGGTTCGAGACGATCATGCCGTCGACCCCGAGCGCGATCGCCTTCTCGGCATCGTCCGGGTGCAGGATCCCCTTGAGCACCAGCGGGCGCTTCCAGCGCTCGCGATAGCGCGCGATCTCATCCCAGCTGAACGCGCCCTTGACCTCGCGCCGCGCGAACGCCGCGACCTCGGCGAGGCCCGCGCTCTCGCCCACATAGGCGCGCAGGTTGGCGAAGCGCGGGATACCGTTACGCAGCATCGCGATGAGCCAACCGGGCGAGGTCGCGATGCCCCACAGCATGGGCAGGTCGGGGCGGAACGGCGTTGTGACGCCGGCCGCGACCTCGCGGGCGCGCGTCGTGCGCACCGGCACGTCGATCGTGAGCACCAGCACGTGGGCGCCCGCCGCCTCGGCGCGGCGCACGAGATCGAAGCCGATCGCATGCTCGTTGCGCGCGAGCCGGTAGAGCTGGAACCACAGCACGTCGGGCGCGATCCTGGCGGCCCGCTCGATCGTGGTGCCGCCGACCGTGCCGAGCACGTAGGGCACGCGCGCGGCCTGCGCGGCCGCCGCGAGATATTCATCCGCCCCGGGCCACACGATCGACGGCCCGCCCATCGGCGCGACCCCGATCGGCGCGCCGTAGCGGCGGCCGAACAGCTCGATGTTGACCGGCGGCAGCTCGGTCGTGACGCCGTAGCGCGGCACGAGCTCGATGGCGTCGAGCGCCGCCCAGTTGCGGCGGATCCCGGCGTCGTTCTCGCCGGCGCCGCCGTCCATGTACTCGAACGCAAAGCGCGGTGCGTGGTGCGGCGCATGCCGGCGCAGGAGCGCGATGGTGGGGAAACGGCGCATCAGCCCGGTCTTGCGCTCGAGCCCGGTCTTCGCCGGCGTCGTGGCGGCAAGCTCGCTCGCCTTGGTGCGGTCGTCCATGTTCGTTCCCTAGCCCGTCGGTCGTTTTATCAGAAATGGCTGTAGCCGGCGCGCGCGAAGGCGTGCGCGCGGCCTTGCGTGTCGACGAAGCGCGTCTGGCCGGTGCCGGCCGAAAAGCGCCCGATCTCGGTCAGCGCGACACCGGCGGCCGCCGCGGCCTTGCGCAGCGCCGCGACCTTGCGCGCCGGCACGGCCGCCAGCACCTCGTAGTCGTCGCCACCGGTGAGGATCGTCTCGATCAACGCCGGCTCGGCCACGAGCACGGCGCGCGCCGCGCGCGACAGCGGCACCCGCGCGACGTCGATCGAGGCATCGAGGCGCGCGGCGCGGCACATCTTCGCGAGATCGCCCGCAAGGCCGTCGGACACATCCATCGCGCCGTGCGCATGGCGGCGCAGCGCCGGCGCGAGCGCGCCGCGCGGCTGCGGCACGAGATAGCGGTCGAGCAGATGCGCGCGCATCGTCCGATCGAGCCCCCAGCGTTTCGCGGCGCCGGGATCGCGGCGCAGGATCACGCCGAGCGCCGCGTCGCCGATCGTCCCGCTGACCACCACGCGATCGCCGCCGCGCGCGCCGTCGCGCCGCACCATCTTTCCACGCGGGATCGTGCCGAATGCCGCGATCGTGACCGCGAGCCGCCCAGGCGTGCGGTCGGTGTCGCCGCCGAGCAGCGGGCAGCCGAACTTTTTGGCGTCGGCGCTGAGCGCGCCGGTGAATTTTTTCAGCCAGCGGTCCGTGACCTCGCGGGTCAGCGCGATCGACATGAGGAATCCGAGCGGCCGCGCGCCCTTGCCGGCGAGATCGGACAGATTGACCCGCAGCGCCTTGCGGGCGACCGCCTCGGGCGGATCGTCGGGAAAGAAATGCACGCCCGAGATGATCGCGTCGGTCGTCAGCACCAGCTCGTAGCCCTTCGGGACCGCGACCACGGCCGCGTCATCGACGAGCGCGCGTGCGCCGGGATGGGTCGCGAGCGGACGAAAATGCCGCGCGATCAGGCGGTCCTCGGCGGAGCCTTGCGTCGATCGGCGGGTGGGCTTGCGCGCGGCCATTGCGGGCCAAGGATACGCGCTGGGCGCGCGCGTGTCGCGGCGAAAGCCTGCCCCCGGACTTGATCCGCAGTCAGCGGGTCGCGGACGCGAACTCGCCGGCGCGGAATTTGCGCGCCAGCGCATCGAGCACCGCGTTGACCATGCCGGTCTCCTCGCGCTCGACGAACGCATTGGCGACGCCGACATATTCGGAGACGACGACGCGGGCCGGGATATCGGTCCGCTTGTCGAGCTCGTAGGCGCCCGCGCGCAGCACCGCGCGCACGATCGCCTCGATGCGCTTGAGCGGCCATCCGGCGGCGAGCGTCTGGTCGATCAGCGGATCGAGCCGACGCTGCTCCGCCGCAAAGCCGCCGACGATCTCGCGGAAGAACGCGGCCTCGGCCGGAAGGTATTGCTCGCCCTCGACCTCGCGGCCGAGCCAGTGGCTCTCGAACTCGGCCAGGATATCGTTGAGGCCCTTGCCCGCAATATCCATCTGGTAGAGCGCCTGCACGGCCGCGAGCCGCGCGGCGCCGCGTCGGTTGGCCTGTTTCGGTGCGGTCGTCACCGCGCGCCCCGCGGCTTGGCCTTCACGAGCGAGCGCTTGAGCCGCACCAGCGCGAGCGCCGCGTTGGCGGCGGCCGCGCCCTTGTCCTGCCCGCCCTGGGCAGCCGGGCGCGCGCGGGCCCAGGCCTGCTCCTCCTTGTCGACCGTGAGCATGCCGTTGCCGACCGGAACGCCGCGCGTGACACCGATATCCATGAGCCCGCGCGCCGACTCGCCCGCCACGATGTCGTAGTGGCTGGTCTCGCCGCGGATCACGCAGCCGAGCGCGACGACGCCGTCGTAGGGCGCCTTGCGCCGCGCCGCGGCGTCGAGCGCTAGCACGATCGCCTGCGGCACCTCGAGCGCGCCCGGCACCGTCGCGACGTCGTAGGCGACGTGCGCGGCCGCCAGCGCGCGTTTCGCCCCGTCAAGCAGCGCATCCGCGATGCCCTCGTAGTAGCGCGCCTCGACCACGAGCATGCGCGCGCCCGCAAGCGCCCCCTGCTCCTCGCTCGCAGCCCTGCGCGGCCCCGCCATAATCCCTCCTCAGCGGCCCTCGATGAGCCGCGCCGCGTAGCGCGCCATCTGGTCGACTTCGAGATTGACGCGGTCGCCGGCGCGCAGCGCCCCGAGCGTCGTCACCCGCAGGGTGTGCGGGATGATGAGCACCGCGAACGTGTCGTCCGCGACCTCGTTGACGGTGAGCGAGACGCCATCGAGCGCGACCGAGCCCTTCGGCGCGATGAAGCGCGCGACCGCGAGCGGCGCGCGGAACGCCAGCCGCACCATGTCGGTCATGTCCTCGCGCGCCGCCACCTCGGCGATGCCGTCGACATGCCCGGACACCAGGTGCCCGCCGATCTCGTCGCCGATGCGCAGCGCGCGCTCGAGGTTGAGCCGCGAGCCGTGCCGCCAGGTTCCCGCCGTGGTGAGGCGCAGCGTCTCGGCCGCCGCGTCCGCGGCGAACCAGCTCCTGCCATCTTCCTCGCCCGCCCCCACGACTGTGAGGCAGACGCCCGCGCATGCGATCGAGGCGCCGTCCGCGATGCCGACGCGCGGATAGGCGCAGGCGATCTTGAGGCGATGCAGGTCGTCCGCCCGCGCCTTGACGCTCAGCACCTCGCCGATGTCGGTCACGATGCCCGTGAACATGGGGCTAGTGTCCCGCTTCCGAAGTTCGCAAGCAATTGCAGCGACCTCTGAGCGAACTTCGGAAGCGAAAGGACACTAGCAGCTCCATGATCATTCTAGTGCCGCTTTTGAACCCGAAGTTCGCAACCGTGCTCGCCGAGAAAGCCGTGCGAACTTCGGGTTCGCGGCACTAGCCTCTATCACGCCCGCTCGAAGAATTCGACGCTGTCCTCGCCGACCGCCTCGCGGCCGGTCGAGCGCATGCGCGCCGTGAGCGCGTCGAGCCGCATGCCTTCGAGCGCGTCGATGCCGTCCGGGCCGACGACCGTAGGCGAGCGAAACAGCGCCGCCTCGTCGACGAGGTCGTCGGCGACGAAGGAGGCCGCAACGGTTGCGCCGCCCTCGACCATCAGCCGCGTGATGCCGCGCTCGGCGAGCACCGCAAGCACCGCCGCAAGGTCGAGCCGCCCGGCGCGGCCGGACGCCGCCAGGACTTCGACGCCCTGTTTGGCGAGCGCGCCCGCCGTCACCGGCGCGGCGTCGGGCGCCGACACCACCCAGACCGGCGTCGCCCGCGCACTCTTCGCCAGCACGCTGCCCGAGCGCATCCGCAGCTGCGTGTCGAGGACGACGCGCACCGGCGAGAGTTTTTCCATGCCGGGCAGCCGGCAGGTGAGCTGCGGATCGTCGGCCAGCACCGTGCCGATGCCGACCAGGATCGCGTCGTTCATCGCGCGCATGCGATGCACCCGCGCGCGCGCAGCCGCGCCCGTGATCGTGGTCGAGCGGCGGCCCGCCGCCGCGATCTTGCGGTCGGCCGAGAGCGCCATCTTGAGCGTCACGTGCGGGCGGTGGTCGCGGATGCGGCGCAGGTGGCCCGCGTGCGCCCGCCGCGCGTCCTCGGCGCCGAGCCCGACCTCGACCGCGATCCCGGCCTCGCGCAGGCGCGCGTGGCCGGCGCCCGCGACCTCCGGATTGGGATCCTCGAGCGCCGAGACGACGCGCGCGATCCCGGCCCCGATGATCGCGTCGGCGCAGGGCGGCGATTTGCCGTGATGCGAGCACGGCTCGAGCGTCACGTACATGGTGGCGCCGCGCGCCGCCTCGCCCGCGCGGCCCAAGGCCTCGATTTCCGCGTGCGGCCGCCCGCCCGGCGCGGTCCAGCCGCGGCCGACGATCACGCGCCCGCCCGCCTCGTCGCGCACGATGACGGCGCCGACCGCCGGATTGGGCCACGTGTTGCCGAGCCCGCGCCGGCCGAGCGCAAGCGCAAGCGACATGAATTCCTGGTCTGACGTCTGCTCGCTCACTTGCGCGAGGATACAGGAACCGGCGCTTTTGCGCCCTCCTTGGCGCCCTCCCTGGCACCCTCCTCGTCGCCCGAGAGCTCGGCAAGCGCCGCCTCGAAATCCTTGGCCTCGCGGAAATTGCGGTACACGGATGCGAACCGCACATAGGCGACGTCGTCGAGCTCGCGCAGATGCGCCATCACGGTCTCGCCGATGGTCTCGGTCGTCACCTCGTTCTCGCCCAGGCTTTCGAGCTCGCGCACGATCTTGGAGATGGTCTGCTCGACCCGGTCGGGGTCGACGTTGCGCTTGCGCAGCGCGATCTCGACCGAGCGCGCGAGCTTGTCGCGGTCGAACGGCACACGGCGGCCGTTGCGCTTGATGACGAGAAGCTCGCGCAACTGGACCCGCTCGAAGGTGGTGAAGCGAAAGCCGCATGCGAGGCACAGCCGGCGCCGGCGGATCGCCGCCGAGTCCTCGGTCGGCCGCGAGTCCTTCACCTGCGTATCGAGACTATTGCAGCTCGGACAGCGCATGTCCGGCCCCCACCCCTAGTAGATCGGGAAGCGCGCCACCAGTCGCTTCACCTTGTCGCGCACCGCCGCCTCGGTCGCCTCGTCGGCATCGGCGCCACGGCGGGCGAGCGCGTCGAGCACCTCGGCCACCATCTCGCCGACCTGGCGGAATTCCGCGACCCCGAAGCCGCGCGTGGTACCGGCCGGCGTGCCGAGCCGGATGCCGGACGTGACCGTCGGCTTCTCGGGATCGAACGGAATGCCGTTCTTGTTGCAGGTGATGTGGGCGCGCCCGAGCGCCGCCTCGGCGACCTTGCCGGTGAGACGCTTGGGACGCAGATCGACCAGCATCAGGTGGGTATCGGTCCCGCCCGAGACGATGTCGAAGCCCTTCGACTTCAACGTCTCGGCCAGCACCTTCGCGTTCTCCACCACGGCCTTCGCGTAATGCCTGAAGGACGGCCGCAAGGCCTCGCCGAACGCGACCGCTTTGGCGGCGATCACGTGCATCAGCGGGCCGCCCTGGCTGCCCGGGAAGACGGCCGAGTTGACCTTCCTGGCCAGATCCTCATCATCCGTGAGGATCACGCCGCCGCGCGGGCCGCGCAGCGTCTTGTGCGTCGTCGTCGTGACCACATGGGCATGCGGGAACGGGCTTGGATGCATTCCGCCCGCCACGAGCCCGGCGAAGTGCGCCATATCGACCATGAGGTAGGCGCCGACCTCGTCCGCGATCGCGCGAAACCCGTTGAAGTCGATGAAGCGCGGATAGGCCGAGCCGCCGCACACGATCACCTTCGGCCGGTGCTCATGCGCGAGCGCGCGCACCTCGGCGAGATCGATCGTCGCGGTCTCGCGCGAGACGCCGTAGGGGACGGGCTTGAACCACCTGCCCGACATGTTGACAGGCGAGCCGTGCGTGAGATGCCCGCCGGCCGCGAGATTGAGCCCCATGAAGGTGTCGCCCGGCGACATCAGCGCCATGAAGGCCGCCACATTGGCGGAGGCACCCGAATGCGGCTGCACGTTTGCGAAACGACATCCGAAAAGCTTGGTAACCCGCTGAATCGCCACGGTTTCGGCGATGTCCACGAACTGGCAGCCGCCGTAGTAGCGCTTGCCCGGCAACCCTTCGGCGTATTTGTTGGTCATGACCGAGCCCTGCGCGTCGAGCACGGCCTGGCTGACGATGTTCTCCGACGCGATCAGCTCGATCTCGTCGCGCTGGCGGCGAAGCTCGAGTTCGATCGCGGCGGCGATCTCGGGATCGGCCTCGGCCAGATGGGTCGTGAACATGTCGGGCGACGCTGCGGCATCGACCGGCTTGGCGTTTGCGGGCATGCGGGCTCTCCGGATAGCGCATGTCCCGGCGAAGTGGGTGCCGGTTCGCCGATCGGTACATGCGCCCACGCGTGTCGGCCGCGATAGCACATCGGCCGCGGAGCGCCAAGTTATGTGGCTGCGGCTGGGGATAGCCGCAAGATGTAGTTCACAACCAGGCGAACGGCGTGTGGCGAACGGTGCGCGGTTAATAGTGAGCGGGAGGCGGCGCACTCGCCGCTCGCCACTCGCTACGCGCTTGCTTTTGCGAGCCGCGCCCTGAGCTTCGCGAGCGCCAGCTGCTCGAGGTCGTGCGGCGCGGCGCCGGCCGGGCCGACCACCGTCACCTCGATCGCGGTCGCGGCATCGATCGCGGCGACCTTGACGGACGGCCCGAGCCGGCGGAACTCGAAGTAGACCTCGTCGCCGGGGTGTGCGCCCATGGTGGCCTCCTTGGCGCATGTCGGGGCGAGGATGAACCGATTCGCCCGCAAAGGACATGCGCTATAGGTTCAGAGCGGTGTCGGCATCGTCACCGCAAAGCTGGACGGACGGTTAACGAATCGTGCGCCGCGCCGAAGACGAGAAAAGCCCCGGCCTTGCGGCCGGGGCTTCGCGTCGCGGATGGAGCCGTTTTCTCAGAGCCGATAGAGGATCTGATCGGTCCAGAAGCGCTCGAGCCGGTGCAGCGCCTTGTTCAGCGAGGCGAACTCGTCGCTGTTGATGCCGCCGACCTGCTCCACGGTGCGCACGTGCTTCTGGTAGAGCTGATCGACGATGTCGCGCACGTCGGTGCCCTTGTCGGTGAGCTTGATGCGCACCGACCGGCGGTCGACGCGCGAGCGCTGGTGGTCGAGGAAACCCATCTCGACCAGCTTCTTGAGGTTGTAGGAGACGTTGGAGCCGAGATAGTAGCCGCGCGTGCGCAGCTCGCCCGCCGTGAGCTCCTTGTCGCCGATGTTGTAGAGCAGCAGCGCCTGCACCGAATTGATGTCGGAGCGACCGCGCCGGTCGAACTCGTCCTTGATGACGTCGAGCAGACGGCGGTGCAGCCGCTCGACCAGGGTCAAGGCCTCGAGATAAAGCGGGCGGATCGCGTCGACGCGCTCTGCGCGTTCGACAGGCTCGACCGCCTTGACTAAGGTCTTCATGGTGACGCCCTTCGATGTTTTGTTATTGACCGACGAGGCCCTGTTTTTTCCTCGTCCCGTACGTGAAATTACTCGAGACGATCTAAGATCGGCTTAAATAACAGCATAAAGAATAGGTTTATCCGCCACGGTAAATCGCCAATTGAAGATAGAATTGCACGGTTCTTCTTTACCCGATGGTGAGGCGGCGCGCCTGCTTCGTTCGCGCCGCGGCGCCCCAGCACGGAACAGTGTGCCGGAACGGCGCGCCTGCGTGTCCAATTTGGTGCAGGTTGGCCGCGCGCGCCGCCGGACGCACGCCGGATGACGCCCGCAAAACCTTACCGCGATCGTAGAAACCCGGTCACTTCGACAGGAACCGATAGACCCCCGAGAAGTCCAGGTTGCCATTGGCGCTGCTCGCGCTCGCCACGAACTCCTCGTACACGCGCGCCGCATGCAGGCCGAGGGGCGCCGCGACTCCCGAGGTGCTGGCGGCATCCTGCGCGAGCCGCAAGTCCTTGAGCATCATCGCGGCCGTGAAGCCCGCCTGGTAGTCGCGGTTCGCCGGCGAGGTCGGCACGAGGCCCGGCACCGGGGAATAGTTCGTCATCGCCCAGCACTGGCCGGACGACTTCGACGCAATGTCGAACAGCTTCTGCGCGTCGAGGCCGAGCTTCGCGGCGAGCAGGAACGCCTCCGATACCGCGATCATCGACACGCCGAGCATCATGTTGTTGCAGATCTTCGCGGCCTGCCCGTTGCCCGAGCCGCCCGCGTGCACGATGGTGCGCCCCATCTTCTCCAGAATCGGCTTCGCCCGCGCGAAGGCGGCCTCGCTGCCGCCGACCATGAAGGTAAGTGTTCCCGCCTGTGCGCCCGCAACGCCGCCCGAGACGGGCGCGTCGAGCATGTCGAACTTCCTCGCCTTCGCGGCCGAGGCGACATCACGCGCGGTCGCGACGTCGATGGTCGATGAGTCGATCAAGAGCGCGCCCGCCCCCGCGCTCGCGATCACGCCGCG
>Ga0066903_100007280_pt1 | contig 10008 bp, 10 predicted proteins | sample PanSoiMetaGPlot1_FD_67491 | JGI IMG/M metagenome (GOLD analysis project Ga0066903, IMG submission 67491) | Tropical forest soil microbial communities from Panama analyzed to predict greenhouse gas emissions - Panama Soil - Plot 1 (version 2) | ecosystem: Environmental > Terrestrial > Soil >... | reverse complement strand
TCGCCAGTCGTTAGCGCCAATCCCTGCCATCCAGGACAAGGGCAAATGAGCAAGAGCAATTAGACGGGATAAGAGTGAGGGGAGCAAGCAGAATCCCGGAGATTATCTTGCCTTCCTTTTTGCAGCCCACTCTATCGGACCGTGGGCGTGCGTTTTGGTTATGAGTTGTTTCTTTTCGTTCTAGTGTACCCGATTGTCGTTCGCGTGGGGTCATGCGAACGCTGGACGTAAACAAGGGGGCATTATCAACCTGGGCCCATTCCTATTCTTTTTCTTTGACCTCCAATGTGAAATCGCCCATGCCCCTGGCGCCAAAGGAAGTGGCCACGATCTGGAAGCGTCCGGTGTCGGGCGCTTTAAACGTGATGCGGGCGTTCAGGCCTCCGCCGCTGTCATCATCGACGGCCAAAACTTTGCCGGTCTCGTTCAGAAGCTTGAGAAACGGATCAAGGGCTCTCGGATCCGGGCTAACCATATCGATGACGTAAGTTTTGCCTTCCTCCAACCAAACCTGGTAAACGACGTTGGCCTTCTTGCGAGCCAGCTTGCCTTCGATCTTCAGGCCTTTGCCGATTGCATAGGCCTGGACCCCCTTCGGGGCGCCAACAGTCAGGGTAAACATTCCGGGCCCTTTGAGCGAGGCGGCGAAAACCTTAAAGGTTCCACCCTTGGGGAGGGTCAATAGCAAGCGGGCATTGAGGTCCCCGCCGCTGTTGTCGTCAAATGCCAGCTGCATACCTTTTTCGTCCTGAACCACCAGGAACGGACCGATCTCGTCGCTCGTCAAGTCGATCTGGTAGCTTTTTCCGCCTAACAACTTAATCAGATAGGATTTGGCGGGCAGGTCAACGCCGAACCTTGCACTGAGAATGATTTTGACCTTGGGAGCGCCGGCCGCCACGTACCCCTCGATCTTGAGGCCGCTTTTGTCCACGCTGTGTACTTTGTCCTGCGCCGTCGCCCGGCTCGCCAAGATCAAAACCATTCCCCACAACACGCCATAGCCAGAGGTTCGGTTCATGCATTCCTCCTCCAGAAGGGATGGGTGTGACCCAAGCCAGCGCCGCCATTCTATGTGGTTGCGCGTTGCCCCCTTTTCGGTTGAAAGGTGATGTCCCAGCACTCACGGTTTACCGGCTCCTGGGGCTAGATGTCGCGAGCGTGCACGAGGTGCCTCACAAATGGCGAAGCTGCCGGGAACGATGCTACAGCTGCGCGGAGCGAGATTCCAGCGATTTCCTGGGAGAGATTTTTGTTGCACTCTGGCAATGGGCAGCTGTAGGATTCTTTGCTGTCCAGGTCCGCAATTGAGGAGGGAACATACATGACTTGCCGCATTCTGCTGCTCGTGCCGTTGTGCCTTGCCATCGTTCTGACCGCAGAGACTGTCCAGAGCGGGGACAAGAAAGAACAGGAGAAATTCGAGGGTACCTGGAGCCTAGTCAAGGTCATGGGTGGAAAAGAGAGACCGAAAAAGGATGAGTACTTAAAACTAACGTTCCAGGGCGATAAGGTCACCATCAAGACTGGCCCCAAGATGACAGAGGCAGCGACTTATTCGGTCGATCCGACCAAGAAACCAAAGGAACTCAATGTGCACTTCGAGAACGGTAAGAAATTGACGCACTACGCCATTTACGAGCTCAACGGCGACACCCTGAAAATCTGTAGTTTTGATGGCGGCAAGAACTTCGAGGGCCGGCCGAAGCAAATGGTCGCCAACGAGGAGACCGTGCTGGGCGTACTCAAGCGGGAAAAGAAATGACTTGGGGGTGTCAGGCCGGGGCTAGTCTTCAATAATCTCCAGCACGCCGAGTTCTGACGACATAAATTCCACGGGAACCGGTTTGCCCGAAATGGTGGTCTCGATTCTTACCGCGCCGGATGACTGGTCGACGGATATGACTCGGGCATCGCAGCCCTTGAAATTTCCATCAAGGATTCTCACGCGGTCCCCAGGGCCAAATTGCTTGACGTTGATGTAGACGGTGCCTCCCTTATCGCCGATGTGTTACCTCAAAAAAAGTCCGCATCAACCACGGCATCCGGGCCGATTCGCTCCTCCGGTGGGAGATACCAGACGCCATGTACCTTTTCGCCGTCACAGCCCAGGACGCTGGCTTCCAGGTCGACGGGCCGCCTGGTGCCGTCAACAAACCGGACATAGGCAATGATGGGATCGCCGTAGGCCCGCCGGCGAACCAGTCGCTGCACGGTCGTGTGGAACGCGCGGGTCACACAGCTCGGCGACTTTGAATTGAAGGTCGGCGCCAGCACCGTCGTGAGGCACGTCAAGAACATCAGCGTGCAGGGATCAGCCAAGCAGCATTAGCAACCTCGTCTGCTCGATAATGTCGCGGATGTTGGGATGATGGCCCGTGAACCGCACGTGCCCGCCGTTACGGACCGTGGCGCGGTGATAGTTGACGAGAATCCCGAGTGCCAGGCTGGAAATCAGACGCAACTCGCTCAATTCGAACGTCACGAGCTGAGGCCGCCGAGCGCTCAGCGTCCCCAGAGCGGCGCTGAGAACCTCGGCTTCTAGGTAGCCGGCTTCTCCCTTGAGACAGACCAGGACTTCATCAGGCAAATCGCTGACAACCACCTCCAGCTTTGGGGCCGGCATAGTGCCACGGGCAGTGGATGAAACGCTCATGCGCAATCTCCGTGTGCCATCTCCTGTTCCCGCCCGTGGACATCATACACGGGGAGGCGCCTGTTGCACACAAGAAATTCCTAGAAACTTCTTCGACTCTCCACAGTTGGCGGCTAACCGGCCCCACAGACGGGCCGCCTGGTGCGGGCAAGGCGGACAGGAGGAATCGAACCCCGATTGGCTGGACGTGCGAGCCATTAGCCCCGATTCTGCCAGCGGCTGCAACGGGTCGGGGATGGAAAAAGCTATTTAACCGCTGTCTCCCGCCGGGATTGGAACCCGGATGGCTCGCCAGTCGTTAGCGCCAATCCCTGCCATCCAGGACAAGGGCAAAAAAATGCAAGAGCAATTAGAAGGGATAAGAGTGAGCGGAGCAAGCAGAATCCCGGGAGATTTTCCTTGCACCCATCATTCCACGGTTGAGACAGGAGCGGGGATCTCTAACCCCACCAACGGAGGTTTCTATGCGCAACAACGTGGTGGTGATCGTGGTAGCGGCCCTCATCGTGAGTTACCTGCTCATCAGTTCGTTCGCTGGCGACCGGGCGGTCGGTCAACAGAAGGTTGTCCCGGCCTCGGCGACCGGGCGCTACCAGATGGCGGTGGGCCAGACGTGGTCTGGGCAAAAAAGTCAGTGGGATGTGACCTACGTCCTCGACACCCAGACGGGACAGGTCTGGCGAAGGGTCTGGAACGATAATGGTCCGTGGGGGGACTTCGGCAATCCGACTAAAGAAAAGAAACAGTAGGTTGGGCGTGGACCACTCCCGACCTTTCACGACGGTGCGCATCGACCACGGCATCCGGGCCGATGCGTTCTTCTGGTGGCAGATACCAAACACCGTGGACCTTTTCGCCTTCACTGTCAGCGCAGCCCAAACCAGGTGGCCTCTGGGAGACCCCCAGAACAGGCCGTCGATCAGCATGTGGCTGCCGAACATGGTGTCGATCCACACATACCGTATGGGAGAATTTCCTTGATACCGGAATCCGGCGCGGTAACATACGCTCACCAACTTCAAAGATGCAAGGATAGTGGGGAGGTATGTCATGTCAGATCCGATCCCGACTACCCAAGGTTCGCCGACAATTGGGACAAAATCAGACGCCGCGTCCGCGCCGGTCGCGAATCCTGTCAAGCCAAGTGAAATCACCCTCTCAACGATATGGCAGGGTCTGACGGTCGGACAGTTCTGGGGCCTCTGCGGTGCCTTGCTTGGCCTTGTGATTGGCACCTTCCTGTTTGGCATGTGGATGGAAAAGCAGCGCCGGAATCGGCAACCCCTGGACGGCCGCGGTCAGGTCGTAAAGCCGGCTGTGGGAATAGCGGAGTCAGGGCGTAGGTGGAATGACGGGCCAGGTCCTGGTGTTCCTTCGATGAAACTCCCGCCTTGCCTACCATGGTGATGAACGTATGCCGCAAGGCGTGGAAGTCCGCAAAGCGGCCGTCCTTGTCCTTGTAGGCCCAGGAAGTCGCTTTGCTCGGCCGCGGCTCGCTGGCGGGCATCCTGGAAGCCGGAAAGCCATTTCTCGCGGGCGTCCTTCAAATCGCGGCGAATCATCTCGGCTCCATACAATCGCCAACTCTCCGCGGGGGCCTTGGGATTGTCCGGCCAGAGCGGAAGGCCCATTTTCCCTTAGCCCAAACCTTAGCCCGCCGGGGGAGTTTTCGGTAGGCAACCAGAGGCAAGCGGAGATAGTTGCCAGCGAACAAAAAACCCCGAAAACGCGAGGTTTTTCGGGGCTTTCTGAGAAGAAGGACAAAAGCGATCTTAATACCCCCAAGGGGAAGCGAACAATCAGGGAAATTCCACGGAAATCGACAAATCCGGTACCGGCGCGTCACAAAATACGGCGCAGCACGGACCGCGCACCGAGCACGCACCGGCACCGCAGCATAGCCAGGACCTGGTCAAAGTGATCGACGCGTGGTCAAGTCTGTCCGAGGACGCCAAGCAAGCCATCCTTCAAATTCTTTCGGATGCAGGGAAATAAACAAAGGATCTTAGGCTTTTAGCAAAGTCCGCGTCCCGCCCGTGACAGACACTTTCCATACGATTTCCTAATTTCTGCCGTTCTTTTTGTAACTCTAACTGGAATATACGGTTAGAGATGAAATTGAAATTGCTTGGGACTTCGCTTTTGAGGGGGAATACGAATTCACGGCGAGCTCTGCTACCGCGGAATCGGGGAGACCTCACGTCCCGCTTCTTCGGGCTCGCACCGAACTATTGGATCACCTGCCTCAGAAGCTGCTGTTAAAGCGTCAGCCGCTTACGCACGCGCTCTGTTGCCAGACCGTCTGCATACTTTTCCGCTACCTCGACAGCCTTCCGGCTTCGCATGTCTCTCCTAACAAATTCTCTCCCTCCCTGTTGCCATGGTCAAGTTATCCGCAGATTGGCTTCCCAACCTGGTGAACTTATTCGCCGACTCCACAAGGCAAGTACCACCAACTTGGAAACTTGATTTGCCAGGCAACCGTTGCTACACTTCACCCCGTCAGCACACCTCATCAACTTCAAGGAGGCCGGCTATGTCGCGTGCATCATTGCCAATCTTGCTTTTGTTTGTTGTTACGACGCCCATCTTCGGCCAGCGGAACGACGACATTCGTTACCGTTGCGGAAACATCGAGGTGCGACGACTTGTGGACCGGTTGGGGTTTCAAAAGGAATCTAAGCAGCTCGCCTACTTCACGATCTATCGGGATTACGTTGACTTTGGCCATTGTTTCGAGGATGCCCAATACCGGCGACTGCCGACCACCTATTATCATCCGCTTGGACCGCTCGGCTTGGTGTTCCAAAAGTACAACTGGTTTCCGGGACCTGTGAACACGTACCATGCCGACGCGCGCCTGCCCGCTTCGTTGACCGCCCTGGGATTCAGCCCGGGAGGTTTGCCTATGGCCCAGCTGTTGGACTTGTGGTCGGAGCCTCCGGTTGCCGTCATTGGCATGAACACCGGGACCGTGGCCTCGTACGCCCGTCCCTTCCAGCACTTCCATTTCTACGAACCGACCAAGGAAGTGATCGAACTGAACGATGGTAAGGAACGCTATTTCCAATTCCTTCCCGATGCCCGCAACCGCGGTACGCAGCTTCGAATCATTCACGGGCCGCCACGGAAGCAGCTTCGCGAACACGGGCCCGCCAAGTTTTACCAGCTGATGATTCTTGAAGCATGTTCCGGGGAAAATGGGGAAAAGATTTTCCTCGATCTGTTTACCACCGAAGGCATTTCCCAGTGTTTCACGCACCTGGTAGATGAGGGCATCCTGTGCGTACACACTTCCCACCGGTTTGTGGATTTGCCTCGGGTCTTGGGAGCCATCGGCAGGGACTTGAAGCTTCATGTTCGCCGTGGACACGATCAGGCCCCGCGAAGCCACGATAGAACCCTCGCAGAGGCGGGACATTTTTCTTCCGAATGGGTCCTGCTGTCCCGGAACAAGCAGGTGTTGGAGTTCGTCTGCAAGGCCCCGGACACCTATGAGAAATTGCTAAAAGAATCGGGACCATTTCTCCCTTTTGAACCTTACTGGAGCAATCCGGCGCCGCTGGAGAAGGCCTGGACCGACAAGGGGCCAAATCTGTTGCACGGCATCCTGCGCGGCCATCCTTTTAGCATGCGCTATTCCTCCGTGGCCCGGCCTGTTACTAATTTCCTTAACGACAAATTGCCGGCCATCCGTCTTGGCTCCTTCGATTCACACCAATTTGTCGCCACTAATTTGGGCTATCTGCCGCTCTCCGTGCAGGAGTGGATGGTGCAGTGGCAGCTCAAGAGAGCGCCGGAAGTGGAAAAACTTTGGCCCTGAGGAAAGCGGAACCACCGGACCCCGAAAAACCGTAATGTGGCGGCCGCGGGCGCAAAGCAGCTGGTTCGGCAAGATGCCGCTCGCCCAAAGAGGAACAACGCAGCGCGGCGAGTCACGGTTTTGAAACCGGATCTAGGCATTTTCACGGTGGCAGCATTGTCCCGTACTACCAGCGCCGCGCTTTGTCCAGGTGCTCCTGAAATTCCATTTGCCGCGCCTCGTCAAGCTCATTTCCGTCATTTTCGAACAGCACTTGAAGTTCGCGCACGATGTTCTTTTCTCCGAGGAGAACCAAGCCGTGGTAGGCTTCAAAGAGGGTGTAGAAAGACGAGCTGCCGTAGGTCCAACGGCGCTCCGCCGCGAGGAACCGGCACACGCGGCGGACCTGCGGCAGGCCGGCCTTGTCCCCGATCTTGCCCAGCGCCGAGGCGTAAGTGGACAGCTCAGAATAGACCAGCGTGGATTCCTCTAATTTCTTATCGTCCAGCATGGAATCTACTCGTCTAACCAGGGCTAACCTGCCGGCAGCACTTTTGTTCTCGCCGAGCCACTGGGCGGCATCGAAACGATTGCGAAACCATGAATCGTTCAGGTCGGCAATCCTGCGTTCGGTCGGGGTTTTCTCCCGAAATTTCGCGTACCAGTCGAGTATGGCCTTTTGGAAGTCCGTCTCGGACCCTGGTTGGGAAGCGAGTTCACGGAGCGTGAGCACCTTGGGCTCGGTGCAGAGGGCGCCCAGTTTCGGTTCGGTGGTGAGGACAAAATCCCGCCCCGCGATCTCGATAATAAGGCGCGCAACCAGCTCGTTGACTTGCCATACTTTCTTCTGACGGCCTCGATTGTCGGTGATCGTTTTGCTCGGGGTGTCGTCGTCCAGGGCTTCGGCCAATTGTGGCAGCACGTCGAGCCCCATGCGATAAAGGATATCCATGGGCTCGGCCGAGTCCTTTTTCCAGGACAGAATCGCAATGGAACCCCTGTGGTCCATCTGCGAAAAGGCGCACAAGTGCAACTTCGCAATCTGTTCATAGGCGGCTTTTGCTTTCTCGGACAGGTCCTGCCGCCGGGAAGCTCGCGACCAGCGCTCTCCTAGCGCTCGCTTCCAGACATACAATCTCAGGTCCGGGTTTTCCTTGGTGGTTTTGAATTCCCGCGGCCGGGCGGCATTGGCAAAACAGAATTTCAGGGTGTCCCCGTCCAGCTCATAAATGCACAACCCGGTTACTGTCTTGCCCTCCAGCTTGAAAGTTAAATCCATCGTCTTCGGTTTTTTGTTCGGGTCGATCCGGATCGAGCCCTGCAGTACTCCGTCTTCATTCCCGTCAATGTGCAAAGCGGTCTTCCAGGTAAACTGATTGCCGGAGACGGCGAAGGTGTGTCCCGCTTGCTTGATTTGCTCGGCGGGCGTAATGACGCCAAGATAGCTCCCGCCAGGGGCGGCCAGCCATGTGCCTTGAAATTCCTTCAGCTCCAGGGCCACGGGCTCAGCCTTGTCTTTTTGGTTTTTCTCTCCTGCAAGGATTTTGGTGGCAATTGGAGTCCCGCCTCGCTGCTGCCCCGCAAGACCATGAACAGTGAGAATGCCCGATCCGGCAAGCAGAGCTCCCAGCACCAGGAGGAACGTGGCTGCTTTCAGTTTGCTCAAAAGCATGGCTTTCAACACTCCTTCCGCCAAGGCAGCAATCTTGCCCGATACCAAGCCAAAGGCAGCTTGCCCGGACGCAAATGCGCTGGCGGCTTTCGCCGTGACGCCGATAAGGGGAACAGGGACGCAGGCCGGCGCGGCATTACTGGATAAAGCCAGGGCTACCGCTCCGCCCGAAAGCCCGGAGCGGAACCGGGACAGTCGCCTGGCCAGCATGACGCGCGCCCTGGCCAAACGACCTGAGAGAGTTCCTTCCGGGCACTTGAGCTGTTCTGCTGTCTGCTTTCGGCTCTTCCCCTCCAGGTCGCACAGGATGATGGGAAGGCGGTACTTGTCAGGTAGTCGGCCCAATTCCTGGTCAAGCACAGGAAGCAGTTCTTCCCAATTGTTAGCGCCGAGGGTGTCCCTGGGCATTTCTCCTGCCTGCCTTTCCTTCTTGAGCCGTTGGCATTTGCTTGCCCGCGTTTTCAAGGCGGTCTTGTAGGCCACACCGTGCAACCAGCCGCCGACTGTCTCCCGCCGAGTTATGGAAGCGGCTTTGCGCGCCAGGACGAAAAACGTTGCTTGAAAGGCGTCCTGGGCGTCGTGGCCGTCCCTCAGAATGCGGCGGCACAAGCCAAGCACCATCGGCCCATGTCTGCGAACCAGCTCCGCAAAGGCAGCTTCATCGTGGTCAGAGAGAAAACTGTCAACAAGCTCGCCATCCGTGATTGCGCTGCCCCCAGGGATGGCCCGGCCCAAGCACCGAATGACTTTGCTCAACTTGGTAAGCATTTCCCTCACTCCGCTGGCCGAAACTTCCTTTTCCTTACTGTTCCTCGAAATAGATTTTTCGTACACTTTTTTCCGATTTTCCCAAGGAATTAGTTCCTTGCACGAGTCTAGGCCCGGCCGGAGCTTTATTTTATCGAAGCCACGGCTTTGGCGGCTGGAGAAGGTTTGCGGATACCGTCGTCGCTCCCATCGTAAGTCGTCGGAGATCTGGGAGACTGCTCAGGACGACAGCACCTTGTTTTTTTCTCTGGAATTGGCCAGATTCGTTGATTTTCGCGGTAGATCGATGTTGATCAGGCTGTCATTGCGTGTCCCTCTTTCAACGTCGCTCAGGTAAGTCCGATGTATGGGAGCTTTGTCCGCAAGATCTTGTGTGAATGCCAGCTCTTCGCGGCGGATCTTGAACCGCATACCAAATCGCTCGCAAATTCCAAGCGTGGGCCGCGGTCCGTCATCTTTCCCAAGCAGCGCGGCCCGAGTTTGTCAACATGCGCGAGATCCCGCACTGGACGGTCCAAAATCGGTTACTTGCAGATTGTCGCCCACGCCGAGACGAGATTGTTACGCCGCATGGATTTGAATTATTGGCAACCCATCCCAGAATCTGATTTCCCAGCCTCTTTTTACATAACGAAGCAAAATATCGTCTTTTGTAAAGCGAATATTTGGGTGCGAGCGCAGCTTCCAATGAACCAAACACAGGGGTCAAGCCATGCCGCGTTTCTCCTGCCCGCACTGCCACAGTTTCCTTGCGGCGAGCGAAGAGCAGCGTGGGACGATCATCAGCTGCGCTCATTGTGACAAACGCATTCGGGTCCCCGCCGGCAAGGCGTCCGTCAAACCAGCAGCCATACCCCAGGCCCCTTTTCAAGAGAATTCGGAGGAGAAAAATAGCTCCCAGACCCCGCCCGCAATGGCTCCATCTCTTTCCAAAACAAAAAAACCTGCGGATCTGTCCCCGGACAGTGATGACGACCTGGAACCGGAAGGGAATGACCAGGAGCAGAGGACCGAGCGAAGAAAATCCACATCGCTTATAGGCAACATTTGCGGCTCGATTGGCGCCCTGGTACTCGTCGCGGTAATTATCCTGGTAGTTTCGGGTAAGTG
>Ga0066903_100007279_pt1 | contig 10009 bp, 5 predicted proteins | sample PanSoiMetaGPlot1_FD_67491 | JGI IMG/M metagenome (GOLD analysis project Ga0066903, IMG submission 67491) | Tropical forest soil microbial communities from Panama analyzed to predict greenhouse gas emissions - Panama Soil - Plot 1 (version 2) | ecosystem: Environmental > Terrestrial > Soil >... | reverse complement strand
CGGGCAAGACGACGCTCGCGATGCAGGTCCTGCGCGCCGCCGCCGCTCGGGGAGAGTCCGTGATGTACGTCACGCTCTCAGAAACCGAAGAAGAGCTCCGCGCAGTCGCGCAGTCCCACGGCTGGACGCTCGACGGGATCGCGATCCACGAATTGATTCCTTCGGACGCCGCGCTCGATCCGGACGAACAGAACACGATGTTCCACGCGTCCGAAGTGGAGTTGGGCGCGACGATGAAGGAAGTGCTGACGAGCGTCACCCGCCTCAATCCCAGCTGTATCGTCTTCGACTCGTTGTCGGAGCTCAGGCTCCTCGCCGGGAGCCCGCTGCGCTATCGCCGGCAGATTCTGGGGTTGAAGCAGTTCTTTGCCGGCCGTCATTGCACCGCCATGCTGCTCGACGACATGACGACGGAGCAGGACCTGCAGATGCAGAGCATCGCGCATGGCGTCATCCGTCTCGAGCAGCTGAACCCCGACTACGGATCGGAGCGGCGGCGGCTTCGCGTCGTGAAGTACCGCGGGACGAAGTTTCGGGGCGGGTACCACGATTACCTCATCGAGCACGGAGGCATCCGCGTGTTCCCGCGGCTCGTCGCGGCCGAACATCGACGCGTGATCGCTGCCAACAGGCTGGCGAGCAACGTCGCGGAGATGGACGCGCTGCTCGGAGGCGGCATCGAGGAAGGCACGAGCACGCTGATCGTGGGCGCCGCAGGGACGGGAAAGTCGACGCTGGCCGCCCAGTTTGCGACGGCGGCGGCGGGCCGTGGCCAGCGGGCCGCGCTCTTCCTGTTCGACGAGAGTCCGGCAACGTTGATTTCGCGGTGCAACAGCCTGCACATGGACTTTGCGTCCCAGGTCGATGCCGGCCGCATCGCCGTCCAGCAGGTCGATCCGGCGGAGCTCAGTCCCGGCGAGTTCACGAGCAGGATTCGCGACGCCGTTCACGACCACGCGTCGATCGTCGTCATCGACAGCCTCAATGGCTACCTGAACGCGATGCCGGGCGAACGATTCCTCACGATGCAGTTGCACGAGCTGTTGTCGTATCTGGGACAGCAGGGCGTGGCGACCATTCTGATTGCCGCGCACCACGGCATGATCGGCAGCCAGATGAACACCCCCGTGGACGCGAGCTACCTGGCCGACGCCGTGATCCTGCTCCGGTATTTCGAGGCTGCCGGCGAGGTCCGGCAGGCCATCTCCGTCGTCAAGAAGCGCGGCAGCCGGCACGAGCGAACGATCCGCGAATTCCGGCTGGACGAAGGCGGCATTCACGTCGGGCAGCCGCTTCGCGAATTCCGCGGAATCCTGACCGGCGTGCCGGTCTACGAAGGGACGTCCAAGCTGCCGTGACGCGTGCCGGCCACATCCACGACGACGAGCGGCGGCTGGTGATTCTGGCGCCGACGCGGAAAGACGCCCTCATCACGGAATCCCTGCTGGCGCCGGCGGACGTCGCCTGTTTCAGCTGTTCGAGCATCAGGGATGTCGTTGCGGCCGCCCGGCAGGGCGCCGCGGCGATGCTGATCGCGGAAGAAATGATCGTCGGGGACGGCCAGGCGGCGCTCAAGGACCTGCTGGCGCGCCAGCCCGCGTGGTCGGATCTGCCCGTCCTCGTGCTCACGCGCCCGGGCGCGGATTCGGCCGATGCCGTCGATGCGGTGCGGACGCTTGGGAACGTGACGCTGCTCGAGCGGCCGGTTCGCGTCGCGACGCTGTTGAGCGCCGTTCGCACCGCGGTGCGGGCACGCGAACGGCAGTATCAGATCCGCGGCCACCTGGCGGAGCGTGAGCGCTCGGAAGCGTCGCTGCGCGAGGCGGATCGCCGCAAGGACGAGTTTCTCGCCACGCTTGGCCACGAATTGCGGAATCCCCTGGCCCCTCTGCTGACCGGCTTGCAACTGCTGAAGCTGTCCGGGTTCCCGGACGCGCGCAGTCGTCGCGCATGCGACGTCATGGAACGCCAGGTGTCGCATCTGGTGCGGCTGGTGGAAGATCTGCTCGAGGTGTCGCGGATCACACGCGGCGTGATCGAGGTGAGGCGGGAGCCGATCGAGATCGGCGCTGCCCTGCGCGCTGCGATCGACACCAGCCGTCCGATCATCGAGGACGCGCAGCAGACGCTCACCGTCGCGGTACCGGCGGAGCCGATGTTCATCGGCGGCGATGCCGTGCGGCTGACGCAGGTCTTCGCCAACCTCCTCAACAACGCGTCGAAGTACACCGATCGCCGCGGACGGATCTGGGTCTCGGCCGCGGCGGCCGACGGCTGCGTGGAGATCACGGTGCGCGACAACGGCATCGGCATCCTGCCATCGCAACTCGACACGGTGTTCGACATGTTCATGCAGGTCGATCGGACGCAGCGGCGCGCGCAGGGCGGCCTGGGCATCGGGCTGACGCTGGTCCGGAGCCTCGTGTCGATGCACGGCGGCACGGTGGAAGCGCGGAGCGAAGGGATCGGCAAGGGCAGCGAATTCGTGGTCAGGCTACCCGTGCTCGACCGTGTGCCGCCGCAGACGTCCAGGGCCGACGCGCCGCAATCCGTTCCGTCCCAGCGGATCATGGTCGTCGACGACAATCGCGACGCCGCCGAATCGCTGAGCATGCTGTTGAGCGCGCTGGGCGCGACCGTCCACGTCGCCTGCAGCGGTCCCGACGCGCTGCAAGCCCTCGATGCCGCCGATCCCGATGTCGTCCTGCTCGACATCGGGATGCCCGGCGTCGACGGCTACGAGGTGGCGCGCCAGATCCGATCGAGCGCCGCCCATGGCGACGTGCTCCTGATTGCGCTGACGGGATGGGGCCAGGAGGAAGATCGCGCACGGGCGACTCGGGCCGGCTTCGATCACCATTTGCTGAAACCACCCGACATCGACCGGTTGCGATCGCTGCTGGTCGCGCGCGCGGCGAACCCGCGCACCAAACGGCGGATTCTCAAGGCAGGCGCACTGCCGGACAGGTGAGCCGCAGGACGTCGACGACGTCCGGGGGCACGCCCGTCACCACCGCATCGCGCCCTTGCGCGATCCGTTCGGTCAACACGGCCTTCGAAATCCCGAACCAGCGACCGTTCGATTCCGCGCTCGCGAGGAAGCGTCCTTCGTTGCGGTCGGCGACGACCTGTCCGCGCGGGAACGCCGTCGCGCCGGTCGAGAGCGCGAACGTGACGTCCGACGTGATGCAGTAGTCCTGCGCGGTGCGGACGTCGCCGGCATCCACCGCGGGGGCCACGATGAGATGCGCCGCGGGCGTCGACGATGCGTTGGCTGCGCCTGGCGAGGCTGCACGCCGCTCGAGCGCGCCGATCGTGCGCGCGAAGATCGCCTGCGCCCACGCGGCCGCGCAGTCGAAGTGCTCGCTTTCACCGGCGCGGCGGGGCAGGCGCCGCCAGCCGGCCGCGCGCGCCAGCCGATCGGCGCCGGCGTCCGTCGACGTGAACATGTCCTCGAGCGCAAGACCGCGCGCCGGATGCCCGTGCAGCGTGTCGAGCGCGATGTTCGTCAGGAAGTCGCCGACGAAGCCGTAGACGATCCCCAGGGGCGAGTAGGAGACGCGGTCGGGATCCAGCGCACGCGCGTCTTCCGAGAGCGCAGCGGCGGTGCGATCGAGGAGCGCGGCGTAGCGCGCCAGCATCTGCACGTGTCTCTCGCCGGTCGGCGAGAGCATCGCACCACCCGCGGCCTCGCGCCGGACGAACACGGTCTCGACCATCGTGTACGGCGCGAGCAGGTCCAGCCGTTCGAGGAGGAGTTCGGGATCCGCGGACCAGCCCTGCAGGATCGCGTCGGCGAGCGCGGCGCGGGCGCCGGCGTCCGGCGAGGCGCGCGCGGACTCGTACGTGTCGAGCAGCGGCACGAGATCCCAGACGAGCAATGCCACATCCATGGCGTTCGAGTTGCGCGTCGTCGCCAGGACTTCGGGGCTGTCGGGAGGACGGTCCAACTCGCCCGCGCGATACCGCAGCTGCGACCGCAGGTGGCCTCCCGCGAGCTTCGCGCCGGCCGCATGAATCGCGGTTCCTGCCGCGCCGCCGAACGATCGCGCGACGGCCTCGCCGACGCGGAAGTACGGTGCGAGCCCTCGCGTCAGCGGCCCTTGCGCCGTCTGCACGAGCCAGTGCGTGTCGCGGACGATCGCGGCCGACGTCGCGTTGATCGCGTCGAGTACGCGCTGGATCGCGGCGAGCCGCTCCGGCGCACCATCATCGCGTTCGTCCCAGATCCGCAGCGCGAGCGCCTGCAGATGATTCAGCAGCACGACCGCGAAGATGGTCAGCGCGTACGCGCGCCGTCCGCTCGTGCCGGGCCACCGATGCTGTTCCCAGTGCTCGTAGGCGCGGACGATCAGGTCGGCCGGATCGAGCTGGTGCACGCGCGTCTCGCGGAACATCGGCTCGAAGCCGTCGGCGTGGTGCGCCGACCTCAGATCGCCGAGCACGGCGCACGCGCGCCGCGACGCCGCGGACGCGTCGTAGAAACACGCCTCGAGCGTCGAGTCGAAGTACGCGCGATCGCGCCGCCGCGAGGCGTCCTTGTCCTTGACGTTGAGCAGTCGGCTTTCGATGCGCTCGACGATCGAGGCGCGGCCCGCGACGAACCCGGCAAGCACGGCCGCACACTCGTCGAACGGAAACGGCATCTATCTCGCGGCGGGCGCGAGCCTGGAGGGATGCGCGTGATCGGACACGGACCACATGAAGTCCGTCGTCATGCGGACGCGGTTGTGGCAGCTCATGCACCCCAGCTGGACCGCCTTCTGATCGAACGTCTCCATCGTGAGATTCGCGAACGCGGAGAAGGCGCCCGTTCCCGGAAACGTGTTCGGAATGCTGCCGTCGAGGCTTGCCGGAATCGGCACGGTCTGGTTGCCCTCCGTCCGCGGCCACTGCGTGACGACCAGCCTGTAGTACTGCCACGGCGTGCCTGCCAGCGCGTGCTGGTATCCGTACGTTGTCAGCTCCGTCGCCGTGAGGATCGGCGCGTCGCGGTCGCGCGTGACGTTGAACGGACGCGCGGGTTCGGGCGCGAGCGGGACGAGCGAGAGCGGGTTCTGCGCGGGCATCGCGGCGCCGCCCCCGTCGTGCAGCACGAACGCGCCGGGCCAGTCGGCCCACCTCGGCGGGACGAGATCCTTCTGTTCGAATGACGACCAGACCCACTGAGGCCGGCTCGGCGTCTTGTGCGCGATGTGCAACCCAAGCAGCCCCATCGTGCGCCGCGCACAGGGACCGCCGCCCGCCGGCTTGACGACCGCGACGCGCGTGTACATCCGCTGCGTCACAGTCGCCGGCAGCCCCTCGATGTCGATCCACGCGGTCTTCACCGCCATCGATCCGTTCGGGAATTCCATCACGGGCCGCTCGGGCCGCGGACTCGGCACGGCCGGCAGCTGACCGCGCAGGTAGAAACGGTTGCGGACGATGTGATCGAAGGCGAGCCGGTTGAAGAACGTGAGCGTCCGGACGTAGCGTCCGTTCTGTGCGACGAGCGGCGGGTCGAGCGCGCCGATGCCGGCCTGACCGATGTCGTCGATCCCCGAGGCGGATCCGATGACGACGTCGCCGAACGACACGTCGGCGCGGCAGGCGTTTGCGGCGCCGGCATCGTATTTGTCGAATGCCGTCTCCGGCGCCGATCCGTCCTCGTGAAAGATCTCCCACAGCGGCTTGAACGTCTCGAAGACGCGCGGACCGGGCGCCGAGATCGGCTTGGCCGCGGCCGCCACACCCCGCGAGTCGGGCGCCGCCGGCCAGACGAGCGCGGCAAGGGTGCGCCACGAGAGGTCGTCGAAGGGGCCGAGCGCGATGCCGGTGAAGCCGTCCGGAATGCACACGTCTCCGGGGATCGCGGCGTCGACGGTGGGCTTGGGCTCCGCCTCACAGGCGGGGCCGGCCGCGCGCGTGCCGGTCATGCCCACCAGCCCAGCCGCGGCGAGGGCCAGCGCCGCGAGACCATATCGCAGGGACAAGGCGTCGGGATTATAATCCGCGCCATGCGCGTCATCTCCCGGCGTGAATTCGGCAGGGCGGTGATGGCGGCGGTGCCGCTCGCCGCGATCGTCCCGCTCGCGGGAAACGATCGCTGTCCGATCGGCGTGTCGACGTCAGCGTTCGGCGATCTGCCGCGCGTCACGGGCCGCGACAACGTGGACGACGTCATTCGCGCGTTGAAGGCCGCGGGCGCCAGTCACGCGGAACTCGCGCTGAGCAGCGTCGAGCCCGCGCCGCCGAGCTCGGGTTCGTTCATGGGCGGGTCGGCGGCGTATCCGCAGCGGGTCGTGCTGACGCCTGAACAGATGGCGGCCGTGAACAGCGAGGCGCGTTCGGCGCTGCGCGCCTGGCGGCTGCGCACGCCGCCGGCCGCCCTCGAAGACGTGCGCGAACGCTTCGCGAAGAACGGTCTGACGGTGCTGGCCTGTTCCTGCGCGTACGACGATTCGTTCACCGACGAGGAAGTCGAGGCGACGTTCCGCCAGGCGGGCGCGCTCGGCGTGTCGAGCGTGAGTTCCCCGGTCACGCTCGGCGTGGCGCGGCGGCTGACGCCCTTTGCCGAACGGCACAGCATCTCGGTGGCGATTCACAACCAGGTGGACGGCAATCCCGGAGGCGCCGTCTCGACGCACGATCTGTCCGACGCGCTCGCGCTGTCGCCGCGGATGCTGCTCAAGCTGGACGTCGGCAATCTCACGGCGTCGAATGCGGACGCCGTCGCGGTGCTGCGGCAGCATCTGGATCGTCTGTCGGCCGTGCTCGTCACCGACCGGCTTCGCAACGGCGGCGCGAGCCAGCCGTTCGGCGAAGGAGACACCCCCATCAAGGACGTGCTCGCGGCCGTGACGGCATCGGGCCGCGCCGTGCCGATTCTCGTCGGCTACACGCACATCGGCCTGCGCAGCTCGACGCAGGAAGTCGCCGCGTCGCTGAAGTACGTGACGGGCCTGCTGCGCTAGAGCCTTTGTAGTTTCGCCTGTAGCTTCCGCCTTGAGGCGGAAGCAAAGCGCCCGGCGTCTCTAGCGATCGACGTTGTCGAGCGTCCAGAGTTCGCCCGCGCTTTCGGTGATCGGCAGAAACAGATGCGTGGACGTGACGGCGATCTGACTGCGCGAGAGCTCTGCCGAGATCGTCTGCTGCGGGCTCGCGAACGACGTGACCTGGAACGGTTCTCCGACGGTGGCTCCCGTGTCCGGCTCGAAACGGCGGACCCACAGATTGAACATGCCGCTCCGGTCCGACAGGAAGTACAGCATCCGCCCATCGCGCGACCAATGCGGCTTGTCGTCGTACCAGAGACCATCGGTGATCGGCTGCCACGTGCCTCCTGCCGCCGGTACGACATGAATCCGCGAGACGCGCGCGTCGGCGCGATCGACCGCGACGAAGGAGATCCAGCGCTGGTTGGGAGAGAACCGCGATTCGAAGATGTTCTTGCCCGGCTCCGACGCGATCAACCGCAGCGCGGAGGCCGACACGACGCCGTCGAAGACCGGGAGGGCGCACACGCCGACCCGCGCCGGTGTTCCCGTGCGGCAGCTTCCCAGCAGCCACGCGCCGTCGGCGGACCAGTCGCTCGGCACCAGGTCGACCTGGCCGGGCCGCGTGAGCGGCCGTTCCCGGCCGTCGACGGGCAGCACCATCACCGCGAAATCGGGCTGACCCGCATCCGCGGCCGTCGCTCGCCGAAAGTAGGCGAGCTGCTTTCCGTCGTGCGACCAGCGCGGCCGTGTGAGCTTCCAGCCGTCCGAGGACAGCAGCAAGCGCTCGCGTCCGTCGGACAGCGATCGCTCCCAGAATTCCTGCCGGCCGGCGCGCATCGTCGAGTAGACGAGCTTCGTGCCGTCGGCGGGGGATTCGGCGTCCTGTTCCGACCCGCCGCCGGAGGTGACGGGCTCGCCCGGACCGAGAATCCTCGCCGACGCGGCGTCGAAGGGATACGCCCAGAGCCGGGTACGCGTGGATCGCGCACTGAACACCAGGCGCGTGCCATCAGGCGAGAGGGTGATGTCGCCGTCGGAGCCCGTGCCGGTGGTGAGGCGTTCGGCAGAGAGCCACGCTCCGCTCGCGGGCTCGACGGCGACGCGCCAGAGATTCCTCACCTGCTCCGAGAGTCCTTCGAAAAACAGATACCGTCCGGATCGCGCCCAGGCGAAGCGCCCGAGCGCCAGCTGCCCACTAGCGAGTTGCCCGTTCAGGGCCGTGCCGCGGCTCGAGACAACCGGGGGCCCGCGCTCAATCGGCACCGTCAGGAACGTCCACGTCTCGCCACGAGCCCGGCCCCAGACCGACACACCGGTCCCGTCCGGTTTCCACTCGGAATCCGTGATCGAAAATTCCTGCGCCAGCACATCGGGCCGCAGGAGTCTCGGCGTGCCGCCGTCGGCGCCGACGAGATACATCCGCGTCGATCCACCGAGGTGGCCGGAGCTGGCGAACAGCACCAGCGTTCCGTCGGGCGACCACTTCGGCCGGTACCCGAAGTCGGCGATGCGGCGCTCGGGGCCTCCGCGCGTGCTCGCGACGTAGATGCCGCCGCCGTCGCGCTCGGAACGGAACACGATCCGCTCACTGTCGGGAGCCCAGCTCGGCTGCGAGTCTTCCGCGGCCGACCACGAGACGCGGAAGGCCTGCGGATCGGTGGTTCGTTGAACCCAGATGTCGGAGCCGCCGGCCGCATCCGAGGCGTACGCGATCCATTGGCCGTCCGGCGACCACGCCGCTTCGCGCTGCAGGCCGCCGCGGAACGTGAACTGCCGGAGCCCACGCGCCGTCTGGCGGACCTGGCTGCCGCGGAACAGCAGCGCGTCGATGGCCGCCGTTGCGACACCGAGCGCGAGCACGGCGGCGATGGCGATTACCGGCGATACCGCGGCTCTGGCGCGCACGACGGGCGGGGCCGGCGCGGCAACGGACACGACGAACGGAGATGCTGCGGCCGTCACGGCGGGTTCTTCCGCATCCACGACGTTCGCGACGAATTCGTAGCCGCGGCCCGGCACCGTGACCACGTAGAGGTGCTGAGTCGGGCGTTCGTCGAGCGCGCGGCGCAGCGTGGAGATGTGGCGCGCCAGCGTGGCGTCTTCGACCGCGACGTCGCCCCAGACGCGCCGCAGCAGTTCATCTTTGTCGACGACGTGGCCGCGCGCGTCGATGAGGACGGCGAGGATCTCGAAGGCTTTCGGGGTCAGTGGAACGACTGCCCCTTCCTTCCAGAGCAGACGTTTCCGGCAGTCGGCCACGAACGGGCCAAACGAATAGCACCGTCGCAAGGGGTCGCGAAGGACCGGTTCCAGGGCGCTACTCTAGCCCACTTTCAAGAGTCTTCACAACTTTTCAGGCGCCATGCGCGACACTCGCGCCGACGAAGGATATATCGTGCGCACCGGTTGAAATCGATTTCGGCATCGCGTGAAGGGAAGGGGAGGAGAGACATGTTCGCACGCGTCCGGAGAGCGGTCCTTGCCGCTCTGGTTCTGACCCTGCTGGCCGCGCAGCCTGTCGCGGCTCAGCTCACCACCGGCACCCTGACCGGCACCATCAAAGACACGCAGGGAGGCGTGATTCCCGGCGCGACCGTCACGCTCACCAGCGAAGCGCGCGGCACGCAACTGTCGCCCGCGATCACGAACACGCAGGGAGACTTCGTCATCGCGAACGTCGCGCCCGACACCTACACGATCCAGGTGTCGATGGACGGCTTCAAGACGCTGAAGCGCAGCGGCATCTCGGTCAGCGCGGGCGACCGCGTCGGCATCGGGGTGCTGACGATTGAAGTCGGCGGCCTGAGCGAAGCCGTCACGGTGCAGGCCGAATCGCCGCTCGTGCAGACGCAGAGCGGCGAACGCTCGTTCGCCGTCACCACGAAGGCGGTCGAGAGCCTCCCGATCTCCAACCGGAGCTTCGTGCAGCTCGCCACGCTCGCGCCCGGCGTGACGGGCACCAATCCCTCGCGCGTCGGCGACCGCTCGTCGACCGGCGGCAACAACAGCAACATCATGATGGACGGCGT
>Ga0066903_100007278_pt1 | contig 10009 bp, 10 predicted proteins | sample PanSoiMetaGPlot1_FD_67491 | JGI IMG/M metagenome (GOLD analysis project Ga0066903, IMG submission 67491) | Tropical forest soil microbial communities from Panama analyzed to predict greenhouse gas emissions - Panama Soil - Plot 1 (version 2) | ecosystem: Environmental > Terrestrial > Soil >... | reverse complement strand
CAATCGCCGACGAGGTGGGCGCGATCCTCGTCTGCGACATGGCCCACTTCGCGGGGCTCGTCGCCGCCCGAGTCCATCCGAACCCGGTCGAGCACTGCGACTTCGTCACCTCGACGACGCACAAGTCGCTCGCCGGGCCGCGCGCCGGGTTCGTCCTCTGCCGCGAAGACCACGCGAAGGCGCTCGACTCGGCCGTGATGCCGGGGATGCAGGGCGGCCCGCTCGAGCACGCCATCGCGGCGAAGGCGACGTGCTTCCGCATCGCCATGACCGACGCCTTCCGCGAGTACCAGGTGCAGATCCGCCGCAACGCCGACGCGCTCGCCGAGGCGCTGCTTGAGGGAGGGCTCTCGCTCGTCACCGGCGGCACCGACACGCACCTCCTGCTCGTCGACCTGAGCGAGTCGGAGTGGACCGGCAAGGCTGCGGAAGAGCGGTTGCACGAGATCGACGTCACTGTCAACCGGAACACCATTCCCTTCGACGAACGGTCCCCGTTCGTCACCTCCGGGATCCGGCTCGGCTCGCCGGCGATGACCATGCGAGGCCTCGACGAGAACGACTTCCAGGAGGTGGGGCGGATCATCTGCGACGCGTTGACCGAGTCGCCCGACCTCGACGGGCTGCGCGCCCGGGTGGCGGCGCTCTGCGCGAAGCGGCCGTTGTACGAGGGGTTCCGCGGCTACACGACGTACGTCGCTTGACCGATCCGCGCCTCACCGTCGTCGAGCACCCGCTGATCCAGCACAAGCTCGGCTACCTCCGCGACAAGGAGACGCCGACCGTCCATTTCCGCAAGCTTGCGAACGAGATCACGCTGCTCCTCACGTACGAGGCGACGAAGGACATGCCGACGGCGGAGGCGGAGATCGAGACGCCGCTCGAGCGGATGACGGTGCAGCGCATCTCCGGCAAGAAGGTGGCGGTTTGCCCGGTACTGCGGGCGGGGGTCGGCATGCTCGACGGCGTCCTCTCGCTCGTCTCGAGCGCGCGCGTGGGCTTCGTCGGGATGTATCGCGACGAGGAGACGCTCGAGCCCGTCCAGTACTACCTCAAGTTGCCCGAGGACCTCGCCGAACGCGACGCGATCGTGCTCGACCCGATGCTGGCGACCGGCCACTCGAGCTGCGCGGCGATCGCGGCGGTGAAGGAGGCGGGGGCACAGTCGGTGACCTTGGTGTGCATCGTCGCCGCCCCGCCGGGGATCGAGGAAGTCCACCGGCGGCATCCTGACGTGCACGTCGTTTGCGCCGCCGTCGACCGCGGACTGAACGAGAGCGGCTTCATCGTCCCGGGACTCGGCGACGCCGGCGACCGTCTCTACGGCACGAAATAGCTCCACTTCCGAGAGGTAGTTCGTCAGCGACCGGCGACCTGAAGCGGCCAGGAAGACACCGAGGAGTTTTCCCGGATGTCGCTGACCCGGACCTGGAGCCGATAGGCGCCGGCAAGGTGAGTCGCATCGAGGCCGAGACGGAACAGGTATCTGCCGGGCGTCGCGGAGAAGAGCCGATGCTCGAAGACGGGAATGTTCTGGTAGGTGCCCGGGGCGTAGATGTGCCAGAAGGCGCGCGGCGGAGGACCGGTCAGGCGGAAGTCGGCGGCGACCTTCCAGGGCGTGTGGGTTCCACCGTGGAACAGTCGCCATTCGACCAGGGCCGGGACCTGCGGGAGGCCGGCGTAGGCGCCGATCAGGGGCTGGGCCGGGGGGTCTGCAGCGCCGACGACGAGCGTGTCGCGGGCTCCCACGTGATCGGCGACGAGCGGGCGAGGGCCGCCGCCGTTGTCGATGTAGAGCCCGACGGCCCTCGGTTTCGTCCAGTCCCGGTAGGGCGCGAGGTGGCCGGGGTCGAGCGGGTTGTGGAGGCGGAACCCGTCGATCTCCGCCAGATGGACGTGGAGGTACTTCGTCCTGACCTTGCCGATGACTGTCCGCTTGGCCACGACGACCTGACCACTGTGGACGGTCGAATCGAGGTGGTAGTACTGGAACGTCCGTCCGTCGCCGGTGCGAACGACGATCTTGCCCGGCAGTGCGGTGACGACCCTGCCGGAGACGACCGGGTAGACAGGTGTTCCCGCGTCCGCAGCGATGTCTACCCCGTTGTGGAAGGAGTGGGCGCCTTCTCGATTCGGCCCCGATCGGCCGAAGGGCTGGAGCGCGTACACGGTCCGCGGGTCGCCGCGGACACCCTGGACCGGGTACTGGGTGCCGAACGGCTTGACCGGCCAGTGATAGGGCTGCCATCCGGGAGTGCTCGGTCGGTAGGCAAGCGCCTGGCCGCCGCCGGCCTGCACGACGAAAGCCAGGAGAGTCGCGAGCAACAACCTCGTCAGGAGGCGGCTCATCTTCTCTCACCTCCACCGAAATGCTCGCGCGCGAGGGGGCCTACGGCATCCGAGGCCTCCACGAACCGATGTGCTCGGAACTACTTAGGGTCCGAAAGTACGCCGAGTGCGAGCACGATGAACCCCACGCCGCTGAGGATCAGCGCGATCCCGACGACGAGACTGAACAGAGAGAGCTCTGTCGCCATGTAGCTCATGTTCAGCGCTGTGGCGAGCGCCGTCTCCGTGACCCAGACCTGTCTGGCGGCGTTCTGAACCGGCTGGTTGGTCTTCGGATCGGTCACTGCGTACTGGGTGTTGTTCGTTCCCCCGCCCGGCTCGAGCTGCGACTTCGGCGCGTCCGGCTTGGCGGTGTAGATCCCCATCTGCGAGTACGTGAAGCCGCCGGTCGCTTCGAGCGCATGGATGTTCATGTACTGCGCGAAACAGCGCGCCTTGGGGCCCGTGTCGATCGCCTGACCCGCGACGTCGCAGGTCGGATAGGTGACGTTCTTCAATCCGGATTTGGCGCCTTCCGACTTGATCGCGCTTGGCGTCATATCCGGCGTGCCGGTGATCTGCTGTGCCTGTAGTTCGTTGTGGACGGTGTTGCGGCCGTTGACGGCGAGGACGATGACCACGATCCCGAACGCGATCAGCACCGCTCCGGACACCAGGCCACCGATCTTCAGGACGCGCTGCATCGAACTACCTCCGTCTCGTGGGGGCCGTCGAGACGTTCCCAGCGACGCGGCCGCGCCGCGTCATCCGGTTCGGGTGACATAGGCGTCAGGCGCGAAGGTCGCGGCGGTCGAAGGTGACGACGGCCGCTGCGGTCAGCACGAGCGTCACGAGCCCTAGGACGATGAGGCCGGGGACGCCGACGCCGCGTGCAAGCGGATCGTGGCCGCTGTAGTAGTAGAAAAGCGAGAGGTACCTGAGCCAGTCGATGGCGCTCACGAGCGGCGCGAATCCGTTGACCAGCCAGCCGAGTATCGCGATGGCGGCTGCAGCTCCGCTGGCGAGGGAGCGACGGCCTGTGCCCGCGCCGAAGGCGAGGGCGAGGGCTCCGGTGGCGAAGCCGAAGAAGGCGAGCTGCACGGCAAGTGCGGTGATGTGGCCGAGGGTGATCCCGCCGCCGCCGGCCGCCACGCCGAGGATCAATCCGACCCACACGGCGAAGGCCATGATGAGCACGATCAGAGCGACTGCGAGTGCCTTGGCCAGGATCAGCCGCGAGCGGCCGATCGGGTGGGCGAGCACGAGCGCGAGGATGCGATCTTCCTCCTCGCCCGCGGTCACGGCCGACGCTCCCGTGATGGCGAGAGCCCCGAGTACGAGCGGGGCGTAGATGACTGCGATCTCGCTCCGGAACCAGCCGGTGATCGTGGCGTAATCCGCGCCGCCGAGCAGATTGGCCACGCTGGCGGGGACATCGAGCTTCCCGATCGTATGACCCACAGAAGGGAAGAGCGCGCCGACCACAATCATCACGGCCACCAGCCCCAGCCCCGCCAGCACGGCGCCGAACAGTCGTAGGCGGACGGTGATCCGGGTCACCGACCAGCTCACGTGGGGACCTCCCGGTAGTAGCGCAGGAAGATGTCCTCCAGGTCGTCCTCGCGCGGCCGGATCGCGAGCACCTCATGCGCGGCCGCGGTCTTCACGACTGCATCCGCCGAGCCCTCGAAGCTGATCGTCAACGTTCGGCCGCTCGCGTGCACGGCTTTCACGCCGGGAAGCGACAGGAACTCGGCGGGGTCGGCGCGGCCGGCGAACTCGATCTCGAGCCGCTGGAGGGCCACCTTGCGCAGGTTCTCCAGCGAGTCGACGACCACGAGGCGACCTTGGCGGAGGATCCCCACGCGATCGGCGACGCGCTCGACTTCCGACAGCGTGTGCGAGGACAGGAAGACCGTGCGCCCCAATTCGGTGACCTCTCGGAGCAAGGTGTGAAAGCTCTGCTGCACGAGCGGATCCAGTCCCGAGATCGGCTCGTCGAGGATCAGGAGCTCGGGCTCGTGCATGAACGCCTGGATCAGGCCGAGCTTCTGTCGGTTCCCGGTCGAGAGCTCGCGGATCGGGCGCTCGAGGTCGGCACCGAATCGATCCACGAGAGAGTCACGCACACTTCGATCGACGCCGCCGCGCAGCTCCGCCAGGTAGTCGAGCATGTCCCGCCCGGTCAGCTTCGGATACAGGGCCAGGTCTCCGGGCAGGAAGCCGATCCGCCGGCGGATCTCGATGCTCCCCTTGTTGCTGTCCAACCCCAGCAGGCGGGCCGAACCCGACGTCGGCTTGATCAGGGCGAGTAGCAGCCGCATCGTCGTCGACTTGCCCGAGCCGTTGGGGCCCAGGAAGCCGAAGACCTCCGCTGGACCGACCTCGAGGTCGAGTCCGAACAAGCCACGTCCGGAGCCGTAGTCCTTTGAGAGGCCGCTGGCGGCGATCATCGGCTCGCCGCTCATGCCGCGTCCCATGAGGCGAGCCTACGCGTCAGGGATCGCGCAGTTATCGACTGAAGACAGCGTCGACGTCGGGCAGTCCGGTGAACCGTGAGAAGGTGCCCTTGGTCGCGATCTCCTCGGCGGCGGCGAGGAAGCCCGCCCACGCAGTACGTGCGAGCGTGCCGCCGACGCTGATCCGGCGAACGCCGAAGGCGGCGGCCTCCGCGACCGTTGTGAAGGGCGCGTTGGCGAGCAGGTTCACAGGCTTCGGCGCCACCGCGGCGACCACCGCCGACACCTGCTCGGCCGTCCCGATCCCCGGCGCATAGAGGCAGTCGGCGCCGGCCTCGGCGTACGCCTGCAGCCTGCGGATCGTCTCCGCGAGGTCGGGACAGCCGACGACGAACCCCTCGGAGCGCCCGGTGAGCAGGACGCCCGTGCCGCTCTCGTCGATCGCCCGCCGCGCTGCGCGGACTCGCTCGAGGGCGAGGTCGAAGGGATAGAGCGGCTGCCCGGGGTCGCCTGTCGAATCCTCGATCGACAGCCCGGCGATGCCGGTCGCGGCGGCGAGCTGCACGTTCACTGCGACGCCGTCGGGGTCTCGCGCGAAACCGTGCTCGAAGTCGGCGTTCACCGGGACGTCCACGGCGCCCGCGATCTGGCGAAGATGCTCCAGCGCCTCGTTGCGGCGCACGCCGTTGTCGGGACGAGCCAGCGACCAGGCATGTCCGGAACTCGTGGTCGCGAGCGCCTCGAACCCCATCTGCTCGAGTGCCACCGCCGTACCCACGTCCCACGGGTTCGGGATCACGAAGCAGCCTCCCGTGTGGAGCCGGTGAAACGCTTCGACCTTCTCGGCTTGAGAGGTCATGCCGGGAATAGTCGCCTTTCCGCAGCGAGGTGGGGCGCCAATACAAGGCTGTCGGAACCTGTGAAGTGCAGGTAGGCGACAAGCGCTTCGCGCATCGCCTCGACGAACCCGTCGGCTCGGCGCGGCGCGAAGCCCGCTTCCCACCAGGCGCCCAGCACCTCCACGCGGTTCCCGTCCCGGTCGATCCGCGGCTCGATCCGGCCGACGAACCGGTCGCCGAAGAGGATCGGCAGCACGTAGTAGCCCCAGCGCCGCTTCGCCGGTTTGAAGAAGCCCTCCCAGACGAAGTCGAAACCGAACAGGCGCGCGAGCAGGGCGGTGTCCCAGAGCAGCGAGTCGAACGGCGCGATAAACGCGACGGAGGTAGGCGGCTCAGGCGGCGCCTCCAGCAGCGCGGCCTCTTCGGCGATGACGAAGCGCTTGCCACGCATGCCTTCGATCTCGACGGGAAGCAGCGCGCCGAGCTCGACGAGCTCCTTGTGCAGCGCCTTGCGGACGTCCGGGTCGGCGATGCGCGCGAACGTGCCGCCGGCGCCGCCCGCGCCGAGGAGCCCGTGGGCCCGGTGGCGGGAAAGCTGTTTGTGCCGTAGCTGCTCCCGTTCGGGCACCTGCTGCGTGAGCAGCTTGGCCGGGAGCAGCCGCTCGACCACGTCGTAATATCGGGTGCTGCCCTCGCGCCGCGCGAGCCCGATAACGCCGGCGACCGTGTACGCCTCGAGGACCGAGCGCACCGCGTTCTCGGGCATTCCGAACCAGTCCTTCGTGGCACCGCTCTCCCGCTCGAAGTCGGCCGAGGAGAGCGGCCCATCCGCCCGGATCCGCTCGAGCACCTGCTCGGCGACCGCCGCGTTCTCCGCCAGTGCCGCAGCGTGGAATCTGGGGCCCTTGCGGCCTGCGTTGACGCGATACCAGGGAAACTCACTCGCGGGGATGAACGACAGCGCCTTGTTGGTCGTCTCGACGATCTTGCGGCGCGCGTAGAGCTCGTCGCACCAGGCTGGCTCGTAACCGGTGACGCGCGCATGCAGCATCAGGTCGTGGTTCCGACCGGCGACGGCGATCGGGTCGAACTGGATCGAGCCGAGCCTTTCGATCACCTCCAGCACGGCGTCGGGGCCTCCCGCAAGGGACCGCGCGGGCGCCAGGAAGTGGCGGGCGACGAGAAAGCGCCGCGCTGCCTCGGGAGTGACCCTCACCGGAGGTGCGGTCAGGACAGCTGCTCGAGCCCGTCGGCGACCCACGCCCGTAGCTCGTCCGACTTGAGGAACGCAGCCTGGTCCGCTTCGGCGCGCGCCAGCACGTCCTCCGTCGAGGCGCCGGCCTGCAGCCCGGCGTAGAGGTAGATCAGGGCGGAGGAGCGAGGGCCCGTCCGGCAGGTCACGAGGGTCGGCCTCGGCAGGCCGTCGAGTGCCTCGATCTGCCTGCGGGCGAGGTCGAGGTCGAGCGGAGTCGGCGGGTCGGAGACGACGTTCGCCGACGCGGGAACTGCACGCTCGACGTCCGCGTACGACATGCCGCCCTCCATCGAGGCGAACTCCTCGCCGCAGAGGTAGAGCCAGGAGGCGGCACCCTTCTCGCGCGCAAACGCCTCGGGATCGGCGATCAGTCCCCGGTTGTTCATCAGGTCGGTCGGGGTCTCGAATTCGGCCATGCGGCGATCCTACTCCGGTCACGCCGTATCGTCTGGAGACCGATGCCGACATCGCCGCTCGACCTCACGCGCGCCCAGATCCTCGCCTTCCGGCGGCATACCGGAGCGCTCGACGGGCGGCTTCCGCGCGGCGCGCGCTCACTCAGGCTCGCGGCCTGGGCAGGCCTGACGGACAGCGTGCCGCGGGCGGCTCTGCTCTCGATCCACGCGCGTGTCGAGGGGACGCGCCCGTCCACCTGGGAAGACCCCTCTCTCGTCCAGGTCTGGGGCCCGCGCAACAGCGTCTACGTCGTGCCCGCTCGCGACCGCGCGACCTTCACGCTGGGCAGGTTTCCCGAAGCCGCGCATCGCCGTCAGAGAGCCGAGGACATGGCGACTCGGTTGGCGGCATTTCTAGGCGGACGGCGGGCGAAGGACAACGAGGCGCAGCACGCGCTCGGCGTCGGCAACGCGGTCAAGTACGCGACGACGACCGGGACCGTGCTGATCCGCTGGGACGGCGCGCGAGCGCCGACGATCTGGACGGCGCCGCGGCCCGAGATCGAGTCACCGGAGGCGCGCCGCGAGCTCGCCGGCCGCTATCTCCACATCTTCGGCCCGGCGACCCCGGAGGCGTTCTCCACCTGGGCAGGCATCCCGGAATCCGAGGCTCGAGCGACGTTCGACTCGTTACGCAGGTCGCTCACAGCGGTGCGCACGCCGATCGGCGACGGCTGGATCCTCGCCCGCGACGAGTCCGGCTTTCGTGAGCCGCCAGGACCACCGGCCGCCGCGCGTCTCCTGCCGAGCGGTGACACCTACTTCCTCCAGTGGGGGGCCGGGCGCGAGCTGCTCGTCCCCGACGCCGCCCAGCGTGCCGAGCTGTGGACCTCCCGCGTCTGGCCGGGCGCCGTCCTCGTCGGCGGGGAGATCGTCGGGACGTGGCGGCGAGCACAGGCGGACGTGAGCCTCCAGCTCTGGCGCCGCCTCACGAAGACGGAGCGAGAGACGGTCGAGGCGGAGGCGCGGTCTCTGCCGCTGCCCGGGATCGAGGGGCAGGTCGGCGTCCGCTAGCCCGTTTCCCCGAGGGCGGGCGCAGGCGAGCGCGTCTCCGCGGCGAAGTACTCTGACGGCGTGCTCGCGGCGACCAGCCCGCACCTCAGCGTCCTAGACGAGCTCGGCGATCACCTCGACGTCCTCTGGGGAGCCCTCGTCGCGTTCGCCATCGTCGTCCTGCTGACGCCCGCGGTGGGAGGGATGGCGCGCCGGCTCGGCGTGGTCGACATTCCCGGCGGGAGGCGCGTCAACCAGCTCCCGGTACCGCGCCTCGGCGGGATCGGGCTCTTCCTCGGGATGCTCGTGCCCGCCCTTGCCTTCCTCCACGTCGGCCACCAGACTCGCGGGCTGCTGCTCGGCGCCGCGATCGCGGTCACCGTCGGCATCGTCGACGACTTCCGAGGCCTCCCGTGGTACGCAAAGCTCGCGGGTCAGATCGCGGCCGCGGCCGTGGCGACCGGCTTCGGCATCTGGGTCCACCGGTTCACGTTCCCGTTCGTCGGCATCCACACCCTGCCGGCATCGGTCGGAGTCCCGCTCACGATCATCTGGATCGTCGCGATCATGAACATGTTCAACTTCCTCGACGGGCTCGACGGACTCGCGGCCGGGGTCGCGGCGATCGCGGGCTTGACGTTCAGCGTGATCGCGCTCTCGCTCGGGAAGTACGACGCCGCGGTCCTCTCGGCCATCGTCTTCGGTGCCTGCGTCGGCTTCCTCCGCCACAACTTCTATCCGGCGCGGATCATCATGGGTGACTCCGGCGCCCTGCTGCTCGGCTACGTGCTCGCGACAATCTCGGTGCAGGGTCTGCTGAAGACGGCGGCGAGCGTCGCCCTTTTCTTCCCGCTACTCGTCCTGGCGGTCCCGATCGTGGACACCACGTTCGTCGTCGTGCGGCGGCTCAAGCACGGGGAACCCGTCTTCGAGGCCGACCAGGCGCACCTCCATCACCGCTTCCTCAGACGCGGCTTCTCGCAGCGGCGCGCGGCCGTGACGATCTGGGCCTGGTGCGCCACGCTCGCCGCCGCCGCCTTCGCGACGCGTTTCGTCCCGTTCAGGGCCCACGGCGTCTGGCATCTCTGGTGGACGCTGCTCGCCGCGTCGATCGGCTTGCTGGCGGTGCTCTTCTCGGTCTACGTCGTCTACGTGCTCGAGATAGTGAAGCTCGGCAACCGGATCCAGAAGCGGCGCCGGCAGGACGATCCGCTCCGCAAAATCGCCTGAACTAGTACGGAGTTCTGCGTGACCTAGGTCCTGGGACCCATTGACGAGAGTCAACACTTGTGCCAGCCTGCCCCGAATGGGGTACCCCGAACGGGAGAAGGAGGTTCGCGCAAATGGACGTTCGCCTAGCCGCCTGGGGCAGCTAGTCCCGGCGTCTGCGGTCTAAAGCCTGCGGGAGCCGCTCATGGACGGCGGCCGTCAGCCCGGCGGCTCCAGCAGGCTCTCCCGGCGAACGCCGGCGCAACGCGGATTGAGCCGCATCCTTTCGCCCTTCGCCAGCCGCGACTTCCGGCTGCTCTGGACCGCGAGCACCATCTCGCTGCTCGGCGACGGGATCTGGTACGTCGCGATCGGCTGGCAGACCCTTGCGATTTCGAACAGCGCGACCGCGCTCGCGGTGGTCTGGCTCGCGTTCACGCTGCCACACATCGCGATGCTGCTGTTCGGAGG
>Ga0066903_100007277_pt1 | contig 10009 bp, 9 predicted proteins | sample PanSoiMetaGPlot1_FD_67491 | JGI IMG/M metagenome (GOLD analysis project Ga0066903, IMG submission 67491) | Tropical forest soil microbial communities from Panama analyzed to predict greenhouse gas emissions - Panama Soil - Plot 1 (version 2) | ecosystem: Environmental > Terrestrial > Soil >... | reverse complement strand
CGCTTGATATCGAGGCCGAGCAAGTTCCAGCTCTGCACCATGTGGGGCGGCAGCGGCGCCGTCACATCGATGACGCCGCCGCGCGGGTGGGGAATGGCGATGCGGCGCGCCAGCAGATGCAGGCGGTTCGCCACGCCGCCCGGCAGGGACCAATTTTCCTTGCTGAAGTATTTCGCGTCGCCGACGATCGGATGGCCGATATGGGCACAATGCGCGCGCAGCTGATGCGTGCGACCGGTGACCGGCTTGAGCGAGAGCCAGGCGACCGCCCGCCCCGCCGTCTCCACCACCGCGTAATAGGTGATGGCGTGGCTCGCGCCCTCCTCGCCGTGGCGGGCGATTCGCATGAAGCTGTCGCGCTCGATCTCCTCCTTGGCCAGAAAGGTGGAAATGCGGCCCTGCTTCGGCTTCGGCACGCCGGCGACCAGCGCCCAGTAGATCTTGCGCGCCGCGCGCGAGCGAAAGGTCTTGGCCAGCGCGGCGGCCGCAAAGCGCGTCTTGGCAACGAGCAGGCAGCCGGCCGTATCCTTGTCGAGCCGATGCACCAGCCGCGGGCGTTGGCCGCGCGCGTCGCGCAACGCCTCGAGCATGCCGTCGAGGTGCTTCACCGTGCCAGAGCCGCCCTGCACGCTCAGGCCCGCGGGCTTGTTCAGCACCATCACGTCGTCGTCCTGGTAGAGGGTGATCGACCTCAGGAACGCGCGGGTCTTGTCCGCTTCGCTGTCGCCGCGGCGAGGCTCGGGTTGAAGCCTGAGCGGCGGAATTCGTACCGCCTGCCCGGCCTCCAATCGATCCTTCGGCTGCGCGCGCTTGCCGTTCACCCGCAGCTCGCCTTTGCGGATGATGCGCTGGATATGGGAGAACGAGAGCCCGGGGAATCGTGCCTCGAGAAAGCGGTCCACCCGCATGCCGGCTTCGTCGCCGCTGACCGCGACCGTCTGCACGTTGGTCGACGCCGCGGGCGCGGGCTCGGGCAAGGACGGATGCTTCCGTGGCATGACCTTCCCTGCCACGGCGGGCATGAGGATTTCAATGCGGTTGCAGGGCGCGGGGTTTGAATGCACCTAGAACAGGCGCACCTGGACATCGGCACCCGAGAGCTTTGGGGCGATCTGATCGGCCAGGCGTCCGGCATCGGCGAACTTGGTTTTGAGCACTTGCTTAATCTCGTCCGCCATCGCCTGTTTCTGTTGCGTATACACGAGCGTCGCCGTTCCTTCGGGGCCGCGAGTATTTGCCGCAATTTCGCTGAAATCGGTGTAGACCGCATTGGCGCTGAACCCTTGGCGCAGCAGCTCGTCCTCGATCTTCAGGGCCAGGTCCTTGCGCGGCTGGGCGTAGAAGATCACGACCACGCTCTCCTTGTTCGTCGGCCTCCCAGGCTCCGGCGGTGCAGCGGCTGCACTCGTCGAAGGCGAGACGTTTCTCTGCAGGCTGTCGATGCGCTGCCGCAGTTCCCGCAGCTGCCTCTTGATGTCGGCCCCTTGCTCTCCGAGATTGCCCTTGATCTGCGCGTTCTGTTGTTCGATCTGCTGCTGGAGCGCGCTCAGTTCCACACCTCCTGGCAGCTTGAGGGTGAGGCTGGCAAGCGTCGGGGCCACGCACATCAGGGCGGCGATGCCGAGCACGTAGGCGTAGCTGGTGGACATATTCGGGTTGCGCGCGATCGCTTGTGCGCAAACGAAGACCAGTCCGATCCCGCCGAGAAGCGGTACGACGATGACGATAGCCTTCAAGATATCGCTCATGCTCGCCTCCCGATCGACTGTCCCCATCATAGTGCCGATTCTTCTCGATCGCTCAAAATCGTCCGGCCGCCGTTGAACCGGCGGCCGGGATGAAAAGAGTCTGCTGATTGCCGAACGCGCCCCCGACGTCGGCGGCAAAACTTTGTCTTACTGGATCCGGGTCCAGGTCTCGCCGCCGCAGAACAGGCCGGCAAAGGTGCACCCTTCGACCCGCAGCGCGTCGGCATTCTTAAGCGTGACGTGCCCCTCATACGTGCTGCCGTTTCGCGTGTCGATGATTTTGCCGTCCCAATGGTTTTTCTTTCCCGGCTGCATGTCGACCAGAACCTTCTCGTTCGGCTTGCCCTCGACGGACCCGCACAGCGCCTTGCCGCATTCCTCGATGCGAACCTTGCTCTCGTGCTTTTCCGTGAGCCACAGCCCGGTCGGGCCTGGGGCCTCGGCCTTGGCCGGCTCCGTCTTCTGCGCATTCGCGTCCATCGGGCGCGAGGCGAGCGCCGGCGTTTTGTCGTCAGTCGCGGGTCGCCGCTCGCTGGTCGCGGGCAGCCCGTCCTCAGTCACGGGCCGCCGGTCCTCGGTCGCCGACAGCCTCTCGTCGGTCGCGGGCAGCGAGAGCCGGGCGACCGGCTTGCGGTCATCGTAGGCGGCGAGCGGGTCCACACGCGGCTCGACCTTGGGCGCAGCGTCGCTTTGCACGGTCCTTTTGGTGCCGGTCGGCGCCGCTCCCTGCGCGGTCCTTGGCGCGCTGTCGCCCTGAGCGCCTCCGGTTGGCAGGCGCTCGCGGGGCTGCGCGGCATTTCCGGCGGCAGTGACGTTCGATGCAGCGCCGCCTGGCGCGGACTGGATCTCCCTGTCTCCCTTGCGGATCTGCCGCGAGAACACGCGGACGCAGGACGGGTTGCCGCAATGCCGCGGCACCTCGATGCGAACGACATGTCCGCTGAACCTGAACTCGTGCACCTCGGCATGCGCCGACGTGCAGATCAGCGCCAGAGCCGTGACGACAACGAGCTTTCGCATGGGTTCCTCCATTCAAAGGGCAAAAAAATGCCGCTTGATCCGAAGAAACTGTGCTGGATTGGCGTGGCCGGCTCTGTGACGAAGATCACGCTCAGCGGCGGAAAGGGCCATCCGATGGCGTTCACCTGGACACAGCCGTGAGAGGCACGATGCCCGCAAGACCACCTCCGAGAGTACAGCGATCGTTGGCGGCGCCACCCCCGATGGTGAGGCCGCGAATATTGGGGCGGGTTGCATTCGTGGCGCTGCTGACGATCTTTGCGGCAATCAGCATTGCAGCCACGCTCTCGTATAACGGCTTCTGCCTTTCCCGGTTTCGATTCTTGTCCGATGACGAAGCCATAGATGCCGCTATCGATGAGGTCCTCCACCCAGCAATTCACATCATCGAGACACCGACCGGAGGATACGCGCAGTTCGAGCCGAAAAGACAAATCGGATACCGCAACCGTCCGACGTTCCGGCGCATCAATCCGGATTGCTGCAAGATCGTTCCGCACGATCGGCAGGCGGTCGGCTATGGACATCAACTATTCGGTATGGCGGCAAAGAGTGTCTTCATCAGGTACACGGTCCGCTACATCGGTGACGATGGAAGACAGCTGACCCAGGAAGCGGTCGCGCAACGCGCCGTCAGCAATTGTGGACATGTGAAGCACTGAGGGCTCGGCTCTAATCTCCACCGCGTTCCCGCCTGAGCTTCGCCCAGTATTCCAACCGCTTGCGGATCTCGCGCTCGAAGCCGCGGTCGGGGGGGTCGTAGAAGGTGTGGCGACCCAGCGCATCGGGGAAATAGTCCTGGCCCGAGAATGCATCCGGGGCGGCGTGGTCATATTGGTAGCCGGACCCGTAGCCCTCGGATTTCATCAGCCGGGTGGGCGCATTGAGGATGTGCTTGGGCGGCAACAGCGACCCGGCCTGCTTCGCCACCTGCATGGCCTGACCGAAGGCCGCGTAAGCCGCGTTGGACTTGGGCGCGGTCGCCACGTAGATCACCGCCTCGGCGATGGCCAGTTCGCCCTCGGGGCTGCCGAGAAAGTCAAACGCGTCCTTGGCGGCGTTCGCCACCACCAGCGCCTGTGGATCGGCGAGGCCGATATCCTCGACCGCCATACGCACGACGCGACGCGCGATGTAGAGCGGATCCTCGCCCGCATCGAGCATGCGGCAGAGATAATAGAGCGCCGCATCCGGGTCGGAGCCGCGCACCGACTTGTGCAATGCCGAGATCAGGTTGTAGTGGCCGTCCTGGGATTTGTCGTAGATCGGCGCGCGCCGCTGCACGACCTCCTGCAGCGCGGCGGCATCGAATGTCTCATTCGGCCGCGCCGCGCGCCAGACTTCCTCCGCAAGGGTGAGCGCCGCCCGCCCATCGCCGTCGGACATGCGAATGAGGGCCACGCGCGCAGCGTCGTCGAGCGGCAGGGCCTTGCCTCCGATCGCCTCGGCGCGCGCCAGCAGCCGTTCCAACGACGTGGCGTCGAGCGGCCGAAACACGAGCACGCGCGCACGAGACAGCAGCGAGGCGTTGAGCTCGAAGGATGGATTCTCGGTGGTGGCACCGACCAGGACGACGGTGCCGTCCTCCACCACCGGAAGGAAGGAATCCTGCTGGGCACGGTTGAACCGATGCACCTCGTCGACGAACAGCAGCGTACCCTGCCCGGTCTCGCGCCGCGCGCGCGCCGAATCGAACACCTTCTTCAGGTCGGCGACGCCCGAGAACACGGCGGAAATCTGCTCGAAATGAAGATCGGTCTCATCGGCGAGCAGGCGCGCCACCGTGGTCTTGCCGGTCCCGGGGGGGCCCCAGAAGATCAGCGAGCCGAGGGAGCGGGTCGCCAGCATGCGGGTGAGCACGCCGTCGCGACCGAGCAAATGGTCCTGGCCAACGACCTCGCCTATCCGGGTGGGACGCAGCATGTCGGCGAGCGGTCGCGGCGTGTCCTGATCGAGGCCTGCGGCGGAAAAGAGATTGGGTTTGGCAACCATTCGAATGACACTCGAGTCAGCATGTGGCGAATAGGAGGGCCAATTCAACCCCGGATTCCATCGGCGGAAGCGTTGATTTTCGGAGCCGGCCCCTTTTTGGATTGGCGGGAAATGGACCAAATGGCGACAGCCCGCCGCAATTCACTTTCGATTCCAGGAGATATGTGGCGGTTGCCCACTCTGCTGCCCATCATTTAAGCTTTGCGACAATTTCGCAACAGGTGGGCCCAAATAGCCAGCGGGTGCGGCGTTCGTCTCTTGTCGATTGCACGATGTGTTAACATTCAACTCAGGTTTTCGGCTTCAAGAACGTCGGCTCAAAAGGGAACGTCGACGTTTCTTCGAAAGCCGGGCAAGGCCCGAAGAGGGCCGGCGGCCCTCACGCTGCCCCCGGCTGTGACACGCTGCCGAAAATCGTCCCGACGCTAACAACGGTCGAACCTGTCGCGAGGCACGCCGGTGCGCTTCGCTCGGGCTGTGGACGCAAAGGCGGAGCCCCGCGCTGGGGGAGCGACGCGTGTTGGCCTTTTTTAGTGGAGGGAGCGTATGAGAGGTACACTGACGAAGTTGGCAGTAGCGGGGGCGCTGTCGCTTTCTGCCCTCGCATCGACGGCTTTCGCCGGATCCGTGACGCAACCCGGTGAAACGGTGGGCGTCGCGGCCGGCGCCCCCCTTCCCGAGGGCTTCTATTTCGTCAATACCGCCGATTGGGGCTGCCGGGACACAAGCCCCTCGAACACGTGTGTCGGGGTCTCTATCCCGGTCTACGCTTGGTCCACGCCGTGGACACTGCTGGGCGCCAGATTGCAGTTCCTGGCGGCGACTCCGGTGATCGAAGCGGGGGTGGGTAGCACCAATTATCATGCCAGCGTCTACAATCCGCTCATCTCGGGCCAATTGGCCTGGGATCTCGGCAACGGGTTTGGCGTGAGCTATTTGCTCGGGGCCTATATCGACGTCGCGGGCCAACTCGCCTGGGACTCAACTTCCCTCAACCAGCGCTTCGCCATCAGCTACACCGGCAACGGCTGGAACCTGACCGCGAACTTTATCTGGGGTATCCAGTTCGACCACGTCTCGGCCAAGCCGCAAATATCGCCGTGCCCGGTCCCCTTCGGATTCAACGGGTGCAACCCGGACTTCCTGAACATCGACCTGACGGCGACAAAAAAAATCGGCAAATGGGAACTCGGCCTGGTCGGCTTCTACTCGACCGATTTGAGCACACCCGTCCCGGGCTACCTGAAACAAAGTCAGTTCGCCCTCGGCGGACTCGTGGGCTACGACTTCGGTCCGGTCATCCTGCAAGGCTACGTGACGACGGATGTCAGCGAGCAGAACTACGGCGGCCACGACACCCGCGGCTGGGCGCGCATCATCATCCCGATCTGGAATCCGGCGCCGCCGCCGGCTCCGATCGTCACCAAGGGTCCCCCGCTCAAATGACGGGGTGACGCCGAGTCCAAGTTAGACCGCTGTGGCGTTCGGTCATCCGCCGAACACCACCGAAACCTGCTTGCCCTCGCGCTCGATGGTGATGCGCCACAAGCGGTTCTGCTGGCTCGCAACGCGCTCGAGATCGCGCGTTCGGGCAATGCGCTCATTGTTGACGCTGACGATCCGATCACCGCGCTGGAAGCCGAAATTCTGCGCGAGCGACCCGTCGGCGATATCGACAATGACGACCCCCTCGGCGGCCGTTTCCAGCCGCAGCTCCTCGGCCAGGGCCGGCGACAGATTGGCGATTCTTGCCCCGGAAAATGGCGAGCGCGAGCGGATCACCAGTTCATCGCGCGGCGTCTCGGGAGCGGTCTCCAACGCGATGTTCGTACGCATCTCGCGGCCGGCCCGCACCAACCCCAGCTGCGCGGTGCGGCCGAGCGGTTTGGTCATGAACCGGTACTCGAAGGCATTGGGGTCGTCGACGCCCAGGCCATCGATGGCGACGATGACGTCTCCGGTCTTGAGACCCGCGCGCTGAGCCGGCCCGGATGGACTGACGCTCGCGATCAGCGCACCTGACGGACGATTGAGACCGAGGTTTTCGGCGATCTCCGGCGTGATCGTCTGCAGCTTGGCGCCGAGCCAGGGACGCTTGACCGCGCCGCCGCCGCCACGAGCCGACGCCACGACGACCTTTACCATGTTCGACGGGATGGCAAAGCCGATGCCGATCGAGCCGCCCGAGCGCGAGTAGATCGCCGTATTGATGCCGGCCAGCCGGCCGCTGACGTCGACCAGTGCGCCGCCGGAATTGCCGGGGTTGATCGCAGCATCGGTCTGGATGAAGAACTGATAGTCGGTGATGCCGACCTGGGTGCGGGCGAGCGCCGAGACGATGCCCTGCGTCACGGTCTGGCCGACCGCAAACGGGTTTCCGATCGCGAGCACGATGTCGCCCACCTGAAGGTCATCGGAATCGCCCAACTCGATCGCCGGGAAGCGCTCGCGCCCATCCCTGATGCGCAGCACCGCGAGGTCGGTACGCGCGTCTTTGAGCACCATTTCGGCCTCGAACTCGCGCTTGTCGGCGAGGGCGACCTTCACCTCGCTCGCCCCTTCGATCACGTGGTTGTTGGTGACGACTAGGCCCGACGGGTCGACGATCACACCCGACCCGAGCGAACGCTGGACGCGCTCGCGCGGCATGTCCGGACTGCCGAAGAAGCGCCGGAACAAGGGATCGTCGAACAGAGGGTTGCGGTTCTCCACCACTTTGGCGGCATAGACGTTGACCACTGTGGGGGCCACGCGCTGCACGATTGGGGCAAACGAAAGCTTGATCTCGGCCCCGGTGGGAACGCGGCGGTCCTGGGACGCGGCGGGTCCGGTCAGGGCAACAAACGCAGCCGTGAGCGCAATCGGCAGACGGAGATGCATGGCAGGGTTCCTGGAGTGGCCGGCCAGATATAGACATGTCGTTGGCGCAATTGAAGCCTCGCGTGACCCCATGCGACCCTCACCGGGCGCGCACGAGCCCCGATCATTCCTTAACGATCACCGCGCCCGCAGCACGAGCCGCGCCAAGGTCAGCGCGATCTGTGCGCTCGCCCGGAGAGACCCCTTGAGGCTTCCGGCAACCTTAGATTTACCACCAGCCCGGTTGCGGTGGCGAACGGGGAGCTCCCGAATGCGCAATCCGTCGCGGGCAGCGCGCACCTGCATTTCCAGGTTCCAGCCGTACGTTTGCTCTCGCATCTGGAGCTGATCCAATGCGTCGCGGCGGATGGCGCGCAGGGGGCCCATGTCGGTGTAGCGAACGCCGTACAGCAGCCAAATCGCCAGGCCGGCCAGATGTCCGGCGAGTGCTTGATGCGGCCCCATGCTGCCGGGCTCGCGCTCGCCGCGAATCCGGGAGCCGATGACGAAATCTGCCTCGCCGGAGACGACCGGGGCAACAATGCGCGCAAGATCCGCCGGATCGTCGCTCCCATCCCCGTCGATAAATGCGACCACCCGGCACTTCGGGCCGGCTGCACGGGCACCGGCCAGGCTCGCCGCACCATATCCCGATCCGGGCTCCAGCAGAACGCGCGCCCCGGCCTCCCTGGCCCGGGTCACCGTGTCGTCCCGGCTGCCGCCGTCGACGACGATCACCTCGTCGATCAGTTGGCGGGGGACGGCGCGGATGACATCGCCGATCGTCACGCCTTCGTTGAGCACCGGGACGACGAGCGTGACGCCTTGAGTCACGATGTCAGCCATCATTTAGAGGCTCCAGCGCAGGCCGCAATTGCGACAGGCGCCGGGCGGCGTGTCGGACAGCAGGGCCGACCTGAAGGCGCGATAGGCTGGCCCGTTCCAGATTTCCTGCAGGGTCTCACGGGTCGCATCGCCGAGCGTGTAATGCTCGTAACCGCGCTGCGAGAACGGTGCGATGCAGCAGGGCAGCGCGCGGCCGTTTGCGGTGAAATACATCAGCGTCCATGGCCGGCGGCACAGCGACCATGGCGAATCTCCTCCCGCCTTCCTGAGGCTGAGGCCCGGCTCGCACGCTGCGCCCGACGCACTGAACACGACGCCGAGCGAGCGGGCGAGAGTCTCGGCTTCTTCGAGAATGACATTCTCCTCGCGCGAGAGCCTTTCGAACAACGCTTGGTCCGGCCGCGCCAGGCCGATCGCGTGCTCATCGAAAAAGACCATGCGCTGGAGATAGACTTCCTTCACCCCGATATCCGCGACCAGGCGCACGAAAGCGGGCAGTTCCTCGATCGTCTGCTTCAGGCCGGTCAGCCAGGCAGATACGCGCGGCAAGCAAGAGCCCTCGCGTTCCTGCAATTCCCGAAATGCTCGGACATTCCTGACGATACGGTCGAAATAGTTCTTGCCGCGAATGGCGCGGAAGCTCGCTGCGCTGGCGGCGTCGAGCGAAACGCGCAGCTCATCGAGACCTGCCGCAATCAGTGCCCGCCCGTTGCGCTCGTTGAGCACGGTCCCATTGGTGTTGAACAGCACATAGACGCCGCGGTCCTTGAGATAACGCACCATGCGCGGCAGATTCTTCACCAGCATCGGCTCGCCGACGCCGTGCAGCACCGCCCGCACCAACGCCGGCACCTGGTCGACGATCGTGGTGAACAGCTCCCAGCTCATGTCCGCCGGCGGCTCGAGCTCTTCGTAGGTTCGTGGACAGGTCGTGCAGAGAAGGTTGCAGCGGTTGGTGGTCTCGAGATACAGGCACACGGGCCGTCGCTCCGCCTCGATCGCGCGCTCGGGCCCCACCGACTCATGGTAGCGACGTGGGTCCACCTTTGGCTCGATCGCGCCTCTGTGCGGTGTCTTGGTCATGATGATGGCTCCTTGGCGCGTGCGTTTCGGTGCCGCGCGCGCCATCCCGCATAGACCCACGCGCACAGAAATGCGCCGTAGAGCAACGTCTTGCGCAGCAGCAGCGGCAGGTAAATCCCCATCCTCGATTCATCCTGCAGCAACACGGCAGCGATCGTGAGAGTCCAGGCCGGCGCGCCGCCGAGCAGGGCAACAAACGGCGTCGCAATCAGGAAATACCAGGGATAATTCGGCGACAGCAGGAGCAAGAACGTCAGCACCAGTCGGTTGATGTCGACGAGGCTCGCCTCCGCCGTCCGCGGCAGGCGCCGCGCCGCCTTGAATCCCATCGCCGCAAGGATGGCGCTCGCGGCGACGAGGTAGACAAGGACATCGCCCGGCAGGGGGCCGACGAGCAGCCGCCACAGCGAGAGAAGCCAGATGCTTCCTCCGGTCGCGTATTGCTCCTCGCTGAGATATCC
>Ga0066903_100007276_pt1 | contig 10010 bp, 7 predicted proteins | sample PanSoiMetaGPlot1_FD_67491 | JGI IMG/M metagenome (GOLD analysis project Ga0066903, IMG submission 67491) | Tropical forest soil microbial communities from Panama analyzed to predict greenhouse gas emissions - Panama Soil - Plot 1 (version 2) | ecosystem: Environmental > Terrestrial > Soil >... | reverse complement strand
ATCAAGCGCCTGCAGGAATTCGGCGGCGACATCTCTAAGTTCACGGTGGTCCGCATCCAGCCTTCGGTGCTGCGCCAGGTCGCCATCTCGAAGACCGAGCCGGGCGACGAGAACAATCAGGACATCTCCTCGCTGGTCGGCAAAGTTGACATCCGCAAGCTGGACAAATTCGCTCAGGACGACCCCGATGCGTACAGCTATTCGGGTGGCCTGTGTCTGGCCAATCAGGGGCTGCTCGAGTTCGTCGAGATGTTCAAGGCGCCGATCAAGATGCTGCACCCGCTGCTCACGGCGACCCAGGAAGGAAACTTCAAAGGAACTGAAGGCTTCTCCGCGATCCCCTTCAACGGCATCATCCTTGCCCACAGCAACGAATCCGAGTGGCAGTCGTTCCGCAACAATCGACACAACGAGGCGTTCCTCGACCGCATATATATAGTCAAGGTTCCCTATTGCCTCCAGGTGGCCGAGGAAGTGCGGATCTACGAGAAGCTGATCCGCAACAGCGCGCTGGCCAAAGCGCCGTGCGCGCCCGGAACTCTGGAGATGATGGCGCAGTTCTCGGTGCTGACGCGGCTCAAGGAGCCGGAGAACTCAAGCGTCTACTCCAAGATGCGGGTGTACGACGGAGAGAGCCTCAAAGACACCGACCCCAAGGCCAAGTCGTATCAGGAGTACCGCGACTATGCGGGCCCCGACGAAGGCATGAACGGCGCCTCGACCCGCTTCGCGTACAAGATCCTGTCGACGGTGTTCAACTACGACCAGACCGAGGTCGCGGCCAATCCGGTGCACCTGATGTATGTGCTCGAGCAGCGCATCGCGCGCGAGGACTTCCCGGACGAGACCAAGCGCAAGTATGTGGAGTTCATCAAAGGCTACCTGGCGCCGCGCTACGCGGAGTTCATCGGCAAAGAGATCCAGACTGCGTACCTGGAATCGTATTCGGAGTATGGGCAGAACATCTTCGATCGATACGTGACCTACGCGGATTGCTGGATCCAGGACGAGGACTTCCGCGACCCGGATACCGGCGAGTTCTTCGACCGCGCCGCGCTCAACACCGAGTTGGAGAAGATCGAGAAGCCGGCCGGCATCGCCAACCCGAAGGACTTCCGCAACGAGATCGTGAACTTCGTGCTGCGCGCGCGTGCCAACAACGCGGGGAAGAACCCCACTTGGAGCAGCTACGAGAAGCTGCGCGAAGTGATCGAAAAGAAGATGTTCTCCAGCACCGAGGACCTGCTGCCGGTGATTTCCTTCAACGCGAAGGCCTCGGTAGAGGACCAGAAGAAGCACCAGAACTTCGTCGATCGCATGGTCGCCAAGGGCTACACCGAGAAGCAAGTGCGGCTGCTGTCTGAGTGGTACCTGCGGGTGCAGAAGTCCTCTTGAGCACGAGATCTTGAGGCTGGCCGCCCTGATATGAACTACCTCATCGACCGGCGGCTGAACGGACGGAACAAGAGCGCCGTCAACCGCGAGCGCTTCATCCGTCGCTACAAAGATCACATTCGACGCTCGGTGAAGGGCATGATCGCGGAGCGCTCGATCACGGACATGGCCAAGGGCGGCGATGTCAAAGTCCCCGCCAAAGATATCTCCGAGCCGGGGTTTCGCTACGGTACCGGCGGCGACTGGGAATTCGTTCATCCCGGCAACAAAGAATTCGTCCGCGGCGACAAGATTCCGCGGCCCGAGGGTGGCGGCGGGGGCAGCGGGGGCGGCGAGGCTGGCAGCGGCGAGGCCGTCGACGATTTCGTCTTCACCCTTTCGCGCGAAGAGTTTCTCAGCATCTTCTTCGAGGACCTCGAGCTTCCCAACCTGATGCGCACCGCGATCGCGGAAGCGGAAGGCAAGAAGCTCGTGCGCGCCGGCTATGTGAAGGAAGGCACTCCGGCCAACCTCAGCGTGAGCCGGACCATGAAGACCGCTCTGGCGCGGCGCATCGCGTTGGGTGGTCCTCTGAAAGACGAGCTCGAGGTGGCGCGCCAAGCGTTGGCAGCGGCGACCAGGGCCGGCGAGCCGCGGGCCCGTATCGCCGCGCTTGAAAGCCACGTGCTGGAACTGGAAGGACGGCTGGAGCGCTTGCCGTTCCTCGATGACGTAGATTTGCGCTACAGGCATCGCACAACCGTGCCGCGGCCCGCCGCGCGCGCGGTCATGTTCTGTCTGATGGACGTCTCGGCGTCCATGGACGAGCGCAAGAAGGATCTCGCGAAGCGCTTTTTCACGCTCCTGTATCTATTTCTGACCCGCAAGTACGAGCGGGTCGAGCTGGTGTTCATACGCCATACCGACGAAGCGCAGGAGGTGGACGAAGACACGTTTTTCTACGACACCCAGAGTGGGGGCACGGTGGTGTACTCGGCGTTGGAGCTGATGCACCAGATCTGCGAAGCGCGTTACCACCGGTCGGAGTGGAACATCTACGCCGCGCAGGCCTCCGATGGAGACGCCTTCGGCGCCGATCCGGCGAAGAGCGCACGGTTCCTGCGCGAGAACCTGCTTCCTCTCACGCGCTACTTCGCCTACATCGAGTGCCCGGACGAGAATCAGTCGGGCAACAGCAGCCTGTGGGTCGAATACGAAGAGGTGAAGGGCTCCGACCTCAACTTCGCCATGCGCAGGGTGTCGCAGCCGCAGGAGATCTATCCGGTCTTCCGCGACCTGTTCCGCAAGGAGAAGGTATAACCGGCATGAGCCCGCTTCCGCACGGACCGGAGTGGGAGTTCGAGCTGCTGCAGCGCTACGACGAGGCGATCGCGCAGACTGCGGGCGAATTCCAGCTCGACACCTATCCGAACCAGATCGAGATCATCAACTCGGAGCAGATGCTGGATGCTTACGCGTCCGCCGGCTTGCCGCTCGGCTACCCTCACTGGTCCTACGGCAAGGCATTTATCCGTCACGAACAGGCTTACCGCAGAGGCTACCAGGGCCTCGCCTACGAGATCGTCATCAACTCCAATCCCTGCATCGCCTACCTGATGGAGGAGAACTCCCTCATGATGCAGGCGCTGGTGATCGCCCACGCCAGCTATGGACACAATTCATTCTTCAAGGGCAACTATCTGTTCAAGCAGTTCACGCAGGCCGATGCCATCCTCGACTACCTCGTGTTCGCGCGCCGCTACGTGATGGAGTGCGAGCAGCGCTACGGCGTAGCCGACGTGGAGGAAGTGATCGATTCGTGCCATGCGCTGATGGAATACGGCGTGGACCGCTACAAGCGCCCTCAGCCGCTGTCGGCCAAGGAAAAGGAAGCGCGCCGCAACGAGATCGAGGAGCACCAGCGGCGTCAGTTCAACGACCTGTGGCGTACCCTGCCCCAGGCCGCCCCTTCTTCGACGACCGCTTCCACCAGCGTGTTCCCCGAGGAGCCGGAAGAGAACATCCTGTACTTTGTCGAGAAGCACTCGCCACGCCTCGCCCCCTGGCAGCGGGAGCTGGTGCGCATCGTGCGCAAGCTATCGCAGTACTTCTATCCGCAGACCCAGACCAAGGTCATGAACGAAGGCTGGGCCACCTTCTGGCACTACACGCTCGTCAACCGCCTGTACGAAAAGAAGCTGGTGGACGACGCCTTCATGCTCGAGTTTTTGCACAACCACACCAACGTGGTGACGCAGCGCGGCTTCGACCAGGAAGGCTATCGCGGCGTCAACCCTTACGCGCTGGGGTTCGCCATGATGCAGGACGTGCGGCGCATCTGCGAGGACCCGACCGAGGAGGACGCGGCCTGGTTCCCGGAGCTGGTCGACACCGAGTGGCGCAAGTCGCTCGACTTCGCGATGCGCAATTTCAAGGACGAGTCCTTCATCGCTCAGTATCTCTCGCCGCGCCTGATCCGAGAGATGCGCCTGTTCGTGGTGGCGGATCACGTCGGCAAGGCAGAGCTGGAAGTTGACTGCATCCACGACGAGCAGGGCTACAAGCGCGTGCGCCGCATGTTGGCCGATCAGTACAAGCGGGACAATCTGCTGCCCGACATCCAGGTCGCGCGCTACGAGCGCGACGGCGACCGTTCGCTGACCCTGCGCAATCAGCTGTTCCGCGGGCGCCCCCTTGCGGAAGACCAGGCCAACGAGGTGCTACGCCATCTCGGCCGGCTGTGGGGATTCCCGGTGCGCCTCGAGGCGGTCGACGCCGAAGGCCGCATCGACGGCTACCGCGAGTGGCGGCCATAGCCGACCGCGCCGTTCCTGCGCTTTGATCCTCTCCGCTGGCGTTAGGTTGCCGCCGGCGCGCTTTTTCCTGCTCCGATAAATCCAGTCTGTCATTCCACGCTCGGGCCGCGTGAGCACGCGGCGCTATAATCGGATCCGGATGCGGGCGCGGTGTGCGCGGCGCGACGCAATCCGTACAGAGGAGGGAGCATGGCGATCGGCGCGGAATGCGTAGTGCGCAGCGAGGATACGCTGGGCGAATGCACGATCTGGTGCGACCGCGACCAGGTGCTGTGGTGGGTCGACATCCGCGCGCCCGCGCTGAAGCGTTACAACCCGGCGAGCGGTGAAGTTCACGCGCTGCCCTTGACCGAGGCGATCGGGAGCTTCGGACTCACCGCCTCGGGCGCCGCCATGGTGGCCGGCATGAAATCGGGACTGTACTGGCTTGACCCGAAATCGGGTGCGGTGAGGCTCATCGCCGCACCTGAGCGAAATATCCCCGGCAACCGCTTCAACGATGGCCGCTGCGACCGTGGCGGGCGCTTCTGGGCCGGCACCATGAGCGACGGACCGCGCGCACCGAGCGGCTCGCTCTACCGCCTCGATCCGAATGGGAGCTGCACGGGGTTTCGCAGCGGCATCGTGATCCCCAACAGCATCGCCTGGAGTGTCGACAATCGCGCGATGTATTTCGCCGACACGCACCTCAACACGATATGGGCTTACGACTTCGATCTTGCGGCGGGCACAATCCGCGACGAACGCGTGTTCGTCGACACTGTCAATCAGCCAGGCCGGCCGGATGGCTCATGCGTCGACGCAGACGGCTGCCTGTGGAATGCGGAGTACGGCGGCTGGAGGGTGGTGCGCTACACCCCGCAAGGCAACATCGACCGAGTCGTCGAGCTGCCGGTGTCCAATCCGACCTGCTGCTGCTTTGGCGGCAGGGATTTCGATACGCTCTACATCTCGACCGCGCGCCAGCGTCTGACATCCGAGCAGCTGGCACGTGAGCCACTTGCCGGCGGCTTGTTCGCTGTGCACCCCGGCGTGCGCGGCCTGCCTGAAGCACGCTTCTCCGACTAGCTCGTCGTGCAGCTTGGCGGCCGCCGGAGGCCGCGAATCGCTCGGGATACACGAGCAACACGCGGTTACGAATTCCCTTCTGCCCGCAATATCGCGCTTACAGGCGCTTGGTCTAATGCATGGGCAACAAGGCTGCGGGGCATTGCGGCCTCACCCTTGACCTCTTGCAGGAGACTGCCATGAAAGGGATCAGAAAGCTCGTGTTGATTGTCGTGCCGCTCATGCTGGGCGCAGGCGTTTGCGTTGGTTCGGCGTTCGCGCAGTCCGCCGGCGCGGACAGCGAAGACGAGGCGATTGCAAGCGCTCCACCGGACGCCCCGGCCGCGACACAGGATCGGCATCACGATCCGATCGCGCATGTTCAGAAACGGCTGGCACACCTGAAATCGACGCTCGGCATCACCGCGGAACAAGAGCCGCAATGGTCCGCGTTTTCGGATACCGTCATGCAGCGCGTCGCCCAGCTCAAGAGCGTGCGCCGCGGCGAGAAGCCGGCCGCTCTGACTGCGCCACAGCGCATCGACCGTCGGTTGGCTTGGATGAAGGAGCGGACGGCCGCGGTCGAGTCGATGGGTCAGGCCGCGAAAGCCCTATACGCGACGCTCAGCCCGGAGCAGCAGCAGATCGCCGATGACAAGCTGATGCGCTGGCATCACCGGCGGCACGGTTGAGCGGCGAAGCTCCGTTTGTATCAATGAAGCGCGGCCAGGGTGTCGCGCGCCGCGATCAGCACGTTGGCATTGCCGCTGCCGGAGGATTGTGCGTAGCCGCCGTATTGCCGTCCCTCGAGGCGGGCGTCGGCGCCGCCTAGCGCCTGCGTCACCCCGAGCAGCGTGGCGAGCGCGCGCCCGCCCATCTCGGCCACCGCCGCGCGGCTGTAGTCCCTGAACTCAGCCGCGATCTCGTCGAGGGCGCCGCGCTCGAGCTGGGCGAGCAGGCGCCGGTCCGCCTCGATGCGTTCGGGCGTGGGCATGAGATGCCGGCCGCGCACCAGCGCATGGCTGAGCGCCGTGCTGGCCAGGAATACCGCGCGCCGGCCCACGCGCTTGGCGGTCGCATGAATCGCCGCTCCCGCGCGCATGCATTCGGCATGATCCGCCATCAGCACGACCGGGACGCCGACCACCGCCACTTGTGCATCGGGGTCGAGATGCGAGAGCGGGACGCAGGTGCCGTAGTCCCATTCATAGTGTGGCGACTCGTTACGTGCCGCGGGAATCTCGAGGCGCTTCCATTCGTCCACGAGAGCCGCACCGAACTCCGGATCGCCGCGATAGCGGTAGGGCATGCCCGGGATCAGGTCCGGGGCTTCGTCCGCAACGCACGTACCCTCGTGCCGGGTCTGGCAGGTCGCAAACCAGCTGAAGGTGGACACCCAGTGCGTCGAGGCGATCACCCACAGATCTGGTGCGAGTGAGCGCAAGTCCCGTCCGAGCTCGCGCTCGCCATCGACGAGCGTGTGCTGGAAATCGGGAGTGATCTCACGCCGGCTCAGCGTCGGCACGTGTGGAACGACGGCTGCTGCAATGATGCCGCTCATCTGCCGGATGCCTCGTCCTCGCGCTTCGCGAGATTCGCCAGAATCTCGGCGCCGCGGTTGGCCGCCGACAGGCCGCGAAACAGGAAGCACAGGTTGATCACCGCCTGCAGCTCTTCCCAGCTTGCGCCCGCGCGTCGGGCGGCGATTGCGTGCAGCGCCGCTGCATCGCTCAAATCCATCAGCAGCATCCCGAACAGCATCAGCTGCGCGGTTTTCACGTCGAAGCACTTGGGATACATGCCGTGCGCGCGGATCTGCTCCTGCAGGTCCACCATCTTGGGGTCGAGCGCGCCCGTGACGTTCAGCCGCGCCTCGATCCGCGGCGGGACGAATCCAAGGAGATCCTTGTAGACATCGCCACGCTGTTGCAGGGATTGTGCGGTGTCCGCGTAGGCGCCGATACGGCGTTGCACGACGGCGGGGTCGATGCGCGGGGGAAGCATGGCAGGGGTCTCCGATGAAGTTCAGCTCACCATTATGCTGAAATCGCCGTCGCGGTGGGTTGTACCGGGCACACCGCGCACCGCCATGCGGAGTATTTTCGGCTGCGCAAACGCAAGCGCCGCCGGGGAAGCGGCGGCGCGTTGGGGGCAGGCTCGCTGGCGCTTAGCGCTGGGCTTGCGGGCCTACTGGCGAGGAAGCGGGCTTGCGCGGCTGCTTCTTCTGCGCCGCCTTGGGTTTGTCGAGGGCGCTCATGGACTTCGCGCGCGCCTGGTCGCAGTCGAATTTCGGCCTTGCGCGCATGCACGCCATGTATTCCTGCAGGATCTTCTGCTCGGCGGCGGCGCGCGCCTCCACCTCCGAAGGCGGCACTTGCGGCGGCGCCGCCTCAGCAGCCGGCGGCGCGGGCTGAGCTTTGGGTGTCTGCGTGGCCGTCTGCATGACCGCCTCCGGCTTTGCCGGCTGGGCCGCAGCTTTGGGCGCGGCCTCAGGCTTGGCCGGGGCTATCGCCTCGGCTCGCGCGGGCGCCACTGCCTCGACTCGAGCCGGGGCGGGAGCCGTTTGGGCCGCGGGCTCCTGGGGCGTGGCTGCGGTGCTGGGTGAACGCGCCGTCGTCTCGGCCGGTGCGGCAGCAGCGACCGTTTCGGCCTCTGGGGCGTGCGTCGCCGCCGGAGCCGGCTTCGGGTCGGACAGGCGCGCGAGCGCCTTATCCCGCTCTCCCGCGCACAACGCCTTGTCCTTTTGCGCCCGGCGGCAGCTCTCGTACTTCTTCAGGATCTCTACGATGGGCGGCTTGAACCGTGTGGATATGCCCGTCGGTCCGGAGAAGAATTCGACCTGCTTCTCCGAGATGTTGCCGTACTGCGAGCGCAGCTGCTCCATCATGGCCTGCTTCTGCTGCTCGTCGATCGGGGCCGTAGTCGATGCCTTGGCGGGCGCGGTCACGTTGCCCATCAGATCCTCGCCGCAGGCCTCGGCCAGCTTCGACTGCCAGGGGACAGTGATCTGCCGGCCATCCTCACAGCGCAGCACCAGCTGATCGACGTACTTGTCGGGCGCGACCTCGACGTGGAAGTGGCTCTCGAGGATCTGGTAGGCCAACAGGTCGCTGCCGGCCAGCGCCAGGGCTCCGGCGGCCAGTAAGGTGATCGGTTTCAAAGCCTGCCTCCCGCTCTTGTGGGTTGAGTGCAAGCGGGGCGCAGCAGGAAACGAGCCAGCCGGGTGGCTCGCCCTGGGCGCCGCGGTCAGGCGTCCCAGGGATTCGGACGGGCCGGATCGACGCCGTATTTGGCCATTGCCTGCTTGACCGTGTCGAGCTTCACGCTGCCCTCGTCAGCCAGACTCTTGAGGGCGGCGATGACTATGCTGTGGCGATCCACCTCGAAGAAGGAGCGCAGCGCCGCGCGCGTATCGCTCCGGCCGAAGCCGTCGGTGCCCAGGCACACGAAACGGCGGGTTCCCGAGGGCCGCGACGCAGGAATGAAGGGCCGAATGAGGTCGGGCACCACACGCATGTAGTCGCTGGCGGCGACGATCGGCCCCGCGGTAGGCGCCAGGCATTTCTCTACCCAGGCCTGCTTCTGCGCGGCCTCCAGTCGCAGGCGATTGTGCCGCTCCACGTCCAGGCCGTCACGCCGCAGCTCCGTGAAGCTGGTCACGCTCCACACGTCCGCGGCCACGCCCCAATCCTGCTCGAGCAGCGCGCCGGCCGCCACCACCTCGCGCAGAATCGTGCCGGAGCCGAGCAGCTGGACACGTGGTTCGCGCTTCGCGATTCGAGACTCGCTCAGACGGTACATGCCCCTGAGAATGCCTTCCTGCATGCCCTTGGGCATCGGCGGATGAGCGTAGTTTTCGTTCATCACCGTCACGTAGTAGAACACGTCCTGCTGCTCCTGCAGCATGCGGCGCATTCCGTCCTGCAGGATCACGGTGAGCTCGTAACCGAAGCACGGATCGTAAGCCACGCAGTTCGGCACAGTCGAGAACAGAAGGTGGCTCGACCCGTCTTCGTGCTGCAATCCCTCGCCCGAAAGCGTAGTGCGCCCGGCAGTGGCGCCGAGGAGGAAGCCGCGGCACCGGGAGTCGCCTGCGGCCCAGATCAGATCGCCCACGCGCTGGAATCCGAAGCACGAGTAGAAGATGTAGAACGGCAGCATCGCAACGCCGTGACTGCTGTAGCTGGTCGCGGCGGCGATCCAGGACGCGACCGCACCCGCTTCGCTGATCCCTTCCTCGAGGATCTGTCCGTCTCGTGCCTCTTTGTAGTACAGCAGCTCGTCCTTGTCCTCCGGCTCGTAGAGCTGGCCGACCGAGGAGTAGATGGCGACCTGGCGGAACAGCGCCTGCATCCCGAACGTGCGGGCCTCATCGGCGACGATAGGCACGATGTGCTTGCCGAGCTGCGCGTCGCGCAGCAGCTGCGAGAGCACCTGCACGAACACCATGGTGGTGGACTGCTCGCGCCCATGCGTGCCTTCCAGATACTTGCTTAGCGCCTTGAGCTCGGGAGCCGCGAGCGCGGGCCCTTTGGTAGCGCGCGCCGGAAGGTAGCCGCCGAGCGCTTGGCGCCGGGCGTGCAGGTATTTCATCTCAGGGCTGTCGTCAGCGGGCTTGTGAAAGCGCATGCCGATGACATGCTCGTCCGACAGCGGCAGCGCGAACCGGTCGCGGAAGGACAGCAGCGCTTCGTCCTCCAGCTTCTTCTGCTGGTGCGCTCCCATCCTACCCTGGCCGCTGCCCATACCGTAGCCCTTCTTGGTCTGCGCCAG
>Ga0066903_100007275_pt1 | contig 10012 bp, 6 predicted proteins | sample PanSoiMetaGPlot1_FD_67491 | JGI IMG/M metagenome (GOLD analysis project Ga0066903, IMG submission 67491) | Tropical forest soil microbial communities from Panama analyzed to predict greenhouse gas emissions - Panama Soil - Plot 1 (version 2) | ecosystem: Environmental > Terrestrial > Soil >... | reverse complement strand
CTGGTCCATCACCTGGCGACCGACAATTCGCCGCAGGTGAAGAAGATCCTCGACAACGTGATCTTCGTCCTCGTGCCGAGCCTCAATCCCGACGGCCAGATCATGGTCACCGACTGGTTCAACAAGAACCTCGGCACGCCGTTCGAGACGAGCAACATCCCGTACCTGTACCACCCGTACGTCGGGCACGACAACAACCGCGACATGTACATGTTCACGCAGAAGGAGAGCCAGCTCACGGCGAAGCTGCTGTGGCACGACTGGTTCCCTTCCGTGTGGCTCGACGAGCACCAGCAGGGCAGCAACGGCGCGCGCATCTTCGTGATGCCGGCGACGGATCCGATCAACATGAACGTCCACCCGCTCATCTACCGGTGGAACGGGATCCTCGGCCAGTCGCAGGCCGCCGCGCTCGAAGCGGCGGGCAAGGAAGGCATCATCTACAACTCGACCTACACGAACTTCTGGGAAGGCGCGATGGCGTGGAGCGGCTGGTGGCACAACCAGATCGGCCTCCTCACCGAGGTCGCCAGCGTGCGCGTCGCGGCGCCGATCGATCAGGAGCGCGCGAGACCGGGCTCGGCACAGGCGCCCGGCGGCGGCGCGCAGGGTCGTGGAGGGGCAGCCGCTGCAGAGGGCGCCGCCGGCGGACGAGGCGGGCGCGGCGGCGGTGCTGGTGCAGGAACCGGCGTGCTGCCTCCGCCGACCGACATCACTCCGCGGACGGAGTACCCGCGTCCCTGGATGGGCGGCCACTGGACGCTTCGCGACATCGTCGACTACGAGATGATCGCGACGATGGCGCTGCTCGACACGCTCGCGGATCGGCGCGAGACGCTCCTGAAGCAGATCTATGAAGTGAACCGCGTCACCGTCGAGAACGGGAAGAAGAGCGATCCGTCGGCGATCCTCATTCCCGTCGAGACGCAGCACGATCCGCACGAAGCGGTCCATCTGGTCGACAAGCTCCAGATGGGAGGCGTGGACGTCTACAGGGCCGACGCGGCGTTCGAAGCCGAGGGACAGAAGTACGCGGCCGGGACGTTCGTGATCCCGATGACGCAGGTCTTCGCGCGCTACGCGAAGGACATGCTCGAAAAGCAGACGTACCCCGAAGTCCGCCGCTCCCCCACGTCGCCGCCCGAGCCGCCGTACGACGTGACGGCGTGGTCCCTCGGCATGCTGCTCGGCGTCGATCACGTGATGGCGCACACGCCACTGGCCGACTCCGTGAAGCTGACGAAGCTCGAGAGCGCGCCGAAGCTCGACGGACGCGTCGCCGGCAACGGTCCCCGCTTCGTGTTCGACTATCGCGGACCAGACGCCGCGAAAGCGATCAACCGTCTGCTCAAGGACGGCGCGCGCGTGGTCCTCGACAACGGCCCGGAGCGCGCGGACGACGGCGCGCGCACTGGAAGCGGACGATCGACGCGTGTCTGGGTCTTCAACGCGCCGCGCAAGTCTCTCGACGCCGTCGCCTCGGAGCTGGGCGTGCAGGTGAGGACGGCCGAGGGCTCCGCGCCGGCCGGCGCGCTCGCGATCAAGGCGCCGCGCATCGGCATGTACTCCCCGTGGACGGGCGGCAACATGGACGAGGGCTGGACGCGCTGGGTCCTCGAGCAGTACGACTTCAACCTGACGACGCTGCACAATGCCGACTTCGCCGGCGGCCGGCTGCGCGACAAGTACGACGTCATCATCCTGCCCGATCAGGCGCCCCGCGCCGTCATCGACGGAGCCACCGGCCAGAACGTCCGTCCCGAGTACCGCGGCGGCATCGGCGAGGACGGCGTGACGGCGCTCCGCGACTTCGTCGGTCAGGGCGGCACGCTGGTCACGCTCGGCGCGGCATCGGACCTGGCGATCGAGCGGTTCGGCGTCCCGGTGAAGAACCTGAAGGCGGGCCTCACGCGCGACCAGCACTTCGCGCCCGGCACGATCCTGAAAATCGAAGTCGACACCGCGCATCCGCTCGGCTACGGCATGGAAGCGGAGACCTACGGGTTCTACAACAACAGTCCGTTCTTCAGCCTGGTCGAGGGCTTCTCCTCGCAGAAGCTGAACGTTGTCGCGCGCTATCCGAACACGGATGTCGTCGCGTCCGGCTGGCTGAAAGGCGAGGATCTGATGGCGGGCCGCGCGGCCGTCGTCACGCTCGACGCAAACCCCGGGCGCATCGTCCTGTTCGGCCTGCGCCCGCAGCACCGCGCGCAGACGCACGCGACGTTCCCGATGCTGTTCAACGCGCTGTATCTGTCGACGACCGATAGTGGAGGGAGACCTTCGTCGAACGCTTCACAGTGATCACGTTTACAGGGAGGCACGAAGGACGCGAAGGACGCGCAGAGAAAAAATATCTTTGTTCTCTCTGTGCGTCCTTTGTGCCCTCCGCGGCTCCCTGTGAACGTGATCAGTGGAGGCTGATCGGCGAGATCAGGCGCTGGTAATCCGCTCGAGCAGCGCGTCGGCGGTCATGCCGTAGTGCGCCCAGACGTCCATGAACGTCTCGGACGGCGCGATGCGCGGATCGCTGATGCCCTGGTGATCGAGCGCGAGGCCGCACGCCGCGAACCGGCCGGCGACGTAGGCGGCAAATCCCCTGAGCCCCGCCTCCTGCGTGCCGATCAAGCCGTCCTCGAGCGTCATCACGCGGTCGTACTGCCGCGGCAACTCGTTCAGGAACGTCTCATCGATCGGGAAGCCGTTGACGACGAAGACGTCGACCGGCACGCGGCGCGCGGCAGCCTTGTCGCTCGCTTCACCCGCCAGGAAGCTCGGCGCGCCGAGCGTGAGGATCGCGATCTTCGCGCCTTCGCGCTGACGATACGGCGTGATCGAGCTCCACGGATCGGCGGCATTCCACAGCGGGGTCTTGCCGTCGGCGCGCGTCAGGATGGGCAGGTTGTCGCGCGGGACCGCGACGATGTGCCCGCCGTACTCCGCAGCCGCGTCCCGGACGGCGAGGAACGCCGCGCGCGCATCCGCCGGCGCGTAGAAGCGCCGCAGGAACGGCAGATACCCGAGCGCGAGGTTGATCCAGTCCAGGCTCCATCCGGAGAAATGGTCGCGGCCCGTGCACGCGCCAACGTGCGCGAAGTGCATCAGGACGTTCAAGCCCTCGTTGTAGCCGGTGAGGTTGCGCTGGTAGCGCCACATCTCGAATCCCTCGCGCGCGATGCCTTCGAGGAACGCGCCGAAGGTCGAGAACACGTTCAGCTGCGGCTTGCGGCTGCTGTAGGCGAGGCCGTCCGTCATGAGCGTCGCGGCCTGCTCTTCGATGCTCATCTCGAAGTGGTTCGTCTCCGGCAGCAGCTTGACGGCCTTCTCGAGCCGCGTTGACGGATTCAGATCCGCCGACACCACGAAGATCTGCTGCGCATACCGCTTCGCGATGGCGACGTAGGCGGCCTCGGATCCCGCGCGCGGCGTGACCGGCTTCTCGGGACCGGGGAGCGTCACGGCCTGGAGATCGGCGTCCGTGAGCGTCAGGTTCGGCGTGCCCCTGGCGGGGCGCGCCTCGGTGACGACCACGCGCGGCGACGCCTTCCGCAGGGCGTCGAGCTTCGCGCTCTCCTCAGCGGTCAGCTGCAACATCGGATTCGACAGCACCGCCTGCGCATCGCGTCCCTTCATGCCGCCGTCGTGGTGCCCTTCCCCGCCCGGCAGATCGTTCACATAGAAGAGACACTGCAGCATCGCGACGACGTCGCGGAAGCTCATGAGCGATCCGGGGATCCAGACCTTCGTGTTGACGGCGACGCCATGGTCGCTCGCGAACTTCTGCGTTTCGTTCGCGACGCCGTACTTGTTGCCGAAGTCTTCGATCGTGACGGGCGAGTCGCCGACGTAACCCCAGCCGGTGGGATAGATCAGCGTCGGCTGCCCCTTCTGCGCCGACGCGAACGCTTCCTTGTACGCCCCGAAGAGCGCCTGCCGATCGAGCAGCGACCGGATCTCGAGGATCCGGATCCCGAAGCTGCTGATGATCGTCCTCGGATCGCGGTTCATGATGTGCCGCGTCGTCCCCGACAGCTGGATGCCGTTGCGGTGCATCACGAAGGTGATCGGCGCCTTGTGGAAACCGGCGGCGTTGAAGCCGTCGAGCGCCTGGCCCGAGATCCAGCCCGCGTCGCCGCAGTGGCAGATCACGTGCGCGGCCTTGCCGTGATGCGCCCTCAACCCGAGCGCGAGCCCCGTGCCGACGGGCATCATGACGCCGAGACGACCCGAACTGAGCTCGGTCCCACCCGGCAGCCACGAGACGTGGCCGGCGATGTCGAGGCTGCGACGGAAGCCGTTGATCACGCGTTCGCGATCGAGGAAGCCGAGCGCGGTGAGCGCCGAGTAGTACCCGATGCTCGTGTGGCCGTGCTCGATCGTGTAGTGCGATCGCTCGTAGTCGGTGACCGCCAGCGTCATCAGCAGCGCCGGGATCAGCTCGAGGCCGCCGCCGAGGTGGTCGATATCGTTGACCTTCGCCAGCGACGCCAGCGACTCGATGGCTGTGCGCGCGGCCTGCTTCTCGAGCGCCGCCAGCGCCGTCTCGTGTCCGGCGTCGAGCGTGCCGCCCGCGATGTCGAGCGTGAACGGCAGCACCTTCGATTCGATGCGCGAACCGAGGTGCTTCGACTGGTTCAGCAGAGCCTGGTTGCGCGCGTCCTGCGCGGCGGTCTGCGCGACGAGAGGATCGATGCAAGTAGTCATGGCAGGAAGTGGAAGGTGTGAAAGCGCCAGTCTACCACCGGGTCGCCCCGAGCTAGATCGATGGCGGCCTCAGCTGACGCTCGGCGAGGGCATAGTGCGCACCGAGCGGACCCATCCCGTTCACGTGGGTGGCCGCGGCCCGCAACGCACCGATCGCGTACTCCCGAAACCCGGCCGGATCCGAAAATCCCTTCCGCCCGTCCAGACGGGAAAGACGGGCAAGGGCGAGCGCGCCGTCCGCGTTTTCGAGGAACGGCTTCCGCCGTGTCAGCAGCAATCCGATATCGTCGGGCGCCTTCGCGCGATCGAAGAATCCCACGCCGTCCGGGTCCCACATCTCGCGGACGATGAGGTGCGCCAGCTCCTCACCCATCATCCGGTACGGCTCTCCGCCGCTGACGTCGTGCGCGTCGAGCATCGCGCCGATCGCGGCCACCTGGTCCTTCAGCAGACCCCGCACGCGCGCGGATCCGTCGAAGTAGTGCGCGACGCCGAGGCCGGGCCGGTAGCACACGAGGACGACCCGTTCGAACGACGTGAGCGCCTCGCGTCCCAGATCGCTGTCGTCGAGGACCGTCGCCGCGGCGAGCAGCGCGCCGGCCGCCGCCGCGTTCACGTCGGCGTACAGGATCCGGTCGCTGTCGCTGCCGTAGTACCCGCCGCCTTCGGCGCGGAGCGCGCCGGTGATGAACCCGGCGATTGCCCGGCATCGATCGAGATCGGCCCGGCGCTGAAACAGCAGCGCGGCCTCGGCGTAGACACGCAGCAACGCCGCGTTGGTGTCGAGCAGCTTCTCGCGGTGGGGCAACCGCCAGCCCCGCCCCGTGGAGTAGCGATAGAACCCTCCTGAGACGTGGTCCCAGAGTCCGTCATCGAACATCGCGTCGAGCGTACGGCCGACGACGTACTCCAGCCGCGGATCGCCGCAGGCGCGGTACAACGCCATCGCGAGGCTCAGCGGCGCCGCGTGCGGGAACTTCGGCTCGACTCCGAATCCGCCGTACTCTTCGTCGAACGAGGACACCACCGCCTCGGTGAGATCACGATCGGAGCCCGTCACCGGTTCGGCCGGCGGCTGCCGCTCCACGTCGCCGTGACCCTTCGCGCGCTCGAGAATCTCCACGGCTCTTTTCTCGAACGCGTCCGCGACGCGCGCGAGGACGCCGGGCATCCGATCCACCGGAACGAAGGTTCCGCCGGTGACGATTTCCCCGCGCGCCGTGAGGAACGCCGTCGTCGGCCAGCCGCCGAGGTTGTAGCGCTCGTTGATGTCGGGACGCTGATCGGTATCGACACGAACGGGCACGAAGCGATCGCGGATCAGCGCGGCGACGCCGGGGTCCGCGTACGTCGTGCGATCCATCTCGTGGCAGGCGCGGCACCAGGCCGCGGTGATCGAGAGCAGGACGGGCTTGCCCTCGCGTGCGGCGCGCGCAAAGGCGTCGGCGCCCCAGGGAAGCCACTCGATCATGCTCAATTATAATGACCGGGATGCTGGCGCTGCGGTACGTCGCACTGCTGACACTGGTCGTCTGGGTCGGCGGGCTGCTGGCGCTGGGAGGCATTGCGGCGCCGTCCACCTTCGACGTCCTCGCCGCCAGGCACGTCACGGACGATCGCCTGCTGGCAGGCGCGCTCTTCGGAGAAATGCTGCGCCGATTCGAGATTGTCAGCTACGTCGCCGGCGGACTGCTGCTGCTGACGCTCCTCACGCGACGGATTCTCGGCCCGCGTCCCCACCGCTTCGCGTGGCGCGCGGGCATCGCCTTCGTCATGCTGCTCGCCAGCGCGTACGCCGGCCGCGTTGTCGGCACGCGCATCGCGCAGCTTCAACGCGACATCGGCGTGGCGCCGTCGAGCCTTCCCGGGAACGATCCCCGGCGCATCGAGTTCGGGCGGCTGCACGGCCTGTCGACGAGCCTCCAGCTCGTGCCGCTGTTCGGGGGGCTCGTGCTCATGTACTGGGAGATCAGGGAATGACCGACATCGACCGTGACCAGCTGCTCACGGCACTGCGCAGCGCGATCGCCGCCGCGCCGAACGCGGACTCCGCGATGCAGCAGGCCGTCCGCCTCCTGAAGGACGGCGTCCCCCACTACACGTGGGTCGGCATCTACGTGCTCGACGGGAACGAGCTCGCGCTCGGTCCGTTTCTCGGCAAGCCGTCGCCGCACACGCGCATTCCGCTCGGCAACGGCATCTGCGGCGCCGCCGCGACGGAAAAGGCCACGATCGTCGTGGACGACGTGAACGCGGACGCGCGGTACCTGGCCTGCAGCATCGAGACGCAATCGGAAATCGTCGTCCCCATCATGCAGGGGACGCAGGTGCTCGGAGAGATCGACATCGACAGCGATCAGCGCGCCGCGTTCGGACCGTCGGATCGCGCGCTGCTCGAGCCCGTTGCCGCGATGCTGGCCGAGCGCATGTCGGACGACTGACGGGGCCCCGCGAGCACTGAGTAAAGCTGACAGACTGTTCGAAGCACACACATGGCCCACACGATCACGTTAATCCCCGGCGACGGCATCGGACCCGAAGTCACCGAAGCCGTCCTCCGCATCTTCAAGGCCGCGGGACTCCAGATCGACTGGGAGCGCCACGACGCCGGCGTCGTCGCGTTCAAGCGGTACGGAGCGACGCTGCCGGCGGAGCTCCTCGAGTCGGTGAAGCGCAACAAGGTGGCGCTCAAGGGGCCCGTCACGACGCCGATCGGCGAAGGGTTCACGAGCGTCAACGTCGGGCTGCGCAAGGCGCTGGATCTCTACTCGAACCTCCGCCCGGTGCAGAACCTCGCGGGCGTCGAGAGCCGCTTCCAGAACGTCGACCTGGTGATCGTGCGCGAGAACACCGAGGACCTCTACTCCGGCCTCGAGCACCAGATCGTGCCGGGCATCGTGGAGAGCCTGAAGATCATCACGGAGAGAGCGTCCACGCGGATCGCGCGGTTCGCCTTCGAGCACGCGCGCACGTACGGGCGCAAGCGCGTGACGGCCATCCACAAGGCCAACATCATGAAGCTCGGGGACGGCCTGTTCCTCGACAGCTGCCGCGCCGTGTCCCGCGACTTCATCGACATCACGTACGACGAACGGATCGTCGATGCCGCGTGCATGCACCTGGTGATGCATCCGGAGAAGATGGACGTGCTCCTGCTGCCGAACCTGTACGGCGACATCGTGTCGGACCTCTGCGCCGGCCTCGTCGGCGGCCTCGGCGTCGTTCCCGGCGCGAATCTCGGCGAGAACGCCGCGGTGTTCGAAGCCGTGCACGGCAGCGCGCCCGACATCGCCGACCAGAACCTGGCGAACCCGACGGCGCTCCTCCTCTCCGGCCTGCTGATGCTCGATCATCTGGGGGAGCGGCAGCGCGCGCAGCGGATTCGGGAAGCGCTCGGGCGGGTGCTCGGCGACGGGCGGGTCCGTACGCGGGATCTCGGCGGCACGGCCTCGACCACCGAGTTCACCGACGCCATCTGCAAAGAGGTCGAAAAATAGATATAGTGCCGTTCAGTGCTCCCGGATGACATCACCCAGGCGGTGCTCGCCAGAAAGGACGTCGCGAGGTACCTCCGCGGCGGCCACGGACAGAGCGAACTGCAGGCACGCGAACGGATCAACGCGTACCTCGACGAACTCCGTACGACGCAGCGCTACCCGATCTACCGGGCGCTGAAGCACCCGCTCTACCCGATCCTGCGGAAGGTCGACCGCGTTCCGGAGCACGTCGGCATCGCGCAGCAGGCCACTCGCGCGGGACGCGTCATCTACGTCTCGAACCACAAGTCGCATCTCGACTACCTGGTCGAGCCGCTCGTGCTCGACGACAACGGCATCCGCCCGCCCGTGACGGCCGCGGGGATCAATCTGTTCGGCGGTCCGCTCGGCCTGCTCCATCGGCACGTGACCGGCGCGATTCCGATCCGCCGCAACACCAAGGATCCCGCGTACCTCGTCACGCTGAAGGCCTACGTCGCGGAGCTGCTGCGGCGCAGCGACCTGCTCTTCTACATCGAAGGCGGCCGCAGTTACACGGGCGAGCTGAAGGCGGCGAAGACCGGTCTGCTGCACGCCACGCTCCAGGCCGCCGTCGAACATGCCGTCGTCGTGCCCCTCGCGGTGTCGTACGATCTCGTGCTCGAGGATCACATCCTGCCGCACCAGGCCGTCGGCAAGCGGCGCGCGCGCCCGTTCGGACGCGAGGTCGCCGAGATGGTCCGCTACGCAGTGGGGTACCAGTCGCGCGCGTTCGTCACGTTCGGCAGGCCGATTCCGCTCGACGGCCACGACCCCGAATCGCGGCGCGACGTCATGAACCTCGGCCACCTGATTCGCGACACCATCGGCACGCTGTACAAGGTGCTGCCGACGGCGATCGTGGCCGCTGCGATGCGGCCGTCGGCGACGAGGCGCGACCTGGAGTCGCGCGCCGACGCGCTCCTCGACGCGCTGCGCCAGTCGAACGCCAACCTCGGCGTCCAGACCGGCCGCGACGCCGTCGAACAGGGCGCGCCGCTGCTGGCCGACCGGAACATCATTTATTTCGAGCGCGGCGGACGCTACCGCGTCCGCGAACGCACCGTCCTGCGGTACTACGCACGCACGATTCAGCACCTGCTCGTTCCGCGCCGGCCGGCTCGTACGCACTGACTGATGCTGCAGACCGTTTCGAGGACCTTCTTCAACCTTCTCGCCGGGAATCAGACGCTCAAAGCCATCGCCTCACGCTACGGGATGCAGGGGCGCGGGGGCTTCGCGCGGCGGTTCATCGCCGGCGAGACGGTGGAGGAAGCGATCGCCGCCGCACGGAGGATCGAGGCCTCGGGCCTGCACGTGACGCTCGACCTGCTCGGCGAGAGCGTGGCGTCGATTCCCGAAGCGGACGCGGCGACGCGCGGCTACATCAGGACGCTCGACGCGATCGCGGCTGGCGGCGTGGGCCGCAATATCTCATTGAAGCTCACCCAGCTCGGACTCAACGTCGATCGCGCGACCTGTGTCGACAACCTCCGGCGCATCCTCGACGCCGCAGCGGCGCGGGACTTCTTCGTCCGGATCGACATGGAGAACTCCCCCTTCACTGCGGTCACGCTCGACATCTTCGAGACGATGTGGCAGCTGGGATACCGGAATACCGGCACGGTGCTGCAGTCGTACCTGCTGCGCAGTGAGTCGGACGCGGCGCGCATGAACGGACTCGGCGCGCGCGTACGCCTCGTCAAAGGCGCCTACAAGGAGCCGAAGGACGTCGCGTACCAATCGAAGACGGACGTCGACGCGTCGTTCGTGCGGATCATGAAGGTGCTGCT
>Ga0066903_100007274_pt1 | contig 10012 bp, 8 predicted proteins | sample PanSoiMetaGPlot1_FD_67491 | JGI IMG/M metagenome (GOLD analysis project Ga0066903, IMG submission 67491) | Tropical forest soil microbial communities from Panama analyzed to predict greenhouse gas emissions - Panama Soil - Plot 1 (version 2) | ecosystem: Environmental > Terrestrial > Soil >... | reverse complement strand
TACAACCCGACGGTGGTATACGGTGCCCCGGTGGCCGTCTATCCTGGATACGTTGCGCCACCGCCACCATCGACCGGCGAAGTCGTAGCCGCTGGTCTGATTTCTTTTGGCTTAGGCATGGCGGTGGGAGCGGCGATGAGCAACAGTTGCTGCGGTTGGGGATGGAATTCGTGGGGTTGCGGATGGCATAACAACACAGTGGTTTACAACCGAAATACCTACGTGTCTACATCGAATACGTTCGTCAATCGAAGTAACTATTACAACCGAAACGTCAACAACGTGAACCGGAATAACCTCAACGCGAACAATGTAAATCGCAACAATCTCAACCGCGGGGGCGCAAACAACTACCGCGCCAACAACTTTAACAACAGTGCCCGCAACTCAAATTTCACCACGCCGAATTTCGGTACACAACGAAACGAACCGCAATTCCGGAGCACGAATGAGTCCACGCTCGGGCAACGGTCGGGCATACAGAATCGCCAACAACCCGTCCAGGCGGCGAATCGGCAGCAACTAGGGCAGACGCAAAATCGCCAGTCCCTGGGGCAAACACAGAATCGAGAGCAATTGGCGCAGAACCAGAATCGATCGAATTTCAACCAAGAGCAGCGCGGATACGGCGCTCAAGAGCGGGGCACGCGATCAGATGCCTTTAGCGGCTATGGACAGGGCGGAAATGAGCGGGTCAACAGTGCACGCGGACAACAGAGCCTCAGTGGGAACGGCTCCCACGGATCTGCCGCGTCGAGTGGCAGATCGGCTCGTGCCCCCAGCGCTGGAGGCGGACGTCGTCGCTAGTCCGCAGATGTGGCTTCGGAATCTGGAGAATTGCAGTTGAAACAATTATCAGAATTCGCCAGGTCATCAGTTTTCCTCCGCCACGTGCGCAGGATCATGAACAAGTGGGCTCCCTCGCTCATGTTTGTTTCTTTGCTTCTCAATCCGCTCTGCCGCGCTCAGGCGGGAAATGAAAAAACCTTTAACACTGCCGGGGCCGCCGCATCAGCGCTCTATACCGCGGCTAAAGCAAACGATGCGGCATCCTTATCCATAATCTTTGGTAAAGATGCCAGCGATCTCCTGCACAGCGGTGATGAAGTGGCGGACAGGAACATGGCGCAAGCGTTCTTGGGCCGTTACGATCAAATGCACCGTGTTGTCATTGAGCCGGATGGTACGGCGACTCTCTACATCGGCGCAGAGAATTGGCCGTTCCCCATCTCCATCGCCAAAAACTCATCTGGCGCCTGGTATTTCGACGGAGCTGCGGGCAAACAGGAAATCCTCTACCGGCGTGTCGGGCGCAATGAGAACGACGCCATCGAAATCTGCAAAGCTCTGGTACAGGCGCAAAGCGAATATGTTTCCACGGTCCGCAACAACGAGTCTTCAAAACACTACGCGATAAAGTTCATTAGCGATGAGGGGAAACAGAACGGCCTTTTCTGGAAATCATCGGAAGGAGAACTACCCAGTCCTATCGGCCCACTCATTGTCCAAGCTGCTTCCGAAGGCTACTCGGCACAAAGCGGGCGGCCCACGCCGTTTCACGGCTATTACTACCGCATTCTTACGAAGCAAGGGCAGTTTGCCAAGGGCGGCAAAAAAGACTACCTCGCCAAAGGTCAACTCGTCCGCGGATTTGCCTTTCTCGCTTATCCGGCGGACTATAAGAATTCGGGAGTTATGACTTTTGCGGTTAATCAGGATGGGATCGTTTACGAAAAAGATCTTGGGCCCGACACTGAGACCATTGCAACGACTATGACTCAGTATGATCCGGACAATACCTGGGAGCGGGCTGATCAGTAGTTGGGAGAATCTGGGCTGGTGCCACTCAACTAGTCGTTCAAGTCAGCCGGCTTCCAGCCATTGTCCTGTTTGTTAGCAAGAGTGGGTCGGCGGACAGTACCTGCTGAGCGTGCGTGGGAGCTCGTACGAGTGTTCGTGCGACCCTACCGAGGGGGGAAAATTCCTGCAACAAAACGCTCAAATGTGAACTGAATCGATAAGAAGTCAACTGCGGTATTATCGGCGACGCCAAAGGGAGGCTATATGCGCTACCAAACCATTCCAGTGTCGCTCTTGATCGTGTTAATGGGGCTTTCGCCCGCTTGCTCACGTCGCGGATCCGACGACACGGTTGCCAAGGATATTCAGGACAAAGTTGCTGCGGATCCTGAAACCAAAGACTCGCAAGTCACCGTATCGGCAAAAGAAGGTAAGGTGACGGTAACGGGAAAGGTCAGCACTCCAGCAGCCCAGCACAAAATAGAGCAGATCGCGCACGAAGAGCCAGGAGTTGCTGATGTGAGCGACCAGACAACGGTTGACTATGGGGCAACGGCGCCACCTCCGGTGGAGGCACCCAAGCCGCAGCCCGTTGTCATACCGGCGGGAACCGTACTTACCGTTAAGACCGGGCAACCATTGAGTTCCAAGAGCAGCCAATCGGGTCAGACCTTTCTCGCCTCGTTGGCAAAAACGGTGAGCGTGGATGGATCGCCGGCCTTGGGGGCAGGATCGACGGTGAGCGGCACGGTCGTGACAGCCAAGAGCAAGGGCAAAATCAAAGGTGAAGGACAACTTGACCTTGCCCTGACGAGCATCTCGGTCCACGGGCATACATATGAGATCCAAACGAACGTGCTGAGCAGTACGGTAAAGGGAAAGGGCAAGAGAACAGCGGCGACCACTGGCGGAGGAGCGGCCGGCGGAGCCTTGATTGGGGGCATCGCAGGCGGAGGAAAGGGTGCCGCTATTGGTGCTGGAGTGGGAGCGGCGGCAGGCTTTGTGGGAGGCGCTTTCACTGGGAACAAGCAAATTGAAATTCCGGCAGAGGCGGCTCTCAGCTTCACACTGGCTAAGCCATTGACATTACCTCCAGCCGAATAGTCTTCGTTTTCAGGGGGATGCTCTCTAACCCGCTGCCCCTACGTGCATAGCTGTATTCCTGACGTCAACGTCGCCGTCTTGCGTGACAAATACAATTCTTGATTTCGGATGCTTCGAAAAGGCGTTAGGCGTGTCAGGCTCTTCCGAATCGAAATTTCTCAATCCAATCGGCGTTCTCAGTAGACCGAAGCGCCCAGCCAGCAGGAAGAACATCCATGAAACATTCAGCGCGTGCCCCAATGGTATTCCATACCGAAAACCGGCCCCTTCTGGGTTAGGCGGATCGCGATATTGTCGGTCGATCCACTAATCTTCAAGCGGCTGCCCATCAGGTAACCAGCGTGCACGTCCCAATGGGTGGAGATTGGAAATCCCAGTGTGGGGCCGCCAGAAACGAAATTCCCGTAGCCGAAGAAAGACATGCCGACCAACGTTCCGTCGAGATAAAAGCGGCCCGAGTTTGGGATCGGATACCATCGGAACGTCGGGCCGATGGCGGGAAGCGGTGCAAATATGGAACCGTCGGCTTGGGCGGCTGCGCCGCCTGCCGTCGCCGTTTTCAGCTTCGCATCGGTGTAGATAAGATTGATGTTGACCAGCACCCCTAGATACCCTGAGCGGCGCCGAAAGAAATCGTACTCATAACCGGGTGTAAGAATTATGGACTTGATGCTCGCCTCGACCCGGGCTCCAATGTCGAAAGTTTGCCCCTGCCACTCGATAGTGCGGTTCACGGTGCTCGTGCGAGAACTGGAGATCGGAGCGGTCGAAAGAAGGAAGTGGTGCTTTCTTTTGAATCGCCAATCCAACTTACCGCTGAAGGTTGCGTAGTTGCCGAATCCGAAATCGCGTTGCACATCAAAATAGCCATTTCCATCCTTCCCGTTGAAGTAACCGCTGGGAGAGGAAATCCAGACATTTGCCAGAAGCTTCCACTTGGCGTTGTCGAATTCACTTTCTTGTGCGAGGCAAGCTCCGTCTGCCGCTAGACTCGCGATAAGACACAAAACGCACAGCCACGGCTTTCGTGACCTAAACATGAAATTGTCCTCTCTTCTCGCAAACTCTTGAGAACTCCGAGGCCGGAATTGCAGCCGATCAGCTCTAAAGGAGGAAACTGTCAGAAGTTACAGCGCTGTCAGGCATGGACGAGCGTCGGTTCTCGGATTGTTGACAATGACGTGTTTGTCTGGAACTCGATCTGGCGGATTTTGGCTGCTACAAGGAGTTCGCTTAGCACGGCATCACTGAGACCTGCTACGAACCTCGACTTTACGCAGGGAAAGATTCAATGTCGCCAATAGGTCTCGCTGCTACAAGACCGTTCAGCAACTTGGCACTTGGATCTCGGCTTATTTTCTTAGCCTGTTGCTGGTGAATTCGGGAACTTGCTCTCCCGAACTCTGCCATTGGTGAACGTTGTCATGCCGATCGCATCAGGTTCACAATGCGAAGACACCTCTGAAGGCGGAGCAGCGCTAAGGCACAGTGCAGATAGATCTAGCTTTCTGCTGATTGCCTGTCGCAAATACATCAATATCGCTCAAGGCTCATTGCGTTCTGATTGAGGACTGATGAGTATCAGGTACTTTGACGGTGCGACCTTGACTCGCTTACCAGGCAGAGTAAAAAGCAATCTCAGTCCGTGGATTCCTGTCCCGCCATGCTTGTAGGGAGCGGATGCTTTATCCGCGAGAGAAATGAAAGATCGACCTGGGTGGCCGACCTTGTTGCACAGCAAGAATTTCCGATCTCCGAAGATCTCAGATCAGTGGCAACGATCTCTGTTACAAGTAACAGTTGTCTGCACACCGAATCTCGTGAATCTTAGTCCGACCCTTCGAGGTTTATCCGCACGCCCTTGGGGAAAGTCTCTCTCGCTGTTCTTGTGAATGGATTCTGCATGGTAGACAAGATCAAAAGAGGCCTCCGCCCGCCTGACTTGTCCCGAAGCAGGCGACGGTCACGAAGGTTGCCGCTCGTGTGGGCCGTCGTTATCGGATTAACCGCATTCGCGACGGTTTCATGGATGCTCCACTCTCGGGCTTCCGTTGCGTCCAACGTACTCGCGGCAACCGGAGGCACTCCACCATTGTTCCTTCCAACCTTGGCCAACGTGGCAACAGATGCTGCGAAAACTCCTGACGGCATGGTTTGGATTCCAGGTGGAGAGTTTTCCATGGGTGCCAATGATCCTCCTGATATGGATGACGTCGGCATGACCGCCACGTTGGACGCGCGACCGATTCATCGTGTGTATGTGAATGCCTTCTTCATGGACAAGACGGACGTCACCAATGCCCAGTTTGCAGAGTTTGTCAAAGCGACAGGCTATGTCACGATTGCTGAGCGCACTCCGACGGCCGAGGAATTCCCGGGTGCCCCGCCGGAGAACTTATCTGCCGGATCAGTCGTATTTTCGCCGCCTGACCATCCAGTTCCTCTCGACACTCAATTTCGCTGGTGGAGCTATGTACATGGCGCAAACTGGCGCCATCCGTTAGGGCCGCACAGCGATATTGAGGGCAAAGACAACGATCCAGTCGTGCATATTGCATACCCCGACGCTGAAGCGTATGCGAAATGGGCAGGAAAACGCCTTCCCACGGAAGCGGAGTGGGAGTTTGCAGCTCGTGGTGGATTGTCAGGAAATCCTTTTGTGTGGGGCGCTCAGTTTCGCCCTCATGACAAGTGGATGGCCAACACTCACCAGGGAAAATTCCCGGTGAAGGACACGGGCGAAGATGGGTTTATCGGCATTGCGCCTGTGGCGCAGTATCCACCCAACGGGTACGGTCTCTATGACATGGCGGGGAACGTCTGGCAGTGGACCCGAGACTGGTACCGCCCGGACTATTACCAAGCACTCGCATCTGCCGGCGTAGTGGCCCGCAATCCGCAAGGGCCAGCGTCCTCATTCGATCCTTCTGAACCGGATCAGCCGAAGAAGGTTCAGCGTGGCGGATCGTTTCTCTGCACTGATCAGTACTGCTCGCGCTACATCGTAGGCACACGAGGCAAGGGCGAGATCTCTACGGGTACGAATCATCTTGGGTTTCGCTGTGTCACAGACGCAAAAGGTCCCAACCATTCAATCCAATCGCAGTAAATACACTTTCGGAGGACATTCAGATGCGCAACAGAACCGGCCTAATGAGTCCTATGAACTGCGTGGTGGCAACAGTGCTGCTGATGGTTTCCTTTGCACATACTCAAGACAAGAAACCGAACATTGTCGTCATTTTCGGCGACGACATCGGAATGTGGAATGTCAGTGCTTACACGCACGGGATGATGGGCTGGACTCCGAATATCGACCGTATCGCCAAGGAAGGCATTCTTTTTACCGATCACTATGGTCAACCTAGCTGCACCGCCGGACGAGCAGCTTTCATTATGGGCCAGTTTCCCATTCGAACCGGTATGACTACGGTTGGCATTCCAGGGTCGGCGCGCGGCATTCAGAAGGAAGACCCAACGCTGGCCGAGGTGCTGAAATCGCTAGGATATGCGACCGCTCAGTTCGGAAAAAATCATCTCGGCGACCGAAACGAATTCCTGCCTACGAATCATGGCTTCGACGAATGGTTCGGAAATCTCTACCACTTGAATGCGGAAGAAGAGCCCGAAGAACTCGACTATCCCGCACAGAAGAACCCCGAGTATCTGAAGAAGTTCGGGCCGCGCGGCGTGCTGCATGCCTGGGCCACCGATACGGATGATCCCACAACAGATCCAAAGTTCGGGCGTGTCGGAAAGCAGAGAATTGAAGACACCGGTAAGCTCACGCGCAAGCGCATGGAAACCTTCGACTCCGAAGTTTTGGGTGAGACGCTGAAATGGATGGATAAGACGGGCAAGAGTGGCAAGCCATTTTTCTTGTGGTTCAACTCGACCGCGATTCACGTCTGGTCCCATCCCAACCCGAAATATGTCCAGATGGCGGCGGACGAAGGCAGAGCGGAGGAGGATGTCGTACGCGCTCGCATGATTGAACACGACGAGCACGTGGGGGCCATCCTTAAGAAGCTTGATGACCTCGGGGCCGCCGACAACACGATCGTCGTTTACACCACGGATAACGGCAACGAATTCATCTTTTGGCCCGATGGTGGCTACGCCCCCTTTCGCGGCGAAAAGGGAACAACCTGGGAGGGTGGGGTGCGTGTACCGTGCATGATCCGCTGGCCCGGCCATATAAAACCAGGTACCGAAGCCAACGGCATTCAGAATCACGAAGATTTGTATGTCAGCCTGGCGGCCGCCGCGGGCTTGCCTAACCTCAAGGACGATTTGCTTAAGGGCTACAAAATGAACGGTACAACCTACAAGGTCCATCTCGATGGCTACAACAATCTCGATTACTGGACCGGGAAGACCGGCAAGTCTGCTCGCCGCGAAATCTACTATTACGACGAAACGGATCTTATGGCCGTTCGCGTTGATGCCTGGAAAATGCACATCGGCGTGAAGCACAACGGCGACTGGTTCGACGAGAAGTCATACCCCAGCATCCCCTACATCGTGAACCTGCTGATGGACCCGATGGAGAAGGTCACGCCCGACGCCCCGGGCTTCGAGTACGAAGGCCGCAAGTTCTTCGCGTCGAAGCTGTGGGCACCAACCGCCGCCGGGCCATTCCTCGCGGCTCATCTAAAGAGCCTGCAGGAGTATCCGCCTAGGCAGGGCGCTGACACGCTGAGCATGCAGAAAGCAATTGAGGCGGCGATGAAGAAGCTGGAGAACCCTAACGCAAGCAGCAACTAGCTGTCTTTGGTGAGTTCGTCTCCGCTAAAAAGCGGAAACCCTTACGAAAGGAGCGTTCATCCGAATGCTGGGAACGATATCGAAACAAACGAGTTTGCGAACTACCCACGGAGCACTCTCTCGCTGCCTTACGTACATCATGGCAGCCTTGATGCTGATTCCTCTTCTGTTCGCCGCTGACAAGCAGAAAGACGAAGAGACTCTCCGGAACGCCAACCTGGTGCTGCAGGACATGCTCAACGGCAATACGATTTCCCCGAAATTACTGTCGCAAGCCAAATGCGTGCTGATTTTGCCCGGAGTGAAAAAATTTGGCTTCGGGGTCGGGGGGAGCGGGGGCCGCGGTCGTATGCTCTGCCGAAATGGCCAGCACTTCGACGGCAAGTGGTCGTCACCCGCGATGTTTTGGCTCGGCGGCGCCAGCATCGGTCTTCAGGTCGGCGGTTCATCCACTGATTTCGTCCTGCTGCTGATGAATCCAAAGGTCGTGAATCAGATCCTGACTGGAAAGACCAAAATGGGCAGCGACGCGACGGCGGCAGCAGGGCCTGGTGCAACCGCCGCGAGTGCATCCGATGTCGACATTCTGACATACGGTCGGGCAAAGGGTGCTTTCGCTGGCGTTTCCTCGGAGGCGCAACCGTGGAACCGGACAATGACGCGAATCACCGCCTTTATGGCAAGACGCTTACCGCCACCGACATCGTTCGCGGAGGTGAAGTCAAACCTGAAGGCGAGGGTCAGTCACTCGTAGCAGTACTTGATAGCAAACTAAAGAAATAGGCGAGCACACGGTCGGCCCTCACTACTGCTCGTTAACTCTCAGTCAAAAGTGCACATTTCGATGTCGAGTGAAGGGAAAACCTCACCACCTATGAGGTGCCAGATCATGAGCAGTCCAATTCGAAATTCCAGGCACGCAGGCGAGTTCGCCCCTCAGCCTTATGAAGTCAGTGAAAGTCACTTAAGGAATGAGGCGCGCGCCGCAGTACACGATTTTTCCATCGTGCTTGGAGGTCCTGTTTATGACTTCCTGCAGCGAGTTGGGCTGGTGCGGCTTGGCCTACCCAATGTCTTCCGCAGGATCATCGCAGTCATTGTCATCACGTGGGTGCCCTTGTTTTTACTGTCCATAAAAGACGGCTTAGCCATTGGACATCGCGTTAAAATACCGCTCCTCCTTGATTATTCAGCTTACGGTCGCCTCCTGATCGGACTTCCGTTGCTCTTACTCGCAGAGGTAGTCATCGATCCTGCGATTCGATCTGCAGTTAAGGAATTTGTCGATGCCAAACTTATTCAGGAAAAGGAACTGCCACAGTTTGAAAAGGTACTGCATCGAGCACAGAAATTGCGAGACTCGGTGATTCCAGAGTTGATTCTGCTGCTGCTTGCCTTTTTCCCGGTGTTTGTCTTTCAGCATGAGTGGCAGACAGGAGCGGTTTCCAGTTGGCACTCGACCGCCAATGGACTAACGGCTGCCGGATGGTGGTACGCCGTCGTGAGCGCGCCATTCATTCGTTTCTTCCTCTACCGCTGGGCTTTTCGCTATTTCATCTGGACGCTACTGCTTTGGAAGCTCAGTCGTACTCCTCTGCATCTGAATCCAACCCATCCCGATCGTGCCGCCGGACTGGGCTTTCTCAGCATCACCCAGACTCGCTTCGGCGTTCTGTTCTGCGCTTTGGGGTGTTCGTTTGCCGGCCACATCGCAAACAGTGTCACGCACGAAGGCGCGTCACTGGCCAGTTTCAAAATCTTGATCGCGGCGTTTGCCGCTTTATGTGTAATTGTCGGTGTTTGCCCACTCGTGCTCTGGGCGCCGAAGATGGCGCGGGTTCGCAGGACAGGGTTGCGAGAATATGCGGCGCTCGGCAACCAATACACGGAGGAATTTGATCGCAAGTGGATCCATTTCTCTGAACGACCTTCGGAGCCGCTTCTAGGATCAGGCGACATCCAGTCGCTAGCCGACCTGGGCAATAGTTATCAGATCATCGAGGAGATGTCGATCGCCCCGATCACGAAAGGGCTGGTGATTAAGCTCGCTGTGCTCGCCGCAGCTCCGCTGCTTCCCGTCATTGTTGCAGTGACTCCGACGAGCCAGATCGTAAATGCAATTTTAAAGATGATCGCGTGATCTAAAGTGACGCATGGGGGAACTATGCCAGCAACGCGCAAGGCCATGAGGTCTCTACAGCTGGTATCTAAAGAAGGAAATATTGTCGATAAATCGTCCGCGCCACGCCCGTCTATCACTGAGCGATTGCGAACTGGCAAGGTGAAAGAAGCACCGTTCCATCCCAACGTTATGCGACTTCTGTGAGAATCGCGTGAAGTC
>Ga0066903_100007273_pt1 | contig 10012 bp, 8 predicted proteins | sample PanSoiMetaGPlot1_FD_67491 | JGI IMG/M metagenome (GOLD analysis project Ga0066903, IMG submission 67491) | Tropical forest soil microbial communities from Panama analyzed to predict greenhouse gas emissions - Panama Soil - Plot 1 (version 2) | ecosystem: Environmental > Terrestrial > Soil >... | reverse complement strand
CGCGTGCGCACGGCGGCGCTGTGGGGACTGGACGCGTTCCCGGTGGACTGCGAGGTGGACGTGGGCCCGGGACTGCCGGGCTTCGTCATGGTCGGGTTGCCGGACGCCACCGCGCGCGAGGCGCGCGAACGCGTGTGGCCGGCGCTGCGGAACGCGGGGTTGGCGCCACCGGATCGGCGCGTCACCGTGAACCTGGCGCCGGCCGACCGCCGCAAGGAGGGCGCGTCGGCCGACCTGGCGCTGGCGATGGGGCTGCTCGCGGCCACCGAGCAAGCGCCGGTCGTACGGCTGCAGGAACCCGTCGCAGCGATCGGCGAGGTGGCGCTCGACGGCTCGCTGCGCGGCACGCGCGGGACATTGTCGCTGGCCGAGTCGCTGTGGCGCGGCGGCTGCACGTCGCTCGTGTGCGCGGCCGAGGCGGCGCCCGAGGCGGCGCTGGTACAGGGCCTCGAGGTGCACGCGGCGCAGAACCTGACCGATGCGGTGTCGTGGCTGCGCGGCGACACCCTGCCGCGCGCGTCGCCTGCCGAGCCGGATCCGCAGGCGGACAAGGCGGAAGACCTGGCCGACGTGCGCGGGCAGGCCGTGGCGCGGCGCGCGCTGGAGATCGCGGCGGCGGGGGCGCACCACATGCTGCTCATCGGCCCGCCGGGCTGCGGCAAGACCATGCTCGCGAAACGCCTGCCGGGCCTGCTGCCGGCGCTCGAGCCGAGCGAGGCGCTGGTGGTGACGCGGCTCCACTCGGCGAGCGGGCTGCGCGCACCGGGCCGTGGGCTGATGCGCGTGCGGCCGTTCCGCGCGCCGCATCATTCCGTCACGCTGCCAGGGCTGGTGGGCGGTGGCAACCCGCCGCGCCCCGGCGAGATCTCGCTCGCGCACCGCGGTGTCCTGTTCCTGGACGAGTTGTCGCAATACCAGCGACACTTGTTGGATGGACTGCGTGATCCATTGGAGAGCGGTGAGGTCACGATCGTGCGTTCGGGCACGCACGCGCGCTTCCCGGCGCGGCCGCTGATCGTCGCCGCGATGAACCCGTGCGCCTGTGGCTGGCTCGGGCATCCGAAGCGCGGCTGCAAGTGTGGCCCCGCCGAGCTCGCGCGCTACGCGGCGAGGATCTCCGGGCCGATCCTCGACCGCCTGGACCTGCAGATCGAGGTGTGCGCGCTCACGTCGGACGAGCTCCTGGCGGCGTCACACGGCGAGCCGTCCACGACCGTGCGCAGCCGCGTGCTCGCCGCGCGCGAGGTCCAGCGGCGTCGCGGTTGGTTGAACGCCCAGCTCCCCGCGCCGGCGCTGCGCGAGCACTGCCTGCTGGACGGCGCCGGCCGCCAACTGGTCGCCGACGCCATCGACCGCGGCGGCATGAGCGCGCGCGCCGTGCACCGCGCGATGCGCGTCGCGCGCACGATCGCGGACCTCAGCGGCGAGGACCGCGTCGGCGTGCTGCGGCTCGCGGAGGCGCTGCAGTACCGCGCGTACGAGGCGCGGCACGTGAGCGCCGGCTGATCGGGTCAGCGGACCACGCAGGCGCGTGCAACGAGCGTTGAACCACCGCGCGTGAGGCGAACGAAATAGACTCCCGGCGCCAGCGGTCCTCCCGGCACGACCGAAAGCGAGTGGTCGCCAGCCCCGTACGCTCCCACGTCGCGCGCGAACACGCGCCGCCCTGAGATGTCCACGACCTCGAGCGACGCGCGCTCGGCATCGGGCAGCGAGAACGCCACCGTGAGGCCGCCGACGGCCGGGTTCGGCGTCGGCCCGGGTAACGCGAAGCGCAGACTCGGGACGTCCAGCTCGACCGGCGGCGTCGCGCCCGCGGCGGCACCGGTCGACCAGGTGAGCCGGTACGTGCAATGCGTTCCCGGCGGCGCCTGTGCGTCCTCGAATCGCAGGATCCCTTCGGCGTCAGGCTGCACCTTGCCGACCGGCGCCCAGACGCCGGATGCGATCCTCCGCTCGACGCTGCCGGAGATTGCAGCCCCCCTATCACTTCGCCACTCGATCACCACGTGGAGCGGGCCCGCGTGCACGCCGACCAATGCAGGTGTCACGGGCGGGCTCACTCGCGATTCGAATGCCCAGACGTCGTTCTCGGAATCGAAGTAGTAGCCGCCCCGGTACCCGACCCTGCCCTGCAGGAGGATGACCTGATCGGACCGCGGGTCGTAGACCGCCGCGGCGCCATCGCGCACCTCCGGCGACTCACCCGCCGGCGACGTGGCCGACCAACTCGCGCCGGCGGCCAGTGGCAGGACCCAAGTGTCCGGCGAATAGACAACTCCATCTGCCTTCAGGTCACCGCCTCCGAACAACACGAGCCGCTGGCGGCGAGCATCGAGCACCAGCGAGGCGTCGGTGCGCGGCGAAGGCCGGGCGGAGGTGGGCACGAGTGACCATTGCGGGACGTTCCCGAACGACAGCTGCCACGTTTCGTCGAGTGAACGTGTGCCGTCGAAGCCGCCGAACACCAGCATGCGGTCGCCGCCGGGATCGTACACTGCGGAGTGTCCCCAGCGCGGGGACGGCGCAGGCCCGGGCACGATGACGCGGGTCCATTGCGGCGGGCCGTCGAGACGGAGCGCCCACACGTCACCGAGGACCTCGCTCCCACGCAGTCCGCCGAACACGAGCATGCGCCTACGGACCGGGTCGAAGATCGCGGAGTGGCCCTCGCGCGGCGATGGCAGGCTGTCGCCGGTGTCGACCCGGATCCATGTCGTCCCTTCCAATGGCCGAATCCACGTGTCGTTCTCAGCGAAATCCTCGGGTCCGTCGATTTCGTCTGGATGACGTTCGACACCGCCGAAGAGAACGACCGCGTCCTGGACGGGGTCGAGGATCATCGCGTGTCCCCATCTCGCGGGCGGGATGGCCTCGTTCGGCACGAACCGCCACTCGGCGCGCGGCTCCAGCCTCAGGCTCCAGAGGTCACCGCTCGGACGGTCGAGGAATCCTTCATCGTAAAGTCTGCTGCTGAGCTTGCCCCCGTACACGAGCACGCGCTCCCTCTTCGCGTCGTACACGGCGGCATGGTGATTCCGCGGTGACGGGGCGTCTCCCGCGCCCTCCTCCATCTCGCGCCAGCGCAGCGTGCTACCGAGTGGGAGTTCCCACGTATCGCTGGCCACGCCGCCGAACACGATCAGCCGGTCGCCGGCAGGGTCGTAGATTGACCGGGCGCTGGCGCGCGGCGAAGGCGGCGGGCCCTGCGGGGTGAGCGGGGTCCAGCGCGGCGAATCGCCGAGATCGAGAGCCCAGGTCGCGTTTCCGGTGGGATCGCGCCAGGTGCCGATCACGCCTCCAAACACGAGCAGGCGGTTCCGTCCCGAATCGTACGCGTACGCGGCCGCGAAGTTCGGCGGCACGTCGCCGCCCGTCGGGTGGAGCTGCGCCCACGTGGGTGTATCCCCCAGCGACAGCGCCCAGACCTCGCGACTGGCGGGTACGTTGGGATTCAAGTAGCCGCCGAATACGATCATCCGACGGCCCACGGGGTCGTACACCGCCTCGGCTTCGGTCCGGCTCCCTGGCGGTGCACCGTCCGGGAGGAGCCGTGTCCAGCGCGGCGTGGTTCCGAGCGAGAGCGTCCACACGTCGTTGGTGAGCGAGTCAGCGCTCGCAGAGTAGCCGCCGAACATCACCATCCGCTCGTGCTCGGGGTCGTAAACGGCGCGCATGCCGCCGCGCACACCCGGCCCGGGTCCCGCGTCGAATCGAGTCCACGTCGGCGCTCCGGTGAGCGCGAGCGTCCACACCGCGCCGTCGGGCCCATCCTCGTTCGCGTTCCCGTATACGACCATCCGCTCGCCCACCGGATCGTAGATCGCGACGTGCGCCGAACGCGGCGCCGGGCGCGGGCCCTGCGTGTCGAGCCGCGTCCAAGCCGCGTCGTTGGAGAGCGGCTTGACCCATACGTCGCCGCTCAACCCGAGTTGGCTCGAGCCCCCGTACGCGACCAGACGGTTCCGTGGCGTATCGAGGATGAGGCTCGGCTGGATGAAGCCGAGGAACGGGACCTCGTCCCAGTTCTCGTCGCCGGCCGCGGCTCGACCTCGCGGTCGATCTCGGATGCCGCCGAGGGCTCGCGCCATGCGCAGGCCGTGCGTGAAGCTGGTGTCGACAGTTGTGGGGTCGGGAGAGGCACCGGAGTGTGCCGTCGTGATCGACAGCATCCCTGTAGCTGCGAGCACGACGGCGAGCATCGAGCGGTTCGGTCGTGGACTTGGCACCGGGATCCCGAGTAGTTGACGACACTGCGCAGAGAGGCGGTTCGCAGGAAGTCTACCGCCCGAGCACACGCCGGGGGAGGGCAATCACGTCTTGCCCGGGTCCCCTCCCGAGATCCCCTACAGCGCCACGAAGCGGGCGAGCTTCTGCCGCCCGTTCGTCGCCAGGCGGACGAAGTAGACGCCCCTCCGCGACGGCGAGGTCCACGTGCTCTGGTGAGCACTCGCGTCCCGCCGCCCGGAGTCCAGCCGTGCGACCCTTCGCCCGGACACGTCGAACACAGCACCACGTCGGCGGCGGTGTCGAGCGCGTAGCGGACCGAGTAACCACCCGCGGGCGAGAGGGCCACGGCCAAAGCCCCAGGGTCGCGCGATGCGGTTCGATCGGCTCGGGACGGTAGACTACCGCGTCACCTCGTACCGGAGTCGAACGACGCCGTCCGCGTACTTCTTCGACGCGAGGAGCCGGAGCGGCACGTCCCGGTGGCGCGGGGCGACGAGCGGGATGCCCTTGCCGATCAGGACCGGGATGACGTGGATGTCGAACTCGTCGATCTCGCCCGCGTCCAGGAACGACGCGATCAGGCCGCCGCCGCCCATCATCCAGATGTGCTTGCCGGGCGTCGCGCGCAGGCGACGCGCGAAGGTCTTCACCGGCTCCGTCACGAACGTGGCTCCGGCCGCCGGCCGCTTGGGAGGTTTCCGCGAGAACACGTAGTTCGTGACGTTCGTGTCGAACAGCCCTTTCGTCTTGCCCCGCTTCTTGTAGTAGGTGATGAGCCAGTCGTAGGTCTTCCGGCCCCAGAGGATCGTGTCGATCGTCGGGTAGAACGTGCGCATCCCGTAGTCGAGCCGGGCGCGATCGAGCCAGCCGACGTCGCCATCGGGCCTCGCGATGTACCCGTCCGCGCTCATCGCGATGTAGGCGATGATCCTTCGCGCCGCCTTCATGTCGGGGGACGAGCTCGGCGCTACGCCTCGTGGCCTCTCATCATGGCATCGAGGTCGGCGAGCGTGAACGCGTTCAACTGGACGATCTTCGCCTGCGCGCGGAACGCGGGCGGCACGATGTGGCGCGCCTCCTCCTTGCTTTCCACCTCCACCACGATCCACGCCTTGTGCTCGCCGTCCTTGCAGCCCCAGTCCGCCCGGCTCAGGAAGTGGGAACCCGACTTGAGGAAAACGTCGGCGGCCTTGATACAAGCCGCGACCGTCCCCTCGTGCGGAACCTCGATCAGGAACCTTGCTGGCATGGTGTGCCTCCTCGTCCTCGGTCAGTGACTGGCGGCGCCGTCTACACCCACATGCGATCGATTCCGGCAGCCCGCCGCGCGTCCGCCAGGTTGCCGCGGTGCATGTACCAGTGGTCGGCGACATATTGCAGGCAGTGGCGATAGGTGCCAAACGTGTCCTCGAAGCCCTTCGGCACCCGGGCGCTCACGCGGTCCAAGTCCTCCTCGGAGAGCGAGTCCAGCAGCGCGATCGTCGCCCGGCGCGCCTCGCGACAGCGGGCGAGCACGTCGTCGAACGGCGGGTAGTGGGAGACCTCCCCGTTCACGTCCGAGGCGTCGAAGACCTGCTCCCAATCGGCGAGCGGATTCGGCTCCCCGAGCATGAAGCCGCGGATCACCAGTGACTCGATGTAGGCCAGGTGCCCGAGCACCCACAGCGTGTGGCAGCCGCCGTTCGGCGTCGGGAACACGACACCATAGGGCCGCATCTCCTCGACGCGGGCGAGGACGCGCACCGCGCTCTTCTGCAGGTTGTCGCGGATCAGGTCGATGGATCGCATGGACGGGCGACCGGGACGGCGGAGACGGTCACGGGTTCTGCTTCGACAACGCCTGGAACAGCCGGTTGTAGCTCGTCGTGGCCGAATCGCGCGTGGTGTGCGTGAAGATCGCGCCGCGTCCCGAGCCGTTCTCCGTGTAGCCGATCTTGATCCACGCGTTCGGGCGGTCGTCCCGCGTCCCGCCGTAGCGGACGCTGGTGATGTTCGCGCGCGGGATCTCCAGCGCCACCGAATCGCCGTGGAAGTAGCGGAGCGCCGCACCGTCCAGGACGAGCCGCCCCGAGTGCAGCTCGTAGTCCCCCGGCCTGGCGGGCGGCGAGTCGATGTCCTGGTACCAGGCGTCGGACAGCGCGATCGGCGGCGTGAGCCGGGCCATGACCTTGAGCCGCGTCAACGAGTCCGCCTTGGGATCGAACTTCACCTTCTCCATGTTCCGCTGCAGCGAGCCCATCCCGGCCGGCGTCGTGATCGCCAGCTGGAGGCCGTTCTCGACCGCGAAGTCGGCGTAGCCCTCGGGCGAGTCCTGGATCATGTCCGCGCGCCACTGGCCGTCGTAGAGGACTTCTCGCAGGCGCACGAGATAGCGACCGCCGGCGGCCATGTCCACCCACGTCTCGACACCCGTACCGCGCCCGAGCCACACCTTGTGCAGCCCGGCCGGCACCTCGGCGGTGACGCCGGAGTGTTGCGGCAACTGGCCGACCGGCGTGCGGTCCACGAACACGAACTCGGGCTTCAGGTCCTGGCGCAGCCGGCGCTCGCGCGCCACCACGAGTCGCGCCATGCCGGACGCTGGCGGCGGGAACGACGTCGTGTCGCGCAGCACCACCTCGGCGTCCGCGTGCGCCGGACGAGCGACGCCAATCGTCAGGACGATGAAAATGATCGCGGCGAGCAGGTTCAGCTTGCTCATGCACCAGCCTCCATCGGAGAACTGTCGCCCCGACGGCGACGGCGCGGTCGCTTCGCCGCTTCGCGGGCCTTGGATGCGGCAGGCTAGCAGGGCTGCGCACGCGCGCCAATTGCGCGCGGATCGCACTTCGCGCGGCCGTCACGACGCGCACGTCGCGCGCGCGTGCACGCGACACAGTCCCCCTGTGCACGACGCGCCACCGTGCGTCGCGGGTGACGTCGTGCACGCCGCGCATCGTCACCGTGACGGCTGCGTTCGCGTGTTAGTCCTTGCAATCACACTCTCATCGGCGTACAAAACACACTGAATGGCGAGCGCGCGCGTTTCGGGGGCGCGCCACGTGTTCGAGGAGTCGATGCCGGTCAGGATTCCGATGGAAGCGACATCACGCGCACGACTGCACGGCTGGGCCGCAACGATTCCTCAACGGGCTTCGTCCATCACGCGGGAACGACTCTCTCGAGTGGACGCGGCCGAGCAGAGGAGCCATGACCATGGCACGTCGTCGTAGAGCAAGGAGAGCTGTCGCACGCAAGGCTGTCCGCCGTCGCGTCGCCCGCAAGGCGGTGCGGCGCAAGGTGGCCCGCAAGGCCGTCCGCCGCCGGGCTGTCCGTAAGGCGGTGCGGCGCAAGGCGGTGCGTCGTCGCGTCGCGCGCAAGGCTGTGCGTCGCCGCGTCGCCCGCAAGGCGGTTCGCCGCCGCGTCGCGCGCAAGGCCGTGGGACGGAGGATGGTCCGCAAGGCCGTCGTGAGGCGCGCGGTCCGCAAGGCGATCCTTCGCCGCGCGATCGCCGACGTGATGGGCGGAGAAGGTCAGGCGTAGGGCAACCGCGGCGAGCGGACGCGCGCAAGCAGCGTCCGCTCGCCCGCGGTATCTCCCCGTGACGTCGTTCGCCCGCCGTTCCCTGGCCGCGTTGGGAGCGCTGGTGCTCGTGTGGTCCACCGCGACCGGCGCGGAAGCGCCCGCCGACAGCGCAGGAATTGCGTCTCCGGCCGCCGCGCGCAAGTCGTTCCTGCCGCTGCTCGGCGAGGAGGCGACGAAACGCGGCATCGAGCTGCCGCTGCCGTTCGGCACCGGGCTCGTCTACTACCACCTCGATCGCGACATCGAGGTGAGCGACATCCGCCTCGGGCTGAACGGCGCGCCGCCGCAGTCGGTGAGTCAGTTCGCCAAGCTGGCGTCCAACTCCAACGTCGAGAACCTGAACCTGAAGCTCGACGCGTGGATCCTGCCGTTCTTCAACGTGTACGCGATCGCCGGCTATGTCTGGAACCACTCGGACACGCGCGTCGACGTGGCGCTGCCGCCGCTCGTTCCGGGCGGGCCGACGCGGCGGCGGACGGTCACGCTGCCGACCGACATCCAGGGCTCCGTGGGCGGCCTCGGCATCACGCTGGCCGGCGGCTACGGGCCCTACTTCATGACGTACGACGCCGACTTCGCGCAGGCGGATCTGGGCTTCGACGACCGGTTCAAGGCCGTGATCACGTCGATCCGCGGCGGCTGGAACGGCAAGGCCGGGGCGCGCCCGTTACGGCTCTGGGCCAGCGTCACGGACTGGAACACGTTCGCGACCGCGAAGGGTACCGTGGCCGATCCCGATGGCGGCACGCTGACGTTCGAGGTCGACCAGGGCCCGGCCTACCGCACCACGTACGGCCTCGGTGGCCAGACGACGTTCGGCCCCCACTTCGAGCTCGCGCTGGACGGCGGGATCGACGGCCATGGCGGCTGGTACCTGGCCGTGATCCCGGTCGTCCGCTTCTACCTCTAGACCGGGACGCGGCGCGGCCGGGGTTCAGTCGTAGACACGCTCGACTTCGGACTGCTTGAGCCAGCCGCCGCTGCCGCCGGGGAGCTGCACGAGCGCCCACTCGCCGCGCAGCTCGCGGATCTTCACCTCGGTGCCGTCGTGCAGCAGCATGACCTGCTTGAACTCCTCGCCGGGGCCGCTCGCGGCGTTCACCTCGGGCGCGACGATCACGGCGGGCCGCGCCGCCACCTCGGACGCCCACACCTGCTGCGCCAGGAAGCAGTAGAGCCCGAGCAGCGCGAGCAGGCCGGCCGCGACGCCCGGCACCGGCCCGCGCCACACGATCCACGCCGCGAACGCGAGGCCCGCGAGCGTCAAGAACACGCCGGTCAGCAGCGCCGCCTCGCGGCGCGACATCCAGCGCAGCGCGCGGTCGGCGGCGCGGGCGAGCGGGCTTTGGGGCTGCGCCGTCTTGTCCACGCGGTACGCCCGTGCGAACGCGAGGTTCGTCTCGATGTCGTGGTCGCGGGGCTCCAGGTAGTACGCGCGCCGGTAGTGGACGATGGCCTCGCCGATCTTGCCGGTGCGGAACAGGGCGTTCCCGAGGTTGTAGTGCGCGCGCGGGTCGTGACCGCCCTTCAGCGCCTGCTCGTACGCCGCCGCCGCGCCGGCGAAGTCCTTCTGCGCGTAGAGCCGGTTGCCCTCGTTGTACGCCTGCACCGGCCCCAGGACGACGCCGAGCACGAGCATCCATGGCAACACGAACGACTTCACCATGGGCGGCCCACCCCGCGATCCCCCACGCGCGTCAGATCCGCGCCATCGCGTCACGCGCAGCGGCGAACAACTCCCGCGGTTCGCGCCCGCCCGGGGCCCCGGGCGAGAAGCGCGCGATCTCGCAGCGGTCCACGATCGCGAACACGGCGGCGACCGTGTCCTTGGCGACGCCGCGCTCTTCGAGCGCGGCGCGGAGCTGGTCGCGCGTGAGCGCGTGCGTGTCGAGGTTGAAGCGATCGCCGAGGTAGCCGACGAGCGCGCGGGAGAGCTCGGCGTGGAAGCCCTTCTCGTCCTGCTTCTTCAGCAGCTGCTCCGCCTGCTTGAGCCGGCGCTTGACGAGCGCGCTCGAGCGCGACTTGCGAGCGTAGCCGCGGTCGGACTGCAGGCGCTGGCTGTGGTTCCGGTAGCCGACCGCGAGCCCGATCGTGGCGAGCGACGCGAGCATCATCGCGTTCGGCCACCACGGCGGGTCCATGGGCAGCGAGGCCAGCGCGGTGACGTCCGGCTTGATGTAGTCGATGTCCGTGCCCAGCACCTTGAGCCCCGACGCCT
>Ga0066903_100007272_pt1 | contig 10013 bp, 5 predicted proteins | sample PanSoiMetaGPlot1_FD_67491 | JGI IMG/M metagenome (GOLD analysis project Ga0066903, IMG submission 67491) | Tropical forest soil microbial communities from Panama analyzed to predict greenhouse gas emissions - Panama Soil - Plot 1 (version 2) | ecosystem: Environmental > Terrestrial > Soil >... | reverse complement strand
GCCGGGCGCCACTCCGACTCCGTCAGTTGAAATCGATGGTCGCGTCGTCGATCTCTTGAGGAGCGGCATCGACGGCGCCCAGGTGATGGCCGCCGAGTTTCTCGGCTCGGTCCTGGAAGGAACTCTGCTCATCTGCCCCGGAGCCATTCCCTTCTCGAGCCCGTGCCCGACGGCGCAGACGCCATTCCAGGGTGGCGTGCAGGGATCATTCAAGTTCGACGCGATGGTGGGCCTGGCCCAGGGCAGTTCATATTTGCTGACGGCGTTTCCGCCATCCGAAGCGAACGGGTCGCTTTTTCCAGGCGCAGAGATCGTCACGGTGCCCGACGGCGTGACGATCGTGCAAACCACAATCACGCTTCGACCGGCGCTGCCACTGCCGGATCGCGTGTCGATCGAGCCCAGCAAACTGGTGGCATCGTGCCGTATCGACCTGAACCCGAGTTGCTCGCCGGTGTCCGTGCCGGTCGCGTCGTGGAGTGACGCTCTTCATTTGCAGGTGCCGGCGTGTCGGGACGGCGGCGGTACCGCGGAATACATCCTCAACGGAGCAGGGCTGGCACAGCGCGGACCGTTGACGCTGAATCCGGACGGCACGTTTTCGGCAGATCTGCCGCCGCTGTTTCCATTCAAGGGCTCGCTCGATGTATCGATCGTCACAACCTGCGACGGCACGTCCGAGACAAATACGTTTCTCCTGTATATCGACCCCAGCGGATTCGTCGTCGACGACGTGACTGGACAGGGGATCAGCGGTGCGACCGTCACGCTCTTACGGTCGACATCGCCGCATGGTCCGTTTATGCCGGTGGCCGACGGGAGCGCGTTGATGGCGCCGTCGAATCGCCACAACCCGGATCACAGCGACGCGAGGGGCATGTTCGGCTGGGACGTCATGCCTGGCTACTATCGCCTGCTGGCGTCCGCACCGGGCTACATCTGCGACGCAGCGCATGCCACACCGGACGGTGTTTGTGTGGGGAGTGCAGTCCAGAGCAACGCATTCCTCATTCCGCCGGCGGCACTCAACATCAGGCTTCCGCTCCATGCGCTATCCACGACCGATACACAGCCGCCGACGACCACCGCGTCCATGGCGACGCCGAACGCTGGCGGCTGGAACAACGCCGATGTCACCGTATCGTTCACATCTGTCGACGACAACGGCGGCTCAGGTGTCAGGAACATCACATTCAGCACAGCTGGGGCGCAAAACGTTCCGGCCACTGACGGCGGCGCATCCGCAAGCCTGATCATCAACACGGAAGGTGTTACGACCGTGTCGTTCTTCGCAACGGACAACGCCGGCAACGTCGAAGCGCCGCACTCGCTGCTCGTACGGCTCGACAAGACTCCTCCCACGCTGACAGTGGAGCGCATTCCGTCACCAGATGCGAGCGGCTGGAACAACAGCAACGTGACGGTACGTTTCCATTGCGCAGACAGCGGCTCCGGTCTCGCCGCCGGATCGCCGCCGCCAGACGTCGTGCTGAGCAGCGAGGCTGCCAACGCTTCGGTGGTCGGAGGCTGCACCGACGCCGCCGGGAACAGGGCCGCCTCGGCGCCGACCGTTGTCAGCATCGACAAAACGCCACCAGAGGCCTTCTATCAATTCGACCTGACCGTCGACCGCTTGTCACTGTTCGCCAACGATGCGCTATCGGGAGCTGACGTCAACGCCGTGACGCTGGTCTCGGCAGTCCCGCTACTCTGGCGCCACGACGACGACGATGGCGATTGGCACGATTGTCCCGAAACCGGCGAGCTACGAACGTACCGCGTCCAGGATCGCGCGGGCAATGCGCTGACAATTGTCGAACGCGTCCACGAACACATCGTGGCGAGCGCACAGACCCACGAGACGCACATCGAAATCGTCAGCATGCAGTACGGCAGCGGGCCCGTCTTGCCGGCCGATGCAAACCGGATCAAAGTCGGGTGGACGAGCAGCCTGGCTGACGGCGTCCGCCGACTCCGGCAAGCCGTATTTCTCGGCACGGGACACGATCGCCAGCGAATCGACGCGTCGTTCCGGCAACAGGTCAATCAAACGTCAATCGCGTCGTTTGTTGCCGGTCAGAAGACGGAGGTCGTCGAGCCAGGTCTCGTGCTGCTCCGGATCGCGACAAACGGCGGTCGACTCTCGATAGAGCGCTGAGCCAGCAGAATGCCTATAATTTCAGGCGATGAAACGTCTGGTTGTCATTCTGTTGCTGGCTTCGTGCGCGGTGATTGGCGGCTTCGCACAGGCTGGATCGCCCGACGCGCGCGCGCGTGAGATTTTCAAGCAACTCATTGAAATCAACACGACCGACACGCCGGCCGGCAACGTCACCAAGGCGGCTGAAGCGGTCGCTGCCCGGCTCAAAGCCGGCGGGTTCGCCGCCGCTGACGTGCAAGTCCTCGGTCCCGATCCGCGCAAGCACAACGTGATCGCGCGCTACCGCGGTACCGGCGCGCGCAAGCCGCTGCTGCTGGTCGCGCATCTCGATGTCGTCGAAGCCAAGCGGGACGACTGGTCGTTCGACCCATTCGTATTCCTGGAAAAAGACGGGTTCTACTACGGCCGCGGCACGAGTGACGACAAGGCGATGGCGGCGATCCTCGCCGCCAATCTCGTTCGACTGAAGCAGGAAGGCTTCAAACCCGACCGCGACCTGATTCTGGCGCTCACCGCGGATGAGGAAGGCGGCAACTTCAACGGTGTGGAATGGCTGGTCAAGAACCATCGTGAGCTGATCGATGCGGAACTGGCGCTGAACGAAGGCGGCTCAGGCCAGTTGAAGAATGGAAAGTACCTGATCAATCAGGTTCAGGCGAGCGAGAAGGTCTACCAGGACTTCCGTCTCGAAACGCGAAATCCAGGGGGACACAGTTCGCGCCCGGTACGCGACAACGCCATTTACCACCTGGCCGACGCGCTCGCTCGACTGGAAAAATTCGATTATCCGGTGAACATGAACGAGGTGACGCGCGCCTACTTCGAGCGCATGGCAACGCTGGAGCAGAACGCGGCGATCGCGGCCGCGATGAAAGCCGTGGCGGCGCCGTCGCCGAGCCATCAGGCCGTCACCACGCTCGCGCAACATTCCGCGTACTACAACGCGCTGATGCGAACGACCTGCGTGGCGACGCTGCTCGAAGGCGGTCACGCCACGAACGCGCTGCCGCAGCTCGCCCGTGCCAACGTCAACTGCCGAATCCTTCCTGGTGAAGCGCCCGCGACGATCAAGAAGACGCTCGAAGAGGTCGCCGCCGATCCAAGCGTCAAGGTCTCATTTGTGGACGAGGCGAAACCGAGCCAGCCGTCACCGCTCAGCCCCATAGTGATGGGACCCCTGGAGTCGATCACCAAAGCGATGTTCCCGGGCGTCGTGGTGGTTCCCGTGATGGGAACCGGGGCGACCGACGGCTTGTATCTGCGCAATGCGGGCATTCCGACTTACGGCATCGAAGGCATCTTTTATGACATGGACGACAGCCGGGCGCACGGTCGCGACGAACGCGTCGGCGTGAAGCAGTTTTACGAAGGTCTCGAGTTTCAGTATCGCCTGATCAAGGCTCTTGCCGGCTCGAGCGCGTCGGGATCCACCAGATGAAACTGTACGCGCGGTGCATCGTATCCGCAGGCGTCGTCGCGCTCTCCGGCTGCAGCCGCGTCGCGCCGCAGCCACCGGCATCGGAGCGGCTCGCGTCGCCGCCGAGCGCGCCGTACGTGATGTTCCTGAGCGTCGCCAGCGACGACACCTTTCACCACGTATCGCTCGCCAGCCTGGGCGCGATGAATCGAAGCTACGTCACGCCGCTGACCTGCGAACGCGTCTACTTCAGCAGCAAGCGCGGCCTGTGTCTGAACGCCGAAGCGCAGGGAACCAAAACGCAGTGGTACGCCGACGTCTTCGACGAATCGTTCCAGCGGCTGTTTCATCTGCCGCTCGCCGGCACGCCAAGCCGCGTCCGGCTGTCGCCAGATGGCCGCCGCGCCGCGGCGACGATGTTCGAGAGCGGCCACGAGTACGACGAGCACGGCTTCTCGACGCGGACAACAATTGTCGACACGATGCAGGGCACCAGCAATGGCGACCTGGAGCAGTTTTCGACGTTTCGCAACGGCCAACGCATCAGCGCGAAGGATTTCAACTTCTGGGGCGCGACGTTCGCCAACGACAACGACACCTTCTACGCGACGCTGCAGACGGCGAGCGTCGCTTACCTGGTCAGAGGCAGCCTGACCAGGCGGACCATCGACGTCGTGCGTCCTGGCGTCGAATGTCCGTCGCTGTCGCCGGACAACACGCGCATCGCATTCAAGAAGCGGATCGGCACGCAGTCCCGCGGCTGGTGGCAGATTGCGGTGTTGCCGCTCGACACGCTGAACGATACGTTGGTGTCGACTGAAACGCGAAGCGTGGACGACCAGGTGGAATGGCTGGACAACGAGCGCGTCGCCTATCACCTGACCGGAGGAACGACGGCCGCTGACTTATGGGCCGTCCGCGTCGACAGTTCGGCCGCGCCGGATCTGCTTCGCGCGGCGTCGTACTCGCCCGCCGTCGTCCGTCAGACGAGCCTTTCGAAGTAGATCAGCGGAACACTCCGGTAGGTGACGTGTCCGACGTCACGAAATCCGCACTTCTCGTAGAAGCCGCCAGCGCCCGCTGTCGAGTCGAAGGCGTCGAGCCGAATGGCATTCGCCGGAACTTTGCGGCAAATCGCCACCGCCTCTTCGACGCACGCCCTGCCGAGGCCGTGGCTTTGCTGCTCGGGCATTACCGCCATCGACAGCACATACATCGCCTTCTCCACCCTGGTGAAGTACTCGATGTCGATCGCCCAGGGTTTGCGCGGCGTCAGCGTCAGCGTCGCGACGATCGATCCGCGTTCGCGGACGACGTAGACCTTGCCGACGTGCATGAGCCATCGAACGCCGCGATCAGTCGAATGTCTCGACCAGAAGCCGACGCCGTGCTGAACGGTAAGATTGTCGGCGGCCGCGTTCAACACATCCGCGATCGCGTTCACATCTCTGCCGCGCGCGGGCTGCAGCGCGATCTCGGCCATCAGTAGCCGGCATCGAAATCGACACGATAGCGCAGCGGCTGATCGGCGATGAGACGACGATAGTTGTCGACGAACAGCGGCGCGATATCTGGTGGCGCGCTGAGCGCCGCGGTATGCGACGTGATGATCACGTTTGGCAGCCGCCAGAACGGGTGGTCGGCGGGCAGGGGCTCGGTGTGAAACACATCGAGCACTGCTGCCGCCAGTCGGCCGCCGGCGAGGGCGCTCGCCAACGCGGTCTCGTCGACCGTTGACCCGCGGCCCGGATTGATGAAGACGGCACGCGGCGGCAGCGCATCGATCAGCGCTTGGTCGACCAGATGCCGAGTGGCGCCGGTGTTCGGCATGATGCAGACAAGATAATCGAGATCGCGGGCGAACAACACCGTGTCGCCGTGGAAATATTGATCCACCTCGGACGAGGTCTCGCTGGATCGCGTGAAGCCTTTTACCCGCATCTGAAAATGTTTCGCCGTGCGCGCCAGAGCCGAACCGATCGTGCCGACGCCCAGCAGCCCAAGCTGCTTGCCACGCAGCGAGCCGGGCGGCGAGGGATCCCAGCGGCCAGCGAGCTGCGCGTCGCGCTTGGCGAACATCAAACGCTCGTGGGCGAGCATGTAACCGAACACGTATTCCGACATCAACGCGCCGAACACGCCTCGCGCGTTGGTCAGGACGTAATCGCGCCGCAGAGCGGGATTCAACAGCGGCTCGACTCCAGCCCAGGTCGACTGGACCCACTTCACGCCGGTCAGCCACGGCAGCACCGTCGCGATCAGCGCCGGCTCGCCGAACACGAGATCGAAGCGAGCAGCGTCCGCAGAGAGGTGGGTCGGATCCGCAGTGGCCGTGATGCTCAGCGCCGGCAGCGCGGCACCGGACAACAGGCGTTCATAGTCGGCAGCATGCCGCGACAGAATCAGCAACGAGTGGTTCACGACCGGCCGTAGCGCCGTTCAGTGAACCGCCCATGGCCGTCGCCCGCCAGAAACGCCGCGATTTCGGCGGCGGGCTTGTCGGGCGTCACCAGCATGCCGTTTGCTTTGAAGTTCTTGAAAATCTGCACCCATGGGAACTGCGACACAGGCGTATTGCGTGTGTCGGTTTGCATTTCGGTATCGACCGTACCCGGTTCGTAGCTCAGGATTGCGGTGTCGGCAGGCAGCGCCGCGTCTCGCTGTGGCGAATCGAGCTCGGCGGCGAGCACGAGTCCCGCCATCCGCAGCGCAGCTTTCGTCGTCGAGTAGGCGGTCAAACCCGGAAACGCGCGAACCGCGGCGCCACTCGACACGTTGACCATGCGCACCGAAGCCGTTGCCGGCGCGCAGCGAAGGATCGCCCCCATCAGATGAATCGGCGACGAGACGTTGACGGCGAACAGGCGCGGCAGTTGACGCACATCGATGCGCTCGGTCGGGCCTAATTGGCCGCCCAGCGCCGCATTGTTGACGAGACCGACGCGGTTCCACGCCTGCGCCGTCACCATCGGGACGATGGTGTTGGCGACGACGCTTGTCGTTTCATCCAGATCGGATAGATCGATCTTGAGATGGGTATAGCGAGGATGGCGGATCGGCGCCGGGCGCCGGGCGACGCCGACGACCTGCCATTCCTCGTGTAGAAGCCGGCCGGCAACGGCAGCTCCGATCCCGGAGCTCGTACCCGTCACCAGTGCGATGCGATTAACGTTGGGGATTGTTCGACCTCCGCGCCGGAGCGGTGTCTGGCGCTTTGACGGGCTGCGGCACTGTCAGCGTCAAGTTGTAGCGTGCGAGCGCGGTACTGAGCGCGGACGCCTTCGTAATGGCCGCGTTCAAGTCGGCGATCGCTTTCGGCGCCTGGGCCTTTGCGTCGGCAGCGGCATTGGTCGTCTGTTCGCCGACGACCATTCCGCCCATCAGCGCGTTCTTGGCCTGACCGATCTTGCCAGGAATGCTCTCGTTGTTGCCGCGACCGCCGCCGCCACCGCCACGGCCGCCCTGTTGCTGGCCGATTTTCGGCGCAAGCGCGTCGACATCTTTTTTGACCGCATCGAACTGGGTTTTCACGTCGGCAGGCACATCGCTCCGCGAGCTCAGCGTGTTCGAAAGCTCATTCAGCTGCCTCGCCAGCGACGCGTGCGCAGTGGTGGCATCGCTGACACGCGACTGAAGCGCATGCATTTCCATGGCGGCGTCGTACTGCCGCTTCCGTTCGACAGAGGTCAGGATCACTTCAGGATCGTCAACGACTTTCAGCGTTTTGGAATCGACCGCGCGGCCATCGACCATCAGCTCGACGCGGTAATTGCCCGGCAGCACCAGCGGACCCTGCAGGTTCGGACCGAATCCAAATCCGCCACCGCCACCACCCGTCTGCGCGGGGCATCCAGCGCCGAATGCGCTGGCTTCCTGGTTCGGTGCAGCCGCTCCGGCTCTTCCCCCTCCCGCCTCTCCAGCCTCCCCTGCCCTTCCCGTCTCTCCTGCCCTGCCAGCCCCGCCAGCCTCACCCGCCCTGCCTCGTCCCGGCGCCGGCGGTGGTGCGACGACCGGCTGCACGCGAAGATCCCAGCAAGCCGATTGGATGCCTGGCTTGTTCGCATTCGCCAGCACGGTGCCGGAAATCTCGCGCACCTCCTTGCCAGCGGCGTCGGCGATTCGAAGCTTCACATCGCCGACCTGTTTCTTATTCAGCCACGAAATGACCGCGGCCTGCGGCGGATTCTCTCCGTAGAACGCCTGGTCGCCCCAGAACTCGTAGTTGCGATCGCGCGCCGGACGCCTGAACATCACCGACGCCGGCATGTTGAACAGCTTCGCGTCGGACGCCGCCGCCTGCGCCGCCGCGTACTCTTGAATCGGCTCGAGGTGATCGAGCAACCAGAGCGCGCGCCCGTGGGTAGCGAGCACCATCGCGTTGTCGCGCGGGTGCAGCGTGATTTCGTCGATGCGGACCATCGGCAGGTTTGCCTTGATCCGCTGCCAGTTCTTGCCGCGATCGATCGACACGAACAGGCCGGTTTCTGTGCCCAGATAGAGCAGGTCCGGATTCTTCTGATCCTCAGTGATGGTCTTAACGACCTGATCGGTCAGGTTGTTGTTGATTGCCGTCCAGGTCTGACCGTAATCCTTGGTCACATAGATATATGTGGCGAAATCGTTCTGCCGATGACCATCGAACGTCGCATAGCACGTCGCATCGTCGAAATGCGACGGCGCCACCTCCGACACCCAGATGCCTTTCGGCAGGTTGGGAATGTTCGCGGTAACGTTCGTCCAGCTGCGCCCTTCGCGCGCAACCTGCACGTTGCCATCGTCGGTGCCGGCCCACAGGACGTTCGCTTTTTTCGGAGACTCGGCGAACGAAATAATCGTCGGCCAGGCCACGATGCCATCGTTCTTCGCGATGTTGACGTCGCTGCCTTTCACGCCCATCGTCACGACGTCGTCGCGGTTGGCGTTGCTGGTGAGATCCGTACCGACCGTTTCCCACGTCAGTCCGCGATTTGCCGAGCGATAGACCTTGTTGCCGTTCGCGTAAATGATCGCCGGATTGTGCGGCGACATCACGAGCGGCGTGTCCCAGTTCCAGCGGATCGGCTGCTCGCCCGCCGGTGCGATCGGCCGAATCGACATCGATTCGCCGGTGACGCGATCGAGCCGCACCATGTTGCCGTCCTGGGATTCGCTGTAGGCGATCCGGAAGTCGCTGGGATCCTGAATGGCGACGAAGCCGTCGCCGCCCTGGACGGTATACCAGTGGAAGCCCGCGATACCCGCTGCACCGCGGACGGCGCTCGGGCCGCACCAGCTGTAGTTATCCTGCATGCCGCCACAGATGTTGAACGGCGTCTGCATGTCGACGCTGACGTGGTAGAAAAGCCCGACTGGCAGGTTGTGGACAAAGTTCCACGTCTTGGTCTGGTCCCAGCTGATCGCCAGGCCGCCATCGTTGCCGATGATCACGTGCTGTGAATTCGCTGGATCGATCCAGATCGCATGCACGTCGTCGTGAATCGAGGTCGTGGCGTTGTTGTTGACGCGCTGACCGCCATTGGTCGTGATGTGCAGCTTCACGCCGGAGTAGATGACGACGTCCGGATCGTTCGGATCGATCCGCACCTGGCTGAAATACATCGGCCGTGGATTCTCGTCGTTGACCTTCTTCCAGTTCACTCCGAAATCGTCCGACCGCCACAGGCCGGTGGGAGTCGTCGGCGTGACGGTGGTCGAAACATTGCCGCGGCCCGGCTGCTGCGGCGTCTCGTCGGGGGTCGCCGCGGCGCCACGCCCGCCTCGCCCGTTGTTCTCGGGGCCCTCGATGACGGCGTACAACACGTTGCCGCGCCGGCGATAGACATCGAGGCCGATTCGGCCCAGCGGGCCGTCAGGGAATCCGTTGCCCTTCACACGCGTCCAGGTCTCGCCGGCATCCGTGGACTTCCACACGCCGCTTCCCGGTCCGCCGCCGTTCATGCAGCACGCACTGCGGCGCCGCTGATAGGTCGAGGCGTAGATGACGCTGGGATTCTGAAAATCCATCACGAGGTCGTTGGCGCCCGTGTCGTCGTCGACTTTGAGCACCTGCTTCCACGTTTTTCCGGCGTCGGTCGTCTTGTAGACGCCTCGTTCGCCGCCGGGTCCCCATAAGCTGCCGGTCGCTGCGACGAATACCGTGTCGTTGTTGCGGGGATCGATCAGGATGCGGTTGATGTACCGCGACGAGCGCAGGCCCATCAGTGCGAAGGTCTTGCCGCCATCGGTCGACTTGTAGACGCCGTCGCCCCAACCCGTGCTCTGACGATTGTTCGATTCGCCTGTTCCGACCCAGAGCAAATCAGGATTGCTCTGCGAAACGGTGACGTCGCCGATCGACATCAAGCTGACGTCCTGGAATTGCGCCTCGAATGTCGTCCCGCCATTGGTGGTTTTCCACACACCGCCGTGCGCGGAGCCGACGTAGAAGATGGATGG
>Ga0066903_100007271_pt1 | contig 10013 bp, 5 predicted proteins | sample PanSoiMetaGPlot1_FD_67491 | JGI IMG/M metagenome (GOLD analysis project Ga0066903, IMG submission 67491) | Tropical forest soil microbial communities from Panama analyzed to predict greenhouse gas emissions - Panama Soil - Plot 1 (version 2) | ecosystem: Environmental > Terrestrial > Soil >... | reverse complement strand
GTCCATTCGCCGGCGGTATGGTTCGGACCACACTTTCTCCGTCCCGATCCTGATGATGTGCGCCCTGGTCGGCCTCGTGCCGTGGGACGAAGTGCCGCGGCTGCCATTCGAACTCGCGTGCCTGCCGCAGTCGTGGTACCGGCTGGCGCGGATGCCGGTCGTGAGCTACGCCCTGCCGGCGCTGATTGCAATCGGGCAAGTGATCCATCATCACCGCTCGACCCCAAACCCGGTGACGTGGATCTTGCGCCGCCTCGGCCGGCGTCGGAGCTTACGGGTGTTGGAGCGGATTCAGCCGTCAAGCGGGGGATACCTCGAGGCGACGCCACTGACGAGCTTCGTGGTGATGAGCCTCGCGTCGATGCGCGACTCAGGTCGAACGGACGGCGACTCGCCGGCCGAGCGCGTCATTGCCCGCGGGGTGGAGTTCATCGCGAACTCTGCGCGCCCCGACGGAAGCTGGCCAATTGATTCCAATCTGTCGGTCTGGGTAACAACGCTTTCGATCAATGCCCTGGCGGCGGCCGTAGACCTCGACAGTCTCGACCGTACGGAAGAACTTGACACGTGGTTACAGTCATTGCAGTCGGAGGAGGTTCACCCCTATACCGGGGCGGATCGGGGTGCATGGGGATGGAGTCATTTGCCTGGTAGCGTGTCAGATTGTGACGACACTCCGGGGGCATTGATCGCACTTCTCAATCTGGGGAAGGTCAGGAAGGGAATTTGGGCCAGATGGGACTTTGCGCGCAATTGGATTAGGGAACTGCAAAACCGCGACGGGGGTTGGCCGACGTTTTGCCGGGGTTGGGGGAAACTCCCATTCGATCGGAGTGGAACGGACCTAACCGCGCATTGCATTCGGGCGTTTTGGAAACTCGGAGGTGACGACGAATCTAAACGCAACCACCCCGCTTACTGGAAGCTTTACGGGCAAACAACGGAAAGAGGATTCCGATACCTGGCCCGAAATCAGCGCCCCGATGGCTCCTGGCTCCCGCTCTGGTTCGGCAACCAGCACGCCCCGGACGATGTCAACCCGGTCTATGGCACGGCCCGCGTCCTCGCCGCGTATCGCGACCTCAATCGTACCGACAGTGACGAAGCCCAGCGGGGTATCAGCTACCTGCTCAGTGTGCAAAACGCCGACGGCGGCTGGGGCGGGGCCATGGACACGCCGTCGAGTGTCGAGGAGACTGCGCTCGCCGTGGAGATCCTGCTCGACCTTGCACCGGCCGATTCGCAACCAGTCGTCGATCACGGCCTTGAATACTTGATCCGCCGCGTCGAAGATGGAACCTTCACCGATCCGACACCCATCGGCTTTTATTTCGCCAAGCTCTGGTACTTCGAAAAGCTATACCCCATCATCTTCACGGTCGCGGCGCTCGGTCGGGCCGTGCGCCGGCTTTCCGCGGAGGCGTCCTGATGTTCGCTCCGATCATCCTCGCGGTCGCCCTTCTTCCCGCCGACGCACCAGCAAATATGGGTTTACCTGCTGAGTGGCATGGCAAATGGGTCGGCACGCTCAAGATCACCCCAGTCGAAGGCAAGGAAGAACAGACGCCGATGGAGCTGACCATCGAGCCGATCAAGGACTCGAAGAACCTGCGCTGGAGGATCATTTATGGCGAAGGTAAGAAGGCCCCGGTCCGCGATTACGAACTCCAGCCGCAGGAGAAGCCGAACCACTTCGTCATCGACGAAAAGAACGGCGTCCTGATCGACGCCGTCCTGGTCGGTGGCGTCTTGCACAGTCAGTTCGAGGTCGGCGGCTCGTTGATCCCCGTTCGCTACGACCGCACCGGCGACCTGCTCCGGTTCAGCCTGACCGTGGCGAGCACGAAAGATCCGCGAGAATCGAAGCTGACTGGGAAAGAGGACTTTAAGGTCAAGGCGTACAAGGTCGAGTCCTACCACGTGGCGGAGCTCAAGAAGGCGAAGTGACTGGTCTGTTGAAATCCGTCCGACGATTCGGCACAACAACCTAACCCTGACACGCATCCGTCGAGTCAATTATGTCGAACATGCCTCCTACCCTCGCACTCCCCGACGCCCGCGGGCGGTTCGGTCCGTACGGCGGCCGCTACGTGCCCGAAACGCTCATGTTTGCCATCGAGCAGCTCACGGCCGCGTACAACCAGGCGAAGAACGATCCGCAGTTCCAGGGCGAATTCCGACGCATCCTGCACGACTACGTCGGCCGGCCGTCGCGCCTCTACTTCGCGGAGCGGCTCACGCGCGAGGCCGGCGGGGCCCGCATTTACCTCAAGCGCGAGGACCTGAACCACACCGGCGCGCACAAGATCAACAACGCCATCGGCCAGGCACTCCTGACGAAGCGGATGGGCAAGAAGCGGATCATCGCCGAGACCGGCGCCGGCCAGCACGGCGTCGCCGCGGCGACCGCGGCCGCGCTCTTCGATTTGCCTTGCCGTGTCTACATGGGCTCAGAAGACATTCGCCGCCAGGAGCTGAACGTCTTCAAGATGCGGGCCATGGGGACCGAAGTCTTCCCGGTCGAGAGCGGGTCGAAGACGCTCCGCGACGCGGTCAACGAGGCGATGCGCGAGTGGATGGCGACGGTCGAGAACACGCACTACATCATTGGCAGCGTCATCGGCCCGCATCCGTTTCCGATGATGGTCCGCGACTTCCAGGCAGTCATTGGGGAAGAGGCGAAGCAGCAATCGCTCGAACAGATCGGCCGGCTGCCCGACGTCGTCGTGGCGTGCGTCGGCGGCGGCAGCAACGCGGCGGGGATTTTCTACCCGTTCGTCGATGACGCAAATGTGGAACTGGTCGGCGTCGAGGCCGGGGGCCGGGCGAAGAAATACGGCCAGCACGCGGCGACAATTAGCTACGGCACGCCGGGGGTTCTCCACGGCACGTACAGCTATGTCTTGCAGGACGCGGATGGTCAAACAGCGCCAGTCCACTCAATCTCGGCCGGGCTCGATTACCCCGGGGTTGGCCCCGAGCACAGCTTCTGGAAGGACCGCGGCCGGGTGCGTTACACCAGCGTGGACGACGCCGGGGCGTTGGAGGGGTTCCGCGTCTGCTGCCGACTTGAAGGAATCATCCCGGCCCTGGAAACGGCTCACGCGATCGTCGAGACGATGCGGATTGCAGCCGCGCGGCCGAAAACGGACGTCGTCGTCCTTTGCTTCTCTGGTCGCGGCGACAAGGACTGCGCTGAAGTCGCGCGGCTGGAGGCTGCACGGCCGTAAGCGGTCCCGCGACTGGGTGGACCCCGGCAAGCGGTCGTGTACGAATTGTCGGACGCAAATCACTATTCGGTGTCGGGATGCGCGTTTCGTTCACCGTTTCATTCAAGAAAACGGTCGTTTCGTTCAGCGTTTCGTTCGAGAAAATCGGGGGGGGTGTGTCAGTTTTGAATGAACGAAATGAATGATAAGGCCGGACCCAGGCACGGGCTTCCATGACCTGCCGTCACACGTACTGTTACCGTTTGGAAAAACCATGTCCAATCCGCGAGTTGTCCTTGTCACCGGCTCGGCCACCGGCGCTGGCCGGGCCATCGCCCTGCGTTTCGCCCGCCGTGGCTTCGCAGTCGCGGTCAACTATTCCCGCTCCGAGTCCGAGGCCGAGGAGACGCTCGCCGCAGTTGAAGCTCTCGACGTCCCGGCCATCCTGTGCAAGGCCACGGTCGGCGACGACGCCCAGGTGCGGACGATGGTGGAGCGATGCCGCAAGGAGTTGGGCGGCCTCGACGTCCTGGTGAACAACGCCGGGACGACCCACTTCATTCCGCACACGGAGCTGGACGCGGTCACCGATGCCGCCTGGGACGAGATCTTTCAGGTCAATCTGAAGGGCGCCTTTTACGCCAGCCGGGCCGCGATGCCGCTTCTCAAGGCGCGCAAGGGGTGCATCGTCAACATCTCATCCGTCGCCGGGCTGCAAGGGCACGGCAGTTCGATCCCCTACTCGGCCAGCAAGGCGGCGATGAACTGCATGACGCAATCGCTCGCCCGGGCGTTCGCCCCGGACGTCCGGATCAATGCCGTGGCCCCGGGCCCGGTCATGACCCGCTGGCTCGAAGGGCACATGGATCACGTCGACAAAGCCCTCACGCAGACTCCCCTTCGCCGCGCCGCGACGCCAGACGACGTCGCGGACGTCGCCGAGTTCCTGGCGATTGGAACAACGCTGATGACCGGACAGGTGGTGGTGGTGGACGGGGGGAGGACGATGTGAGGCGGAAGTGGTCGGTGGCCAGCGATTAGTGGTCAGCCAATCTCTACTAACCACTAATCACTGACTGCTGACCACTTCTGTTACTTCCGGTGTCGGATCCGCGAGCGCATACGGCGCTTCTTGCGACCGACTTTCCGGCGACCGGTGCCGCGACGGCGACCTGCCATGCACATTCCTCCTCGGCGGGTGATTGGAAGCAAGAATCTTAGGACTTCCGCTACCTGCGACAAGCCAACTCCGCTTGTCACTACCCTTTCTTCTCGCCTGTGCCGCCGGCTTTCGCCGCTACGATCAGGGTGAACGAGTGAGACACCTCGCGGCCGGACGAGTCGGTCACCTTGAGAATTACGACCGCTTCCGACCCGCCGAAGTCCTTCGGAACGTCCCAGGACACCGCGCCCGCGGGCGTCACGGTCATCCCTTTCGGTCCGCTCTCGAGAGCGACTTTCACGCCACCCTTCTTCGAGCGCACGAGCATCGTGTAGCTGTAGGACTCTCCCTTGACGGTACCCGTGGGGGGCTGCGATGCGACGAATAGATAATCGACTCCAGCATTCGCGAGCGCCTTGTCCAGGTCCGCCTTGTAAAGCACGAGTTGATCGCTTTTCTTAATTGGAATGACGACCAGTAGTTTCGCGTCCGGGATCAGGAACACATGGCGGTCGAAGGTCCTTCCACGGGCCTCGCGGAAGTTCGGCAGTTCAAAGCTCGGCAGTTCGCTGAACTGGAGCAGCGATTTCGCCTCAGCGCCAAACAAGACCTCCGCGGAGGCCGACTGCTTGTCAAGTCCGCGCGGGCGGACGCTGTTCCCCTGCAACGAAACCACGTAGTCGCCGCGAACGGCTGGGATGTACATACGGGCGTTTGGTCTCGCGATCAGTGCTCGGCCGTCCGTCAACTCCGGTGAGAACTGGTTGTCACCGATAATTAGCGCCCGACCATCGGCTGTCGGCAGAAGGGGCACCGACGCGGGTAGCCAAGAATGGGTCCGGCGATTCCCCTCAAGGACATTCGATTCGACTGGCCCCGACATACTCCAACCCGTAACCAGTGAGCCGTCAGTGCTCACACGAACGGAGAAGTCGTTGAGATCACGATTACCAATGATTCCAAGGCCCACGGGGTTGAGACCTCTCCGTGCCGAAATCTCGTATTGCAATTCTTTCCCGGTCACGGGGTCAAAGTAGTAGAGGAACGCCCCACGGCGCGGCGGCATCCGATCGCCGCCCAGCGCTGCCACAAGTGGGCCGTTCGAACCACACCCCATCGCGAGCCCGTACACCTCGTCGTTACCGAATGGGTCCTTCAAGTCCTCTTCTTTTTGTAACGACTTGCAATTCCAGCGTTCGAGGACGCGCTTTTCGGCCAGATACATGACGAACGAGTTCATTCCGCCGGCGATGAAGACACGGTCGTCGTTGGCGGGAATGTGCTTCACGACTTTCCCAAGATTCACGTCAAAGACGGCGACCTGCCGGACCTTTGGCAAATGCAACAAGAGAAGCCGGCCGCCTCCAGCCGGGACGGCAACTTCCACGGGTGCGGCGAGGGAACGTTCCTCACGCTCTTTCGCGAGTGGAGTCGGCAGGACTGACAGCGGGACGATTGGGGCGAACTTCGGGGCAACACCCGCTGCTTTTGGACCGACCCCCGGTCGCGCGCCGGGGAAGCCCGGCGGTGGCCGGAGCCCACCGGGCATTCCCTGGACGCCCGGTCCTCCAGGGAAGCCTGGCGGAAAGTCTGGGCCGCCCAGTGGACCCGGAGGACCCGGCAATGGCATGGGCGGCGGGCCGGCGATTTCCGGACGGTTCAGCCGGTCGCCAGCCGGCCGGTCTTTCACGATCTGGTCGAGGTTCGGCGGCTGCTCAACCGCCATCGGCTGGTCGTCCGGCGGCGCGGGGCCCTGCACTACGGGCGCAGCTGCCGGCGACGACGGCGAGAGAAGATAACCGATGCCGCCCGCGAGGATCAAAAACCCAACCAGGAATATGGCGAGAAGCAAGATCAACATCCCGTTCCCGGAGGCAGGTTCCGCCTCGATCGCGCGGCGACGCGGGCGTTCGTCGTCATCGCCGAAGCGCCGACGCGGCCGGTCGTAGTCCTCGTCCCGCTGAGATCGTGAATTGGTGCTCTCCCTGCGTGCCCGTTCCGTAGCGCGCGGCGGCAGGGGCGGCGGGGCCGATGGCTTCGCGAGCGGGGGTGGTGCGGCCGCGACCGGCAACGCTCGCTGCGGCTCCATCGGCAACGCGGACGCGGACTCTTCGGGCGGCGGGGACGCGACCTGGAACGTGTGCTGGCACTGGCGGCAGCGGACGGTTCGCCCGAGCAAGGCGGGTGAGTAAGCGAATGGCGACTGGCACTCGGGACACAGGATGCGGCTGGGCACGGCTCGCGGGCCCTCTGGGTGTCAAAATTGGCAAGTGGCTGGGCCGAATAGCAAGGACGATTATACCCGAGACGGCCCGGGCGGGAATTTCCCACCGCAAGAGTGGCGAGCGGCCGCCCGGCCTGTTACAGTCGCTGTTCGGCCCCGCCGCGGCCGCGGACCTTATGAGCGACCATCGACCCGTCGTCCCACCCCCGCCTCCGTCCCGCTCGCGGCGCCGGCGACCGCCCACCGCGCCGCGGGAACGCACCCGGTTCTTCAGCCGTTTCCGCAACGCCCTGCTCGGCTGGGAAGTCCTCCGCGCCGGCCGCCGAACGGGGACGCTCGCCGTCGCCCGCACCGCTCTGGGGGGCATGTTGCTCGCCGCGATGTGGGCACTTTGGGCGGCCTATTTTCAGGGTCAGAGCAGTGAGTTGACCGGCAGCGGCACGCTCATCGGCAAGCAGCTCAACCGCTTCGCCGAAGGATTCGCCCTCACCTTCTTCCTCGTACAGGCGACCATCGTCCTCTTACTGACCCCGGTTTTCGTCGCAGGGGCGATCTTCGAGGAACGCGAAACGCGCTCAGGCGAGGTTCTGCTCACGACTCAGCTCACGCGTCGCGAGGTCTATGTCGGCAAGCTCGGCGCGCGCATGGTTCAGGTGCTCCTGGTTGTACTCGCGGGCATGCCGATCTTGTTCCTGACCCAGCTGTGGGGCGGGGTGTCGATGGCGATGATCCTGGTCAATTATGCCGCGACCGGGATCGCGATCATTGGCGCCGGCGTGGTCACGGCCGCGATCAGCGCCTATGCCGAAACGTTGCGCGGGGCGATCCTGCGCTCGTACGGTATGCTCTTTTTGCTCGACGTCCTCTTCTTCCCGGCATCCCCCTACCTGGTCATCTTCATGTCGGCGGGCCACTGGGGTGCCGGGCTGGCGATGCTCTTCCTTTACGTCCCGATGCAGCTCGTGATTGTCCTCGTCGGATACTTCATCGGCCAGCGCTGGCTGCGGATGGCGATGCTGCGACAGAAGACGCGGCTCCCGACGAAGCCGGGCGTGCCGCCGCCGCTCCCGGGTCAAACCGGTCGCCGGCTGCCGCCGCTGGACGACGACGCCGATCCTCTTCTCTGGAAAGAGCTGAATGTCGGTGGACGGGTGACGCTGCGCGACGGACTCACTGCCTTTGCCAGGGCGCCGGGCAATGCCGGCGTGGACGATCGACTGGACGAGATGGGTTTCGCCCGGTGGTTCGTCGCTTCGCGCGAAGCCTTTCCATACGCGCTGCGAATCTGCACAGTTCTCGTGGCGCTTTTCCTGTTCGCGCTGACTGTGGCCAACTTGATTCCGAGCGAATGGGTCGGTCGCGCGGTCGGCGGCCTCGCTTTTTGCTGGCTGCTCTGTGCCGTCGGACTGACTGCAGCCACAGGCATCTCGCGCGAGCGGCATAAGCAGACTCTCGTGGACCTGCTCATGCTCCCCGGTCCGCGGCGCGACCTGCTCCGAGCCAAGGCGAAGGGCGCGCTGGCCCGCGGAATCTGGCCGGGCCTCACCCTCGTGATCCTTCTCCTCACCGCCGCCATCGGGCTGGGAGCTTCGCTCGCATCGGTATTGCTTCTCGCGGTCACTGCCGCGGGGCTCACACTGTTCTCCGTCGCCCTCGGCATCTGGCTGTCAGCGCGCTGTCGAAACGCCCTGCAGGCCACGGCCACCTGGATCGGCGTGATGTCCGGGATCGTGATCGGATCGTTCTTGCTGGCGGAGGCGAATATCGATTGGGTGACAGAAGCGGACCACCCCCCGCGACTGGATTATCCCGGCTGGACACGTGTGCTCAACCCGCTCCTGGCATGGGGGCGGCTGACATTCCACTACGATTACAGCGGCGGTCGTTACCGATGGGGCGACGGGCTGGGCGCCTGGCCGCTGACCTTCAACCACCTCGCTCCCGCCCTGCTCTGCCCGCTGCTCTACACCGTGGCGGCTGGCGTGTTATGGCTCGCGGCCGTTCGGCGGTTCGAAAAGGAAGGACGTGCGTGATCCAACGCGGGCCAGCCGTGAAGCACCCGACCCGACGCAAAGCCAGTAAGAAGGGCTACCGCTTCGCCAACGCCTTGCTCGGCTGGGAGCTGCTTCGCGTCAGCCGCCGAACCGGCGCGCTCGCCATCGGCCGCTTCGCGTTCGGAGCAGCTCTTCTCGGCGTGATGTGGATCCTCTGGTCGGCCGAGTATCGGCACCTGGAAATCGTGGAAGGGGATATCAACAAGATCGCGAAGGACCTGCAAAAGTTTGCCGAGTCGTTTTCGCTGACCTTCTTCATGGTCCAGCTCACACTCGTTCTCTTGCTCACCCCCATTTTTGTTGCCGGGTCGGTCTTTGAGGAGCGCGAGACGCGGTCCGGCGAGGTCCTTCTCACAACCGACCTGACACGGCGCGAAGTCTTTTACGGGAAGTTCCTGGCCCGCGTGGTTCAAGTGATGATGGTGGTGGCCGCGGGGATGCCGGTGCTTGCTCTGACACTCCTGTGGGGCGGGGTGGCAATTGAGTTCATCATTGTCGGGTACGCGGCGACGTTCTTTTGCATCTGGTCGTCCGGAGCCATCGCGGCTTCGGTCGCGGGCAGCTCGGAGACGTTTCGCGAAGCCGTGCTGAAGGCGTATGCCTATATCCTCGTGTTCAACCTGCTCATCTTCCCCGCGTCGCCGTACCTGTTGATTCCGCTCGCCCGCGAGGGGTTTGGCGCGATTTGCATTGGGGTTATCTTTTTCCCGGTCCACCTCATCGTAACGATCGTTTCCCTGGCGCACGGACTGCGCTGGCTGCGCCTGGCCATGCTCCGGCAGCGGCGGCGCGTCACAACCGAATTGGCCCAGCAGATCGCCCGACGCAAGCCGCCGGTGGGCGAAGAAAACCCGCTGTTGTGGAAGGAACGTTACGTCAGCGGCGAGTCGGAAACAATCGCGACGACCGTCATCACGACGAGCGTGACGATTGTCCTGGCCATCACGATTGTGGTTCTGCTCGGGATCGGCGTCTTCCCCGCGGGCTGGGTCACGGCGTATGCGACTCCGGTCGTCCTGCTCACGGCGGCGACCGCCATCGGGCTGGGTGTCGCTGGCGCCGTGCCGCGCGAGCGGCAGAAGAACACGCTGACGGATCTGTTCATGATCCCCGGCGGCCGCCGCGAGATCCTTCGGGCCAAGTTGATCGGCGCCGTCTGGCGCGTGCGTTGGCTGCTCGCGTCCGTCGGCGCTCTTCTTTTCGTAGGGGTTTTGAGCGGCACCCCACTTGTCGCGGTGTTCCCACTGGCGTTCGCGGCCACCTCGTTTGTTGCGTTCGCCGCGGCTCTTGGCGTCTGGCTATCCGTCCGCTGCCGGACGGCCCTCACGGCGAATGCCAGTTGGGTGGGGTTCGTTGCCCTGTCT
>Ga0066903_100007270_pt1 | contig 10013 bp, 9 predicted proteins | sample PanSoiMetaGPlot1_FD_67491 | JGI IMG/M metagenome (GOLD analysis project Ga0066903, IMG submission 67491) | Tropical forest soil microbial communities from Panama analyzed to predict greenhouse gas emissions - Panama Soil - Plot 1 (version 2) | ecosystem: Environmental > Terrestrial > Soil >... | reverse complement strand
ATACGAGCTTTCGTGAGCCGGCGGGCGACGCCGTCGCCGGCATCGACCACATAGAGGGCGCCGTTGACGATCAGGAGGTTGGACGATTGCGCGCGCCCCGCGCGCGGGATCGGGCCGGAGGCGGTCCCGAGGGTAATGAGACGGGTCCCGCCCTTCGAAACGGCAGCATGGGTCTGCGCCATTGCGCCCGTGGCAATCAGCGCCGTGCTCGCGATCGCCAGCGATGCCAGCAACATTGTGCGTAACCGCATGGTCATATTCCTTTGGGTGGCGATAATCCACGCCGTGTCATCATCGTGTGGTCCCGGCTCGCGCCTTCGGCGTGTGTCGCAATCCCGCGCAGTTTACTCCGCCCTGATGCCCGCCTCTTTGATGATCGGCCACCACTTCTCGATCTCGGCCTTCTGAAAGGCGGCTAACGCCTCCGGCGTCTGCTGCTCACGCGGATAAATCTCCAACCCAAGCTCGGCGAGCCGCGCGCGCACCGCTGGATCGGCCAGCGCCTCCATGGCGGCGGCATTGAGCTTGGCGACGATAGGCTGTGGGGTGCCTTTTGGCGCCAACAGCGCATACCAATTCGGGACATGGAAGCCGGGCAGTCCGGTCTCGTCCGCGGTCGGCAGATCCGGCGCGGCCGCCAGGCGGGTTGCGGCAGCAACCGCATAGGCCTTAATGCTGCCGCTGCGCACTTGCGGCAGCGCGTTTGCGGCCGCATCAAACATCAGGTCGACGTTGCCGGCCACCAGGTCCGGCATGGCAGTGCCGCGATAGGGCACGAACTGAAAACGTGTGCCGGTCTGCTTCTGAAAGAAGACACCGGCAAGGTGCGACACGGCGCCGACACCGGTCGTCCCCTGCGAGGCCTTGCCCGGGTTGGCCTGCAGCCAGGCGATCAGCTCCTTCAGATTGTTGGCCGGCATGGTTTTCCTGGCGACGATCAGGTGCGGACCGTTGGCGATCAGGGCGATCGGCTCGAAATCCTTCACCACGTCGTAATTGAGCGTGTGGATCGCAGCGTTCACCACATGCGTCGCCAGGCTACCCTGGCCGATCGTGTAGCCGTCGGGCGCCGCGCGGGCGAGCCGTCCCGTGCCGATCCGGCCGGCGGCGCCGCCCACATTATCGATGATGACCGGCTGCCCGAGCGTGACGCGCATGCGCTCGGCCAGGATGCGCATCAGGATGTCGCTCTGCCCGCCTGCCATGTATGAAACAACGATCGTGACCGGTCGCGACGGATAGATCGGCTCCGCCGTACTCCCGGTGGTCGCCAAAGCGACGGCGAACGCGAGTGACGACATCGCTAGCCTGCGCGTGCGCATGTGATGTTCCCTCGTTGTCTCTGGTTTGAAAGCATACGCCGGCGCCGATATAAGGGAATTCCCTATTTGTTTTTATCAGTATAAGAACTTTCCTATGTTCAAGAAGATCGACTGGGAGAGCCAGATCGGCCGGCGCCTGCGCTTGCGCGACCTGCACGTGTTTTTCACGGTTACGCAGCGCGGCAGCATGGCCAAAGCGGCCGTCGAGCTCGGCGTCTCCCAGCCTGCGGTCTCGGAAGTCATCGCCGACCTCGAACACGCGCTCGGCGTGCGGCTGCTTGATCGCTCGCCGCGGGGGGTCGAGCCCACGATGTACGGCGAAGCGTTGTTCAAGCGCAGCATTGCGGTGTTCGACGAATTGAAGCAGTCCGTCAGGGACATCGAGCACCTGGCCGACCCGACCAGCGGTGAAATCAAGGTCGCCTGTCCGCGGGCGGTTGCGTTCACCATCATCCCGCACGTTGTCGAGCGGTTCCGGGAAAAATACCCGCGCGTGATCTTGCACCTGGACGAGGTGGCTCCGGCGTCTGAGGTGCGCAACTTTCCTGAACTGCGCGAGCGGAAATACGACCTCGTCCTGGCACGACGAAGCTCGCTCGAGCCTGAGGCGGATCGAGCGGGCGACTTGAACATTGATCTTCTTTTCGACGATCGGATGGTGATCTGCGTGGGGCCTCAGAGCAAATGGGCCCGGCGTCGAAAGATCGATCTTGCCGAGCTCGTCGACGAGCCCTGGATCATGCAGGCGCCGTACAGCTGGAACTACCAGTGTCTCGCGGAGGCTTTCCGCGCGCGTGGCCTCGACTTGCCACAGGCCAGCCTGGTGACACTGTCCATGCCGGTCGTCACTCACTTTCTCGCCAAGGGCCACTCCATCGCTGCCGTCCCAGGGTCGGTCGCACGTCTCAACGCGCTGAACGTGTTGCCTGTCGATCTCCCGGTCCGGCCATGGCCGGTCACGATCGTGACATTGAAGAACCGGACGCTGAGCCCGGCGGTCGAACGCTTTATCGCCTGTGCGCACGAGGTCGCGAAATCGATGGCCGGCGGGCAGGCCGGCCGCCGCCGCAGCACTTTGCTGCCAATGTCGCGCAGGGCTCAGGGCTGACGTCGGCGGCGGCTTGCCAAGAACGGCGGTCCGGCTTACCAGCTACCCGGGATAGCAGTCGCAAGGGGAGAACAATGAAGCTTTGTCGCTTTGACGAGGACCGGCTCGGCGTCGTGATCGGTGACATGGTGCACGACGTCACCGACCTGCAGACCGAAATCAGGAAGGGCGCCCGCTATGACATGAAGGGCGACGCCCTCATCGCCGTGCTGCCGGCCTGGCGCTCCCGCCTCGAGGAGGCCGCCAAGAAGGCCCCCGGCAAGCCGGTCTCGTCGGTCAAATTGCTCTCCCCGATCGCGCGGCCGTCGAAGTGCATGGCGGCGCCGACCAACTACAAGAAGCACATCGAGGAGATGCGCTCGCGCACCGACATTCCGCGCGAGGCGACGCAGCGCCAGCCGCCCGACATCGGCAAGGCCGGGATCTTCCTCAAGTCCAATTCCTCGGTGGTCGGGCCGTCGGAGGGCATCCCGCTGCGCTTTCCCGATCGCACCAACGAGCACGAGATCGAGCTCGTCGTCATCATCGGCAAGCAGGGGACCAACATCCCGAAGGACAAGGCCAAGGAGTACATCGCCGGCTACACGCTCGGCCTCGACATGACCTGCCGCGGCGGCGAGGATCGGAGCTTCCGCAAGTCGATCGACGGCTATTCGGTGCTCGGCCCCTGGTTCGTCACCGCCGACGAGATCGCCAATCCGGACGACGTCAAGGTCACGCTCACCGTCAACGGCCAGCTCAAGCAGACCGCGGAGACCAAGGACCTGATCTACGATGTCGGCCGGTTGATCGAGTTCGCGTCCTCGTTCTACACGCTCTATCCCGGCGACGTGTACTATACCGGGACGCCGCAGGGCGTGAGCCCGGTCAAGCCCGGCGACGTGCTGCGCGGCGAGTGCGCGCAGGTTGGCGCGTTCGAGATCAAGGTGCGGGCGCACACCGCGTAACGGAGGTTCGTCATGATCAAGGTCAAGCGGCTGGGGCACGCCACCATCGCGACGCCGGACCTGGACGCGCAGGTCGACTATTACAGCCGCCTGCTCGGGCTGGGCGTCATCGAGCGCGGCAAGGACCGCGTGTTCCTCGGCAGCAAGCAGGGGCTCGAGGCGATCGAGCTGGTCAAGGGCAAGGCCGGCGACCTCAAGCGGCTGTCGTTCCAGGTCGCGCCCGGCACCGACCTCAACGATGTGGTCAAGGAACTCGGCCGCATGGGCTTCAAGGCCGAACGCCGCAAGGACGTCTCGCCCGGCGTCGCCGAGGCGGTGACCTTCGAGGACCCCAAGGGCACGCCGCTCGACCTCTACGCCGAGTACAAGTTCGCCAAGCGCGACGAGACGCCGAACATCTTCAACATCCTCAAGCTCGGGCACGTCGCCTATCGCGTGCTCGACGTGCAGCAGATCGTGAAGTTCTACACCGAGGTGCTCGGCTTCCGAGTGTCGGACTGGCGCGGCGACTTCTTCGTCTTCCTGCGCTGTAACACCGACCACCATACGCTCAACTTCATCATCGACGAGAAGCCGCAGCTGCATCACATCGCCTTTGAGGTGGTCGACTGGTCGGAGATCCACAAGGCGGTCGACTATCTCGCGCACAACAAGGTGCACCTCGTCTGGGGCCCCGGCCGCCACATCATCGGTCACAACGTCGCGACCTATCACCGCAACTCGGACCTGGTGCGGGTCGAGATCTTCACCGAGATGGACCAAATGAAGGACGAGGAGCTCGGCTATTTCGATCCGCGTCCGTGGCACCAGGAATTCCCGCTCTATCCGAAGATGCACGGGCCGGAGACGCTGCGGAACTACTGGGGGTTCGGCTCCGAGCGGGTGATCCAGGGCTACCAGACCAACGAGCAGCCGCAGTACGGCGCGATCCGCGGGTAGCTCTCACCGCACGCGCTCTCTCCCCGCGCACCGACCTCTCCCCGCCCTCATCCTGAGGAGCGTGCGGCCGCAACGGTGCAACAGCGCGAGACTCGCGTGGCGCGCGTCTCGAAGGATGGGGGCGGCCCCATGCTTCGAGACGCATCGCAGCGCAGCTCAGTGTGTTGGGCGGACAGCGTGTGCGACGCTGCGATGCTCCTCAGCATGAGGCCGGGTGAGGTCGCGCCCTTCCCGTGGTCGTCGCGCCGGGCATTGACGCAACCTACCCCATGGTCGGGTCGAGCACGATCTTGCCCGTGACCTCGCCCGACTCCATCAGTCGGTGCGCCTCGGCGGCGCGCGAGAGCGGCATCACCTTCTCGATCTGCGGCCTGATCTTGCCCTCCGCCGCCGCCGCGAAGCACTTCGGGAGATCGGCCGGATCGTGGCCGGGCCGGCCGATAATGGTGATCTGGTTGTGATAGAGGTGCGCGAAATTGATGGTCACGTTGGGTCCGCCATGGGCGCCGGCGGTCACCAGCCGCCCCTGGAAGCCGAGCGCCATGAACGCCTGCGGCAGCACCTTCGAGTTGGCGATGTTGTCGTAGAGCACATCGACGCCTTTGCCGCCGGTGAGCTTGAGCACCTCGGCGCGGATGTCCTGCTTATTGTAGTTGATGCCGTGGTCGGCGCCGAGCGAGAGCCCGTGCTCGACGCGGTCGTCGGCGCCGGCTGCGCAGATGACCTTCGCGCCGATCACGTTTTTGGCGATCTGGATGCCGGTCATGCCGAGATTGCCGCCGGCGCCCATGAGCAGCACGCTCTCGCCGGCCTTGAGCCTGGCGGTGTTGATCAAGAGATTCCAGGCGGTCGGACAGTGGCGCATGACCACCGCCGCGTCGTGGAAGTTGAGCCCGTCGGGGAGCGGCACCGCGACGCAGGCCGGCACGGTGACGAGCTCGGCAAAGCCGCCCGGCCGCTTGATGCCCATCATGCCCTCGGGCCCGTCATAGTTCTCGCAATCCTCGGGCACCGGCTGAAGCGGCATGGTTCCGGCCGCCGCCACCTTGGCGCCGACCTTCCAGCGCGTGACGCCTTTTCCGAGCGCATCGACGATGCCGGCGCAGTCGACGCCGGGGATGAGCGGAAGCACGGGATTGCGCCGGGCTTCCTTCCCGGCCCGCAGGCTCACGTCGAGCACCCGGTTCACCGTCGCCGCGTGAATCCTGATCCGGATCTCGCCCGCCTGCGGCTGCGGGTCTGGCAGGTCCTCGTACTTGAGCACGTCCGGCGGGCCGAACTCGTGGATCACAATCGCCTTCATGCGGCTCCTTGCTGGCTTGGGATGTCCGGGGGATCGGCTGCTGGTCAGGCTCTATATCGTGGCCATGCTGCATGTGAAAGGGGACGGAGACTTTGAGCCGGCGCCAAAGCTCGCTAAGGTTTGGCCCCGCCAGAAACGCCCGATCGGAAGATCGTCAAGAAAGGACGCGTTCCAATGCCCATCTCCATGTACAAGTGCTCGGTGCCGATTTTCGTGCAGTTCCTGACCGCCCAGTCCAACTGCATCGACAAGTTGCAGGCAGCGATCGACGCCAAGCAGCTCGACCCCAACTTCTTTCTCAACATGCGGTTCGCTCCCGACATGTATCCGTACGTGCGGCAGGTGCAGCAGGCGTCGACCCACGCCGCGCGTTGCTGCAGTGCGCTCGCCGGCGTCGAGATGCCGAACCTGCCGAACACCGAGACGAGCCTTGCCGAGCTCAAGGGCCGCCTCGCCAAGGTGATCGACTTCTGCAAGGGCTTCAAGCCGGCGCAGATCGACGGCACCGAGGACAAGGACATCACGCTCAAGCTCGGCAACAACGAGCGCAAGTTCACCGGCCAGGCGCTGCTGCTCAATTTCATCCTGCCGAACTTTTATTTCCACTGCACCACCGCCTACGACATTCTGCGCCACTGCGGCCTCGAGCTCGGCAAGCGCGACTTCATGAGCCAGCCGGTCACATTGTGACTCTCGTGCCTTTGGTCTCGGTGTCCAGATTGATCTCAGAGCGCGCGGCAAACTCCGTCACCTCTCCCCGCTTGCGGGGAGAGGTCGGCGCCGAAGGCGCCGGGTGAGGGGGATTCTCGACAAGCTGTACTCTGCGAGAGTCCCCCTCACCCGCTCGCTGCGCTCGCGACCTCTCCCCGCAAGCGGGGCGAGGTGGGCCGCGGCGCGTGCATCGTGTCTCCGCCACAGCAGGCGTGCGGCAAGGCGCGGCGGTTTGCCGCCACGCGCGCATGCGCTCGCGCGTTGAAACGCATGGGCGATCGGCTATCACTCGCAGCGAGGCAGGGAGACCGCAGATGAGCGTTGCGCTTCGGGTCGCGTACGTGGCCGCGGCCGTGTCGTTGCTGAGCGGAGCGGCAGCCGCGCAGACGGTCGAGCAGTTCTACCAGGGCAAGACCATGACCATCATGCTCGGGCATCCGCCGGGCGGGTCATATGATCTCTACGCGCGGCTCGCCGCCAACCACATCAAGCGCTACATTCCGGGCAATCCGAATATCATCGTCGAACATCGCCCGGGCGGCGGCGGCATCCGCGCGGTCACCCAGTTCTACGCGCAGTCGCCGCGCGACGGCACCGTGATGGGGCTGTTCCCCGAGACCATCGCGCATTCGCAGGTGATGCAGCCGGAAATCAGCAAGTGGAATCTCGCCGAGATGGCCTATGTGGGCTCGATCGCGAGCGTCAATCCGGTGTTCGTGCGCCGCAAGGATGCGCCGGCCAAGACCGTCGATGAGATGCAGCGGATCACCTCGATCGTCGGCTGCAGCGGCCGCACCTCGCAGAGCTACCAGGTCGCCGCCATCCTCAAGAACCTGGGCGGCTTCCAGTTCAAGATCGTCTGCGGCTATCCGGGCTCGGCCGAGTACGTGATCGCGCTCCACCGCGGCGAGATCGACATGGTGTCGAGCGCCTGGAACCAGTGGCGCAGCACCCATCCCGGCGAGATCAAGGACGGCATGTTCATCCCGGTGATCCAGTCCGGCCTGCGGCGCAATCGCGAAATCCCGGACGTGCCGCTGATGCAGGAGATCGTCGACGATCCGACCTCGAAGACCATCATCGAGTTCTACTCGGCGGCGTCCGCGATCGGCCGCGCGCTGATCACCCCGCCGCAGGTCCCGGCCGAGCGGCTCGCCGCGCTGCGGGGCGCCTTCGACAAGCTCGTCAAGGATCCGGAATTCCTGCGCGAGGCCGAGCGCGCCAAGGCCGAGGTCGATCCCACGCCCGGAGCCGAATTGCAGAACTACGTCAATACGATCTTGAGCACGCCCAAGGACATTATCGACCGCGCCAACAAGGCGATGGAGTAGGGGGCACGACGCTTTCTCCGTCTCTTCCTGTCTCCGCGAGTCGCAACCTCAACCGGCCTCATGCTGAGGAGCATCGCAGCGCTCGCAAACACAGATCCCTCCAGCCGCTCGAACACGCTGCGATGCGTCTCGAAGCATGGGGCCGCCCCATCATTCGAGACGCGCGCAGGGCTGTGCCGTTGTGAGTTCGCGTCGCGTGATGCGCGCTCCTCAGGATGAGGGCGGGATGGGCACCCGCATTCGCCCCGCTACTGCAATCCGGCCGCCTTGAGATACTGCAGATCAACGAACCGCTCGGCCGCCGGCAGCGGTGCCTTGAGCTCGCCGGTCGCGCCGAGGAGCTCAATCACCTTGCTCATGCCCGCCATGCTGATCTCGGCCTGCTTCGGCATCACGCCCCGGTCGGGCTCGTAGTAGAACGAAAGCATCGAGCGGGCGACGTCGGCCGGCGCGCCGGTGGTCTCGACCGTCAGCTCCACCACCTCGTCGCGGTTCGCCGGATCGCGCATGAACCGGTAGGCATTGCCGAAGGCGCGCGCGAATCCCGTCGCCACGCCCTTGTTCTTCTCCGCCCAGTCGCGCCGCGCCGCGATCACGTTGAACTGCAGCACCGGGATCACTTCGAGCGAGTCGCCGAGCTTGGTGAAGCCATTCTGCGCGAACACGATGTCGTCGGGCTGCCCGAGCGGTACTGCATCACATTCGCCCTCGTTCAGGCACTTGGCGCGGATCGGGGTGCCGACGAGCTCTTTGGTGCGGAACGCCGGCTCCTTCAGCCCGTGCTTCTCCAGCAGCAGCCGGCTCGCGATCGAGATCGTATCGACCGGCAGCGACATCCCGATGAGCTTGCCCTTGAGGTCGTCGTAGGTCCTGATCTGCGGCCTCGCGATCAGGCTGAAGATCGTGTTGGCCGGCCCGCCGACGATCGCGACCGCGGGCGAGCCCTTGAGCACGAGCTGGATGAGATAGGGTGTCGCCGTATGGCTCACGTCGACCGTGCCCTTGTCCAGCTCCTCGACCTGGTACTGCACGCCGCGCAGCCCGACGACCTCGAGCTCGATGTTCTCCCTCGCGAGGTATCCCTTGCGCTGCGCGACCGTGAGTGGGAGCGAAGACACGCTGCGCGCCGAGTTGGCGATCTGTCCGTAGCGCAGCTTGACCTTATCCTGGGCGGCGGCGGGACACGCGAGTCCGCAGCAAAGCACTGACACGCGGGCGACCGACCGAAAGCGCATCGAAATCGTCTCCCTGATCCTCGATCCTATTGCTGACCCACATAGCGCTTGGCCTGCTCCACCAGGTCCTTCGGCGTCGCCACGTAGGCTGCGACGAGCTTCTGCACCTCTTCGCCGCTCAACGGCTCGACATTGAGATTGCGCTTCTTCATCTCGCTGACGAACTCGCCATCCTCCACGGTCGCCATGAAGGCGGTTCGCAGCGCCGCAGCGCGCTCGGGCGGGATCGCGGGCTCGGCCACGATCGAGCGGCCGATGTCCGGCACGCTGCCGAGGAGCCTGAGGATCTTGCGTGACCGGTCATCGTGCGCGAAGTCGAGCAGCCCGGGGTCTTCTGGCAGTTCCTTGATCCGATGCGCGCCTTGCGCATAGAGGATCCGGATCTTCTTCTCGGTCAGCCATTCCTGATGGTTGGTCTGGATCGCCTCCCAGCTCATGCCGCCGATCGAGTTGACCTCGCCGCGCAGCATGGCGAGCGCCTGGTCGGGCGAGCCGCGGAAGCCCATGATCACCTTGATCTTGGTCCCGATCAGGTCGTTGAGCGCGGCCGGAATGAAGTTCGACGTGTTCGACGCCACCGTGCCGGCCATCAGGATTTCGCGGCGCTTCGCCTCTTCGATCGTCTGTACCGGGGACGTGTGCCACACCACCGAGACGGTGGCGGTCGTCACGATGCGCCCGATCCAGGTGAGCTTGACCGGATCGAAGTCGCCGTGGCCGCCCAGCACTTTGCCGAGCGTGAGCGCATCGAGGAACAGGCCGAGCGAGGTGCCGTCCTGCGGTGTGATGTGGGTCATGTAGCCGGCGGCCTGGATGCCGGAACCGCCCAGCATCGACTTGACCACGATCTGCGGGTTGCCGGGGATATGGCGCGTGAAATGCGGCGCGAACACCCGGGCGTAGAGGTCGTAGCCGCCGCCGGGCGGGAAGCCGACGTAGAGGCTGATGGTCTTGCCGCGATAGAAGTCGGTGACCGGGTCTGCGAGGGCCGGGGGACTTGCTGCTCCGCTCAGCATCGATGCGGCCGCAAGGGCGCAACCAACCCGCCACAACACTGTCCGTTCCATCATCCGATCGGTCCCGGCGAATGCGGCCACCTTATACTATGGGCCGCATC
>Ga0066903_100007269_pt1 | contig 10014 bp, 6 predicted proteins | sample PanSoiMetaGPlot1_FD_67491 | JGI IMG/M metagenome (GOLD analysis project Ga0066903, IMG submission 67491) | Tropical forest soil microbial communities from Panama analyzed to predict greenhouse gas emissions - Panama Soil - Plot 1 (version 2) | ecosystem: Environmental > Terrestrial > Soil >... | reverse complement strand
CGCGGGAGGCCCTGGAAGCCCGGATCGATCGCGACCTCGAACGAGGCTCGACCGGGCTCGGGCCGCACCTGGACGAGATCGGGATCATGGCCGGCGACCGCGATCTGCGGAGCTTCGGCTCGCAGGGCGAGCAGCGACTGGCCGTGCTCTCGCTGCTGCTGGCGGAAGCCGACCTGATCGCGGCCGATCGCCCGGCGCCGCTGCTGCTTCTCGACGACGTGCTGTCGGAGCTCGACCCGGCCCGCCGCGAGATCCTCGCAGCGCGCGTCGGCGGCCGAGGCCAGACCGTGATCACCACGACCTCACGGCAGGCGCTGTCCGTAGAGCCGGCGCAGGTCATCGAAGTGACGCCGGGACGGGCCGCGTGATGGAGCGGATCGCCGGCGGCGTCGAGCGGCAGCTCGCCCGCTTCGACACGCAGGGCGCGATGCCGCGTATCGTTGCCGCCTGGCCGACCGCGGTCGGCGACGAGGTGGCCCGGAACTCCTGGCCGGCCCGTGTCGCGCGAGACGGGACGCTTCACGTCAACACGAGCTCCTCGGTGTGGGCATTCGAGCTCGGCCAGCTCGCGCCGCGCATACTCGAGCGACTGCGGTCGGACCTCGGCGAGGCCGCGCCGAAGGCACTCAGGTTCGCTCAGGGACACCTGCCCGAGCCTCACCCCGCTGTCTCCGAGGAGGCCGCGAGAGGAGCTCCGGAGGTCTCCGCGGAGGCCGCGGAACAGGCCGCCGAGCTCGCGGCTGGAATCGGCGACGAGGAGCTGCGAAAAAGGGTGGAAAGAGCGGTCTCTCTGGGTCTGTCGACCGGCGGTGACGGCCGCTGACTCTGGTACACTTACTCCTGCCCGCAATCCGGCCAATTGCAGGGCTTTTTTCATGACTGAAGCAGCCTATACCGCAAAGGACATCACCGTCCTCGAAGGGCTCGAGCCGGTCCGGCTCCGACCGGGCATGTACATCGGCTCGACCGGTCTTCGAGGCCTCCATCACCTCGTCTGGGAGGTGGTCGCGAACGCAGTCGACGAGGCGATGGCGGGACGCAACGACCTGATCGAGGTGACCGTCCACCCGGACAACTCCGTCACCGTCCGCGACCGCGGCGCCGGCATCCCCGTCGACATGATCAAGGATCAAGGGCTGCCTGCGCTCACCGTCGTCCTGACGAAGCTGCACGCTGGCGGGAAGTTCGGCGGTGAGGGATACAAGGTTTCCGGCGGGCTGCACGGCGTCGGCGTCTCCGTCGTCAACGCGCTGTCCGAGTGGCTGACCGCCGAGGTCGAGCGCGAGGGCAAGGTCTACCGCCAGGAGTTCGCGCGCGGCGAGCCGACGTGCGAGATGAAGAAGATCGGCATGTCGAAGGAGACCGGTACCACGATCTCCTTCATGCCCGACGCGGAGATCTTCGAGGAGCTCGAGTTCTCGGCCGACACGCTGCGGCAGCACTTCCGCGAGACCGCGTTCCTGACCAAGGGGCTGCGCATCGTCTTCACGGACGAGCGCGCCGGTGGGGAGACGATCGAGTTCCACTACGAGGGCGGGATCAAGGACTTCGTCGCGTACGTGAACGAGTCGAAGGACCCCGTCCATCGCCACATCGCGCACTTCGAGAACGAGAGCGACGACGGTTACGTCGAGGTGGCGATGCAGTGGAACACGTCCTACCAGGACTCGGTCTACTCCTTCGCCAACAACATCAACACGATCGAGGGCGGCACCCACATGCAGGGCTTCCGCTCCGCCCTGACGCGCACGCTGAACAAGTACGCGCGCGAGAAGGGTCTGCTGAAGGAGAAGGAGGACAACCTCGAGGGCGAGGACGTGCGCGAGGGCCTCGCGGCCGTCATCTCCGTCAAGCTCCAGAACCCGCAGTTCGAGGGACAGACGAAGTCGAAACTCGGCAACCCGCCGATCGCCGGCCTGGTCGAGTCGACGGTGAACGCGAAGCTCGCCGAGTTCCTCGAGGAGAACCCGACCGACGCCAAGCAGATCGTCAACAAGGCGATCGCTGCATCGCGCGCGCGCCAGGCGGCCCGCAAGGCGCGCGAGCTGACCCGGCGGAAGTCGGCGCTCGAGAGCATGTCCCTTCCCGGCAAGCTCGCCGATTGCTCGATCACGGATCCCTCGGCGGCCGAGCTGTTCATCGTCGAGGGCGACTCCGCCGGTGGCTCCGCGAAGCAGGGCCGCGACCGTAGCTACCAGGCGATCCTGCCGCTACGGGGGAAGATCATCAACACCGAGAAGAACCGGATCAACAAGGTGCTCTCGAACATCGAGATCCAGGCGATGATCACCGCGATCGGCACCGGCATCAGCGACGAGTTCGACCTCGAGAAGCTCCGGTACCACCGCGTGATCGTGATGACGGACGCCGACGTGGACGGCTCGCACATCCGCACGCTGATCCTCACGTTCCTCTACCGACAGATGCCCGGCCTGATCGAGGCGGGCCATGTCTACATCGCCGCTGCGCCGCTGTACAAGGCCAAGCTCGGCAACCAGGAGTTCTACTTCGAGAAGGAGTCCCAGCTCGAGGAGCTGCTGGCGCGCGAGCGGATCCCATCGGTTGTGGTTTCCGATCGCGAGGGGAACGAGGTCAAGCTCTCCGAGGCGAAGTGGAACAGGTTTACGAAGGAGCTGGCGCAGCACGAGGGCTACTCCGCGCGCCTGCGCTCCGACTTCGGCGTGCCGGCCGCCGAGGTGATGATCCAGCACCGGCTCGTCGAGCACGAGATCGAGCTGCCGGACGACGTCGCCAAGGCGATCGAGGCGATCGGGTCGAACGGTTACGAGCTGTCGCTCGTGGACATGGGCGACGATGAGTTCAAGATCCGCCTCGTCGAGACCGAAACGAGCGCCGCCCGGAACATCGCCATCAAGGTCGAGCTGCTCGGCAGCCCCATCTATGGCCACGTGCGCAAGGCCTACGCCCGTCTGGCCGAGATCGTCGGCCTGCCGCCGTTCAAGGTCGAGGTCGGCAAGGAGGTCGAGGTCGCCGAGACGTTCGAGCATCTACGCGCGCGCGTTCTCGATGCGGCCAAGCAGGGTATGCAGCTCTCGCGCTTCAAGGGTCTCGGCGAGATGAACCCGGAGCAGCTCTGGGAGACGACGATGGACCCGGCGAAGCGGCTGCTGATCCGCGTCGACGTCGACGACGCGCATGCCGCCGACGACCTGTTCTCGAAGCTGATGGGCGACCAGGTCGAGCCGCGCCGCATCTTCATCGAGCAGAACGCCCGCGACGTGAAGTTCCTGGACGTGTAGCTAAGAGAGATGTCTGAGCTAGAGACGGGAGCATTGGGGCCGGGCCGCATCGAGCCGCGCGAGCTCGAGCAGGAGATGCGCTCGAGCTTCCTCGACTATGCGATGTCGGTCATCGTCTCGCGGGCGCTGCCCGACGTGCGGGACGGCTTGAAGCCGGTTCACCGCCGCGTTCTCTACGCGATGTGGACGGACGGCAACCGGGCCGGCCGGCCGCACGTCAAGTGCGCGGCCGTCGTCGGCGAGGTGGTCAAGCACTACCACCCGCACAGTCCCGAGGCGATCTACGACACCCTCGTCCGCCTCGCGCAGCCATTCTCGCTGCGCTACCCGCTCGTCGACGGCCAGGGCAACTTCGGCTCGGTCGACGACGACCCGCCGGCGGCCATGCGCTACACCGAAGCGCGGCTGCAGCGGCTCGCCGAGGAGATGCTGCGCGAGCTCGACTCCGACACGGTCGACTTCGGGCCCAACTACGACGAGTCGAAGCGGGAGCCGCAGGTGCTGCCGGCCCGCTTCCCGAACCTGCTCGTCAACGGCTCCTCGGGCATCGCCGTCGGCATGGCGACCAACATTCCGCCGCACCACCTCGGCGAGACGATCGACGCGGTCGTCCGTCTGATCGACAAGCCCGAGGCGAACGTCGAGGACCTGATGAAGCACATGAAGGGGCCCGACTTCCCGACCGGCGCTATCATCCTCGGCCGCTCGGGGATCCGGGACGCTTATCGCACCGGCCGCGGCCGCATCGTCATGCGCGCCCGCGCGCACATCGAGGAACTGCGCGGCGGCAAGACGGCGATCATCGTCAGCGAGCTGCCTTACGGCGTGCGCAAGGGCGGCGACAACGGGGTGATCAAGAAGATCGCCGACCTCGTCCACGAGAAGGTGCTGCCGGAGATCTCCGATCTCGCCGACCACTCGGACCGCACCGGCATGCGCATCCAGGTCGAGCTCAAGCGCGACGCGGTCCCGCAAGTCGTCCTGAACAAGCTGTTCAAGCACACGGCGCTGCAGTCGACCTTCGGCTACAACGCCGTCGCGCTCGTCGACGGCGTGCCGCGGACGCTCTCGCTGCTCGAGCTCGTCACGCACTACCTGAACTTCCAGCGCGAGATCGTCACGCGACGGTCGAAGCACGAGCTGCGGCAGGCCGAGAAGCGCGCGCACGTCCTCGAGGGCTACCTGATCGCGCTCGACAACCTCGACGCGGTCATCGCGCTGATCCGCGGCGCGCAGGACACGGACGAGGCGCGCGCCGGCCTGATGGAGCAGTTCGACCTCACCGAGATCCAGGCGCAGGCGATCCTCGACATGCGCCTCGCGCGCCTGACCGGGCTCGCGCGCAAGGAGGTGGAGGACGAGTACAAGGACCTCCGGGTGCGCATCGACGAGCTGCGGGCGCTCCTTTCGGACGAGGCCGCGATCGACGCGCTGATCAAGGAGGAGCTGCTCGAGATCAAGGCGCAGTACGGCCGGAGCGATGACCGGCGCACCGAGATCATCGCCGCCGAGGAGGAGCTCGAGCTCGAGGACATGATCGCCGAGGAGGACATGGTCATCGCGATCACGCGCTCGAACTACATCAAGCGCCTTCCGGTGACCACCTACCGTGAGCAGCGCCGCGGCGGCATCGGCGTCATGGGGATGGACCTGAAGGACGAGGACTACATCGAGCACCTCTTCGTCGCCTCCACGCACGACTACGTCCTCTTCTTCACCAACGTCGGGAAGGTCTACCGCCTGAAGGTGCACGAGCTGCCGCTCGGCTCGCGCCAGTCGAAAGGCCGCGCGATCCAGAACCTGCTGCCGTTCCGCCAGGACGAGCAGGTGCGCGCCGTCATCCAGACACGCGAGTTCCAGGAGGCCGAGTACCTCGTCTTCGGGACGAAGAAGGGCATCGTCAAGAAGACGAAGCTCGAGGCCTACAACACGTCGCTGAAGGCGGACGGCATCATCGCGATCAAGATGCGCGAGGGCGACGAGCTCGTCGGCGTTCGCCATTCGTCCGGAGAGGACGACGTGATGATGGTCTCACGCAAGGGCCAGGCGATCCGCTTCCACGAGAAGGATGTGCGGTCGATGGGCCGCGACGCCTCGGGTGTGCAGGGCATGCGGCTGCGGGCCGGCGACGAGGTGATCTCCGTGAACATCCCCGAGCCCGGCGCCGACCTGCTCGTGGTCACCGAGAACGGCTACGGCAAGCGCACTCGCGCCGAGGAGTACCCGGTCAAGGGCCGCGGCGGCCTCGGTGTCAAGACCGTCCAGCTCACCGAGGCCAAGGGCCAGCTCGCCGGCGCCCGCGTCGTGCGCGAGGGGTACCAGGTGATGCTGATCTCGACCGGCGGCACGGTCATCCGCATGCCCGTCGACGGCATCCGCCGCGCAGGTCGCGCGACACAGGGTGTCATCGTTATGCGCCTTCGCGAAGGCGAGACGGTCTCGGCGCTGGCGCCGGTCGTCGAGGCGGAGGAGAAGAACGGGAACGGCAACGGTCACGAGCCGGACCTGGTTTCGGACGAGGCTGTCGAGCTCGAAGAGCCCGGCGAGGACTCGGAGGACTAGCCGCTCGTCTCGCCCGAGCGCCCGCGCGGGCCTCAGATTGGCACGTGTCGGCGAGGAGCTCCGCGTAGCGGGTGAGCCAGTCGTCGGTCACGCGGCGACTGGCGCAGCGCGGAGCGCTTCCGCGGCCGTCTCGGGCGGCAGAGGGTTGACGAAGTAGCCGGCGCCGAGCTCGATGCCGGCGAGGGCGGTCAGGCGAGGGAGGATCTCGACGTGCCAGTGGCCCGACTCGTGCAGCCAGAGATTCATCGGGCATGGACCCTCGAGCGCGTGCAGGCGCCGCAGACCCTCGGCCGCGAGGCCGAGAGCGAGAGCGAGACAGCCGCTCGTCCAGGGGCTGCTCTCGTGCTCGACCGGTGCGACCAGCAGCTCGTACGGCATGCGGCCGGCCCAGACGGCACGCAGGACGACGCCGTCACGCTCCGCGACGACGAGCTCGTCACCGCCCGGCGGCTCGCAGACCGGGCAGCCCGAGGCTCCGAGCTCGCGCTCGACCTCCGGCGGCGGCTCCGGGAACCAGACGAGCTGCGAATGAGTGTGGGGCAGGCTGGCCCCGGCCTCGGCGTGCTCGTTCACGAACGCGTGCAGGTACCCGTCCCGGGTCGCCGCACGCTCTTGCCAGGCCTCGGCGACGAGCTCGAGCTCGTCGTCCGTCAGCTCCGCCAGGAAGTGGCAGTGCCGCGACGTGTGGATCACGACCTCCTGTCCCTCGAATGCCGGATAGAGGTTCGGGACGACCCGCACCTTCCATGCGGCCTCGCCTGCAGGCAGGCGGAGCAGCTCTGGCGGCGTCCGGTCCTCGTGGCCGGCGCAGAACGGGCAAGACTCGAGCTCTGACGGCGTCACTGTGAGCGCCCAGTGGCGAAAAGCGCCCGGCCGCCTCGAGCGCACGGGCGCGATGACGACGAGGCGGCCGGAGAGGGGATCCCGGCGGAGCTCGCTCTCCACCGGCCCCGCCTCGGGCGTCATTCGCCCTTCGTAGCCGAGTCGTCCCGGACGAAGGGTCGGAGTAGCTCGATCGGCGTCGGGAAGACGATCGTCGAGTTGTTGTTGGAACCGATCTCGAGCAGCGTCTGGAGGTAGCGAAGCTGGAGGGCGATCGGGCTCTCCGACATGACGATCGCCGCCTCTTTCAGTCGCTCGGCGGCCTGGAACTCGCCCTCGGCGTTGATGATCTTCGCGCGCCGCTCGCGCTCGGCCTCCGCCTGTCGGGCCATCGCCCGCTGCATGTCGCTCGGGATCTCGACGTCCTTGACCTCGACGATCGACACCTTGATGCCCCACGGCGCCGTTCCCTCGTCGATGATCCCCTGCAGGATCGTGTTGATTTTCTCGCGCTCCGACAGGAGCTCGTCGAGCACGTGCTGGCCCAGCACCGACCGCAACGTCGTCTGCGCGATCTGCGAGGTGGCGACCATGAAGTTCTCGACCTGGACGATCGCCGCCCTCGGGTCGACGATCCGGAAGTAGCACACGGCGTTCACACGCACCGGGACGTTGTCCTTCGTGATCACCTCCTGCGGCGGGATCATCAGCGTGATCGTCCGCAGGTCGACCTTCACCATCCGGTCGACGATCGGGATCAGGAAGAAGAGTCCGGGCCCCTTCGGCTCAGGGAGCAGACGGCCGAGACGGAAGACGATCGCCCGCTCGTACTCCCGGATCACCTTGACCGACGCCGCCACCACGAACAGGATCAGGAAGACGACGACGACGATGCTGATGATGGCGGCGACCACGAACGGCTGATCCTATGCGGGCGTGGGGGTCTCGGCGGGACGAACGCGCAGGGTGAGACCGCTCTCGAGCTCCTCCACGACGACCTCTTCGCCGGGTGTGAGCGGTTCGCCCGTCGCGGTGTGCGCCGTCCACAGCTCGCCGGCGACCGAAACGACGTCGCTCCCGCGTGCGTAGCCGTGCTTGCCGACAATGGCGGTGGCTCCGCTCGTGACGGGCCGCCGTCGCGCAGCGAACCCCTTGCTGAGGACGAACGCCCAGAGGCCTGCGATCGTGACGCCGATCGCGGTGACGAGCCAGGTGTTCACGTGGAACGGCTCGGGCTGGTCCTGGAACAGGAGCGCCATGCCGAACCCGAGGGCGACGAGGCCGCCGATCGTCAGCACCCCGTGGCTGACCGCATGGAGATCAGCGATGAGTAACGCGACGCCGAGCACCAGCAGCACGATCCCTCCCCAGCTCGGGTTCAGCACCGAGAACCCGTACAGCGAGATCACGAGCGCCACCGCGCCGAGGGCACCCGGGAGGACGACGCCGGGGTGGAGCACCTCGAAGATCAGCCCCGCCAGGCCGGCGAGGAACAGCAACGAGATCAGGTTCGGGTCGATGATCGTGTTCAGCAGCCGCGTGATGAACCCCGGCGAAGTGTGGTCGATTTCCGCGTTGGCGAGGTGCAGCGTGAACGGCCGCTCCGGGTCCTTGGTGTGGTAGCCGTCGAGCTTCTTCAGCAGCGCGGGCAGCGTCGGGGCGATCATGTCGATCACGTTCATCTTCAGCGCCTGGCTCGCGGTCAGGTTGGAGGCGGTCAGCACTGCCTTCGCGGGCCACTTCGTGTTTCGTTTGTGCCGGGCCGCGAGCGCTGTCAACGAGGCGACGGCGTCGTTGCGGATCTTCTTGCGGAGGTCGCCGCCGATGTTGCCGCCGCTCGAGTCGATCGGAGACGACGAGCCGATGTTCGAGATCGGCGACATGGCGAGCACGTCGGCCGCCTGGCCGATCCAGACGCCGGCAGAGGCCGCCCGTGCCCCCTCGGGCGAGACGTAGACGATCACGGGGATCTTGGATGCGAGCTGCTTCTGGTAGATCTTGCGCATCGAGTCGAGCAGCCCTCCGGGCGTGTCCAGCTCGATGACGACAGCGTCGTAGCCGGCGCTGGCCGCGTGGTTGATCCTTCCGATCAGGTAGTCCGCCGTCGGGGGGTTGATGTCGAGGTTGAACTTGACCGCGAGCACCCGCGGGCGCGTCGAGTCGGAGCTCATCGCCGGCCCGGACAAAAGGAGGACGGCGATACAAAGGCCGAGCGAGGCCAAAAACCCCCGCAAGATCGCCGCTTTCACAGCGAGGCAAATGTAGCAGCGTAGGGGCGGTCGGCCGCGCGGCGAATTTTCTCTCTAGGCATGATCTGACCGGGTCGAAAGCAGGGAGGATGTGACGAGAGCCCTACTTGTTGTGGTGTTTGCGCTTCTCGTCGTCCCGTCGGCGGTTGCACGCGCCGGCGGTGTGGCGATGGTCGCGCGCGACGTGTCGGCCACCGGCGGGCACGCGGTCGCGATGCGGGCGCCCGCACGGTTCGACCTGGTCGGCTTCCGCTGGCAGGGCCGGGGAACGGTGCAGTTCCAGATCCGGACCGTGTCGGGTCACTGGCGCGCGTGGCAGGCGCCCGACGGCGACAATCCGAGCTGGGTCGGTCCTTCGGATGCGTTGCGGTATCGGACGCACGGGGACGTCCGTCGCCTCCGGGTCTTCTTCATCTGGAGCCCCGTGGAGCACCGGGCTCTCAGGATGCTGTCCGTCGCCGGGTCGCCGCCGATCGTCTCTCGGAGCGCCTGGGGAGCCGACGAGCTCCTCCGGCGGAACCATCCGCGCTATGCATCCGCCATACGGCTCGCGATCGTTCACCACACCGCGACACCGAACAACTACACGGCCGATCAGGCGGCTGCGATCGTGCGCGGCATCGACGTCTTCCACGTGCGGTCGAGAGGCTGGGACGACATCGGCTACAACTTCCTGATCGACCGCTTCGGCCGCGTCTACGAGGGCCGATACGGCGGCATGACGCGGAACGTCATCGGCGCGCACGCGCTCGGGTTCAACAGGGGGAGCGTCGGAATCGCACTGATCGGCAACTTCACGAATGCGAAGCCGACGGCGGCCGCGGTTCAGTCGCTCGAGCGGCTGATCGCCTGGCGGCTCGATCTCGCCCATGTCGACCCCGTCTCGACGCTGACGTTCGTCTCCGGCGGCAGCGAGAGATGGCGCTCCGGCGTGAAGGTCAAGCTGCGCGCCGTCTCGGGCCACCGGGACACGGGCTCGACGACCTGCCCCGGCAACCAGCTGTACGGGCAGCTCGACCGGATCGCCCGGGTCGCCGAGCAGACGGGTCTGCCCAAGCTGTACACCCCGTTCGTGCGGGGGAAGGTCGGAGGGCCGGTCGTGTTCACCGGACGGCTGTCGT
>Ga0066903_100007268_pt1 | contig 10014 bp, 8 predicted proteins | sample PanSoiMetaGPlot1_FD_67491 | JGI IMG/M metagenome (GOLD analysis project Ga0066903, IMG submission 67491) | Tropical forest soil microbial communities from Panama analyzed to predict greenhouse gas emissions - Panama Soil - Plot 1 (version 2) | ecosystem: Environmental > Terrestrial > Soil >... | reverse complement strand
TCTGCGCCCAATAATGCAGTGAGGTGCCGCCAACGGCGTTCATCATCGGATGGATCGGAAAGCGTGGCGAATAGGGTGCCGATGCGTTCGGACGATGAGTCGGAATCTCGCTGTTCGCTTTCTGGGCGGCCTGAGGCCAGCCGCGGAAGTTGTTACGCAGCTCGTCGGGCGCGAAATCCCGCGGCGTGAGCCAGGAGCCGGCCTCGAGGCCGATCACCTCAAGCCCCGCCCATGTCAGCGGCAAGGCAGCGACGCCGCCGACGGCGCCAAGCCCGACGATAACGACATCGGTCTTCTTAAGGTCGATGGCCATGATCGTCCCCTTTGGGGTTGCTGCCTTTCGGGGTGAACATCGCTTCGTCGTAGGCCGATTTGCGTACCGCTTTTGGCACCCGCATGCGCTGCTCGTCGGAGCTGACCGCCATGCGCAGACCCGGATATCCGATCAAATCCCAACCGACGAAGTTTGCATTGCCGCCGTAATAGGGATCGCAAAACGTACCCTGGATGGTATGGGTGCGAACTAGGTTGAAGAACGCTGCAGCACTGGGCATGAAGCCCGTGGCGACGCCATTTTCCAGTTCGGTCAGCACCGCGTCCTGATCGCGCGGTGAAAGCTTCACGAAGGTCGCGCCTTTTGAGGTCTGCGCATAGACATCGATGGCCGCAAGCCCGGCCGCGTAGGCCTCGCGTGAGGGGCGCAGCGGACCCGTGAGGGCGCGATCGATGTAGTGAGCGGCACGGGCTTCTGCGGCGCCAGGGCCATTCTCATCGCTCGGAATCAGGCGGGCGCAGATCGCCTCCAGAGTATCGGCTTCGGCAGCGGTCAACGTCTCAAGTGCTTCGAGCTGCGCGACGCCAGCAAGGTGAGGCTGCGCCAGCGCGGTGCTTTGCGCGAGTGGCGTTGCCGCGACGGCGGCCGCCGCACCGGAGCCCACCGTCCTGAAAAGATCGCGCCGCGATACATTGCGCGGCGCATCGTCGGCTTCGCTCGCCATGATTTCCTCCCTGTCACTGCGTGCTGAAGGCTGCACCTTTGCGAGCGCGTTCGCAAGACGGGCAAATCTGAAAGGAACGCTATCGATCGGACGCGCATCGCCTCATTTCCGAGGCGCCACAGAAGGATGATGTAGGGGCGACCCTGGGGCGACCCTTGTGGTCGCCCTGTTGCCAGTTGCGACGAATGGGGCGACCACAAGGGTCGCCCCTACAGCGGGCGATGCGGGAGGATGCCGCTTGTGCGGCCCCAACGTTATCTCTTCGGCGTCGTCTGCTATCGCGGCGGACATGGGCCCGTATATGGCGCTACCGCAATGCTAGCGTTCGGCGCGGTGCGCCGGCAAATTGCGACCCGCTCCTCGATCATCACCGGTTCGAGCGAGTAGGATCGCATGCTGTAGACGCCGATCGAATTGAAATAATGGCAGAATGGCAGCACTGTCGTCACGCGGTCGACGAACCAGTCCGTCCCGGATTGGTAGGGTGCGCCATCGATCTGGCTCAGCGTTTCGCGCTCCGCAACCACGCTCCAGCCGTCATCGCTCGCCGGATCGCATTTGTGTTCGGCTGCGCCCGAGCTTCTTGAAACCGCCGATGTGGCGAGGACTACGATCGCAACCGCAATGATTCTGGTGGCACGCATCGCGGCTCTATCGGGAATTTCCTTGCCGGAGGAACGCCAGCGGATGTCTTGACCCCGCCACACGCAAAGTCAAGATTATCTGCGCTGAACCGACCGGGAGGGGAACCATGGTCAAGAGCACGACGGATTGTGAGGGTCCGGCCTCGGCCGAGGTCAGCCGCCGTGCTTTCCTGTCGACCGGTGCGGCAGGCGTGGTCTTAGCAGGGGCCGGCGCGGCCGAGGCCCAGGGCGTCGCGCAGCGCTATTGGGATCGGTCCGCCGATATAGTCGTGATCGGAGCGGGCGTCGCTGGACTGCCGGCCGCCATTACGGCGCGCGATCTCGGCGCCTCCGTGATCGTAGTCGACGAGAATTATGATATCGGCGGCCGCGGCATGTTGAGTGGCGGGCGGGTGCATCTTGGCGGCGGCCACGCTCTGCAGCAGAAAGCTGGCATCAAGGACTCGGCTGATCAGATTTTCGCCGACTGGGTGCGCCACGACACCGCTGATGCGCGCTATAGCGATCGCGACCTGGTGCGGGTCTTCGCCGACGAGAACGTCGCGACTTTCAACTTTCTGGTCGAGAATGGCGTCAAGTTCACCGAGCGGCCGATCGGCCCCGAACGGGCTTCGACGGTGCCACGCACTTTCATCACGGTGGAGTGGCACATCCCGAGCCAAGTCATTGCGCCAGGCCGCGCCCGTGCCGGTTCGGGCCTCGTGCGCCAACTCGAGCTTGCAGCGCGACAGAAGGGTGCCGAAATCCTGCTGCAGCACGAGATGAAAAGCATCGTTCGCGAGCAAGCGCGGTCCGGGAACGCTCTCGGCATCACGTCTGATCACAATGGGACGGTCGTCAATATACAGGCTCGTAAGGGAGTCATCATTGCGACCGGCGGCCACACCGGCAACGTCAACTTCCGTCGCACATTCGATCCGCGGCTCACGGAGGAATACCAGCAGGCGTGCATGCCCTATGTGCACCAAGGGGCCGACGGCGAACTCGCCGCCATGGAAATCGGTGCGTCGTTGTGGGCCACCGCCAACCAGACCGCCGAGGCAGGGTCCGCGATCACCAAGACGCGCCACATCGGCTGTAGATGGGGCTACGCCACGCTGGTCTATGAGCCGGAAAGCCCGATGTTCCATCTCGCCAAGGCGACGGGCCTGACTGTCGTGGACTGGCAGGACGTCATCTTCGTGAATCAGGCAGGCCGGCGGTTCTGGAACGAGGCCGACGGGTCCTACAAATTCTTCGCCGCTGCCATGGCTTATAATGGCGATCCGTCCAAGCTCAACGGCGGTGGTCCAATCTGGGCGATCTTCGACGCAGACGCGACCGCGCGTGAGAAGTGGAATCCGAAGCCGCCGAATGTCGACCCCGACGGCTTCTTCTTCAGCGCCGATACGATTGGCGAACTCGCCGGCAAGATCAACAATCCGCATCAGAAGAAGCCAATTTCGAGCCAAGTGCTGCAGGAGACCGTGAACCGCTACAACGGGTTCGTCGCCGCGGGTGTCGATCAGGACTTCAAGAAGCCCACTCCGATGTACAAGATCGAGACGCCACCGTTCTACGCGGCGTGGTCGACGCCGATCCTGCACGACACGCTCACGGGGCTGCGCACCAATACCAACACCGAGGTGATTGACATCCACGGCGACGTCATCCCGGGCCTCTATTGCGCCGGCGAGTCGCAAGGTGGATTCGCCCAGCATGGTCTTGCACGGTGCCTGGTATTCGGCCGGATCGCCGGCCGGATCGCCGCCAAACGCACCGCATGACGATGCCGCGCAGTGCCAAGACCGGACTGCGCCAATGACGCCGAGGGCCGCAACCCATGCAAGCGTCATCGCAGTGGACGGGCCGACGGAGGTCGCGGTCGGCGCCGATTTCGTGCTGAAGATCGTTTCGTCTTGCCCGGCCGGGTGCGACCTTTCGGGCGTTCAGATCAATGTGAAAGCACCGGATGGCACGATCAGCATAGCTGAGCCGGCTACTGGTGGTGCTGACCCAGCAGCACCTCGCCACGTCGCGCTCAAGGCGCCGCTAGAGCCTAGTGAGCACATCTGGCGCGTGTCCTGTACGGCTCACGAGAGCGGTGGCAATCATCATGATGCAAGTCTGTTGCCGGTACCGATTCGAACCCGGCCGTACGAGACCAGCCTTGCCGTGTGGGCGATCCCGTCGCCGGTGGTGACAGGGAAGCTGTTCGCCATCAAGGTGGGGGCGAAATCCGCGGCGGGGTGCGATCTCAAGGGCATGTGCATCGCAGTGTGCGACGAGGCCGGTGCAGTGCTGGCGACCGATGTCCTCGGTGATACGCCATGGCCGGGCACGAGCGCTTTGTACTGGTGCGAACTCACATTGGTAGCCCCGGCCGAGGCCGGGATGTTCTCGTGGTCAGTCAAATTCGATGCGTCAGGTCTTGCACTCCCACATAACGGTGCCTCATCGCGTTTCAGCATCGCAATCGTGAGGCCGCCGGAGCACAGGCTGACCGTGAAAGTCATCGAACGCGAAACCGCAGCGCCGATCGAAAATGCGCACCTACGGCTGGGCGCTTTCCGGGCGGCAACCGACGGCTCCGGGATCGCCGAACTGATGTTGCCCAAAGGCTCCTACGATCTTGACGTGTGGAAATCCGGTTATGAGGCGCCAACGACCCCCATCGCGCTCAATGCTGACCTCGCCGTGGAAGTCGCGATCGCGGCGGTGCCGGAAGAAAACCCGGATACCGCGTGGCTAATGTGAGCTCTTCCTAAGAACCCCCGGCCCAAAGGCCAGGGGGGCTGTAGTAATTGCCGGACAATACGCAACGCTCCGACGCAATACTATACCGTTGGAATGGTTACGAGTTCGTAGCTTGATGCCGGAGGCCAAAGTGTGCCTCACGATTGCTTCGTGAATACGTTCAGCGTCGTTGATAAGAGTCAATGCAGCGCCACATGGAAAATTACACTGTGGCCAGAGTTAATGGCTCCAGTCTTTCGAACGAAAACATTTGGCCCAACAGATTTGGGGACTCACAATGCACATGATAACGCCGCTCTGTTGTCTTGGCCTGTGTCTGATTTCAGCTTCAGCAATGGGTGGGGAGGTGGAGGCAGGCAGGCGTCTGGCGCAACTGCGATGTTCCCCATGTCACATCGTCGCACCAAATCAGCGACAGGAAATTGCCGACGCTCCACCCTTTGAGGTGATCGGAAGGAAATTCGGATTCGATGCTGATATGCTGGTTTTTAACCTGATGGGGCCGCACGCCAAGATGAACTTCTCCCTGCGGCGCTCGGATGCTGAGGATATCGCGGCCTATATCGGTACCCTGGCGCGGTGACGCAGCGCGTACCGTTGAGCGTGGCCTCCGATCAGTGGGCGTCGAGGAGGCCGGAATCGATCATCCGGCGATGGAACGCCAGAATCGTCTCGCGCGGTTCGCAAGTAAAGTAGCGCCCGCTGCAGGCTGTCAGCAGCCTCTGCCTTTCTCGAAACGCATCCGACAGCGATAACCGTGCCGCGTTGAGGATCACCAGCGGCAAATAGGGCACATCCAAAGTCTCGACAGCCGGCAGTTCCGGCGGCTGGTAATTGATGGAGTCAACAGCGTAGTAGGTGACGAAGCCCGCTGAGTCGAGCGGCAACGAAATATCCTCGGCATCAAGCTTATTGTTCAGTCCAAGCAGGGCGCGTGTTGCGATCGGATGGTGATCGCCATATTGCACGATCACAAACCGTTCGCTCGGGAACCGCCGAACGATCTCTCGGCGAAACTCATCATAGTCGATGCGGGCCATTGCAAGCCGCCTAAGATATTCGCTCATTTCGGGGTCGGTGCCGGGCCCACCTCCCGGCACGTCGACCTCCGGCATGTACGGGAAGTCGTAGGGACTGTGGGTGGCCATGGTGAAGATCATGGTGAAGAGCGGCTGCCGGGACTTTTGCAAATGCCGTGATATCTCGTCGAGTGCGTTCCCGAAATAGAACCGGTCGCGCTCGTTATCGGTTTTGGCCCCCTGATCCTCGGCGTCGAACATCTCTGTCAGGCCGATCGATGCATAGAATTTTGCGTTCGACACGAAATTGCGCATGAGTGGATAGAACACGACGTTGCGATAGCCGCAGCGGCCGAGCGTCTCCGGCAGGGTGTCATGCAGCTTTCCGGCCATCAGCGGCTGGACGAATTGGTTCATGCCGCCAAAGGATTGCGTCGACAGACCGGTCAACACTGAGAACTCGGTCAGCCAGGATGCCCCTCCGTAGGTCTCCACCCGCAGACGATGTTCTTTTCCGTCGTGGGAGCGGAACAAGCGATCGACACCGTGGTCGTACTGCAGCGTCGGAAAGTGTCCGGGCGGCACGACCGACTCTTCATGGATGAGGATGATATGAGGCGGTTTGGTCGTCGTTAAGCATTCTTTCGGCACGGCAAAATGAGCACCCGGCGACGAACTGGCCGCTTCGATCAACTGGCCGCGCCACAATGTTTCGATCGTCTCGGCCCAGGACGAGTAGAACGATGATATGTGAAGGCCGTTCCAATAATACTGGGTGTGCCGGCGCTCTCCCTTTACGAACGCGGCGCCGGTCGACACGATTGTGAGAAGCGCCACAGCGACCAAGGCGGTCCGGCGGCGCACCCGGTTGGTATCGAACCGGTAGGCGACGACCGCTGCAATGAAGGTCGCCAACAAGACGGCTACGAGTGCGATCACGTACGAGCGGAAATCCCTCCATAGAAAACCGATGGTTGATCTGGAGCTGAGGTAAAAGACAAGGTCATAGGCGTGCAACGCCATGTCCATCGCCTGATGTTTTGCCCAGGCCACGATTGCGATGATGCCAACGATGGCATTGACCAGGACGGAAGCAACCAGCACGCGGCAAAATGCCAGCACCAGACACGCAGCCAATGTCAGCGTGACCGACGACACGAAGAAGAGGTTGGCGGCGCCCCCCTCGTATTTCCAGAAATAGTTCACCGTCGGGAGGCTGAACAGCGTGGCCACGCCAATGACAAGGCTGCGGCTCAGGGCCCCGTCGGATGCGAACAGCAGTCCTCCCGGGTCGCGCCTCCATTCGCTCACCCGCCCCCACACCCCGTCTGCGACCTGGTCCGTAATCTTGACCGCGTCGGAGGAAGCCGCTTCGGCTGCTTCGCGGCCCCCGTAATTCATCGTCTCACCACCCCCACACAGTACATGACGGAAATATGACATAGGGACATATTCTCCGGCAAGCGAGATCGACTGCGGGCCAGAGGGCGGGCTGCGCGGACGTGGGTAAATTCGCACGGCAAAGGTTGGATCTACAGAATGGCAAGGCGTTCGCCGATTGCGACCAGCCAGATTGCAGCTGCGAGCAGAAGCGCAACGCCGACGGCGGCCGAGCCCATATCTTTTATACGACCGATCCCCGGATGGAGTGCCGGCGTGACATGGTCCGCGAGCTTTTCGATTGCGGTATTGAGCAGTTCGACGACGACAAGAAACAGGACGACGGCGATCAATGCGAGGCGCTTCCACACGTCCGGCGCGATTACAAACGCGAGTGGTACGGCGAGCATGAGTGCAACCAGCTCCTGACGGAAGGCGGCTTCGCTGCGGATAGCGGCCAAAAGCCCATTCCACGAGTTCACTGTAGCGCGCATCCATCGATCCATAGACAACTCTCCGGCAATCTAATTTTTCGCGAGCATTCAGGGCTTGTTCCGCCGCCAGTTCACGATCACCCGAACGGTCCTGCCGTTGACATTCGTATGTGGCACGGGCGGACTTTCGATGTGAAGAAGATCATCGCCCCCAAAGCGATCTGCTCGCCTCCCACCGAGGCTTCGTTCCAGGTCGGTTCGACCCTGGTGATGACCTTTCCGTCCTCGACCCGATAGCGGCCCGAATTGGCAATCATCGTCTGTAATGCACGCGCACCCTCCTCGGTGGTCTTCGGAATGGGCCGATTTTCGGCTGTTACCGGCGCAAGCCAAAGGCCGTCCGCCGTCGCGATCTGATACCCGCACGGATGTTCGCCGAGCACCGGCGTGCGCTCCTTCGTCGTCGCGTCCTCACAGATGACAGACACGAGTTTCCACGTGCCTACGATCCTCTCGGCGTCCCCGGCGAACACGGGCGCCGCAAGCAACATAGCGACCGTCGGTACGATGATGGGCACGACAAGACCTTGAAAACGCGATGGTTAGGGCGATCTCCCTCGTGTTCCTCTACTGGCCGGCCATGGTGGGCAGGTCAAGCCGGAGCCAGCCGAAGACCTCTGCGGCGCGTTCAGACATTGGGATGGTAGCCTGCCCTCGTCTCCCGCAAGTGTGGTGCGGTGTTCGATCCCGCCATCGCTACTGGCGTTTGCAGAGTCTGCGGAATGCATCGTCCTGAATGGGGTTCATCGCCGGCGCAACCCCCATTTTTGGATCGAACAAGCGGCTACCGACAAGGAAACTCGCCCTTCTACCCAGGCAGCCTTCAGCAGGTCCCCCAGATTCGGCACGGGGCCGTTATCGACCGAAGGTGCCCTCGGCCAAACGCCTGCGAGCGTCCGCACAACACATTTTGATTTTGCGCGTCAGTCGCGCAGTCTTCATCACAGTGTCATCCATCCGCAACATCGCGCGCTTCCAATGTTCGCGTAGGCACCCCCCTACGCAAGTTTTTTCTCCAGTGACGTTTGGAAAATCAGGAGAGCGCGAAAATGAATTGCTTGGGCTACTCCCACAAGTTGCTGGCGCCGATCGTGCTCGGCAGCTTTGTTGCGATCGTATCCGGACACGCGCAGGCGGCTGCCCCACTGCAGGCGTCCTGCCAACTTCAGTCGGCTGGCAACAAGATTAAGCGGGTCGTCTCCATCACGTTCGACAACGTCCACCTGCGTCGCGATAATCCGCACGTGCCATCGGATCTCGAGCAGATGCCGAATCTGCTCAACTTCCTGCTCGAAAACGGCATCGTCAGCGGCAACCACCACACCCCGCTGATCTCCCATACTGCGACGGACATACTCACGACCCTCACCGGCGTTTACGGCGACCGCATGGGCGTGCCGGTTGCCAACAGCTATGGGTTCTTCCGTCCGGATGGTTCTATCGGATTCAGCAGTTCGTTCCTCTACTGGACATCGCTGTCGAACGGATCGGCCGCCGCCGGAGATGGCAAGCCGGAGATGGTCAACGAGAATGGCAAGACCGCACCGGCACCGTGGGTGCCGTTCACCCGCGCCGGCTGCGATGTGGGTGCCTTCTCGGTCGCCAATATCGAGTTCGAGAGCATCCCGGCCGACGTTAACACTGTATTCGGGGCAACTTCCCCGGAAGGGATCGAAGCTAACAATCCCGCACTGCGCGACAAAGCGAATGCGGATTTCCTTGGTATTGCGATTCATTGCGCTCAGGGCAGCCCGCTCTGCGCCGGCGTCCACGGCAGGCCGGACCTCCTTCCCGACGAACCGGGCGGTTACACTGGTTTCAACGCGCTCTATGGGAATTTTCATGTGCAGCCGGTGATCTCGCCGAGCGGTCCGATCAAGGACCTTGACGGCAACGTCATTCAGACTGCGGCTGGCAATCCCGGCTTCCCCAATATCTTTGATCCGCTTGCGACACAGTCGCTGGGATATGCCGCAGCGATGCTCGAAGCCGGCGTGCCGGTCGTCTACCTATACATCGCCGATGCGCACGACCGGCACAGCACTGGCCCCGCTCATGCTTTCGGTCCCGGCGAGGCCGCATACGTCGCGCAGCTCAAGTCCTATGACGTAGCGTTTGGAAAGTTCTTCGACCGGCTGAAGGCTGACGGCATCACCAAGGACAATACGCTGTTTGTGGTAGTTCCCGATGAGAACGATCACTTTGTCGGCGGCCCGCCGAGCCCGGCGAACTGCGACGGAATCCATGTCCCGTGCACGTATGGAAAGATCGGCGAAGTCGACGCCATACTCAATCGTCTGCTGATCACGCAGCGTCAAAACAGTACGACGTTTTCCGTCCACAGCGATGACGCGCCGACCGTCTACATCAAAGGCAACCCCGCCCCGACCGATCTGGTGACGCGTACGATGGCGCACGATCTCGATGCGCTCACGGCGATCAGCCCGATCACCGGAAAGACCGACAAGCTGTCCGTGCTTCTGGCCGACCCGGCTGAAATGAAGCTTCTCCACATGGTCACGTCGAGCCCGGCGCGCACCCCGACGCTCACGATGTTCGGCAATGACGACTATTTCTTTTTCAATGGCAGCACAGCCGACTGCTCCAACGCGCCTCCATGCATCGCGGAGGATCCCGGCTTTGCATGGAATCACGGCGATTTCCAACAGGATATTACCCGTACCTGGTTCGCTATGGTTGGGCCCGGAGTGCGGCAGCTGGGCAGAAACGATAAAGTGTTCTC
>Ga0066903_100007266_pt1 | contig 10015 bp, 8 predicted proteins | sample PanSoiMetaGPlot1_FD_67491 | JGI IMG/M metagenome (GOLD analysis project Ga0066903, IMG submission 67491) | Tropical forest soil microbial communities from Panama analyzed to predict greenhouse gas emissions - Panama Soil - Plot 1 (version 2) | ecosystem: Environmental > Terrestrial > Soil >... | reverse complement strand
TCCGCATACAGAGTCGCGGGATCCCAGTCGTACGCGTCTTTTGTCTCGATCATGCCCGCCCAGTTCAGGCCGAGCGGCGTGTTGGCGTCGTACTTCATGTCGATGTAAAGGCGGTTCGCCGACGAGACAATCACGTTCGCGCCTCGCGCGGCCGCGGCGGCCGGCGACGCCTCGGGGCGCCAGTGCTGCACGATCGTCGACGGCGCCAGCGACGCGGCGGCGATTTCGTCCCATCCGATCATCTGCTTCCCGTGCGCCGCGACGATCGACTGCACGCGCTCGACGAACGCTTTGTAGATCTCAGGACTCAGGGTCTTCACTTCGTCGCCGCCGATATGGACGTACGGCCCAGGCGTCATCGCCGCGATTTCCCGCACGACGTCGTCGATGAAGCGGTACGTCGCGTCGCTGGTCACGCAGAGTGCGCTGAAGCCGACGTCCGTGTCCGTATACAGATCGCGCGCCTTGCCGTCGCAGTTCAACTCGGCATAGGAAGCCAGCGCCGCGTTGGTGTGGCCCGGCATGTCGATCTCCGGGACGATGGTGATGAAGCGCGCGGCGGCAAACGCGACCAGGTCGGCGTACTGCTCGCGCGTGTAGAAGCCGCCGCGTCCGCCGCCGACCTGCGTGCTGCCGCCGTGCCGCGCGAGGTTCGGCCAGGATGCGACGTCGATGCGCCACCCCTGGTCGTCCGCGAGATGGAGGTGCAGCCGGTTCAACTTGTACAGCGCCATGAGGTCGAGATAGCGCTTTACCTCGTCCACGGTGAAGAAGTGACGGGCGACGTCGAGCATGGCGCCGCGCCACACGAAGCGCGGGGCGTCGACGATACGCACGGCCGGCGCGGTGACCGGCCGCGATCTGTCGGGCCGCACGCCGCCGAACTCGACGAACGGCGGCAGCAGGTGACGGAGCGTCTGCACGCCGTAGAACAGCCCGGCCGGCGCGCGCGCCACAATCGTGACGCCGTCCACCGCAATCGACAGCTCGTATCCCTCGTCAGACGTCGATGCGCCGCCGAGCGACAGCACAATCCGCCCGGTGCGCGAGCCGCCGGGACCCGCCACCTCGACCGGCGGCGGCGCCGTCGCCGCGGCGAGGCCGATCCAGTCGGACAGGTAGCGGCCGATCGCGGCGACGCGCTCGTCGTCGGCGACCTGGATCGTCGTCGCCGCCGTTATCGCGAACGGCGGATCGCCCAGCCGCACGTCGATCGCGGCGGGGTTCGGAATGACCGCGTGCGTTCGCATCACCGGAGCGAGCAGGCGCGCCGGACCGCGCGGAAGCCTCGCGCACGAGGCGCCGGCGGCGCAGGCGACGACCACGACGAGGGTGAGCGCAACCGTGCGCATGTCAAACGGCGGCCTAGCGTACTCGAAACCTGTGTTAAGGTCAGCGGGAGCGCGTCACATGACAGAGCGCGTCACCGACAAGGCGCTGTATCTGAACCGTCGGGAATTCATCGCGGCGGCGGCTGCCGCCTTCGGAGTCGCGGCCACCTCCCGCCTCGACGCGCAGCCCGCGGTCCACGGTCGGCGGCTCGAGAACGTGCAGAAGAGTCCGCTCAGCACCGACGAGCGCCCGAACCCGTGGGAACACATCACGAGCTACAACAACTACTACGAGTTCGGCATCGACAAGAACCTGCCGGCGATGTTCTCGAAGAACTTCCGGACCGCGCCGTGGACCGTCGCCGTGTCGGGCGAGTGCGGCAAGCCGGCGGCCTACCACCTCGAAGACATTCTCTCGGGCCAGATGTTCGAGGAGCGGATCTACCGGCATCGCTGCGTCGAAGGTTGGTCGATGGTGATTCCGTGGGTCGGGTTCCCGCTCGCCAACTTCATCAGACGCTGCGAGCCGACCTCCAGGGCGAAGTACCTTGAGTTCACGACGATCAACGACGCGAAGCAGATGCCGGGCATGCGCAGCTCGGTGTTGCGATGGCCGTACGTCGAGGGCCTGCGGATGGACGAAGCGCTCCATCCGCTCACGATTCTTTCGGTCGGACTCTACGGTGAAGCCCTGCCGAACCAGAACGGCGCGCCGCTGCGCCTCGTCGTGCCGTGGAAGTACGGGTTCAAGAGCATCAAGGCGATCGTCAGGATCCGCTTCACCGAGAAGGAACCGCTGAACTCGTGGCAGGAAGCGGCGCCGTCGGTCTACGGCTTCTACTCGAACGTCAACCCGTCGGTCGGCGATCAGGGGTACGAGCGCCGGCTTGGCGAGTTCCTGAAACGAAAGACACTGATGTTCAACGGCTACGGCGATCAGGTCGCGAGCTTGTACGCCGGCATGAACCTCAGGAAGTTTTTTTGAACCTTACCTGCTTCAGCGCAGCGGCGCCGGCCGGAAGCTCCGCGGCCCCGGCGGGGTGGCCGCCCTTTTTCAGTATGAAGGCCAGCACGTCGGCGACCTCAGACGCCTTCAGCGTCCCCGGCGCATCGCCGGGCATCGTCGCGGTGATTCGCTCGAACAGATCGCCGAGCGGCTGATCGTTCCATTCGATCACGAACTCCTTGTCCGAGAGCGCCGGAGCCTGCGCGTCGCCTTCGAGATTCGGACCGTGGCAGCTCGTGCAGCTCTTGCTGTAGACGGCTTCGCCGCGCGCCGCCTGCGCATCGGTGTAGACCCCGTCTTGCGTCGTCCTCGATTGAGCCGCGAGCGCGAGTGCCATCAACAGCGGAAAGAATCGCATCGAATGTCACGATTGTGACACAGCGAGTCTGGTCGCGTGCTCGGCCATGTATCGAACTCGCGCGCCGAAGGTGGCGAATCGCGCGTCGGTCGTCTGCCCTTTCACGTAGCGGTAGTAGATCTGCTGAATCACGACCGCGATCTTGAAGACAGCGAAGATCTCGTAGTAGCGGATGCCGGACAGATCGCGCCCCGAGCGCGCCGAGTAGCGCTCGATGATCTCGTCTCGCGTGAAGTAGCCGGGGCGATGCGTGACCGTCGTCAGCGCGTCGCGCTGTTCGGGCGGTGCCGTCGGCTCCCAGTAGGCGAGGACGATGCCGAGATCGACCAGCGGGTCGCCGAGCGCGCTCATCTCCCAGTCGAACACCGCCACGAACCGGCCCACATCGTCCGGATCCAGCATCACGTTGTCGAGCTTGAAATCGCCGTGGACGACCGACGGCGACGCCGGATCGCCGGGCAGGTGATCGCGCAGCCATGCGGCGAGCGCGTCCATCTCGGGCAGCGCATCGGTTCGCGATCGCTGCCAGCGTTCGGTCCAGCCGCGCACCTGGCGCTCCACGAAGCCCGCGGGCTTGCCCAGCGTCTGCAGCCCGTTGCCGGCGACGTCGATGGCGTGCAGATCGGCGAGCGTATCGATCATCGTGCCGCTCAGCCGCCGTCGTGCGACCGCATTCGCGAGCGCGGGCGGCTCCTCCAGGCGGACGACGATGCCGCGCCGCCGTTCCATAGCGTAGAAGACGGCGCCGACGATCGACGCGTCCTCGCAGAGCAGGTACGGCCGCGGCGCGAGCGGGAACACGGGGTGCATCGCCGACAGCCAACGGAACTCGCGCGCCATGTCGTGCGCGGTCGGCGCGACGGGACCGATCGGCGGACGGCGAACGACGACGTCGGTGTCGCCGAATCGGACGAGGTAGGTCAGATTCGAGTGGCCGCCGGGGAATTGCGCGACGGTCGGCTCGCGACTGACGTCGAGGCCGGGCACGCCGCACGCAGGCAGGCGTTCGCGCAGCCACGCCGTGAGGCGCGCCCAATCGAGCTGTTCGTCCGCGCGGACGTCTTTGACGTCGAGGTCCATCGTTTGCCAAAAAGGCTATCATGCGCGCCATGCGCTTCGAGCACTCCGAGAAGGCCGTCGATCTCCAGCGGCGTCTGACGGCGTTCATGAACGAGCACGTCTACCCGAATGAAGGTCTGTACCACCGGCAGATCGGCGACCGTCCGCTCGCCGACTGGAAGCTGTGGAAGCCGGCGGCCATCGTCGAGGAGCTCAAGCCGAAAGCGCGCGCCGCCGGACTATGGAATCTCTTTCTGCCCGAGAGCGAGTACGGCGCCGGACTGACCAACGTCGAGTACGCTCCGCTCTGCGAAATCATGGGCCGCGTGCCCGGCTTCGGATCGGAGGTCTTCAACTGCTCCGCGCCCGACACCGGGAACATGGAAGTGCTCGTCCGGTACGGTACCGAGGCACAGCGGAAGCAGTGGCTCGAGCCGCTTCTCGCCGGAACGATCCGCTCGTGCTTCGCGATGACCGAGCCGGACGTCGCTTCGTCGGACGCGACGAACATCCGGGCACGCATCGAGCGCGACGGCGACGAGTACGTGCTGAACGGCCGCAAGTGGTGGACGTCGGGCGCCGGCGATCCGCGGTGCGAGATCGCGATCTTCATGGGGAAGTCCGATCCGGCCGCGGCGAAACACAAGCAGCAGTCGATGATTCTCGTGCCGATGGACGCGCCCGGCGTCACGATTCGGCGGATGCTGAACGTCTTCGGCTACGACGATGCGCCGCACGGCCACGCGGAGGTGACGTTCGAGAACGTCCGCGTGCCCGCGTCGAACATGCTGCTCGGCGAGGGACGCGGGTTCGAGATTGCGCAGGGACGCCTGGGTCCGGGTCGCATCCATCACTGTATGCGGCTCATCGGCGTCGCCGAGCGGGCGCTCGAGGCGATGTGCGGCCGCATCCAGACGCGCGTGGCGTTCGGCAAAACGCTGGCGGAACAGGGAACGATCCGCGCCGACATCGCCGAATCGCGGATGGAGATCGAGCAGGCCCGTCTGTTGACGATGAAGGCGGCGTATCTGATGGATACCGCCGGCAACAAGGCGGCGCGCGGCGAGCTGGCGATGGTCAAGGTCGTCGTGCCGCGCATGGCGCTCGGCGTGCTCGATCGCGCGATCCAGGCGCACGGCGGTGCCGGCGTCTGCGACGACTTCCCGCTCGCGCAGATGTGGGCGCACACGCGGACGATTCGGCTGGCCGACGGCCCGGATGAAGTGCATCGCGAGGCGATCGCGAAGCTCGAGCTCAAGAGGGGACTAGGGGACTAGGGGGCTAAGGGACTACGGGGCTGGGGGACTACGGGACTCGATGAGCTTTCATCGCGCGATCCAGATTTTGGATCGCGGTTTGCTGCGCCGGGACACAAGCGGCTCGCTGATGTAGAAGCTCAGCCGCTGAAGGGAGCAGTGATGAAAGCCGCATTTGCAGGCGTCGTGGTGGCTGCCGCGCTCATCGTCGTCGTTCAGGCGCCGATGGGCGCCGCGCCTCAGACCACGACGACCAAGCTGTCCGATTCGACGCTCGCCAAGTCGATCGAGCGCAAGATCCACAACTCGACGCTGAAGAAATACGACGTCAAGGTGGACGTCGAGAACGGCGTCGCCACGCTCAAGGGCACCGTGCCGACCGAAGCCGACCGTCGCAAGGCCGCTCAGCTCGCGACCGTGCGCGGCATCGCGCGCGTCGACAACCAGATCATGGTCGACCTCGACGCGGGCCGCGCGAAGGGGACGGCGGGACGCGCCGCCGACAAGACGAAAGAGGGCGTCGACAAGGCGATCGACAAGTCGGCTGACGGCATCTCGACGGCCACGCAGAAGACGAAGGAAGGCGCCGGCACGGCCGCCGATAAGACGGCGCAGGGCCTCTCGAAGGCGGGCGAGGCGATCACCGACGTCTGGATCAAGGCGCGCGTCAAGTCGAAGTTCGTCGACGACGATCTGCTGAAGGGGAGCGATCTCACGGTCGACGTCGACGATCACGTTGTCACGCTGTCCGGCACGGTCCCGTCGGAGGCTGGCCGCCTGCGCGCGATTGAGGAGACGAAGAAGGTCGATGGCGTGAACCGCGTCGTCGACAAGATGGTGATCGGACCGAAGAAGCAGTAAGTCTGAAGTCTGAAGTCGGCTGCTCTCGGGCAGACGGCCGGTTTCGGGCAGACTTCAGACTTTCAGCGTCAGAACGTAATGTTGCCGCCGACATGGGCGCGGGTGCCCGACCCTCGTCCATTGGCGACGGCGACGTTCAGCCGGAAGAAGCTCGCCGCGAACCACACGCTCCCGCCGTATCCCACCAGCAGCGTCTGATCCGACAGGCTCTGAGGCTTGTTGTAGACCGCGCCGCGATCGGTGAACGCCGTGACGCCGAAGCGCCCGATCTTGAGCGGCGAAGTCAGCGGCACGATCACTTCCGCCGACATGGTCACCATCGTGTCGCCCGCGGCGTAGCCGGCGGGGAAGCCGCGGAGCGTGCCCAGGCCCCCGATCTCGGGCTGCATGTACGGCGGCAGCGCGCGGCTCGAGTCGACGCGGAACCCGCGCAGCGCGAGCACCGTCTGGCCGATCAACCCGACGTAGCCTCGCGCGTCAAGATCGGCGCGCGTGACCGATCCGCGGTAGCCGAGGTACTGCTTCGGGTCGTCGGAGGTCGGGAGCGGCGCGTTGCCGAAGTTGAACGCTTCGAGGCCGGCGCGCAGGAAGACGGCGTTGCGCGGGATGATCGGATCGACTCGGGTGTCGAAGACGATGTCGGCGCCGGTCTGCAGGAAATCGTCAGCGACGCCCTTGAACGACGCGCGCTGCCAGCCGCCGCTGACGCCGAACCGCACCGTGCGGCGCAGCTCGCGCTCGCCCCGCACGAACGCCCGCGCGCGATCGTCGTCGGCGTCGTAGACGAGGTTCCGCTGGCGCGAGACGGTGGCGCCGGTCGTGATGCGGTCGAAGAAGCTCTCGCTGAGTCGCTTCTCGATCTCGACGCCGCCGGATTTCATGCCGCCCCACATGAGCGGAAACATGATGCGGCTCTGCTTGCCGAGCTTGTCGGGCAGGGCGAGCCGCGCGCCGAACGTCGGCGGGTACCCGTCTTCGCGCCGGAGGATCGGCAGCACGAGGAGGTTCGGCCACCGCTTGCGCTCGACGCGCGTCGGATGCTCGGGGTCGTTGGTCATCACGATCTTCACCGGCCCCTCGTCGACGATGATGACCAGCATGATCTGCAACGGATCGGCAATCGACGCGTAGCGCTTCAGCACCTCGACGCGGTCGAAGTGTTTCGCCTTTTTCAGCCGCTCCGCGACGGCCGCGGGCGTTGTCTCGTCGAACGGCATGCCGACCTGCACGCCAGCGAGCCGGCGGATCTCCTCGTCCGGCGTGGCGGTGTTCCCCTGGACCTGAATGCCGGTGACGATTTGCGCCGCGAGCAGGAGCGCGCCCGCGATCATTTGTCCTTGATGCCGACTTTCGTCGTGACGTCCGGCTGGCGGTAGTCGTGGTAGTCGAGCGCGTAGCGCAGATCGAACTGTCCGCTCGCGATCATCACCGCGATGCTGATCTCGAGGCCGTCCGGCAGCCATACGTCGGGGAACGGCTGCGTCATCTTCATCACTGCCTTCGCGTCGCTGACGTGGAGCAGCCAGGACACCGGCAGGAAATCGAAGCCCACGTTGTCGAACGTATACTTGACGATCTGATGCGCGGCCGGCTCGATCCAGAGCGTGATGAGCGCCACCTTGTTCATCAGGCGCTGCATCTCGAGGTTCCGGGCGCGCTCCTTCGCCGACTCTTCCTTGTCGCCGTTTCGCCGGCGGCGGTTGTCGGGCGTAAACATCTCCCTGGGGTAGTACTCGACGCGCAGCACGTCGCGGCCGTCGAGCGTCTCGCGTCCGACCAGTGCGTACTTGCCCTCCTCGAACTTGAACCGCAGGAAATACGCCGACGAGACGAACTGCGGCTCGCGCGTCTGGCGAAGCAAGCCCCCGACGTCGTTCACGTCGGTTTCCTCCGGCTCGGGCTCGGCGGCGAGGCCGCGCGCTCGCCGGTCGCGCTTCTTCTGGCGCTCGAGATAGTCCGCCTCGAACTTGCGGCGCTCGTCCTCGCCGATCGACACGCCGTTGTACTTGACCGGGCTGCGGACGAAAAAGCCGTCGCGGATGTACCAGGTGTATTCGCGCCGCTGGCCGAAGATGGGCAGCCGCGTCGGCCCCCGCAGCTCGAAGGTTTCGCGCTCGTCGAGAACGTACTGCTGGAGCTTCTTCCAGTTCTCGTCGCGGTGCGCGACGACCTGCCGCATGAAGTCGTCGAGGTCCGATTGTTCTGTTGTAGGCCGGGTCCTCTCGGACCCGGCGGGCGCCGCCACCGCGACCGCCGCCAGCGCCAGCGCGGCAAGGATGCGCTGCATGGCGTTCAGATTATCAGAGGTGGCGCGCGGCTTGCTGATTCCTTGTGCCGGATGAGGTGACCATGATGCGCCGCGTTTTCTGCTCAGTCGTCCTCCTGTCCGCGGTTGTGTCCGCCTCTGACATGCCGCTCGCCGTGAGCGACGTGGCGACGGGGCCGCGCTCGCACGTGCGCCTGACGAACACAGCCGCCCAGCCGGTCACGGCGTGGAGCCTCGCCACGGCATCGCCGGCCAGCGGCGGCACGCATCGCGAGGTCTACACCGCCGACGGCTACCTCAGCGAGGTGACGCACGGCCTGCCGGGCGCGAACGACCGGATCGATCGCCTGATGCCCGGCGAGTCGCGCGAGCTGCCGCTCGATCCGCTGCCGCCGGGCACGACCGTTTCAGTCGTCGCCGCCGTGCTCGACGATGGAACCGCGGTCGGCGAGGAGTCGGCGGTCGCGTCCATCTTTGCCCGACGTGCGAAGGAGCGCGACGCGCTGAAATCGGTCGCCGACGCGTTCAGCGAGGTGCTGCCGACCAGGCACGGAGCCGACGCGCTGGCGGCGCTCGGCGAGCGCCTCGCCGCGCAAGTCCAACGCAGCGATGCCGTCCCGTGCCGCGCGGCGCTGGACGCCGTCCGGCAGTTCCAGAAGAAATCGAGCGCGGAGGATATCGATCGCTCGCTGCAGGCCTACGCGGACTTCGTCAAGCGCGAGTACGCGCTCGCCGCCCGGCATGCGCAGCGAAAGACGCCGGGTCCAAAAGGACCCGGCCTACGATGACCGACAGCGAAGCGCCGGGTCGAAAAGGACTCGACCTACAGCTGTAGGCGGGTCCTCTTGGACCCGCCTACCATCCAAGCTGTTTGCCCTTCAACTGCTCGTCGAGCCAGGAGGAGAGCGGCGCGAAGTAGTCGAGGATCGCCGTCGCGTCCATCTGCTTCGATCCGGTGAGCGCCTCGAGCGCGTCGGGCCACGGCTTCGAGAGCCCGAGCGACAGCATCGCGTTGAGCCGCTCGCCGGCCGGCTTGCTCTCGTAGATCGAGCAGCGGTGCAGGGCCAGCGTGCAGCCGGCGGTCTTCGACAGCGCTCGGTGGAACTGGAACTGCAGGATGTCGGCAAGGAAGTAGCGCGTGTACGGGGTGTTGTCCGGCACGTGATACTTCGCGCCGGGATCGAAGAATTCCTCGCCGCGCGTCGACGGAGGCGCGACGCCCTGATACTTCAGCCGCAGCTCCCACCACGCCTTGTTGTAGTCCTCGGGCTTGATCTCGCCGGCAAAGACTTTCCACCGCCACTGATCGACGAGCAGGCCGAACGGCAGGAACGCGATTTTCTCGAGCGACTTGTTCATCAGCAGGCCGAGGTCGCGCGACGCGTCCGGCGCCTTGTCGAGCAGGCCGATCTTCACGAGGTACTCGGGCGTGACCGAGAGCGCGATCGTGTCGCCGATCGCCTCGTGGAAGCCGTCGTTCGCGCTGTCGCGGAACACGACCGGCTGCATGTCGTAGGCGCGCTGGTAGAAGTTGTGCCCGAGCTCGTGATGGATCGTCGTGAAGTCGTCGGCCGTCTGTTCGATGCACATCTTGATGCGGAGATCGTCGACCAGGTCGATGTCCCACGCGCTCGCGTGGCACACCACCTCGCGATCGCGCGGGCGCACGAAGAGCGACCGATCCCAGAACGTCCTCGGCAGCGGCGGAAAGCCGAGCGAGGTATAGAAGCGCTCCCCGGTGCGCACCATCTCGACCGGCGGCATGTTGCGCTTCTTGAGGATGTCGGTGAGCGAGTAGCCCGGGTCGGCTTTCGGCGGCGCGACCAGCGGGTAGACGTTCGTCCACTCCTGCGCCCAGATGTTCCCGAGCATGTGCGC
>Ga0066903_100007265_pt1 | contig 10015 bp, 7 predicted proteins | sample PanSoiMetaGPlot1_FD_67491 | JGI IMG/M metagenome (GOLD analysis project Ga0066903, IMG submission 67491) | Tropical forest soil microbial communities from Panama analyzed to predict greenhouse gas emissions - Panama Soil - Plot 1 (version 2) | ecosystem: Environmental > Terrestrial > Soil >... | reverse complement strand
GCTCGAAAGCACGAAGGACGCACGAAGCACGTCTTGTACAAAACGTTCTTCGTGAACCTTCGCGTCTTCGTGCCTTCGTAGTCCCGTTACCGAGCGGGCGTCGTGCGGTGGGCGGCGCGCAGATACTGCGGCGGCCACGGCACGACGTGATCGAGCTGGTCGGCGGCGTGCAGCGGCCAGTACGGATCGCGCAGGAGCTCGCGCGCGAGCAGCACGACGTCGGCCTGCCCGCCGCGGATGATCGCGTCGGCTTGCTTCGCCTCGGTGATGAGTCCCACGGCGCCGGTGGCCACGCGGGCATCGCGGCGAATGCGCTCGGCGAACGGCACCTGGTAGCCGGGCCCGAGGACGATCTGCTGATCGTGCACGGCGCCGCCCGACGAGCAGTCCACCAGATCGACGCCGCGATCGCGCATCCGCCGTGCGAGCTCGACCGCCTGGTCCACATCCCAGCCGCCGTCCTTCCAGTCCGTGCACGAGATGCGCACGAATACCGGCAGGCGCTCGGGCCACACGGCGCGAACGGCATCGACGATCTCGAGGCACAGCCGCGCACGGTTGTCGAACGAGCCGCCGTACTCGTCGGTGCGCGTGTTGATCAGCGGTGACAGAAACTCGTGGATCAGGTATCCGTGCGCCGCGTGAATCTCGACGACGTCGAAGCCCGCGCCGAGCGCGCGGCGGGCGGCCGCACGAAACGCGGAGACGATGGCGGCGATTTCGGAGGTGCGGAGCGGGCACGGCAGCGGATAGTTCGAGGCGAACGGTTCGCGCGTCGGACCGACCGGCTCCCAGCCGCCGCGCTCGTGCGCGATCGCGCCGCCGCCATCCCACGGGCGCGCCGTGCTCCCCTTCCGCCCCGCGTGCGCCAGCTGCATGCCGGCCAGCGTCTTCTGCCCGTGAATGAACCGCACGATGCGCGCGAGCCCCTCGACGTGCGCATCGTCGTAGATGCCGAGATCGTGCGGGCTGATCCGGCCGATCTCGGCGACTGCGGTCGCCTCGGTCATCACGAGCGCGGCGCCACCGACCGCGCGGCTGCCGAGGTGCACGAGATGCCAGTCGTTCGAGAATCCGTCGACGCTGGAGTACTCGCACATCGGGGAGACGACGATGCGGCTGGAGAGCGTGAGGGAGCGGAACGCAATCGGGTCGAACAGGTGCGGCATCCGCTAAGGATAGCCCGGCCTACGTTGTCGAGAAGCAACAGGCTGGCCCGTGCAGCCAGCACCCGTCCGACGGCTCGTGTGCGTCGCGACGGAGACGCTTCACCGCCTGCCACTTCTGCGGCCCGCCCATCAGCGCGTTGCCGACGCGGTCGTTCATCTCTGGATCACGGATGGCGACCGCCGAGTAGACGGCCACCACCGTCACCACGCGCGCGGAGAAGCCCGCGTCGGCGGGCATCGTAACGCCCTCGCCGGGAGTAACGTCCTCGTCGCCACTGACGCCCTCGTCGGTAGTGTCCGGCTTCAGCCGGACCCTTTCCCTCGTCACCAACACGACGAGCCCTTTTCCCAGCGTCGATCCCATTGCCGGCATCGTCGCCGTCAGCGGCAGCATCATGCGGCCGCCCGACGCGAGCGCGTCGAGCCAGGCGTCAAGCGGATGCGTCACGCCGGCGTTGACGAGAATCGCGTCGAACGGTCCGCCGATCGACTGCGAGGCGTCGCCATGCCGCACGTCCACCCAGGAACGCGAGGCCAGATTGTGCCACGCCTCTCCGGCCAGCTCCTCGTCCACCTCGTACGCGACGACCCGGCCGGTCGGACCGACGCATTCGGCGATCACCGCGCTGTAGTAGCCAAGCCCGGCGCCGACGTGCAGCACGCGTGCGCCCTTCGCGAGATCGAGCATGTCGATCCACACGCCGAGCGTGCCGGGCTGGCCGTTGAACAGCTGCCGATCGGGATCGATCGCCACCGCGATGTTGTGGTAGACGCGCGCGGGATCGGCGTCCGGCGTCGCGCGAGTGCGGACGCTCGCGGTGCCCATCATGAAGCTGTCGGGCGAGTCGCTGAGGACGATCCAGGGACCCGGCCGCAGAAACTGCTCGCGCGGCACCGCCGCGAACGCGTCGACGAGCGCCGCGGACCGCAGCTTGACGACGGCCTCGAGCTCCTCGGCAAAAAAGCGGCGCCGCTCGTCCAGCCCGATCATCGGGCTCTCCGAGCCCGCCTGGCAGGCCGCGGCGGCGGCGGGTTGTCGTCTGTCGCCTGCGCCGCCTCCTGCTCGAGCCGGTTCTCGCGCATGTAGCGCACGACGTCGGGCTCGAGCGCGACGACGGTGGCGGGACGGTTCAGCGTGTACTGATGCTTGCCGGGCGCGCGCGCGATGAACCGGAGCTCGCCCGATTCGTTGAGCCGCTTGAGAATCGTATGGACCGCGGCGAGGTCGTTGGCGTACTTCGAGACGTCGAAGCCGATCGCGTGCAGCCGATCGCGCACTTCAACCGGCGTCATCGGCACGCCGCCGCGCATGATCAGGCGGACGGCGTCGGTCAGGCCGAACGGCACGGTCGGCGTGTAGCCGAGCAGCCGCGACAGCGTGCCGATCGTCTGTGCGAGCTCGCCGAGCCGCTTGTCGATGGCCTGCCGCTGCGCGCCGAGCGTTTCGTATTCGCGCGTCGCGGCCTCGAGCGCGCGTCCGTACTCGTCCTGGGTCATCCCGTTCCCTCCGCCTTCGCCGGTCCGCATCGCGTCTGGCTTCGGCGCGACAGGCTCCGTCGACCGCGCACACGGCGGCCACGAGACAGGCCGCCTCCAGGCGTCGATTCAGGCGCGACGGCGTCATACATCAGTTTATACAGTGTGTTTAAGTTCATGTCAAAGGCCGCTCGCCTGAAAGGCTCGCGCTCCCGCGGCGTCATGGAGTGCCCTACCCGCCCGACCTGCCTGACCCGCCCGACCCTCCTGACCTGCCCGACCCGCCCGACCCGCCTGACCCGCCTGACCTGCCTGACCCGCCCGACCCCGCCCGGCCTAGCGCTGGATCGCGTACGACAACTTCACGAACAGCTGCCGATCGAGCCGCTGCAGCTTGTCCAGATCGCTCAGCTCGCGGTCGTCGCCGTAGCCGACGAACATCACCGACTGCCAGTTCAGCTTGTACGCGAGCAGCAGCTGGCCGCTGAAGGTGCCCGACGAAGCGCTCGTGTCGAAGGTGTACAGCGCGGGATCGCGCGTCGTGGCGACGTACTGCGCGATGCCCCTCACGAAGAACCGCGACGTGAACGTGTAGGTACTGCGCACGCGCGAGACGCGGGCCGTGAAGAGCCGCTGCCGGTCGCCGGACGCCGCGTCCACGTCGAGCCACCGCTGGTTCTGCACGAGCGCCAGATCGAGGTGATCGGTCGGATCGAGCCGCGCGCTCAGGTTGATGGTCGTCCCCGAGGCGGGCCGCGCGTTGGCGAAATCGATCTCCTCGCCGGTCGTCCCGTTCACCGCCAGTTGCGCGACGCGGCGCGACGGGCTGAACTGCGCGATGAAGCCGAACTGGCGCCGGCCGATGGTCGTGCTGCCGGCGCGGATCCGATCGTCGATGTACCGGAACTGCATGAAGCCGTTCCACCGCGTGTCCATGCCGAAGCCTGGAACAAGGTCCCGGCTGATGAGCGCACCGCTCCGATCTTCCTGGTAATCGAGGTTCACGAACGTGCGCAGCCGCTTGACGAAACCGGTCGGCCAGAACGTGCGGCCGCCGCCGGCGGACCCTTCGCGATACCCGACCTGCGGCACGAAGCCCGTGTCGGCGCGGAACCCGTCGCCGATGTCGCGGTACTGCGCGTACCAGTCGAACGTGCGTGTGGTGTGGTTGTAGTTCACCGAACCCGCCTGCGAGCGGAGTGTCTGCCCGTTCCATTCGTCCGCCAGATCCGGGCGGTTGGGCGTCCTGGTGTCGCTGTACAGCCATTGGCCCTGCACGACGTCGGCGCCATTTGGGCGCCAGAGAAAGTCGGGACCGAGGACGCGGTTGTGCGACGAGGTGTCGCGCCCTTCGCGATCGGTGACGAGCGCGCCAACGAAGGAGAGGCCCATCTCCCGCTTGACGCGCCCCACGAACACCGTCGATCCGAAATCCTGCGCCCCGGTCGAGGAATCGTTCGGACCCGGCAGAATCACGCTGCCGCCGCCCTCGTCCTCCGCCACGAGGGCCGTGTACCGCATGCCGCCGGACTTGCCCGTGATGCGCCCGCCCCACGTCGGCGCCGTGATCGTCCGCGTGTAGACGGCCTGGATCGGCGTCTGAAACAGATCGACGCCCTCGAGGAAGAACGGCCGCTTCTCGGGATAGAACAGCGCGAACCGCTCGTTCGCCGCGATCTGCGCGACGTCGGCCTCGACCTGCGAGAAGTCGGGCTTCACCGTCAGGTCGAGCGCGTTGTCGGCGCTCGGCACGAACTTCACGTCGAGGCCGACGTGCGGCTTCACCGGGTCGTCGACCAGCGGCGATCCGAGATCGCCGCTCGGCTGTGCCGTCTGGCTCGCGCTCACGTACGGCGCCGCGACGACGTGGCCGCCCGACGGCAGGTGCTCGAGGCCGACGAGCACGTTCGAGCGGCAGACGAAGCAGTTGCTGCCGCGCGGCATCCGCGCGGAAAAGAATTGATAGTGGAAGTCGCGCGGATAATTCCGGTACAACAGGATGCCCCACGTCTGGGGATCGCCGGTCTTGTAGCGCAGCGACGAGAACGGAATCCTCATCTCCAGCGTCCAGCCGCGGTCAGTCAGCTTCGTCGCCGACTCCCAGAAAAAGTCGGGCGACGAATCCTCGCCGGACGAATCGTCCGTGATCGAGTCGTACTGGATGTTGTGGGGGCTGACGACGAAGAAAGTGCCGGTCTTGCCGGTGTTGCCGGCGTCGATGAGGACGCCGCCGTAGTCGTTGAAGCCGTTGCCGATGTTGTCGCGGTCGGAGTACGGCGCGCGGATCGCCTGCGGCTTCGGATCCTCGAACTCGAAGCCGGCGTAAAGAAACCGATCGTCGTAAGTCAGGTAGCCGACGTTCTTCACCTTCGGTTCGGCGTTGTCGCCCGGCTGCGTCTCGTACCACCGATCGATGCGCACGGCGTCCCGCCAGCCTTCGTCGCGCAGGTCGCCGTCGATCGTGATCGAGCCGGCCGCACGCGTGATGCGAATCGTCTCGCCGGACAATGCCGATTGTGCGGACGCGGGACGCGGGGACGCCGCCAGCTGAGCGGTGGCGAGCATCGTCACGGCCATCGATCGCGCGTACATCGGAGGCTTAGACGTTCGGCGCGCGTTGGGCGGTCGCCGAGTCCAGGCGGGCATCGGCCGCGATTGTAAATGAACAGACATTTACATTCTACGTAGAGTAGGCTTCATGATTGCGATATGAACAATCGTCGATCGCTGCCCTTCCTGCTCGTCTTCATCACGCTCTTCACGCTCTCGATCGGCCGCCCGGCCCGGGCGCAGGGACCGCCGGGCGGCGTCTACCTCGGCGGCGTTCCCGCCGGGACGCCCTCGACCACGGTCGAAACCATCACGATCCTCGACGCGATCATGCGCGCGCTCCAGCACAACCTGGGCGTGCTCGTCGCCGAACAGGGCGTGGGCCGCGCGACCGGCGCGCGGTGGCGCGCGCTGAGCGCGCTGCTGCCGAACATCGACAGCCACGTCACCGAGACGCGCGAGAAGCTCAATCTCGCCGCGTTCGGCTTCGGCAGCACGCCCGGCTCGATCTTCGAGAACATCCCGTCGGTCGTCGGACCGTTCAGCGTCTTCGACGCGCGGATCTATTTGTCGCAGTCGGTGCTGAACGTCGCCGCGCTCAACGATTCGCGCGCCGAGGCGCACAGGCTCGAGGCCGCGCGCCTCACCTTCCGAAGCGCGCGCGATCTCGTGATTAACGTCGCCGGCACGCTGTACGTGCAGGCCCTCGCGGCGTCGGCCCGCGTCGACGCGGCGCGCGCCCAGCAGCAGACCGCGCAGGCGCTCTACAACCAGGCGCTCGATCTCAAGCAGAGCGGCGTCATCGCCGGCATCGACGTGCTGCGCGCCGAGGTGCAGCTCAACGCCCAGACGCAGCGCGCCACCTCCGCCGTCGTCGAGTTCGAGAAGACCAAGCTGCAGCTGGCGCGCGTGATCGGGCTGCCGCTCGGCCAGGCGTACCGGCTCGACGCGAACCTGCCCGAGCTGCCCAACGCCGACCTGTCGGTGGACGAAGCGGTCGCGGCCGCGATGGGGGCGCGCCCCGACTATCAGGCGGCGCTCGAGCGCGTCCGCGCGGCGGAAGCGTCGCGGCGGGCCGTGATCGGCGAGGCGCTGCCCTCGCTGCACGTCAATGCCGACTACGGCGAGATCGGGCTCACGCCCGGCGACGCGCGCGGCACCTTCACCGTGATCGGCGCGGTCACCGTGCCGATCTTCCAGGGCGGCCGCACGCGGGGCCGGCTCCTGGAAGCGGACGCCGACCTGCGTCAGCGCCGCGCCGAGGCCGAGGACCTGCGCGCCTCGATCTACTACGAGGTTCGCGCGGCGTTCCTCGACGTCGACGCCACCGCGCAGCAGCTGACGGTCGCGGGCAAGGCGCGGGATCTCGCCGCGCAACAGCTCACGCAGGCGCGCGATCGGTTCGCCGCGGGCGTCGCCAGCAACATCGAGGTCGTGCAGGCGCAGGACGCCGTCGCCGTTGCGACCGAGCAGTTCATCGCCGCGCAGTACGGCTACGCTCTCGCCAAGGGCGCCGTGATCCGCGGCATCGGCAACTCGGAGGACACACTGCGCCGCCTGCTCGGGGGAGCCCGATGAGCCCGTTGCAGAATCCGCGCGTAGGAATCGGCATCGGCGTCGCCGTCCTCGCGCTGGCCGGCGCCGGCGTCTGGTTCTGGCTCACCTCTGCGCGCGAAAGCACGGACGATGCGCAGGTGGACGCGCACGTGTCGCAGGTGGCCGCGCGCGTCGGCGGAACGATCACGACGATCAACGTCAACGACAACCAGACGGTCGAGGCGGGCGCGGTGCTCGTCGAGCTCGATCCGCGCGACTACCAGGTCGCGGTGGACAAGGCGCGCGCGGAGCTCGCCGACGCGGAAGCCAACGCGGTCGCAGCCCGGAGCAACGTCCCGATTACGTCCACGACCGCCGCCAGCAACATGACGACGGCGCGCGGCGCCGTCGTCCAGGCGCTGAGCGGCATCGCGGCGGCGGAAAAGGAAGTGGAGGCGGCGCGGGCGCGTCTGGTGAGCGCGCAGGCGCGGCTGCGCGAGGCGGAAGCGAACGCGACCAAAGCGTCCCGCGACGTCGAGCGACTGCGCGGCCTGCTCGCGAAAGACGAGGTGTCGCAACAGCAGTTCGACGCGGCGGCGGCCGCCGCGGAGGCGCAGCGCGCGACCGCCGACTCGGCGCGGTCGCAGATCGCGGAGGCGGAGGCGGGCGTCCGCGTCGCCGAGAGCAAGCTGGCGCAGGCGCGCGCCGGCGAGCAGCAGGCGCACGCGGAGCTGCAGACCGCAGAAACGGCGCCGTCACAGATCGCGGCGACCAAGGCGCGCGCCGCCTCGGCTGAAGCTCGAACCGAGCAGGCGCGCGCCACGCTCGCGCAGGCGGAGCTGAACCTCCAATACACCGTCGTCAAGGCGCCGATGCGCGGCGTCGTCTCGAAGAAGGGGATCAACGTCGGGCAGGTCGTCCAGACCGGCCAGCCGCTGCTGGCCATCGTGCAGCTGGACGACGTCTGGGTGACGGCGAATTACAAGGAGACGCAGCTGCGGAACATGCGGCCCGGCCAGAGCGCGGCTGCGGACGTCGACGCGCTCGGACGCGAATTCACGGGCAAGGTGGACAGCATCGCCGGCGCGACCGGCGCCCGCTTCAGCCTGCTGCCGCCCGAGAACGCGACGGGCAACTTCGTGAAGGTCGTTCAGCGCGTGCCCGTCAAGATCGTGCTCGATGCCGGCCAGGATCCCGAGCACCTGCTCCGGCCGGGCATGTCGGTAACGGCGACGGTGCGCACGAAATGAGAGGGGACCAGGGGACTGGGGGACTAGTGGACTGGGGAGCGAGGGGCTAGGGGGCTAGGGGACTGAGAACGGAGCGACCCGGAGCGTAGTCCGCGACTCCGTAGTCCCCTAGTCCCCGAGTCCCCTAGCGACGACACGATGTCCGAGAAGCACGTCAACCCGTGGCTCATCGCTGTTTCGGTGATGTTCGCCACCTTCATGGAGGTGCTGGACACCACGGTCGTCAACGTGTCGCTGCCGCACATCGCCGGCAGCCTGTCGGCGACGATCGACGAAGCGACCTGGGCGCTGACGTCGTACCTCGTCGCCAACGCGATCATCCTGCCGATGACCGGCTGGCTCGCCAGCATGTTCGGCCGCAAGCGCCTGCTGATGCTGTCGGTCGTCGGCTTCACCGCGTCGTCCTTTCTGTGCGGGCTGGCGCCTACGCTCGGCGCGCTGATTGTCTTCCGCATCATCCAGGGGGCGACGGGCGGCGCGCTGCAGCCGCTCTCGCAGGCGGTCCTCCTCGAGGCGTTTCCCCCGCACGATCGCGGCAAGGCCATGGGATTCTGGGGCCTCGGCATCGTCGTCGCCCCGATTCTCGGACCGGTGCTCGGCGGCTGGCTGACCGACAATTACAGCTGGCGCTGGGTCTTCTATATCAACATCCCGGTCGGCATTGCGTCGATCGTGATGACGAAGCTGTACATTTTCGATCCGCCGTATCTCCGCAGCGAATCGCGCCACGTCGACTACTGGGGCATCGGCATGCTCGCGCTCGGGATCGGCGCGCTGCAGATCGTGCTCGACAAGGGGCAGCAGGAAGACTGGTTCGAGTCCAACCTGATCGTCGCGCTGGCCATCGTTTCGGTCGTCACGCTCGTCGCGCTCGTGTGGCACGAGCTCACGACGGACAATCCGATCGTCGATCTGCGTGTGCTGAAGGAGCGGAGCTATGCCGTCGGCGTCTTCCTGATGACGGTCGTCGGCTTCGTGCTCTACGGCAGCCTGGTGCTCCTGCCGATCATGCTGCAGACGGTCCTCGGCTATCCATCGCTCCAGGCGGGGATTGCGATGGCGCCGCGCGGCATCGGCTCGTTTTTCATGATGCCGCTGACCGGGCTGCTGACGGGCAAGGTCGATCCGAGGAAACTCCTGACGATGGGCTTGATCGTCGGCGGCACGACGCTGCTGTGGCTGTCGAATCTGAACCTGCAGGCCGGCTACTGGGACATCTTCTGGCCGCAGCTCGTGCAGGGCGTCGGCATGTCGCTGCTGTTCGTGCCGCTCACCACGATCGCGATGGACCGGATCCCGCGCGAGAAGATGGGGTACGCGACGAGCCTCTTCAACCTGATGCGCAACATCGGCGGCAGCATCGGCATCGCCGTCACCGGCACGATGCTCTCGCGCCACAGTCAGTCGGACGCGGCGCTGCTCGCCGCGAACGTCACGCCGTACGACGCGGCGTCGCAGTCGATGCTCTATCAGCTGAAGGCCGCCTTCATCGCCGCCGGCACCGACGCGGTCACCGCGACCAACCGCGCGTATGCCGCGCTCTTCGGCCTGGTCCACCGCCAGGCGACGATGGTGGCGTTTGTCGGGATCTTTCAGCTGATGGGCATTATTTTCGTCTCGCTCCTTCCGCTCGTGCTCCTCATGCAACGACCGAAGAGCAAGGAGAGCGCGGCGGCACACTGATCACGGCAGAGGGCATCAGGGCAGAGGGCATCAGGGCAGAGGGCAAAGGGCAGAGGGCACGCGTTCAGAGACCATCCCCACGATCTGGCGATGACTTCGCAGTCAGGACTGCGGCGCGTATCATCTTGAGTAACTGTAGGGATTCTTCTCGTTCCCAGCGAACCTCGGCGGAGGTGACGAGCCCGCTCTGCTCCGCGACTCTCAGCCACCAGCAGGTTTCTCGCGCTTCCTTTCGAGGGACGGCCATCTTCGTCAAGTAATCCGGCTTCGTTTGACCCCTCCTGCGCTTCTTCTGCATTTGAACCAATTGACGTGCCGCATCTCACAAGCTGCGATGCAACATGGCGCGCC
>Ga0066903_100007264_pt1 | contig 10016 bp, 9 predicted proteins | sample PanSoiMetaGPlot1_FD_67491 | JGI IMG/M metagenome (GOLD analysis project Ga0066903, IMG submission 67491) | Tropical forest soil microbial communities from Panama analyzed to predict greenhouse gas emissions - Panama Soil - Plot 1 (version 2) | ecosystem: Environmental > Terrestrial > Soil >... | reverse complement strand
CGCCTCCGCTCGGAATGATGTTCACCTGCCGCCGCACGGCGCCGCGCTTGCCGCCGGCCCCGAAGAGCGTCGCGCGCACCTCGTAGGTGCCCTGGGGCAGGTTGCGAAACTCGAACCGGCTGATCCGCGGCGCTTTGTCCCCCTCGAGTTGTATTTCGCTGCTGCGATAGAAGTCGCTCGATTCGGCGATGATCTCGATCGCACGGTTGTCGGCGTCCGACGCGATTGTCGCTCGCACGACGAGATTCGCCGGTGCGAATGCGACCGCCGGAGAGACTTGCATCGTGATGGGCTCGTCGGCGCCGACCCCCAGCGCGGTGGTCGAGACCAGAAGGATTCCAAGGAAAAACACTCGCACTTTCATGCCCTCACGAACGCAACCGCGTCCCCTGCTTGCCGGCCTTCGAACCCCGGCCAGTTTTCGCCGCCCCATGCGGCCGCGTCGACCCGTTTTGTGCAAGCGGTAGACCATACGAGGAATCGACGAAATCCTCACGCCCTTGAGGTACGCTGAACGACTCCGGAGGTCCGCTGCATGCGCCGTCGCTCGAAGGTCTTGCTCGCTCTACTTTCTGTGTCCCTCGCTACTCCCCTCAACGCTCAGCGCGGACCCTCCGCACACGCTCGCGATTCGGCGCCGGGGCTGCATTGGCTGGAGCCCTATCGCGAACCGGCGAGCCGACTGATCGGTGAGGCGCTTGGCAGCACCTTCGCCTGGGATCGACTCGCGGTGCTCACCGACACCATCGGCAACCGACTGAGCGGCAGCCCCGCGCTCGATCGCGCCATCCAGTGGGCCGCCGCGGAGATGACGCGCGACGGCCTCGAGAACGTTCGTACCGAGCGCGTGATGGTTCCCCACTGGGTTCGCGGCAGCGAGAGCGCCGAGATCGTCGAGCCGGTGCGCCACTCGATCGTGATGCTCGGGCTGGGCGACAGCGTCGGCACGCCGGGCCAGGACGGCGTGCAGGCCGAAGTTCTCGTCGTGCACAGCTTCGAAGAGCTCGACGCGAACGCGCCGGCGGCGCGCGGGCGCATCGTGCTGTTCAACGTGCCGTTCACGAGCTACGGCGAAACGGTCCGCTTCCGCTCCGCCGGCCCATCGCGCGCAGCGCGCCACGGCGCCGTGGCCGCGCTGATGCGGGCCGTCGGCCCGAGCGGACTGCGAACGCCGCACACCGGCGCGCTCCAGTACGCCGCCGACGCACCGAAGATTCCGGCCGCGGCGATCACCGCCGAGGACGCCGAACGCCTGCAGCGCATGACCGATCGCGGCGTGCACGCCGTCGTGCGGCTGAAGATGGAGGCGCACTTCGAACCCGACGCGACGTCGGCCAACGTGATCGGCGAGATCCGCGGGCGCGAGAAGCCGGACGAAGTCGTCGTCGTCAGCGGCCACCTCGACTCGTGGGACGTCGGCGCCGGCGCGACCGACGACGGCGGCGGCTGCGTGGTCACGTGGGAAGCGCTGCGGATGATGAAGAAGCTGAACCTGCGGCCGCGCCGCACGGTGCGCGTCGTACTGTGGACCAACGAAGAAAACGGCGGCCGCGGCGGCCTCGCCTACCGCGACCAGCACCGCGCGGAGCTTCCGAAGCACGTGCTGATGCTCGAGTCAGACGGCGGCGTGTTCCGGCCGCTTGGTTTCGGGTTCAGCGGAAACGACGCGGCGCGCGAAACGGTCCGGGCGATCGCGACGCTGCTGACCGGCATCGCCGCGGATCAGGTGAGCGCTGGCGGCGGCGGCGCGGACATCGGGCCCAGCATGCAGGAAGGCCACATTCCGGGCATGTCGCTCGACGTGGACGGGTCGAAGTACTTCCTCATCCACCACACGCCGGCGGATACGATCGACAAGATCGACCCCGTCGAGATGGCGAAGTGCGCCGCCGCCGTAGCCGTCATGGCCTACGTCGTCGCAGATTTGCCGCAGCGGCTGGGCGAATAGGCGGTCTATACTTTTGAGATGACCAAGGCCTACCACGATCGACACGGCAGCCGCGGCGCGGCCGATAGCCGAACGAGACATGCTCCGTCACGCTCAGCCATTTACGCGGCGTCGGCGTTAATCGTCATCGCGGCGTGTTCGACGTCGGCGCAACCCTCGCGGCGGATGGCGCCGAACGAGGTCGTGGCCACAGTCGGAACGACGTCGATCACGCTCGCGGAAGTGGACGACAAAGCGCTCGATCAGGCGGCGCCCGGCGGCGTGAAGCTGTCGCAGGCGCTCTACGACGCGCGGCGCGCGGTGCTCGACGATCTGATCGCCTCGCGGCTGATCGACGATGCGGCCAAAGCGCAGGGCATCGACCGTTCCGCGCTGGTCGAGAAGGAGATTACGTCGAAGATTCCGGCGGTCACCGAAGCCGAGATCGCGGCGTGGTACCAGGCGAATCAGGCGCGCGTTCAGGGCGCGACGCTGGACCAGGTGCGCCAGCCGATCAAGAACTTTCTCACGCAGCAGCGCATGGAAGAGGTGCGCGCGCGCTACCTCGACACGTTGAAGGCAAAGACCCGCGTGCGAATCACGCTCGAACCGCCGCGGCAGAAGGTCGCGGCGGCCGGCAGCCCGGCCAAGGGCGCGGCGGGCGCGCCAATCGAGATGATCGAGTTCTCAGACTTCCAGTGTCCGTTCTGCCTGCGCGCCAACCCGACGGTGGAGCAGGTGCTGCGCACGTACGGCGATCGGATCCACTTCGTCTACCGCCACTACCCGCTGCCAGGCCACCCCAACGCGCGGCCTGCGGCCGAGGCGTCGGCGTGCGCCGCTGAACAGGACAAATTCTGGCCGTACCACGATCGCCTGTTCGCGACTCCCGGCAAGCTGGGCGATGCGGACCTCAAGCAGACGGCGGCAGAGCTCGGCCTGAACACCGCACAGTTCAACAGCTGCGTCGACACGCACAAGTTCCGCGCGCAGGTGGACGCCGACATGAAGGCAGGCGAAGAAGCCGGCGTCAACGGCACGCCGGCGTTCTTCATCAACGGCCGCAGCGTCAGCGGCGCCCAGCCCTTCGACGTGTTCAAGAAGGTCATCGACGAAGAGCTCGAGCTGCAGAAGCGCTGAGCCTACTTTTTGCTCTTCACGCCAGAGGTACCGACAGCCTTGTCGGTGTCCTGCGCCATCTTGAGGTGCTCCTCGAGTGTCGGCAGCGTCTTCGACGCCCAGGACTTCACGTCGGGATCCTTGCCGGCCGTCGATTCCTTCTTGAACTCGTTCACGTCCTTCCGATGGTCAGTCACCATGTGCGCCATGTAGGCGCGATCGAACGCCGCGCCCGACAGCTTCCCAAGCCGATCGTGCGTCGCCTTGTCTTTCGCGTCGATCGCGGTCGGCAGCGTGATGTTCTTGCTCTGCGCGAGCGTCTTCAGTTCGTCGTTCGCCTTGCTGTGATCGGTGACCATCCGCTGGCCGAACTTCTTGACATCGTCGCTCGACGCCTTGTCGGCAGCGAGTCGTCCCAGCTCCACTTCAGCCATGCCGCCCTTCGCAGCGTCGAGCACGAACGTCAGATCGGCGCTGCCGGATGACCTGTGAGCCGTGCTGGCGGTGTCCTGGGCGTACGCGGCTGCCGCCAGACCCAGGACGATTGTCGACGCGAGCATCGCTTTTCTCATGGGATCGAACCTCCTCCTGTTTTGCGGAAGAAGAAGTCGCAAGGACGATGCCACGACGGAAAACGGTTGGGGTGAAAACCCGCCCCGTCAGCGAACGAACTGGAAGCTGGTGAGAATCGACGCGGCGATGGACAGGAAGCTCGCGACGAGACAGCCGAGCGCGATCATCATGTGATCACCGCGCTCGCGGGTCATGGGGTTGAGGAACGCCGACATCGCGTAGCCGCCGAGAAAGCCGCCGAGGTGCGCGTAGTTGTCGATGTTGGGGATGAGCAGACCGAACACGACGGCCTGCAGCATGATCGACGTCGCCATCTGCTTGATCGAGCTGCTGACGGTGCGCCCGTAATGATAGAGCGCGCCGATCAGTCCGAACACCGGCGCCGAGGCGCCGAGCGTCAGCGCCGAACCGTGAAGAAATGGCAGGTTTGGAAGAAACACGCCGGCGAACGAGCTCAGCGCAAAGCCGGCGATGCCACCCACCGTGTAGATGATCACGGTCCGCGCCGATCCGAACAGCTCGGTGATCGCCGGGCCCATCTGCCAGACCCAGTACATGTTCATCGCGACGTGCAGCAGCCCGGCGTGCAGCCATCCGGCGCTCAGTACCGTCCACCACCGGCCGAGGCCGAACACCGGATACGCGCCGCTCGCGCCGAACGCCAGCATCACCTGCGGGCTCGGTGAGAGCGCGGACAGCAGGCTGCCGCCGCCGAGCGATCCGCCCGACATCAGCACGGTGATCACCCAGAGCGTCACGCAGGTCCCGACCACCAGCGGCGCGAAGCCGAAGTTGAGACCGAGGTTCCTCAGCGCGGGTCCGAATCCCCAGAGCCCGGGATTCGAACGACCGCACGTATAGCACTTGTCGTCGCGGACGCCCACGAGCGATCCGCACGACGGGCACACCACCGATCCGGTTGTGCGTCGCTGAAACACCTCCCCATGATACTTGATGCGTCGCGCGGCCCTTCGAGCGGCGCGGCCGGCTCATCGACGCGCTGGCGAGCGTGCGGCTCCGTTGCGCTGTGAGAAGGAAACTAGATCGAAAGAATAAGGCCGATGATCGCGCCGAACGCGATGTGGCCGACCAGGACGACGAGGAAGGTGCTGCGCCCGTAGTTCAGCATCAGGAAACCGGGAGGCTCTACGAGCGCGGTGTCGTTGGCCGCCGTGTCAGGGGTTCCGATCCGCGGGTGGACCAGCGGCAGCAGCACGTTCACGAGGACCGTGCCGTTGAAGACTGCCTGCAGCGCGCCGAGGAGCGCGCCGATCCACGGCGTGGCGTGACCGGTGATCGCGAAGAACTCGACGTACGCCAGCGCGAAGACGATGCCGATGACGAAGTGGAAGACGTAGCCGATCGCGCGCGCGCGCAGCCGGTTCTCGCTTACCGTCGTGCCGAGCAGCAGCGCGAGGTCGATCCGCGTGAGCCCGAGCTCGCTCGCTGCGCGCATGATCGTGGTCATCACGAGCGTGGCGACGAAGCCGGCGGCGATCGCCAAGCGGATCATGACGCCAGCGCCATCGCGGCGTCGACGAGCGCCAGGTGGACGAGCGCCTGCGGGAAGTTGCCGAGGAAGGCGCCGCTCGCTGGCTCGATCTCCTCCGAGTACAGGCCGACATCGTTGGCGCGCGCGACCAGGCGGTCCATCAGCTCTTCGGCCTCGGCGGATCGACCGCAGCGCGCCAGCGCGCTGACGAGCCAGAACGAACAGTTCAGAAACGCTCCTTCGGCTCCGCGCAGGCCGTCGCCGGCGTGATAGCGATACACGACGTCCCCCCAGCGCAGCAGACGGTTGACGGCGTCCACGGTGCCGTGTATGCGTTCCCCGCGCGGGTCGCCGTACTCGACGATCGGCAGCATCAGCAGGCTGGCGTCGACGTCGCGGCTGCCCGCGACGCGCGTGTAGCTGCGCAGCTCGTCCGACCAGCATTCGCGCTCGATGTACGCGGCGACCGCCTCTCGCTCGCGACGCCATCGGCCGACCTGACGCCTGGGCAGTTCGCCCGCCTCCCCGAGGCGCGCCGCGCGATCGAGCGCGACCCAGCACATCACCTTGGAATGCGTGAAGTGAAACGGGCCGTTCCGCACTTCCCAGATGCCCGAGTCAGGACGACGCCAGATCTCGCAGACATGATCGGCGATCCGCCCCAGGACCCGTCCGGTGTCCCCGTCGAGCGGATGATGGCCGGTGCTGTAGAGCCACGCGGTCTCGAACAGCGCGCCGTAGATGTCGTGCTGCGCCTGGCCGCTCGCCCCGTTGCCGATGCGAACCGGCCGCGATCCACGATAGCCTGCCAGATCGATCGTCCGCTCGCGCGCACCGAGGCCGCCGTCGAGCCGGTAGAGCACGTGCAGTTCGGGCTCGGTCAACGCCGTCGCTTGCATGAACCACCAGAACAGCGATCGCGCCTCGGCGACGCGGCCGAGGCGCAGCAGGGCGTCGATCATGAAGTTGGAATCGCGAATCCAGCAGTAGCGATAGTCCCAATTGCGCTCGCCGCCGATTTCCTCGGGCAGCGACGTGGTCGGCGCGGCGACTGACGCACCGGAGGGGGCGAAGATCATCAACTTGAGGGCGAGCGCGCTGCGGACCACCGGACCAGCCCATCGCCTGGGGAACGTGCAGCCGCCCGCCCACCGTTGCCAGAACTCGATCGTCTCCTGCAGGCGCCTCGCGGCGTCAGCCCGCGCGGGTATCACCAGTGGCTCCGCGTATGCGGCCGTCATCGCGATGAGCGACTCGCGGCCGGCGATGGCGTCGAAGGACGCCTCGATCGCGCCATCGCGCCATGCCGGCGTGCCAGCGTCCCAACTCGGAAGCGCTATCGCCTCGCCTCCCCAGGCGGCGACCGGAACCCGCCCCCGCCACTCGCCGCTCACGCCGCGCGCGCCATAGTGGAACCTGGGCGCGACGCGCCAGCGCATCGGCACGCGCCCGGACACGCCCGTGACCGATCGCACCAGTTCCCGCATCGGCGACAGGTGCACGTCCGGGATCGTCATCGCGTCGAGCACGCGCACCAACCCGCGCTCGGTGGTGAACGTACTCTCCACCACGTTGGTGTTCGGCAGATACCGCCGCCCGGCGGTGAACGGAATCGATGGCTGGAGCTCGAACGTCCCGCCGCGCGCCGAGTCGAGAAGCGCGGCGAACACACTCGGCGAGTCGAAGTTGGGCAGGCACAACCAGTCGATTGAGCCGTCAAGCGCGACCAAAGCGCTCGTTCGTCCGTCGCCGATCAGGGCGTAGTCTTCTATCGGGGCGTGGCCGTCGACGCGCATGAGCCATCGACAGCCCATGCAAAGTATGCTCCCTGCATGCGGACCCGGATGCTGCTGACGCTCTTCCTGCTGTCGTCTACGGTTGTGCTGGCTGCGCAGCCGCCGTCGATCCTGATCTCACGTCAGCTCGCCGAGCGCGCTCACCTGCGCGTCGGCGACGTCGTCACGTTCGCGAACGACCCGGAGGGAACACGGCGCTCGCAGTTCCGTGTCGCCGGCATCTACGAGCCGACGCCGGATCCCATGCGGTTCACCTCGCCTCGCATCGAGGCGCGCATGCATCTTCCGGATGCGATTGACGTCCTCGACGATCCGGCCGATCCCGCATCGCGCGAAGCCCTGTCGGGTATCAACGTCGCGCTCAGCGATCCGGCGGTGGCCCGGCGGTTTGCGTCCGACCTGTCCGCGCGCGCGCCCGGCGTCGTTGCGCAGCCGACGCGTCCGGCGCGCGAGGACGATCCATTCGCCGTGCTCGAACGCTTTCACATCGCGATCTCAGCGGTGACGATGGTCGGGGGCACCGCGTTTCTGCTGGCGCTGATGGTGATTCGTGCCGAAGAGCGGCGCGAAACCGTCGGCGTGCTGCGGCTGGTCGGCATCTCGCGGCGGACGCTGCTCTGCTCCGTCGCCGTCGAAGGCGTGCTGATTGCGGCGTTGGGCGCGCTGTTCGGCGTCCTTCTTGCGGTGGCCACGGAGGGGCTGGTCAATCGCATCTTCCAGGCGCGTTACGACACCTCGCTCGTGTTCGTGCGGGTGACGCCGTCGATCGCCGCACGCGCCGTCGCCATCGCGGCGCCGCTCGGCGTCATCGCTGGACTCGGCGCATCCTGGACGCTGCTGCGGCGCAGCATCCTGTCGATCGTTCGTCGATGACGTCGCTCCTCCTTGCCTCCCGAACCGTCAGGCGTTATCGCGCACAGACGGTCCTCGCCATCGTCGGGGTCGCGGTGATCGGCGCGCTGCTGTTCGACATGCTGCTGCTCTCGCGAGGGCTCCTGCTGTCGTTCAGCGATCTTCTCGGGCGGGCCGGCTTCGACATCCGGATCGTCGGCGGCAGCGGCCTCGCCGCTCGCCTTCCGATCGAGGGCTCTGCTTCGCTGATCGAGGCCATTCGCGCGCTGCCGGAAGTCGAGCGCGTCGGCGCCATTCGTATTCAGGGAGCGACGATCGGCTCGCCTGGAAAGCGGCCGGCCGCCGTCACCGTGATTGGTGCAACCGATGCGGCCGAAGGCGCCTGGACGCTGGTCAGCGGCGCCGATCTTGGCTCGGCGACGGCGCCCTGCCCGCTGCTGGTTGGACGCGGCCTGGCGTCGGCGCTGGGGGTGAGCCCGGGATCGATCCTCGAGCTGTCGATCCGGCCGCCGGCCATCCGATCGGTGGTGCCGCCGGTCGCCTGCCAGGTCGTCGGTGTCGCCCGCTTCGCGTTCGGGGCGTCGAGCGACGACACCGTGGCGACAACGCTCGACGCGTTTCACCGCGCCAATGGGGAGGCTGACCCCGGCGACGCCGATCTCATCGTCATCGCGTCGCGGCCCGATGCCGGTTCGGCCCGCGCCGTGGCCGCGATTGCCGCGATACGCCCCGGTGTGCGCGCCTACTCCAACGACCAGGTGGTCGAGCAGTTCAACCGGAACGGCTTCGCGTACTTCCGGCAGATCTCCTTCGTGCTGTCGTCGCTGACGATGGTGTTCGCGTTCATGCTGGTGGCGACGCTGCTGACCGTGTCGGTGAATCAGCGGCTCGGCGAAATCGCCGCGCTGCGGGCGATCGGGATTCGCCGCGGCAGCATTGCGTCGATGTTGCTGTGGGAATCGGCGCTGCTGGTCGGCGCCGGCGGACTGCTCGCACTCCCGCTCGGCGAAGCGCTCGCGATCGGGCTCGATCGAATTCTGCGTCAGATGCCGGGCCTGCCGGAGCAGCTGCACTTCTTCGTCTTCGAGACGCGGGCGCTGATCGTCCACATCACGGTGTTCGTCGTCACGGCAATCGCCGCCGCGGCCTATCCGGTGTGGCTGACGGCGAGGCTGCCGATCGCGGAGACGCTCCGCCGCGAGGTGGTCGGCTGATGACCGTGATCGACGTGCGCGACGTGAGCCGGATCTTCCCGATGCCCGCGGGCCCCGTCATGGCGCTGCGTGGCGTGTCGCTGACCGTGTCGGCCGGCGAGCACGTCGCGATCACCGGGCCGTCGGGGTGTGGCAAATCGACGCTGCTCCATCTCGTCGGCGCGGTCGACACGCCGACGAGCGGCGCGATTTTGTTCGAAGGACGCGACCTGGCACGCCTGTCCGAGGTGGAACGCGGGAATCTGCGGCTGACGCGCATCGGCTTCGTGTTTCAGCGGTTCTTTCTCCTGCCGATGCTGTCGGCTGCCGAGAACGTCGAGCTGCCCCAGGCGGAAGCTGGGGTCGGCGCGCCGGAGCGGCGGGCACGCACCCGGGAGCTACTGGCCTATGTCGGTCTCGAGGACCGGGCGAGCCACCTGCCCTCGCAGCTGTCCGGAGGCGAGATGCAGCGCATCGCGATTGCGCGCGCGCTGGCGAACCGGCCGGCGCTGCTCCTCGCCGACGAGCCGACCGGCGAGCTGGACGATCGGACGAGCGAGCACATCGCGAACCTGTTCGACCGCGTCAACGCCGACGGCACGGCGATCCTCGTGGTGACGCACAATCCGGCGCTCGCCATACGCGCCTCGCGGCGGATCACGATGGCCAGCGGGCGGATGGTCGAATGATTCTGCGTCTCGCGCTGCGCTCGCTGGCGATGCGTCCGCTGCGGACGGCGGTGCTGGCCGTCGGCTTCGGCCTCGGCGTCGCCGTGATGGCGGAGCTGGTCGGCGTTGGAGAAGTGATCCTCGAACAGGCTCATTCGCCTGCGCTGGCCGGCGGCGGCGAGATGGTCGTGTCCGGCGCGCTCGGATCGCTCGACAGCGCGCGGTTCGTGCTGTCGAATGTCCTCGGTTCCTCCGCTCTGCGATCGCACGTGCGCGCCGCGTCGCCGTTCCGAAAGGCGACGATGTATCTCCTCGCCGGCGATGCGACGATCGCGGTATCCGTTCGGGCCGGGATACCCGACCGCGAAGCCTCGCTCGGCGATCCGGAAGTCGCCG
>Ga0066903_100007263_pt1 | contig 10017 bp, 11 predicted proteins | sample PanSoiMetaGPlot1_FD_67491 | JGI IMG/M metagenome (GOLD analysis project Ga0066903, IMG submission 67491) | Tropical forest soil microbial communities from Panama analyzed to predict greenhouse gas emissions - Panama Soil - Plot 1 (version 2) | ecosystem: Environmental > Terrestrial > Soil >... | reverse complement strand
CGCCGCCCACACCGTGGTGCCGCCGGAGCCGCCGACCAGCAGCCCCTCCTCGCGCGCGAGCCGGCGCGCCGTGAGGAACGAGTCACGGTCGGAGACGCGCACCCACTCGTCGACGACATCTGGATCCATCGTCTCGGGCCAGGTGTCCTTGCCGATGCCTTCGACGAAGTACGGGTGGACGTCGTTCTCGTCCCTTGCCGTGTAGACGGAGCCTTCCGGGTCGGCGCCGACGATCAGCACGTCACGCTTGTGCTCCTTGAAGTAGCGGCCGACACCAGAGATCGTGCCGCCGGTGCCTACGGAGATGACGATCGCGTCGATCTCACCGCCGGTCTGCTCCCAGATCTCGGGCCCGGTGACGCGATAGTGCGCCTCGGGATTCGACATGTTCGAGTACTGGTCCGGCTTGAAGCCGCCTGGGATCTCCTCCGCGAGCCGGTCGGAGACGGAGTAGTACGACTCCGGCGAGTCGTGGTCGACCGCGGTCGGAGTGATCACCACCTCGGCGCCGTACGCGCGCAGCATCGAGATCTTTTCCTGGCTCATCTTGTCGGGCATGACGAAGATGCAGCGGTAGCCCTTCTGCGCGGCGGCGATCGCGAGGCCGACGCCGGTGTTGCCGGACGTTGGCTCGACGATCGTGCCGCCCGGCTCGAGCCTTCCTTCCTGCTCGGCCTTCTCGATCATCGCGAGGCCGATGCGGTCCTTGACCGAGCCACCGGGGTTCAGGTACTCGAGCTTCGCGAGCAGCGTCGGCTGGACGCCGCGGCCGAGCGCCTGCAGGCGGACGATCGGTGTGTTGCCGACCAGCTCGAGGACGGAGGGGTAGTCCCGGGCCACTGCCGCGAAAGCGTACTCGGCGCAGGAATAGTTTTCGAAACGGAGCGAGGGGAGGGCCGATGAAGATCGCGGTGGTGGGGAGAGGAAACGTCGGCGGCGGGCTCGCGGACCGCTGGGAACGGGCCGGGCACGAGGTGACGCGCATCGGGAGGGACGGGGGCGACGTCTCCGATGCAGACGTCGTCCTGCTCGCGGTGCCCGGGACCTCGGTCGCCGGGGCGATCGAGGCCGTAAGTGGCTGGGAGGGCAAGACGGTGATCGACACGTCGAACCTCATTGGTGCGCAACCCCCGGACGGATTCGCATCGAACGCGGAGTTCGTCAAGTCGAAGACGAACGGCCCGACGGCGAAGTCGTTCAACCTGAACTTCGCGAGGCTGTACGACCAGATCGACAGCGCGCGCTCGCGACCGTCGAACATCTGGAGCGGCGACGAGGAGGCACGCGACGTCGTCGAGCAGCTGAACCGCGACGCCGGGTTCGACCCGGTCTACGCCGGCGGGATGGACAAGACGGCCGTCCAGGAGCAGGGGCTCGCGCTGATCTTCGCGATCTCGCAGGCGAGCGGACCGTACTTCTACCGGATGGCGCCGCCCGACGAGCTCTAATGGCGGAAGTGGCGTCGGCCGGTGAGGACCATCGTCGCGCCGGCGTTGCGGACTGCGGCCGTCACCTCGTCGTCGCGCTTCGAGCCGCCGGGCTGGATGATCGCGGTGACGCCGCCGTCGAGCCCCGCCTGAGGGCCGTCCGGGAACGGGAAGAACGCATCTGACGCGAGGACGGCGCCGTGCGTGTCGTGGCCATGCTCTCGGGCTTTGTCGAGCGCGAGCTTGACGGCGTCGACGCGGCTCGTCTGGCCGCCGCCGATCCCGATCGTCGCGAGGTTCTTGGCGATCACGATCGCGTTCGAGCCAACGTGCTTGCACACGCGCCACGCAAACAGGAGGTCGCCCCACAGCTCCTCGCTCGGGTCGCCGCAAGCGACTTCCATGCCCTCGCGGTCCTCGATGTCCCAGTCGCGGTCCTGAACGAGCAGCCCGCCGAGCACCCGCTTGAAGTCGCGTTCGCCGCGCGGGAATCCGCGCCGCTCCTTGTCGCGCAGGATCCGGATCGCCTGCTTGCGCCGCAGCGCCTCGAGCGCCGCCTCGTCGTAGTCCGGCGCGAACAGGACATCGACGAAGCGGTCGGCGACCGCCTCACCGAGGGCCGCGGACACGGGTCGGTTGAACGCGCACACCATCCCGAACGCCGACACCGGGTCGGACGCAAGCGCGCGTTCGTACGCCTCCTCGGTCGTCCCGGCCACGGCAACGCCGCATGGGTTCGCATGCTTGACGATGACGCACGCCGGAAGCGCGAACTCCCGGAGCAGCAGACGCGCGGCGGACAGATCGAGCAGATTGATCAGCGACAGCTCCTTGCCATGGAGCTGCTCGACGCGGGAGAGGAGGTGGACGCGCGCGCCCTGCTCCGCGTAGTAGGCGCCGCGCTGGTGCGGGTTCTCGCCGTAGCGCAGGTCGACGATCTTGGCGTACGCGGTCACGAGCGTCTCGGGGAAGGCCTCGACATCCGCGAACCAGTGCGCGATCGCGGCCTCGTATGCCGCGGTCGTCGCAAACGCGTCCGCGGCGAGAGCACGACGCGTCTCGAGCGAGAGCTCGCCGCCGTCACGCAGCTCTTGCAGGAGCGGGTCGTACTGTTCGGGCCGGCAAACGGGCGCGCAGTGCGCGAAGTTCTTCGCCGCGCCGCGCAGCATCGACGGCCCGCCGATGTCGATCATCTCGACCGCCTCTTCCTCACGCACGCCGTAGCGGCCGGCCACCTCGCTGAAGGGGTACAGATTGACGCAGACGAGGTCGAAAGGCTCTATCTCCTCGTCGGCCAGCGTCGTCACGTCGTCGTCACGGTCACGCCGCGCGAGGATCGCCGCGTGGATACGCGGGTGCAGCGTCTTCACCCGCCCGCCGAGCATCTCGGCCGAGCCCGTCAGGTTCTCGACCCGGTCGACGTCGAGCCCGACCTCGTGCTCGAGGAAGTCCGCCGTGCCGCCGCTGGCCACGAGGTTCCAGCCGAGGTCGGAGAGGCCGCGCGCGAAGCTCTCGAGCCCGGCCTTGTTGTAGACGGAGATCAGCGCGCGCACAGCTCTTGCACCACCTCCGGCAGCAGCCTGTGCTCCACTGCGTGGATCCGCTCGACCAGGGTCGCGCGAGGCTCGACGCTGACCGGCTCCTGCCGGATCACGGCGCCGCTGTCGACCCCTTCGTCGACGAAGTGAACGGTGACGCCGGTCGTGTCGATACCCGCCGCGAGCGCGTCGTCGATCGGGTGCGCGCCCGGAAAATCCGGCAGCAGCGACGGGTGGACATTCACGATCCGGTTCGGGAAGCGGTCGAGGAACGACGGCGTCAGCACGTGCATGTAGCCGGCGAGCACGACGAGGTCGACGCCGCGCAGCAGGAGCCAGTCCGCCAGTTCGCGGTCGCGCGCCGCCCGGTCTGCGTACTGCTCGAGCTCGAAGACCCGCGCCGGGATGCCCGCAGCGCGCGCGCGCTCCAGGGCGCGGACACCGGGACGGTTCGACGCAACCGCCGCGATCGGCAGCCCTGCGTCGATCAGCGCCTGCAAGTTCGAGCCTTCGCCGGAGACCAGGACGCCGATCACGCGAGCTCTCCGATTACAAGCGCGCCCTCCGGCGCGACGGGAACGACCGCACACATCCCGATACCGAGGTTGAACACGCGCCGCAGCTCGTCCTCAGCCACGCCGCGGTCGGTGAGCCAGCCGAAGACGCGCGGGCGTTCCCAGCTGTTCCACTCGATGCGCGCCTCGAGGCCGTCGGGCAAAACGCGGGAGAGGTTCCCGAGGATCCCGCCTCCCGTCACGTGTGCAAGCGCGCGGACGTCGGCAGCGGTGCGTAGGTCGCGTACCTCGTTGACATAGAGACGGTGCGGCGCGAGCAGCAGCTCCGCGTCGATGTCCTCCTCGCCGAGCAGGTCGCGGACGAGCGAGAAGCCGTTCGTGTGCAGCCCGCTCGAGGGCAGGCCGACGACGACGTCGCCCGCGTTGCAGCGCGAGCCGTCGATCACGCGGTCACGGTCGACCATCCCGACGCACGTCCCGGCGAAGTCGAGCTCGCCGGGCTGGTAGATGCCCGGAAGCTCGGCCGTCTCACCGCCGATCAGCGCACAGCCGGCCTCCGCGCACACCTCTGCTGCACCTTCGACGAGTTCGACGACCTGCTCCTCGTCGATGCGGTTCGCAGCGACGTAGTCGAGCAGGAAGAGCGGCTCGGCACCGGAGCAGACGACGTCGTTGATGCAGTGCGCGGCGAGGTCCATCCCGGCCCAGCGGAGCTTCCCGGCGCGCCGCGAGAGCATGAGCTTCGAGCCGACGCTGTCGGTCGACGCTGCCAGGAACCGGCTGGCGTCGAGCCGATAGAGACCGGCGAAGCCGCCGAACGACTCCGCGCCGGTCGATTCGACGGCGGCGCGGAGGCGCCCGACGATGGACTCTGCTGTCGCGAGCGAGACCCCGGCCGACTCGTAGGTCCTCCCCGTCAAGAGAGACGAGTCTACGGGGCGGGGCGGCTAGGTCACGGCGATCGCCAGACTCGCTTGCCCTCCCTGTCCACGGCCGCGTAGCCGGCGATCGGCCCCGTGGGCGTGGTCGCGGCCGAGTAGACGTTGCCGGCGACCGGGACAGTCAACGCGAGGTTGCCGTTCGGCCGGAGGAACTGGATCGCCGCGACTCCGTCGGCGGCGAAGCCCTCGACGCGGAACAGCGAGAACTCCCTTGCGTCGCGCCGCGTGCCCTCGTAGACGGAGAGGTCGAGCACGGGGCTGCCGCTGCTCGGGAACCCGCGCCGGCACACGACCGAGCCCGGGCTCCCGACGTCAGTTGCGAGGCCGACGCCGAAGCAGGGGTCGCCATCCGCCGTCGTAAGCCGGTAGAAGACGCGTCCGTCGCGCCTCGCGAGCACGGCGCCGGTGCGGATCGTCGCGGCCCTCATTCGCAGTCCGTGGATCGCGATCGTCCCGCCGCCGTGATTCGAGAGGGTCGCGGTGTCGCGTGATGCGTCGCCGCGCGTCACGAGCACGCCGGCGACGGCACCTCCGACAACGATGAGGAGGGCGAGTGCGAGCTTCATCCGCGTGCTCATCCGATCGCCGCCCCGTTGACCTGGTTCGTCCCGGCGTACCAGGTCATCTGCGCCCTCGTGAGCCCGGTCATGCTGAGGTAGGACGGTCGTGTGTACACCGTCTCCGCTCTGTCCGTAAAGACACCGCGAATGCGGTCGTGGTTCTCGAAGCCGTACAGCACGACGCCGGTCGTGCGATAGTTCCAGTCGCAGCCCGGGTAGCACGTCTTCGTGAGCCCGACGTTGAACCAGCTGTTGTAGTAGCTGCAGACCTCGCCGCTCGAGAACCAACAACCGGTGTACGTCGAAGTCGACTGGTTGAGGATCCCGTAGCCGCCGCACGACGGCCAGCACCAGCCTGCCGATGCCGCCGACGGTCGCGCGAGTGCAGCGACGGCTGCAACGCATGCACTCGCGATCACGAACAACACTAATCGTTTCATGCGTTCGAGGATGCAGCGCGTTCTGCACGCCGTCAATTCGCAGTTTTGGACAGTGTCTGCGCTTGCCGCGGGCTAAACGAACAGCTCTGCGTGCAGCTGCGGCCGGCCCTGCGGACCGCCGGGAACGAAGCGCACGATCGTCTCGTCGACCATCACGGAGTCCGCCGTGTACGGCACCGCGAGCAGCTCGCCGAGCGTCGAAGCCTTCAGCTCCGGATCGTCCGCGCGGAGGTGGAGCTCCGCGAGCTGCAGCTCCGACGAGCCGGCGAGCAGCTCGTCGAGCCAGTCGCGCGGTGGGTGCAGCTCGAGCCGATAACCGGCGTTCGTCGACACGAACGTCCGGCGCGCGCCGTGCTCCTGAACCCGCAGCTCGCGCAGCTCGGCGCGTGCGAGCGTCGCGACGAAGTCGTCCTCGTCGAGCGCGAACCCGAGATGGTCGACGCGCGGCAGCTCCCACTGCCCCGGCTGGACGACGACGTTGACCGCACCGCGCTCGAGCTCCGTCAGCCGGAGCTTGAAGCCCATCCGGTCGAGGTCGTCCCAGCCGTAGCCCGCCTCGAAGGAGGTCGTGTCCTCGCCGATCCGCCCGTGGCGCGCGACCAGCGAGAACCCGAGCTTCCCCACGTAACGGGCCTCGACCTCTCGCACCTTGCTGGTGACGAGGTGGTAATGAAAGAGGTGCAAGGCCGACATGATCGCTCACCTCGCGCCCAACACGAGCTGGACGCTCGATCCGCTCCAGATCATCCCGACGCTCCTCGCCGCGGCGTTCTACACGCGCCGCGTCCTCACGCTGCGCGATCGCGGCACACCGGTGCCCGGCTGGCGGATCGCCCTCTTCGCGACGGGCATCCTGACGCTGCTCGTCGCGTTCATCTCGCCCGTACACGCGCTCGGCGAGCGGATGTTCTCCTTCCACATGCTGCAGCACGTGCTGCTCGGCGACCTTGCGCCGCTCGCGCTGCTCGGGGGTCTGACTGGGCCGATCCTGCGCCCGGCGCTCCGCTGGCTCTACCGCTTCCGCTTCCTCGCGAACCCATTCGTCGCGCTGCCCGTCTGGGCCGTGAACCTCCATCTCTGGCACCTGCCATTCTTCTACGACGCGGCGCTCAGGCATGACCTGGTCCACGCGCTGGAGCACTTCTGCTTCTTCGCCGGCGGCCTGATCATGTGGCTGCCCGTCGTCGAGACGCTCCCTGCGCCGGAGTGGTTCGGCACAGGCGCCAAGCTCGGCTACATCGCAATCGTGCGGATCGTCGAGACGGTGCTCGGCAACATCTTCTTCTGGTCCGGCTCGGTCTTCTACACGGTCTATGCGCACCAGAACCGGCTCTGGGGGATCTCCGCGCTCGAGGACCAGGGTCTCGCTGGCGGCGTGATGATGATCGAGGGCTCGATCGTCACGCTCGTCGCGCTCGCGTGGTTGTTCCTGCGTATGGCGAGTGAGGGCGAGCTGCGGCAGCAGCTGCTCGAGCGTGGGCTCGACCCGCGGACGGTCCGGCGCGCCGTTCGCTACGGCAGGGCGGAGGAACTGAGCCGCTCGCGCTGAAAGCGAAGGGTCACGGTGCGCTCAACCGGCGTCCATCACGTCGACCTCGTCGTCTCCTCGATCGAGCGGAGCCTGCCCTTCTACAGCGACCTCCTCGGCCCGCTCGGGTACCACCGGGTGTCGGAGGTCGAAGGCGAGCGCGGCGAGACGATCTGGTACCTCGCCGGTCCCGGGACTGCGGTCGGCTTGCGCGAGGCGCAGTCGGAAACGGGCCCGTACGATCGCTACAGCCTCGGCTTGCACCATCTTGCGTTCGAGGCGCCGTCGCGCGCCGACGTCGACGAGCGTGCGGAGTGGCTGCGGGCGCAGGGCGCCGAGCTCGAGAGCGAGCCGCAGGAGTACGCCTATATCCCGGGGTATTACGCGGTGTTCTTCTACGATCCCGACGGTCTCAAACTCGAGATCGTCCATGTGCCGGGCCTGACCGCGGCCTAGCGAAAGGAGGAGGATGTCAACCACACCCCCCGAGCAGCCCTCGACGCCGTCCGGCGGGCCGGGGCCGAACGTGAACTTCAATCTCAGCGCTCTGCCGGTGACGCCGGGGAATGCGGAGCTGCTCGTCTACATCCTCGCGACGATCCTGATCGCGATCATCGCGCTCGCGTCCAACGAGGTCGGCTCGGCCTCGTTCGTGACCGCCTTTACCGCGCTGACCTTCGCGTATCTCATCTCTCGCGGGATCGCCAAGGCGTCCCGCGTGCTGGAGCAGTAACTAGACGGTCTCGAACTGCAGCTTGCGTGCCTCGCGTGGGATGCTGGTCGGATACTCCCGTGTGAGGCACGCACGGCAGAACTGCGACGCCGGTCGGCGCGTCGACGCCTGGAGGCCCTCGAGCGACAGATACGCAAGCGAGGTGGCGCCGATGTGCTCGCGTACCTCCTCGACGGTCTTGTTCGCTGCGATCAGCTCGTCCGGATCGGCGAAGTCGATCCCGTAGTAGCACTGCGAGATCACGGGCGGGGCGGACACGCGCACGTGCACCTCGGCCGCGCCGGCATCGAACAGCATCTGCACGATCTGCCTGGTCGTGTTCCCGCGGACGATCGAGTCGTCGACCGCGACGATCCGTTTCCCGGAGACCTCCGCCAGCGGGTTGAACTTCAGGCGGATGCCCTGCTCGCGCAGGCCCTGATCCGGCTCGATGAACGTGCGACCGACGTAGCGGTTCTTGATCAGGCCTTCACTGAACGGGATGTTGAGCGCGCGCGAGAAGCCGATCGCAGCCGGCGTGCCGGAGTCCGGGATCGGCATGACCAGGTCAGCCTCGACCGGAGCCTCGGCGGCGAGCCGCTCGCCCATGCGCACGCGGGCGCCGTGCACCTCCACGCCCGAAAGGCGGGAGTCGGGCCGCGCGAGGTAGAAGAACTCGAAGATGCAGAGCGCGCCGCCGTTGTCCTCCGGGACGACCTGCTGCGCGTCGACCTGCTCGTCGATCACCAGCAGCTCACCGGGACCGACCTCACGCTCGACGCCGGCGCCGATGAGGTCGAGCGCGCACGTCTCGGAAGCGACGACCCAGTCGCCGCCGAGCCGGCCGAGCGACAGCGGGCGCATGCCGCGCGGATCGCGGAACGCGATCAGCTTCCCCTCGCTCAACGCGACGACCGAGAAGGCGCCGTCGAGCCGGCGCATCGTGTTCGCGACCGCCTCCGCGAGCGGGGCCGGGTCGTTTGCGAGCAACGCCGCGATCACCTCGGTGTCGGCGGTGGTTGCGAGCCGGTGCCCGTCGGCGGCGAGTTCGTCGCGGAGCTCGGCGGCGTTCGTGAGATTGCCGTTGTGGCCGAGCGCGACGGTGCGCGCGCTCCCGTGCTGTACCAGCGGCTGCGCATTCCACCACTGGGACGACCCGGTTGTCGAGTAACGCGTGTGGCCGATTGCCAGCTCGCCCTGTAGGCCGCGCAGCTTCTGCTCGTCGAAGACCTGCGTCACGAGGCCCATGTCGCGCAGCGTCGTCAGGCGGCCGTTGTCCGAGACCGCGATGCCGGCCGACTCCTGGCCGCGATGTTGCAGTGCGAACAGGCCGAAGTACGTCAGGCGGGCGACGTCGCGCTCGGGGGAGTGGATCCCGAAGAGCCCGCACATCAGCCGACCGTCCCGATCCGCTGCAACCCCCTGCTTCCGAGCCGGTCGACGTTCTCGGGTGCGCAGGCGAGCAGCACCTGCCCGCCGGGGACTGCGCCGGGGAGCTCGACGTTCACCGCAATCCCACTGTGCTCCGCAGCCTCGAGCAGAGCCAGCTCCAGCCCGCCGTCCGAGACGTCGTGAGCCAGTGTCAGCACCGGCCCAGCCTTCCAGACATAGCGGACGAGTGCCGCCTCGGCGGCCAGGTCGAGCTCACCCGGTGCGGTCGCGACGAGCACCGCGTCGCCCCTCTGCCAGCGGTCGGGCACGAAGCGGACGTCCGGAACGAGCCCGACGCAACCAACGACCGGAGTCGGTGGGATCGAGCGCCCGTCGGTGTCGTTGTACAGGGAGACGTTCCCCGACACGACGGGGATCTCGAGCGCCTCGGCGGCCGCCGCGAGGCCCGCGATTGCCTGCTCGAGCTCCCAGCCGATCTCCGGCTTCTCGGGGTTGCCGAAGTTGAGGCAGTCGGTGAGCGCGAGCGGCTCGCCGCCGGCGCAGGCGACGTTGCGCGCGGCGCCGAGCACCGCGAGAACGCCTGCCCGATATGGATCGCGCTCGCCCGGCGGCGGCCCCTGCAGCGAGACGGCGAGCCCGCGGAGCGTAGGTCGGAGGCGCAGCACGGCGCCGTCGAGCCCCGGCCGGCGGACCGTGCGTGAGCCGACGAGCTGGTCGTACTGCTCGTAGATGGACGCCTTCGAGCTGCGGTTGTGCGTGGACGGCTCGACGCTCTCGAGCTCGTGCTGCTCGCGCTCGACCTCGTAGCGGGGACACTCGTCGGTGAGGAGGCGGGCGGGGATGTCGCCGACGAGCTCGCCGTCATGGAACGCGCGCAGCGCCCCCGTGTCGGTGACGTGCCCGATGGGCGTGCACGGCAGTTCCCAGTGCGCACAGACGCGACGCACCGCGTCGAGCATCTGCG
>Ga0066903_100007262_pt1 | contig 10017 bp, 11 predicted proteins | sample PanSoiMetaGPlot1_FD_67491 | JGI IMG/M metagenome (GOLD analysis project Ga0066903, IMG submission 67491) | Tropical forest soil microbial communities from Panama analyzed to predict greenhouse gas emissions - Panama Soil - Plot 1 (version 2) | ecosystem: Environmental > Terrestrial > Soil >... | reverse complement strand
GCCTCCGGTCGAAAGGGGCCGGGAGGGCGGCGCTCGACCTCACGCGGGTCGGCGACCGGGGCGGCGACGTCAGGCCGGCGAAGGACGCCGTCCGGCCGCTGTTCCAGGCCGACGAGAAGCAGCGCTTCGACCGGCAGGGGCCCCGCTGGCCGCCGCTGGCGGAGCGCACCAGGGAGCTGAAGGCGCAGGCGGGCCTCGACCCGCGGGTGCTGCGCTCGAGCGGGAAGCTCTACGACTCGCTGATCACCGCCGAGGGCGAGACTCCCCGCCCGACCCAGATCGTGTTCGGCACCGAGGTCTGGTACTCGAAGTTCCACCAGGCCGGCACGAAGCGGATGCCCAGGCGGAAGGTGATCCAGCTCTCGAAGCGCACCCGCGACGAGATGGTCGAGGTGCTCACCCACTACGTCAGCCAGGGGCGCCGGTGAGCGGCTACGGCTACGGCGGCAGCTACGGCGGCTCGCAGCCGGTTCCGCCGCCGACCGACGGCGGCTGCCCCGTCTTCGGCTCGTCGGTCGGCGGCCACGATCTCGAGGGCTGGGCGATCGACCTCTGCCGGGAGTGGATCTCGACGTTCATGAGCGAGCTCGAGCGCCGCAACGGCCTCACCGAGCGCACGCTCTCCCGGCCGCGCTCCTACGTGGTCGCGCCGAGCTTCGACGCGTTCGCGGAGGAGCAGCTGCCCCGGCTGCTGTTCATCTCGCCGGGGATCGCGCAGGCGCCGGTCAAGCGCGGCGACGGCACCTACGACGCGTACTGGCTGCTCGGCGTCGGCGCCCACTACAGCGCTAGCACCGAGGAGGACGCCCGCTTCGGCGCCCGCCTCTTGACCCAGGCCGTCCGCGACCTGCTCGTCGACCGGCCCTCGCTCGGCGGGCACTGCGCCGCGGCCGACTGGCTCGACGAACGCTACGACGACCTCCCCTACGAAGACCAGCGCTCGCATGCCTCGGGGCAGGTGCACTTCCAGTTCCTCGTCCAGGGCGCCGCGCAGGCCGGGACGGGCCCGCTCGCGAGCGACCAGCCGAGCGACGAGCCCTGGCCCGACTGGCCGCAGGTGATCGGCGTCGAGATCGACACGCAGCGCACGCCGGCCGACACGAGCCCGGCGCCCGTCCGCATCCGACCACGAAGGAGGGTTCGCCATGAAGCCCGGCGTTGACGTCATCTCGAGGGCGCTGCCGCCGCCGCGCACGCCGCCGACCGACATAAGCGTCTGCTTCGTCGTCGGCGCCACGCACGCCGGCCAGACGCCGCTGCCGCCGCCCGTCGCGCTCGTCCACTCGATGACCGAGTACGTGGCGACCTTCGGTGACCGGCTCGGCGCCGGCATCCAGACCTACGACGCCGCCGACGTCTTCTTCCGGGAGGGCGGGAACGAGCTCTACGTCTCGCGCACGAACCCGACCTCGACCGCCGCCTCGGAGGCGAGGGAGGAGAAGGAGGCCGAGGAAGGCTCGAAGAAGGCCGCCCCGAAGCCGACCGTCGTCAACCCCGGCATCCAGACCGCGCTCGACGCGCTGATCAAGGGCTACGGGCCGGGGCAGGTGTTCATCGCCGACCCGACGCTCGCGGCCGACCCGTTCAACCAGTCGGCCCTGCTCGCCCACTGCGCCGCGAACAACCGCGTCGGCCTGCTGACCTGCGCCGACGGGGCCGCGTCCGTGCTGATCGCGGCCGGGACCGCGATCCAGACCGACGCGAATGCCCGCTACGGCGCGCTGTTCGCGCCCTCGGCGGTCGTGCCGGGCGTCGTCGCCGGTACGACGCGGACGGTGCCCTACTCGGCCGTGCAGGCGGGCATCCTCGCCCGCAACGACGTCACCCAGAACCCCGACCAGCCGGGCGCCGGCGACCTCGGCCAGTCGCTCTACTGCCTCGACGTCGCCGGGCACTACACCGACCAGGACTACGCGAACATCAGCGAGGCGAGCGTGACCGCCGCGCGCCTGCTCTGGGGCGGCGTTCGCACCTACGACAACGTCAGCTGCGTCGACCAGGACGTGAACCCCGACTGGGCGATGTTCGGCTGGGCGCGCCTGAACATGGCGATCGTCGCCGACGCGATGCTGATCGGCGAGGAGTTCATCTTCCAGTGCATCGACGGTCGCGGGCACATGCTCGCCCGCTGGGGCGGCCGGCTCGAGTCGATGCTGAACGACTACTTCAACGCCGACGCGCTCTACGGCGACACGCCGGAGCAGGCCTACCAGGTCAACGTCGGCCCGGCCGTGAACACGCCCGCCACGATCGCCGCCGGCGAGCTGCACGCCGTGCTCTCGGTGCGGATGAGCCCGAGCCCGAACTGGGTGCTGATCGAGATCGTCAAGGTCGCGACGAACCAGTCGCTGCCCGTCGCCGCCTGAGCGGCTGAGAGAGAGGAGGAGCGATGCCAGTCACGACAGCGCAGGTCGGGATGCGCAAGGACACCTGGGTGGTGAGCGTCAACGTCGAGGGCGTCGGCGACCTCGGCACCTTCGACGTGCGCACCGGCGGCGAGTTCGACTCGACCGAGCTCAAGTACCAGCCCGGCGGGATGGCGCCGATGGTCTCGCTCGGCGGCTCGATCACGATCGGGCAGCTGATCGTCAGCCGCAACTTCCGCGCCGACCGCGACCTGCCCAAGGCAAAGGCGCTCGTCGCCGGCGTCGGCAAGGCGAAGGTCAGCGTGAACATGGTCGGGCTCGACCCCGACAAGCATCCCTACGACACGCGCCTGGGCTGGAGGGGCGTGCTCAAGCGCGTGACCCTGCCGGAGGTCGACTCGACGACGACCGAGGCCGCCGTGATCGAGCTCGAGATCACGCCGGAAGGGAGCGCGCTCGTATGAGCGAGCTGCCGACCGAGCTGAAGCGGCGCTTCCCGCTCGACCTCGCCGAGGAGGAGCAGCCGGAGCCGATCGAGCTCGCGCCGGAGGGCTCGGTGCTCGAGGTGATCCGCGCCCGGCGTGCGCGCCACGCCGCCGAGCAGCACCTCGACGTGCTCGTCCCCGGCCACGGCGACCTGCTCGCGCTGCGCTGCCGGCCGCTGCACGCCGAGGAGATGGGCGAGATCCGCAAGCGGATCGAGGCGCTCGAGCGGACGAAGAACCCGATGGTCGACTACACGCTCGCCGCCGACCTGCTGATCACCGCCACCCGGGAGGTGATCGCGCGCAAGGGCCTGCGCGAGCCGTGGGAGCCGATCGACCCGACGGGCGAGCCGACCGGGATCTCGACGCGCCTGGCCGAGCTCCTGCACCTGGACGCGCCGAGCGCCCGGCTCTGCCTGCGCGGCCTGTTCGAGTTCGCGCCCAGCCCGGAGATGGCGATCACGAGCTGCGTCGGCGAGTACCTCGCCTGGGCCCGCGGCGAGAGCGCCGACGAGACCGACCAGCTGCTGATGGGGGAATCCTAGGCGGGGAGTCGATCCGGGCCGCCGGCGCGATGGCCGCGCTGGGGCTCCCCGCGCTGCGGTTCCTGACAACGAGCGACCGCATGGAGCGGCTGCTGCTGCTCGCGCTCGCCGACGCGACCGCGAAGGCGGTCGACGAGCTGCAGCGCCAGCTCGCCCACCACGTGATCGAGACGCTCGCAAAGGCGGTGCGCTAGATGGCCGATATCGCCGAACGCCTCCTCCGAAGCCGCCGAATCGACCCGCTTTCGGGCTGCTGGGAGTGGACCGGGGCGCGCAAGCCCGACGGCTACGGGCGCCTCTTCCGTCGCGGGCGCCAGCTGACGGCCCACCGGCTCGCCTACGAGCAGTGGCGAGGCCCGATCCCACCGGGCCTGTCTGTACTGCACCGCTGCGACAACCCCGCCTGCTTCAACCCGGAGCACCTCTTCCTCGGGACGCAGGCGGACAACATCGCCGACTGCATCGCGAAGGGCCGGGCGTTCCGGGCGAAGGGAAGCGCAAACGGGAAGCACACGCATCCGGGGACGTCCCAGGGCGAGCGCAACGGGCGAGCGCGCCTGACGGAGGCGGAAGTGGTCGCCATCCGAAGCGACCGCCGTGGGCGAGCCGAGATCGCCGCGCACTACGGCGTCGTGCCGGTGACCGTCTGGAAGGTCAAGACCCGCCGGAGCTGGGCTCACGTGGAGGGCTGAGCCGTCGCGGACGTGGTGGAAGTGATCCTCGAGATGCGGAACGTCGCCGCGTTCGTCCGCGACGCCACACAGGCATCCGGCGCGACCGCCAAGGTGGGCGCTGAGGCCGAGACCGCCGGCAAGAAGGCCGAGTCGGGCTGGAAGGGGCTCGCGAAGTGGGCGGCGGGCGCCGGGCTCGTCTACGGCGCGACCCGCTACATCAAGGACGCCGTCTCGGCGACCGAGGACCTCGCCAAGCAGACGATCGCCGTCCAGGCCGTGACGGGCCAGGACACGAAGACCTCGTCGGAGTGGGTCGGCGCGCTCAAGGAGCGCGGCGTCTCGACCCGCCAGTTCCTGGTCGGGATGAAGACGCTCTCGAAGCAGATGGAGACCGCCAGCAACGGCACCGCGGCCTCGGCGAAGACGATCGCGGCGCTGCGCACGCAGATCGACCAGGTCGCCGCCGCCGGCGGCAAGAAGGCGCCCGCGGAGCTCGCGAAGCTCTCCCGCGCGATCCAGGCCGCCGAGAACGCCGGGATCAAGAGCCAGAAGGCCTTCGCCGGGATGGGGATCTCGATGGACGCGGTCCGCAAGGGCAACACGAAGGAGGTGCTGCTCGAGGTCGCCGACGCGCTCTCGAAGATGAAGAACCCGGCCGAGCGGACCGCTGCCGCGCAGGCGCTGCTCGGCCGCGCCGGGATCTCCCTGCTGCCCGTGCTGATGAAGGGCCGCTCCGGGATCGATGAGCTGCTGAAGACGCAGGAGCGCTACGGCAACTACATCGACGGCAAGGGCTCGAAGGGCGCCAAGACGCTGCTCCAGCAGCAGCGCGAGCTCTCGACCGCCTGGGAGGGCGCGAAGGTGCAGCTCGGGCAGGCGCTCGTGCCGGCGCTGACGCAGGTGTCGAAGCTCCTGATCAAGCTCGCCCAGGCGATGCAGCCGCTGACCCGCAACGCGACCGCGTTCAAGGTCGTGATGGGCGCGCTGACGGCGCTGTTCCTGCTCTACAAGACCTACACGACCGCGGCGACGATCGCGGAGACGCTGTTCAACGCCGAGCTGACGATCACGGACTTCCTGATGGGCGGCGCGATCGTGCTCGCGATCGTCGCCGTCGTCGCCGGCTTCGTGCTGCTCTACAAGAAGGTCGGCTGGTTCCGCGCTGCCGTCAACGACACCTGGAGCTGGATCAAGAGCCACTGGCTGCTGCTGGCCTCGATCCTGACCGGGCCGATCGCCGTCGCGGTCGTCGAGATCGTCAAGCACTGGGGGCAGGTCAAGGCGGCGGCGATCGACGTCTGGAACTGGATCAAGAAGAACTGGCCGCTGCTCGTCGGGATGCTGTTCGGCCCCTTCGGGCTCGCCGTCGCCATGATCGCGACGCACTTCGACAAGGTGAAGAAGCTCGCGCTGGAGATGGTCGCCGCCGTCAAGAAGGCGATCCAAGACCTGCTGAACTGGGTCAAGAGCATCCCCGACAAGGTCGGCTCGACGCTGAAGAAGATCCCCGGCGTCGGCGGCGCGCTCGGCCTCGGCAAGAAGGCGCTCAGCATCATCCCGCACCCGCACCTGCAGGAGGGCGGCCTGGTGACGCGCGCCGGCGGCGTCCTCGTCGGCGAGCGCGGGCCGGAGCTCCTGAGCCTGCCCGCCGGCGCCGCCGTCTCGCCGCTGCCGCAGCCGACGTTCGGGCCGGTGCCCTGGCGCGGGCAGGCGCCCCAGCCGCTGCAGGTCGTCGTGCCTGTCTACCTCGACGGGCGCGAGATCGCCCGCTCGACCGCCCAGATCACCTCGAACATGCTCGCCCGCCGGTGACGCAGAGCTCCGTCGGCTGGGTGCAGATCGTCTCGGCCGACCCGCCGATCGTGCTGTTCACGCGCCTCTCCGACCAGCGCCCGAACATCGACCAGGGCTACGGCGGCTGGACGGAGGTCGCGCGGCCGCGCCGCCCGACGCTCTCGGTCTGGATCGGTTCGCCGGCGCTGCGGATGAGCCTGCCGCTCCTGTTCGACCGCTGGCGCGAGGGCGACTCGATCGAGGGCCAGCTCGCCGACCTCGAGACGCTCGCCGCGCCGAGCGCCGCCGACGGCGCGCCGCCCAGGATCCGGCTCAGCGCGCAGGGCGGGATCGTGCCGCGCCAGGAGAAGACCTGGGTGATCGACAACCTGACCTGGGGCGACGGCGCGCTCACGAACCGCGACGGCGACCGCATCCGCCAGCAGGTGACGCTCTCGCTGCTCGAGTACGTCCGCGACGTCCGCGTCGACGAGGACTCCGCGGCGCTGCGCCACCGGCTGCTCGCCGCGACCGCCGCCTCGAAGGCCGGCGCGAAGAAGAAGCGCGTCAAGGCCAAGGCCAAGACCGGCGGGGGCACCGGCGGCACGAGGGCCGCAACCCGCGCCGCCGCCTCGCCGGGCTTCGGCACGGGCGAGGACCTGGCGACGATCGCCGCCCGCGAGCTCGGCGACGCCGCCCGCTGGATCGAGTTAGCCCAACTGAATGGACTTCGGGATCCTCGCGCGGTCACGACCGGCCAGGTCTTGAGGCTGCCGTGAACGCGACCACCACGACCACCTGGGACGAGCCGGTGCAGATCCAGATCCGCGCCGCGTTGGACGCGCTCACACCCGCCGCGCTCGAGCTGCGGCGGCGCGGCTGGGACGTCACCGCCTGGGTCGAGTACCACGGCGACCACTACACCGCCGAGCTGCGCATCCGCATCCCAGCGCTCGGAAAACCGATCGAGGCTGCCGAGTGAGCGCGCTCGCCCTCGCCACCGACGTCGACGCCGGCTCGATCCTCCTCAACCTCGTCGGCAAGAGCTTCGGCGGCGCCAGCCTCGAAGTCCGCGGCCGCGTCACCGACGGCCAGCTCGACCGCACCATCGAAGGCTCCTCCACCCTCACGATCACCCTCGAGGACGACCAGCGGCTCCTCCTCCGCAGCGGCCTGTTCGACCAGCAGATCGACCTCCAGTTCGACGGCACCTGGTGGCGCTCGATGCAGGTCGCCAAGCAGGCCGACACGTTGACGATCACGTTCGAGGACCGGATCATCTCGCTGCTGCGGCTGATCACGCACCCGCGCAAGGTCAGCCGCTCGCAGATGACGAGGGCCGAGTTCGCGATGTCGATCGTGCGCGAGGTCAAGGGCTACGGCGAGATCCCGTTCGTCTGCCCGGAGCTGCACACGGTGCAGCCGATCGCGAAGGCCTCGCAGAAGCCGACGAAGAAGCAGAAGCAGGCCTCGAAGTCGCCCGGGCTGCCGCTCGGCCAGACCTTCTACGTCCGCGACGCGAACGGCAACCGCTCGGTCGCGAGCATGGAGCAGAAGCAGAACGCGCAGACCGCGCTCGACGTCGCCCAGTCGGTCGGCGCCGGCGACCGCGCGACGCTGGCGCTGCTCGAGGCCTGCATGATCGAGTCGAACCTGAAGAACCTCGACTACGGCGATCGCGACTCGCTCGGCATCCTCCAGGTCAGGACGTCGACCGCGCAGGGGATGGGGATCGACAACCGCGACGTCGCCGCCTGCTGCAACGCCTTCCTGACGAAGGGCTTCTGGGGCAAGGGCTCGGCGATCACGCTCGCCGCCAAGAACCCGAGCCAGGGCACGGGCTGGGTCGCCCAGAACACGCAGGGCTCGGCCTACCCCGACCGCTACCAGAAGGCCGAGCCGGAGGCCAGGGCGTTCCTCGCCGCCTACACCGGGAACGTCGACGTCGCCAAGGCGGTCGGCGGCGCCGCGGCCGCCGGCGCGCAGACGACGACGGAGCCCTACCAGTTCCAGCGCGGCGGCACCGCGGGCGCGCTCGAGGACTCCTGGACGTGCCTCCAGCGCCTGGCGAGCGAGGTGCAGTGGGTCTGCTTCGTCGACCAGGGCGCGGTCTGGTTCACGGCCGAGACGACGCTGATCGGGCAGGCGCCCGTCGCCACGCTCTCCGAGCTCGCGCTCGGCGTCGACGCGATCGACTTCACCGTCGACAACAACCAGGCCGACAGCCAGGCGACCGTGACGCTGCGCGCCTGGCAGCTCGCGTTCCCGCCCGGGAGCTGCGTGATGGTCGAGGACTGCGGGCCCGCCGACGACCGCTGGCTCGTGCGCGACGTCCAGCGCGGCCTGTTCGACGCCGCCGCGACGCTGTCGCTGAAGCGCGCGACCAAGCCGCTGCCCGAGCCGGCCGCGACGACGACGACGATCGCCGGCACGGCCGCGAAGGCCGCGCCGGGGCTGACCGGGCTCGGGATCAACACGCAGCTGCACCCGACCGCCGGCTTCACGCCGCGCCACTGGGAGGGCACGTGAGCTCGACGCTGTTCGTCGACATGTTCCGCAAGGCCGGCACGCCGATTAGCGTCGTGCGCGCGATCGTCGCCCGCACGGTGACGAGCTACGCCGAGCCGTTGTTCGTGACCGTGCCCGCCTTCGACGGCGGCGCCGCGCTCTGGGGGCCGTGCACGCGCTGCCCGGCCGACACGCTGCCCCAGGCCGGCGAGGAGTGCCTGCTGCTCTTGACCCAGGAAGATCAGACGCCGTGGGCGCTCGTCAGCTCGCCCGTGTGGGCCGACCTGCCGAGCGCGACGGTCGGCTACGTGCTGACGAACCGCGGCGATGGCCTGCTGCCGGACTGGGAGAAGGCCGTTCCCGGCGGCCCGCACGAGGAGGAGGCGTAGATGCCGAGCCTGTACCCTGGCGCGCTCGACACGCTCGCGATCGACAAGACGAACGCGACCTCGCTGTGGGACGACCACCCGGCCCACCACGACGACATCGCCGACGCGATCAACAAGCTCGAGCGCGAGCTCGGCATCCTGCCCTCGGGCACCTACGACACGGTCGTCGCCCGGCTGGAGGCGATCGAGGCCGCCCGCGCCGAGGGCGAGGGCAGCCCGTTCATCGCGACCGCGAACGCGCCGAGCGACGTCAAGGCGATGGCGCACCAGACGCTGACCGGCGTCAACGACGACGTCGCGCTCCAGAACGCGCTCAACAACTACCGCAAGGTCGAGATCTCGCTCGGCGCCGCGAACCTCGGCGCGGGCCTCGTCGACAACTACGGCAGCGAGCTCGTCGGCGCCGGCTGGGGCTCCGGCCTGTCGGGGGCGAGCGTGCCCGCGACGCCGGCGACGGTGCTCGTCGCCCAGGCGGCGGTGCCGATGATCCGCCGGATCAGCCCGAGCAACGCGAGCGGCCAAAACTTCCTCTGGGGCGGGGGTTTGAGGAACGTCTGGCTCGACGGCAACAACATCGCGACCGACGGCGTGATCGCGAGCTCGATCCGGCAGTCGTACTTCCGCTTCGGCTGCTCCAGGGTGACCGGTCGCGGCTTCACGATCGACGACGCCAACGGCGGCGTCCCGGCCGGCAACATCGTCGACTTCTACGAGTACAACGCGATGGCGAACGCCGCCGCCGCGCCGAGCATCGGCTTCCGCTGCCTGTCGGTCGACGGGCTGACGGGGCTGACGCAGACCTACGGGATCATGCTGATCCAGACCGTCGACGGCGACTGCATGCAGGTCGGCGACCACGACGCGGGCTTCTTCGTCGTCCACCTGAGCGCGTCGGGCGCCGGCAAGCAGCTGCACCTGCTCGGCACCGCCGACGGCTTCAACCAGCTCCGCCCGTCCCGGAAGAACTTCTTCGTGATCCGCAGGGGCCGCGCCTACTGCGAGCAGAACAGCCGCAACGTCGCGCTCGGCCACAACAGCGAGGGCGGCGGCGTCCAGTACGCGACCCCGTCCGGGACAGGGAACTTCAAGGGCGTCCTGCACGAGGTCGCGATCATCGACCGCAACAACGGGGCGCGCTACCGCTCGCACTCGTTCCTGCAAAGCCAGACCAGGCCGCTGCCGATCGGGTCGGCGCGGCTGCCGAGCTCGCTGAGCGGGCAGTCCGTGCTCTCGACGACCGTCCCGACGACGCAGACCGTGCAGGCGGGCCAGCCGCT
>Ga0066903_100007260_pt1 | contig 10018 bp, 8 predicted proteins | sample PanSoiMetaGPlot1_FD_67491 | JGI IMG/M metagenome (GOLD analysis project Ga0066903, IMG submission 67491) | Tropical forest soil microbial communities from Panama analyzed to predict greenhouse gas emissions - Panama Soil - Plot 1 (version 2) | ecosystem: Environmental > Terrestrial > Soil >... | reverse complement strand
CGAGAAGGGAGCGGTCTTCCATCCTCAGCCATGGTAGCCCCGGCTGCGGGAATGCGCGAGGTAGATGAGGGTTTTAGCCGCGACCGACACCAAGGGCATCGGCGACACGGTTGATGTAATTGAACCACGACGCAATCAATGTGATCTGAAGAATCGCCTTGTCATCGAATCCGACGGCACGAAGGCGATCGTGGTCGTCCTTCCATACCTTGGTGGCATCCTTAGTGAGCTTGACGACGTAGTCGACCATGACTCGCTCCTGTTCGGTCAGGGGAGCCTTGGTGTAGTCTGTCTTGAGGGCTTCGATTAAGTCCGGATCAAGGGTGACGCGACGCAGAAACTCTGCGTGAGACTCGATTCAATACACGCACCGGTTGACGACCGAGACCATGGTGGCAATCATCTCGTGGTGGCGCCGCTGAAGCGGCAGATCCGGAGACATGAGCACGCCGAAAGTTGAAAACGCGTGGCGTAAAGCCTCTGGAATCAGGCTATGAGACGCGACAATGTCCGCCGGGCCGTCTTCGGTCGGATGAACTGGAGTTGCATACTCCACAGGATAAAGGTCTTTCTGACCTTCCATGGCTTCCAGGAGTTTCTTGTCAGCCTCCGAGATGGGAACGGTGCGGATCCAGGTCATAAAAAAGTGCTTGCCTTCCGGAATAGCTCTTATCGTAGAATTTAGTAGACCAACCTACACCAGCAGTGCGGCCGGCTCCCAAATTCTATTCGTATGGGGGTCGGGGCTACAAGATTCGTTCGCGGGTCCCCCGCGCGGAGGATCGAAGTATGAGCTACATGGTGTGGCAAATCATGCGGCGGCTTCCCAAGCCCATGCTTCTGGTGCTGCTGTTTTTCGTCCTGGTTGCAATTGCGCGCGCGTGATTTGGCCGTTTTTTAGCCCTCCTAGCACCGTAGAATCATCCGAGTGAGTGTGACCGGTGTCACTGCCGGAAGTGTAACCGCCGTCGAGAATTCTTTTGGGGAGATGGCGTGGAGAATCAGTGTGCGCGTCCGGCCACGGCAGGTCGATCCGCCAAGCCATTCCCCCTGCGCACTCATCACCTGTAGGATGAAGCGAACGGGAGAGGACCCTTGCCATGCCGCATGACACGCTGAGTGTTACCGACAACCGCACCAACAAGAGCTACACGCTCCCCATCGAGCACGGCACGATCCGCGCGATGGATCTGCGGCAAATCAAGACCGATGAAGAAGACTTCGGCTTGATGACATACGACCCGGCGTTCATGAATACGGCTTCATGCCGCAGCAGCATTACCTACATTGACGGCGAGCGCGGCATTCTCCGCTATCGCGGCTATCCGATCGAGGTGCTGGCGGAGCATTGCACGTTTTTAGAGGTGGCTTACCTGATCCTTTTTGGAGAGCTCCCCACAGAACACGAGCTGCATGATTGGGTGGATGACATCACGCACCACACGATGCTGCACGAAACCACAAAGAAGTTCATGGAGGGTTTCCGGCACAATGCGCATCCGATGGGAATGTTAGTGAGCACCATTGCGGCCCTCTCGACGATTTATCCGGAGTCACGGGAAATCGAGGATCCGGCAAACAGGCTACTGCAGATCAAGCGCCTGATCGCCAAGATGCCATCGATCGTGGCAATGGCCTATCGGCACGTGCTCGGCTTTCCTTACGTGTATCCGGACAACGATCTGAGCTACACCGAAAACTTCATGAACATGATGTGGAAGATGGTGGAACCCAAGTACGTTGCCAATCCGGTGCTGGCACGGGCTCTCGATATTCTTTTCATCCTGCACGCCGATCACGAGCAGAACTGCAGCGCCAACACGATGCGGTGCGTCGGCAGCTCACATTCTGATCCGTACCTGGCGACTGCAGGTGCGGCGGCGGCCCTCGCCGGTCCTCTACATGGGGGCGCCAATGAAGAAGTGCTGAGCATGTTAGAAGAGATTGGTTCCAAAGAAAACGTCCCGGCTTATGTCAAAAAGATCAAGGACGGACGCGGCAAGCTGATGGGCTTCGGACACCGCGTGTACAAGAATTACGACCCGCGTGCGAAGGTCATCAAGTGGACCGCGGAACAGGTCTTCAAAGTGACGGGGCGTAATCCCAAGCTTGATATCGCCCTGGAGCTGGAGCGTATCGCGCTGGAGGATGAGTACTTCATCAAGCGCAAGCTTTATCCGAATGTCGATTTCTACTCCGGCATCATTTACCAGGCGATGGGATTCAAACCCGAGATGTTTACCGTCCTGTTTGCCATTCCACGGGGAGTGGGCTGGTTAGCCCAGTGGCAGGAAATGATCACCGATCCCGAACAGAAGATTGCGCGTCCGCGGCAGATGTGGGTTGGACACGAGCCACGAGAATTCGTCGCGATGAAAGACAGGTCGCCGGTTAAGACCGCCCATCGCTGATTCCCTCTGCTGAAACTAGGGCACGTAAGGTGCCCTAGAGCCTTTCTTCTCTTTCTCGCATGTCATATTTCGGTCAAAAACCTGCTTCTTCCGGCACAGTCGTTGACAACCCCATCATCCCGGGCTAGATTCTTTGCCACGTTGTTTCTTACCGTTTTTCAGACGCTTAACCCGATCCCAGAATGTTCCTTTAGGAGAATCCGAAAATGTTGCGACCCAGGCGATTGTGTGCTGTCACTGTAATTGCGCTTGCAATGGCTATGATCTCTTCCGCTATGGCCGCTCCTGCAGCCAACGGCGTCAGTAAGATTGCTCCCCGCGTGATGAACGAGACCGCAAATGGAGGCATGACCGAAGCCGTTGTGGTGCTTTCCGAGCAGGCCGATTTGAGTGCGGCTGCCGCCCTTCATACAAAATTGGAAAAAGGCCGATACGTTGTCGATACGCTGCGTGCAGTCGCCAACCGGACCCAGGGCCCCATCAAGGCGTTACTCCAGCAACGCGGTATTGCCTATCAATCGTTCTATATCGTCAACATGATCAAGATCACTGGCGACCGCAACCTGATGCAGGAACTCGCCGCGCGTCCCGACGTGGAGCGTATCGATGCTAATCCGCATGTGCGGACGCTTTTGCCTGTTCAAACCGGGGTGGACAACAAGGCAGGTAATCCGACTGGAATTGAGTGGAACATATCCCGCGTAAATGCTCCGCAAATCTGGTCGCATGGCTTCAAGGGTGAAGGACGAGTCGTAGGGGACGCGGACACGGGCGTACAGTGGGACCATCCCGCATTGAAGAGTCATTACCGCGGATGGGACGGAACGAATGTCGATCACGACTATAACTGGCATGACGCCAGCCCACAGCATTCGCCCACTCCGGTCGATCCGAACTTCCACGGCACATTCACAGCGAGCGAAACCGTAGGTGACGACGGCCATGGAAACCAGATCGGCGTCGCGCCGGGCGCAAAGTATATCGCCTGCCGGAACATGGACGCGAACGGAACGGGATCCCCGACCTCGTATACGGAATGCTTCCAATGGATGATGGCGCCTTGGCCGATCGGTGGCGATCCGGATCAGGGCGATCCGACGCTTGCAGCAGACTCTATCAACAACTCCTGGATTTGCCCGCCGAGCGAGGGTTGCTCAGCCAACACGCTTTTGGCAGTAGTGAATTCGGTCCGTGCGGCCGGAATCTTCCCCGCCGTCGCGGCAAGCAACGCCGGTCCTTCGTGCTCAACGATTACCGATCCACCCTCGTTCTACGACAGCTCTGTGACGGTGGGATCGACCAATTCGGCGAATGTGATTTCCAGCTTCAGCAGCCGGGGACCGGTAACGGCGGACGGCAGCAATCGGACGAAGCCAGACATGTCGGCACCCGGTGAAAACATCCGTGGCGCTGTTCCGGGCAATACTTACCAGTCAGGGTGGTCGGGAACATCGATGGCGACGCCGCACGTGGCCGGCGGAATTGCGCTGCTATGGCAGGCACGTCCATCGCTCATCGGCGACATCGATGCCACCGAACTGGCATTGACCTCGACTGCGCATCACCTGAAGAGTTCGCAGAACTGCGGTGGCAACGGCCAGCAGATTCCGAACAATGTGTATGGATGGGGAATCATCAACCTGTTGGCGGCAGCCAAGGCTCACTAGTGATCCGCCGGGCGCGTAGGTCAGATCAGACCATCTTTTACGCGCCTTAGAAAATCCTCGGCGTCCGCGGCGGCCTTCGCCGCGGCGCCGGGTTCATTCCTCGATTCGAAAACGATCTCCTGCATCGTGATCTCAGCAGCATCCTTCGGCTTGAATCCGCGAACAACCAGCTTGCGCGCGCGCTCAGCAAAAGAATCGGGGTCCGAGCCGCCAGCGCGCATTCCGTGGTCGGCACAAATGTGGTCCTCAAATCTCTTTGCAGCCACACGGTCAAAGGCAGCGCGGGCTTCCGTGTCGCTTAAAAGTGGAGGAAGAGGAGACGTCCAGTTGCACTGGGAGCATGCCCAGCCTTGCATCCGATGATCCGAAACCCACGTAATATACCTTGCCATACGGACGTCTGCGGACGTCTGCGTTTGATCTCGGCATACCTTCGATCCGGGGATTGAACGAAGAGAGGATCGAGTGCCCGCCGGCTTCGATCAGAGATTTCGGGACATATTCTCACAAATGCCGAGGAATCCAACAATTAGTTAGGATGGCACTTTTGAAGTCAAATGGGGTGCGCTATCCGGCGGTGCGTCTACTACGTCCAACGATAGTAGACGGGGTAGGGCTAGGGTTTATGCCGCTGGTGCGGGTCTGATGACGCGGAAAAGACTCATGATACGGTTCATGACAGTCTCGCGAGAGAGCGCCCCACCAAACCACAAGCTTGGTTTGATCGTCCATCATAGAAATGAAGAAAGCCGCTACCAAAACAGTGGCAGTCCTGACGCTGGTCATAGGCCTCGCGCCATATCTATGTGCGGCTCCCGTTATACAGATTCCCCGCATTGAATCTCCACCCTCCCTGGAAGACTTCGCGGACATGCAGCCCTCAAGCCCGCTCGCACGCCGAATGGCGAAGGCTACTGGATTCGTGGTGCGGGAACCCGCCGATGGCACCCAGCCGTCGCAAGACACCGATGTCTATCTCGCATATGACCAGCACAACCTCTACGCTGTCTTTCTCTGCTGGGATAAGGAACCGGAAAAAATAAGGGCGCGCATGACGCGCCGCGAGGACATTTTTTCTGATGACTCCGTCGAAGTCATGATTGATACATTTCACGACGCGCGCCGCGGTTATGCCTTCGCTGCCAATCCCTTTGGCATTCAGTGGGACGCATTGTGGACCGAAGGTTCGATTGGCAAAGGACAACAGGGGGACTTCAGCGGCTTCGATCAATCGTTCGATACGGTGTGGCGCTCCGAGGGAAAACTAACCGGGAAGGGCTACATCATGCTGTTCGCGATTCCGTTCAAGAGCCTGCGCTTCCCGAACACCGAGCACCAGGAATGGGGACTCATCCTCAACCGCAGCATTCCGCGAACCAACGAAAACATCTTCTGGCCGCGCATCTCAAACCGCATACAGGGACGCTTCAACCAGGCAGCTACGGCGACCGGACTCAAGCAAATCTCACCGGGGCGCAACATCCAACTGATTCCTTACGGCTTGCTCCGTAGTTTCAGAGCCATCGACCAGCGGGACCCGCAGAATCCGGTCTATGAAAGCGAATCGCTCCATCCGGATGGGGGCATCGACGCCAAGTTCATCCTCCATGACAGCCTTGTGCTCGATGCGACAGTGAACCCGGACTTCAGCCAGGTCGAATCCGACGAGCCGCAGATCACGGTGAATCAGCGTTTCGAAGTTTTCTTCCCCGAGAAACGACCGTTCTTTCTGGAGAACAGCAATTACTTCACAACTCCAATCAACTTGGTGTTCACTCGCCGGATCGCCCATCCTGAGTTCGGGCTTCGTCTCACAGGAAAAGCTGGGCCCTGGGCGCTGGGCGTGTTGGCTACAGACGATCGTGCGCCGGGAGAAATCGTGCCGCCCAACGATCCCTTAAGCGGCGACCGCGCCAAGTTCGCTATTGCGCGCGTTAGCCACGACATTCTCGATCAGTCGACGATCGGAGCGATTTTTACCGACAGGGAGTTCGCCGGTGGCTACAACCGCGTAGGCGGCGCGGACGCCAATATCAAGATCAATCAGAACTGGCGGCTGCAGGGCCAGGCGGTTGCAAGCTCCACGCTAAACCCGGACGGCACCTCGCTCGACGGCCCCGGATACAAAGCGGATCTTGAGCGCTCAGGCCGAAAGCTGAACCTGCAAGCTCTGTACCTGGATTACAGCCCCGGATTTGTTACCGAAACTGGATTCGTCAATCGCACGGACATTCGCCAGGAAAATCTGAATGCCAGCTATACCTTCAGGCCAGAAGGAAAGCTCCTGATCTCGTGGGGCCCAACGTTACAGCAGTTTGCGATTTGGGATCATAACGGAACTGCGCTCGATTACTACTTCTTCCCAGGAATGCGAATTGACCTTACCCGAGGTACGTGGATCAATGTGCACCCGTTCGGCTACGACGGCGTCTTTCTGCGGCCGCAAGACTATACGGGACTCACTCGCGTCACTTCGTATCCGCAGCCCTTCTGGGGAATCGAGGGCAGCACCAGTTGGTTCAAGCAGTTCGATTTCAATTGGTTTTTCGTTTCAGGCGCCGGTGTGAATTACAACCCATCGGCGGGGCGTGTTCCCATGATCGGGCATGAAGATTTTGGAAATGCCACGTTAACCCTGCACGCCTCCAGCCGCTTACGAATCGATAACACTTACCTGCTTGAACATATTCGGGAACGCGACGCTCAGCTAACGGCAGTCACGAACCACATCATCCGCAGCAAATGGAATTGGCAGTTCACACGTGAGCTTTCGGCGCGCGTGATAATCCAGTACAACGCCGTGCTGTCGAATCCCGATCTGAGTTCGTTGCAGCCCACCAAGAACTTTAATGCAGATTTTCTTCTGACGTATCTCGTCCGTCCCGGAACGGCGATTTACGTCGGATATAACAGCAACTTACAGAATCTGGATCGCCGCCTGATACCTACGCCCACTGGCCTGCTGACGACCAGAGATGACTTCATCAATGATGGGCGGCAGTTTTTCATAAAAGCGTCTTATTTGTTCCGCTTTTGAGAATCTCCTGCCTCCTGCTGGCGGTAAGCGGGCGATGATATCCTATTAGCCATCACCATCCTGTAGAGGCTTCCTTACTTCATGTCAGATCCCAATACACCGGTTCCTGAAACCGCCAACGAGAGCAACGAATCATTCGGAGAACTTCTGTCGCAGTACGAAAAGAGCCATTCTGCGAAAGGGGATGACGGACGCAAGCAACTGGAGGGTACGGTCGTCGCCATCACCGCAGACTCAGTGCTCCTCGACATCGGTTACAAGAGCGAGGGAATTCTCCCGCTGACAGCGTTGCAGGGCGAGAGCGTCAAACCGGGCGACAAGATGCTCGTGTCGGTGAAAGGCCGCGATGCCGAAGGATATTACTCACTGTCGCGCGGCAGAATTCAACGTCCGACGGATTGGGCATCGCTTGAGCGAGCATTTGCCGAGAAAGCCACGATTGTGGGTACAGTCACCGGTGCAGTGAAAGGCGGGTTGAGCGTCGATGTCGGCATACGCGCCTTCATGCCAGCCTCGCGGAGCGGAGTTCGCGATGCAGCCGAACTGGAAAAGCTGGTTGGGCAGGAAATCCGTTGCAGGATCATCAAGGTTGATGTTCAGGATGAAAACGTGGTCGTGGATCGACGGGTTATCGCCGAGGAGGAGGCTCTCGCCGGCAAACAGCGGCGTTTCTCGGAGATCAAGGAAGGGGACACGGTAAGCGGCACCGTGCGGAGCCTCACGGACTATGGAGCGTTCGTGGATATTGGCGGCGTTGATGCGTTGCTTCATGTTGGCGAGATTTCCTGGAGCCGGGTGAATAAACCCGCTGACGTTTTGTCGGTTGGGCAGGCGATCGAGGCCAAGGTACTCAAGATATCCGCAGAAGGCGACAAGAAGCGCATTTCGGTGGGCATGAAGCAACTGGAGGCGAATCCCTGGGACTCGGCGGCGCAGAAGTTTAAGGTCGGCGAACGAGTGCGCGGCACAGCAACACGCGTGATGGATTTCGGTGCCTTCGTGGAGTTGGAACCCGGAGTCGAAGGCTTGATCCATGTCTCGGAGATGTCATGGGCGCGCAAGATACGAGCCGCGAGCGATGTCGTAAAGCCGGGAGAAACCGTGGACGCGGTTGTCCTGGGGGTGAACTCAGCAGAACGCCGGATTTCGCTTGGGCTGAAGCAGACGCTTGGCGATCCGTGGGCCGATGCGGCTAAGAAGTTCGCAGCCGGAACCGTGGTCGAGGGTCCGGTGACCAACATCACCAAGTTTGGAGCCTTCGTGCAGGTTGCCGAAGGCGTTGAAGGGATGATTCACATTAGCGAGATATCTGCTGAAAAGCGATTGAATCATCCGCAGGAGATGCTGAAAGCCGGCCAGGTTGTTAAGGCGCAGGTTCTCGCAGTAGACGATCAGAAACGGCAGCTGCGGTTGAGCATGAAGCAACTGGTTCCGACTGGACTCGATGAATACATTGCAGAACACAAAGTAGGCGATGTCGTTAGCGGACGCCTGGTGGATAACCCTGGTGCCGCAAAAGAAGCGCGAGTGGAATTGGGAGAAGGCGTGCTAGCGGTTTGCCTTGTAGGAAATGCCAAACCCAAGGAAGAGTCGGCATCAGCCGCGAAAACCGACCTTTCATCACTGACCTCGATGCTGCAAGCCCGGTGGAAGGGTGGAGCAGCAGGAGGCTCTTCGAAGTCCGAGGAAGTTCGCGCCGGGCAGGTGCGAAGTTTTCGCATCAAGAAGCTGGACGCGGAAGCCAAGAAGATTGAGGTCGAGTTGGCATAGTCGAAGTCGTCCTAATCGTCCGTGATTCTGAAGTGACAGTTTCCAAGACAGGCTTACTGGCGCCTAGTTTCGGCATTGCCCGGCGGCTACAGAATCTGCATATTAGAAGAGCAAGAATCGCTCCAGTGGTAACAGTAACCCGGACGTACACTCCCTTTCGGTAACCCTTAGTAACCATACGAATCCGGGTACCCCGCCTTACAATGAGCATGTCCGTTCGGCCATCGTCTAGTTTCGCAAAGCTGACGATGGATAGTTAGCCGTCAGGTGAAGAATCCCAGGAAGGACCGTTCTCCGGCGGGAACGGCTGGAGCCGCATTCATATGGCGTTTGGTTTTGGCTTCAACAAACAGAAAGTTCTGAGTGCCGCGGAGAAGTTCGTCCAGCAAGGCAAACTGCAGAACGCCATCGCTGAGTACGAAAAGGTTCTGAAGGCAGATCCCAAGGACCTGACCGTCAGCAATACGGTCGGCGACCTCTATGCGCGCCTGGGAGAAAACGATCAGGCCGTCCGATGTTTCAAAAACGTTGGCGACGCCTATGCCTCGCAGGGCTTCACCGTCAAAGCCATCGCGATGTACAAGAAGCTCACCAAGATCAAACCCACCTTGGAGAGCATCCTTCGGCTCGCCGAACTCTACACACAGCAAGGTCTATTCAACGACGCGCGGGCCCAGTATCTGCAGGTTGCGGAAGAATTCCTGCGCGCAGGGGAGCTTGAACAGGCTGTCCGGATTTTCCAGAAGACGCTGGAGATGGATCCGGAAAATGTCTCTATGCGCATGCGCCTGGCCGAGGTTTACATACGCCTGGGCAAGAAGCCGGAAGCATGGCAAATTTTTTCGTCGGCTGCCGAAAGCCTGCGCTCCAAGGGACAGTTGGGCGCGGCGGAAGAAATTCTGCAGCGGATGCTCACCCTCGATCCTGGCAACAGTTACGCCCTGCTGCTACGCGGCCGGAATGCATTTGATTCAGGAGACATCGCGGCCGCAGTTGAAAATCTGGAAAAGGTAGCGGATCTCGACTCTCATCCCGATGGGCTACGGCTTCTTCTGCAGGCTTACTTGCAGACCGGGCATTTGCCGGAAGCCGAGTCGCTTGCCGCCAAGTTATTTACGGTTCACAACGATAGC
>Ga0066903_100007259_pt1 | contig 10018 bp, 10 predicted proteins | sample PanSoiMetaGPlot1_FD_67491 | JGI IMG/M metagenome (GOLD analysis project Ga0066903, IMG submission 67491) | Tropical forest soil microbial communities from Panama analyzed to predict greenhouse gas emissions - Panama Soil - Plot 1 (version 2) | ecosystem: Environmental > Terrestrial > Soil >... | reverse complement strand
GGGCAAGCCGCCCCCGACCGCAATGCCCAGGTTGATGTTGGCCTTGGCGAGCGCGATCTCGATCATGATGATGCGCTCTTCGAGCTCGGCGGAGACCTTGGCCTCGATCCACTTGCCGAGAATGGCGGTGAGATCGTTGCCCTCGTCGACGCCGAGCTTGCGTTGGGCGACGAGCGTGGCGATACGGCCGATGTTCGCGGTGGCGTCGGCGATGGTTCGAGGCTCGGGCAGATCGATCTTCTTGCGCAGGAGGCGCGGCGCGGGCGCATGCTGGTAGCGCGCGAGGCCGATGGCAGCTTGGACGCGGATCGCTAGCGGCGCCCCGGAAGACGCACAGGTATCGGCTAGCAAGACCAACGAATCCGTCTGGCCATTAATTTTCTCGATGACCTCGCGCGTGCGAGCATTTTTCGAGCCGCGTTTGCGGCCGGTAGGGTTACCGCTTTCGCCTGCTTTCCAAGTCATGCTGACAACAAGATACTGCAGCAATTGAAGTTACGGTCAAACTTGCGGCCGCGGCGCAAAACCAATCCGCGACCCGCGAGAAAACAACCACGACCCACCACTCCCAACCCTGTGCAGTTGCGCAACAGGCGCGCCGGAGGAAAACCCTCTCTTGCGCGCCGCTCTGCGCAAGAGATTTTCCCTAGGCGCCTTCTTCTCTTGCGCAAAACCCCGTTGCGCAACAAGCGCGCAAGTCTGATCCCCCTTCTTGCGCACGTCTCGATTGTGTCCCCTCTCCGCCGCCGGCCGACGCCCCACAACCATGACGCGAGGAGCGTACAAGGCCATCGGCGGCCCGTTCACCCGCAGCCCTAGGCGTCGAACAGCATAATGCCGAGTAGCCGGTTAATTTCGTCCGGGCTCTCGAAGACGTGTGCGGCTTTGAAGCGTTGCCAGCGGCGGACGAATTCACGGCCGGGATCGCGCCAGTCCAACCCTTTGCGATAGTGCGCGCCTTCGCTGCCGAGCCAAGCGTCGGGCGTTTCGAACCGCGCGCGGACCCAATCAATGTGACTGTCCCAGTCTTCTGGGTCATCGCCGTCGAATTGGCTCAGCACGAAAATTAGGAACAAGGCCCACTCGCGCTCGTGCGGTTCGATGGGGTTGATGGTCTTGCCGTCGTCAGCAAAGGTGATCATGGCGGGCTTCCTGGTTAGTACTGCGGACGTTTATTGCGGTCGATAAACAAGCCCCACTCTTCCTTGCGGCTGACGGGATCGTGGTATTTTGCTTCGAACAGCACCCCGGCCTTGATCCACTCATGGATCATCTGGCGGCACTGCGCCTCGGTTTTGCTTGGGCAGTATTTTTGCACCACTTTCCAAGCGGCCCGGTCCACGGCCTGTGGTTTGCCGGAATAGCGTCGACCTGTGGGCATTTCGGCCTCCATCTCGTTGAGAATGGCATTGAGGGCTTCGGAGCTGACATCGCCCCAAGTCTCGGGCGGCTTCCAACGCTCGATCGCCTGCACCTCGTCGCCGTCCGGATATTCGGTGCTGGTATTGCCGAGCGGCACACTGACCAATCGGAACCAACGCGCCCCGATCGCGCGCACGATGTTGGCCTTGGCCTTATCGAGCCGCATGTAGCCTTTGCGCTCGTCGATCGGGATGCCGAATTGCTTAGCCTCGTCCTCCGACATGGCCGTGAACGTCTGATCGAGGCGGCCGGCATCGCGTTGCGCGGAGGCGCCACGGCGAGCGTTGGCGTCTCCGGCCGTGATCGCGCCCTTATGCGTATGCGCCGGGCTGTCGACCGCGATGTTGTAGTCCTGCGCGATCTTGATCAGCAGCTCGCAGACAAAATCCATGTCCGGGTTGCTGCTCTCTTCGAGCGCGTGCAGCTTGATGAAGGGATCGAGGATCAGCAGATCGCAACGAGTGCGCGCGATCGCTCGCCGCAGCATGCCGTCGAGCGGGCCAACGTGTCGGTGCCCTTTGTTGTCGAGTTCGGCCAGCTTAGGCGCCCGGCTGATCGCCCGAAAGAACAGCCAACCCTTAAGCTCGGCCGGGTTGATGCTGTGGTATTTGCAAATCGCCAGCATGCGACGGTGTAACTCGGCGCGATCGTCCTCGAAGCAGATGAACAGCACGCGGCGGCGTCCGTAGATGCGCATGCCAAGCAGCTCGTGGCCGGTCGCCAGCTCGATCGCTTGGGTTAATCGCAGTGTGGTTTTGCCGACGTCGCCGGGGGCGACTAGGCCGGATAGAAAGCTCCGACAGAATTGCCCCGCCGTGAGCCAGCCGCGTGGGCTCGGTGGGATGCCATCGAGTAGCGCGCCGGCATCTTCCTCACCAAGCTCGAAGTCCGCGGCCGGAATCTCGCGGCAGATATCGAGCAGCGTCTTCGGGTCGCCGTGTTCGCGCGTGATCCAGTCGACCACATCATCGCCGGGCTTGGGCGTCTTCCCATTGGGTAGATGCTTCCACAGGTGCAGCGCCGGCACGATCCGCGAGCTCGCGGCGACCGGCGCGAGTTGGTGCTGCGCAATGCCCGCGAGCGTTTCGCCCTGCTCGTCATGGTCCGCGAGGATGATCATGTGTTGCCCGGTTAGCGCTGCAACACATTCCGGCGTCCACTTGTGGCTGACCACCGTGGTCGCGAGCCACCCGGCTTTGATCAGAGCCTCGACCTTGCTCTCGCCCTCGGGAACGAAGACGAAGCTGCCAGGGCCGGCGCGCATGATCGCTGGCCAATTGTAGAGCACGCGGCGATTGCCGGCGCCGAAGACATCAACCCCGTTTACTTTGCGGTGGGGGCGAAACTGTTTGCGCGGGCGCTGCTTGAGCGGTGGAATTCCCGGCTTCAACTCGTAACGGTTTTGCTGATAGAGCAACGATCCGTCGGCCAACGTGTAGTCAAACACGCGCGTGAGCTGATAGCCGCGGCGAATAAGATCGGCATCGTTGAATGGCTCACCGACATGGTCTTCGGCGTAGGTGTCGCGCTCGGCTTCGGACTTCGAACCGCTTGCGCGCCAGGCGCCGTTGCCGCTGGGATTGGCGGCCGTCTTCGACGTAGTGGAATTAGGCGCTTTGTCAGAATCATTGGAGAATTTCGGGCTCTCAGGCTGCGTTCGTTGCTGCTCGACGGCCGGCGCGGCGTGGGAGCGCGTTTCGCTGCCTTTAATTCGCTGCGCGGCCGCCTTCAACCGGTCTGACAGCCCCCGCACTTGCCGCATGAGGCGACTGTCCTGCACTTCGACGTTGGGCTTTGCGGGCGTCGGCGCTTTCTTCGTGCGCGTGGGCTTTGGCGCCTTCGCTGGTTTGTATTTCCGGAACGGTTTGCCCTCGCGCGCCTTTTCGTATTTGTTAAGTTCGCACAGATTATGCTGCACGTTTTGCGCACTCAGGCGGCCGATGCCCGCGGCTTCGAGCTGCGGCGTGATCACATCGCCGAGCTGCAGCAATGTTGCGAGCCAAACCGCTTCGGACCAGCTCGTTTCGGGTGAGCGTTTGCAAATGCGGTTGAGACCAGGGCCGCTGCCGGGGCCGATGCGCGAAAATGTTTTCCAGTCCGGTGCATCGAACAGCGGTGCGACTTCTTTGAGGTCGGCGGCGACTTGCGCCGCATAAAATCCCCCAAGCCTAGGGTACTCGCACAGACGATCGGTAAAGCTCGCCAAAGTGTCATCGGCACGCGGGCGCAGTTGTTCGCGGTCACGCCACAGCGGCGGCAAGAAGTATTCGGCGTGGTACTCCGGGAAGTGTATGCCTTTGAGTTCGCGCGGCGGCATGACCGGTTTAAACGCATCGGTGCGAAATACTTTCTCGCCGCGGGCTTCGCGTGCTTCGAACACTGCGCGATGGCGCATTGGATCGAATGGCACTGGCCAGCCCAACTCGGTGATTGCACCGAGCTCGTTGGTGCAGCAGCGAGCGACCACAAGAGCGAACCACAAATCCAATTCGTCTCGGTGCGGTTCGATCAGGGTTTGCCGAATTCCAACGGTGATGCGGTCATGCTCGCGGTGTACGTTGCAGAAACGTCCCTCGTTGAGAATTTTGTCCGTGCTCCACGGCCATGGCTCGCCGGCTTCCTTGCGTAGGCGGCTCGCCTCACGCTCGCGCATGTACGCGACGAAGCGTTCGACCATCTCGGGATCGAGCGGCAGCGGCGTGGCGGGCCCAATCGGTGTTGCCTTGCGCTGCGCCTTTGGCTTTGGCGGCGGCGCTTCATCGCTGCCCGCCACGTGCACGGTGACCGGGGTGTCGATCTTTTCGGCGAAGCGCGGGCCGTTGCTGCCTTTCATCGGCGTTGGTAAGTCGGCCGCCATTTCCGCCGGTTGCTCGAATAGTGCCTTGAATTTATCCATTGCTCGCGTCCTTCGGCAGCTCACAAGCAATGCCGTCGTGGACGTGCAGCACGACCGGATAGCCGGCGGCCTCGAGCCGTTTCAGCGCCGCCGCCAGATGATCGCGGGCGATGCCCTGCACGATGTTCTCGGTAAAGACGCCGCCCCATGCCCCGCGGCCCGGGCGGTACTCGCACCATCCCCCCGTGATGGTGGCGTTGTCCATGAACGTCACCGCCGCTTTGCCGCGGCCGTTTTGGATCAGCTTCACGAACGGATAGGTCAGCTCACGACCGCTCGGCAGCTTGATGAACAAGAACGGGATGTTGTTGAGCGGCCGGCATTCCAAGAATAGCCGGCCATAGCGCACGATCATTAGCGGGCGGTGGACGGCATTAACCGCGGCGCGTTCGATGCCGTACCAGAATTACACCGTCTGCGGATGACGCGCGCGCCACGTCTGCTTGAAGCCTTCGACTTGGGTGTCGGTGGCAGTGTCGTCCTCACCCGCCATGTTGCGGTAGGCGCCAAGCCCGCCGCCGTAGCCGAATGCCAAATCGGCGACCTTGCCGCGGGCGCGTGCCATTTCCTCCGGGAAGCCGAGCGCGCGGCCGAGCTGATAGTACGGCTCGTCATGCGGATCGCCGGTTTCGTCGAACCGCTTCCATTGCGCCAGCTTGTCCTTTTCGCTAGCGATCCACGCCGTTGCCCGGCTCTCGATGGCGGAATAGTCGCCGTGCACGAGCCGATAGCCGAGCGGTGCGCAGATCGCGGCGCGCGAAATATCGCCGATAACTTCGAGCGGGGCGCCGAGCGCTTGCACCTTTTCCAGATCACCGGCCATGACCGCGTCGAATTTGGCAGCGACGTTGTCGACCTCTTTCCTGAAATTCTGCGGCTGCGGCCCGCCGGCCGACCAGCGCCCGGTTGCGGCGCCATGAAACTTGAAGGCGCCGCGAATGCGGCCGTCGACGCAACGCCAAGCTTGCATGGCGGGGAATTTGTTAGCGGCGGCGTGCGCCGCTTCACGCCGCAGCTCGAGCACCCGACGAACTTCGGGCGAGAGATTGGTCCGTCGCAAAGCGTGCGCGAGCGTTGCTTTTTGTAAGTCTGCCAGCGGGCAGCCATGGCTGGACAGCCAGGCCAGCAACTTATCGACCTGGCCGGGGGTCTCGATCGCACCGCCAGTGATCGCAACGAGCTCGTCTTGAATGGCGCGCTCGGCCGCCGTGCTGATGGCGATTGCCTTCTTGATCAATGCGCCGTCGGTGTAAAAACCCCTATCGTTGATGACCTGGTCGAGGCACCACAGGCTTTGCTCCGCGGAGACCAGCGGCGGCAACCACCGATAAAGCTCGCGCTCGCATTCGACGTCTTGCTTGCAATAGTCGTAGAGCGCTTGCAAACGCTCGGGGTCGTCGAACCAATAGGTGCCCTTCGGGTCTTCGTTGCCGCGCGGCCGCCGCGGCTTCGACATTTGGAGCGCGATCTTGTCGTCCGCTTTCTGGTGCTTCAGTCCCAAGACTGAAGCGACCTTTTTGAGTTTCGGCGGCAGTGCCAGTGCCAGGCACATCGCCATGGTGCAGCGCCATTTCTCGATCGGGATTTCCGCCCAGCCGTAGTGCGGCCGCGTGAGGATGTGCTTTAAGATCGCGCCGCTCGAAGCCGGCGTTGTGCGCGACGACAACGGTATCAGGATCAATTGTAGCTTCGAGGATCGCTTTCGGCACCGGTTCGTTGGGCAGCCAGAGCTGCACTGAGTCACCATCGACCGCGTAAGCGATACACTGCACATCAGTCGATGGGTGGCGAGCATACCGGGCTGCTCCCACCTGGCGCAGATCGAGTTCGCTGCGGGTCTCGACGTCGAGGATTACGGTTTTGCTGGTCATGATCGCCGCCGTTTTACTTGGCGGTCGATGTCACGCAGGCAGAGATCGAGCTTCTCAAGCTCAAAGCCGTCGAACACTGCTTTGCGATAAACCCACAGCGCCCCTTTCACCTCTGAATAGGCTGGGTTTTGTATGCGGCGGTCGATCTTTTCGAGAGCGCGCTGAAACAACACGTAGTGGGGTGGGGTCATGGCGTGAACCTCTCCAATTCGTCGCCGACACAGGTCCAGCCCGGCCACTGTTGGCGCGCGAACAGCTCGAGGTAGGGGCCGGCGGTGAGCGCCTCGATGCGCTGATAGACTTCGTCGGGCTTGCGCGAGTGCTCGCGCCGCGGTGCCACGATCAGTTCGCGCACCGCCATCGACTTGCGCTGCGGTTTGCCGCGACGGCCGAGCCAGCAGACCTCGGCGTTGTGGCGGGTGCCGTAACCGTTGCCCATGAACCAGCCGGCGCCGGTCTTATTTTGCTTGGCCCAAACGAACGCCGATCCGGAGAAGACGAATCCCCACGCGCACATCAGCGGCCCGACCAGGTCGACCGAGCGCAACGGGACCCAGAGAAACAGGAAGCAGTCAGCGGAGGCGATATCTGCGATCCGCAATTTCAACAGCTCGGCAACTGAGGAGCAGCGATAATGCCGCTGCGGAGAGCGGCCTTCGCCCTTGCTCGAATAGGCGCGGAACGCGATTCCGGGATCGGCCATGATGGCGCCGAAGCGGACGCCGGCATTTACTCGAGCTGCAATTTGAACTATGGAATTTGGCACCGCGGAGCCCTCCGCGTTTGTGGCACTCAATCCCGGCCGCTCATCCCCAGGGCGGTCGGGCTCTAGCTCTCAGGTGGAAGTGGCCGGACTCGAACCGGTGGGACCGATCGCTTATAGGGCCTTGGTCCCCCGCACCTGCGGCACTCCCACTCTCGTATTCGATCGCGGACGGGGTGCGCCTACCTTGGGTCGCGTCCGCTTTCCTCACCGATCAGCCGGCTCAACCCGGTGTGTGCACCCTGTCCGACGATTTCATGCAGCCGGACGCGTGGTCCCGGCCTCGCCCGACGCGTTTTGCTGCTCGTCGATGATGCGATAGAGGTCACGCGCGAGGTTGAACGCGGCCATGTCGGTAACGAGACCGAGGTCCTCGTATCGCGGCGTAAACCAACGACCGAGCGCGTTCTTTCTTTGGTACGTCGTCGGCCGATACTGGTGGCCGTAGCAGGGCATGACGCCGCCCGTTCGCGGGTGCTGGACTTGCCGCCAATAGCTGTTCCAGCCTCTCGCGAAGGTGTGCAGAGTCGAAACACACGGCATCAAGAACGGCGCCCAACCGCCCTGGTCGTCCGCGATTAGAAGGAAGATGTCGCGCGACTGCTGCACCACGTTGTCGTCGAGCTGCAGGACCGGTTTAGAGCGGCCGCTTTCGTCATGTTCGATTTTCTCGACAAGGCCGGCGGGTTCTTGCAGGTAGCGAGCGACAAAACCTTGGCGTTGCGGACGCCAGACAACCCACGAATGGGTCATCCCAGCGGGGATGACGATGATCCCGCTGGTACCGCTGCGCGGCGTCGAGATGCCGCCGCTGCGCAATACAAAATCACCCGCTTCCGCGTTGTCGACGTAAGCCGGGTCACGCTTGTCGACGATTGGCGAATTGCTTTGCGCGATGGTGAGCATCGATAGCAATTGATCGGCGCCCGCAAAGCTCACGCCTTGGCCGGCGTCGGCTGCCATCATGTCGAGCAGCTCGGCCGGCAAGTTCTCAGGTTTTGGAGTAAGGGGGTTGGTAGACATCACAAGCTCCATTGTTTCGGTTCACGGTTCACAGTTTGGGCGCCACCCGTAGGCGACGCCCGTTGGCGTTAGCGCTCGGCTCAAGCAACGTCGGCCGAGCGGGCATACACGCCGGCCCGAAGCCGCGCGCGCATCTTGTCGATGGCGTGCCACACGGGCGGGCCAAGATGGCATTTGGCCGCCAGCAGCCGGATTCCGTGGACGCGATCCTCGAGTTGTAACGGCGTTAGCTGACGCCACCCGACAAGCAGTCGGTAAATCTCTGCCCCGACTTCGGGGTCATAGGGCGGCTTCGTCTTTGCCCGGGCGGATTTGCGCCGGAGCTTCAATCGCAGTTGCCGCGGAGGGGAACTTAGGTTAGATACGTCGAGGCTCATGGGGAGCCTCCTTTCTTTGGTTCGCGGCTCGGCACTCACACCTCGGCGGGTTCAGAGTGTCGGGCCGCTTTGCTATCGCCAGGATAGAAGTACGCGCTGACGACTCCGCGCCTGTGGCGGAGACCGCTATCCGGCGGCCTCAATGACGGCGGCGAGCGTGGTGTGCTTGCTGAGCCAATCACGCTCGGCTTGCTCGCTGATAACGATGCGGCCGTAACGGCCGGCCGGCTGCGTGATCGCCGGGCCGATGCCCTTCTTCTGCCAATGCTCGAAGGTTCGACGGCTGATGTGGTACGATTGACAAAACTCGCGCACGCTCTTGCTGGCGCGTTTGAGCTTTTCAGTGCTGGCCATGGTGGTGCGCTCCCTGCGTGATCAATCACGCAGGATTACGTCACTCACCGCGGCGCTTCGTAGTTGGGAAATGTCGGAGAATGGTTGGGAAATGTTGGGAAATTCACGGACGCGGAAACGAAAGCCCAGCTACTCGGATGATTTCCTTGATCTGGTCTTCGGAGACGGCTTCGTTAAATTGCTTGTATAGCTTTGCAGCGAATTCCTTTTGCAACAGCTTTGACCAATCGCTGCGGTCTTGGAGATGCTTGCAGACTTCAACGACGAGCTCATCACGCACGGGATGACGACGACGCCCACCTTTCTTGGCGGCGACCACTTGTTGCTGCACCTCATCAGCCTCGGCGCGCTCGGGCGTCGTCGGAGCCGCCTCGCGCTGCTCGTCCGGAATCGGCGGGTCCACTTCCGCCGTCTCCTCGCGCAATGCCCTCATGACCGGTGACGCGCCCAATAGCCGTTGAGCCTCTTTCGTGAACCCCAGTATTGGCTTGCGGGCCATCACCGTCGCCCCAAGCTGACGACGTTCGCGCTGGGCGGCGCCGTGTTGAGCAGCGCGCGCCGCGCCAGCGCGTCGGAGTGGTCGGTGATGTGCGCCGAGTAGGTCTTTTCCAACATCGGCACGCTGGTGTCGTGCTGCGCCGCGACGATCCTGATCGGCACGCCAGCAATGAGCGCGCGAGTAATGCTGGAATGCCGCAGCGCGTAGAGCGTCACCGTCGTCGGATCGAGCCCGGCGCGTTCGACAGCGCATATGAACGGCCGTCGGTAATCGGCGATCTCGGGCCGCCAGGGCGCGCCGTCCGTCCGCAGGAGCAGCGAATCTGCCACGGTGTCACTTTTGATCGCAGGCCGCTCGCCCGCAGCCTGCCGCAGTAGCGCGGCCAAACTCGGTGTGATCGGCACCGGCCGGCGCTCAACGCGCTTTGCTCCCCGCCCCTTTTTGCTGCTCGGCATCATGAGACGCGGGTCGGAGCGATCGTCCTGCAGGTCGCCGATCTCGAGCCGGGCGAGCTGTGACACCCTGGCGCCGGTCACGGCGGCGACCTCGACCAGGAGCCCGAGCGCCGAATCCTCGGCATAGGCCGCCGCGATCAACGCGCGCACTTCATCGTCGCTGAGGATCACGTTGCGGGCGCGATGGGCGTCCGGCAAGGCGGCAAGCCCGATTCGCCACGCCGACTGATTGCTAATGCGCGGATCATGCGCGGCGGCGAGATTGAGCGCCGCCTTAAGCGCCCTGCAGCCGCGGTTGATGCTCGCCGGCTTGCCGCCTTTGGCGACCCGTGCGTCGCGCAGGTGCTTCAACTCGCGC
>Ga0066903_100007257_pt1 | contig 10019 bp, 9 predicted proteins | sample PanSoiMetaGPlot1_FD_67491 | JGI IMG/M metagenome (GOLD analysis project Ga0066903, IMG submission 67491) | Tropical forest soil microbial communities from Panama analyzed to predict greenhouse gas emissions - Panama Soil - Plot 1 (version 2) | ecosystem: Environmental > Terrestrial > Soil >... | reverse complement strand
AGGATAAGCGCCACCGCAGCCACTGGAATTACTCCGGTCGCCGCGAGCGTTGAAACCAGTACGACGATCGCCGATCCCGCCACGCCAGCACCACCTTTTGAAGTAACTAGTAGGATTCCGAGCAGGCCGAGTTGCTGAGCCAGCGACAGGTCGACACCGGTTGCCTGAGCTAGAAAAATCGACACAGCCGCAAAGTAAAGGCACGTGCCGTCGTGATTGAAAGCATAACCTGTCGGCAAAATTAGTCCGACAATGGATTCGTCGCATCCGAGCGCGGTTAGCTTTTCGACGAGCTGAGGAAATACCGATTCGGAGGGAACTGGTCCCAAATACGATCAACAGTTCCGTGCGAATGAAGCGGATCAATGCCCATAGGTCGATCTGGTTCCATTTTGCGATCGGCCAAAGGATCAAGATCACGAAGAGGATGCAGGTGAGATAGAATTCGGCAACCAGAGCGCCAAGCGACGAAAGAGTCCCGACGCCGAACTTACCGACTGTGAACGCGATGGCTCCCATTGCGCCAATCGGTGCCAACCACATGATATACCCAATGATCTTGAACACTGTCTCCTTCGTAATTTCCAATAAACTAATCATGGGTTCGCCGCGCTGGCCGAGTGCGAGCAAACCGAACGCAAACAGCACGGAAAGAAATACTACTTGCAACGCATTGCCATCGGTGAAAGCGGAAAATGCCGTGCGGGGGACTAAACTCATGAGGAAACCACTGGCCGAAATCTCACTGGCTGTGTGCATGTAAGGTGCGAGCGCCGCGTCGGACCCAGTTCCCAGATCGACATGCATCCCCCGTCCGGGCCTAAGCAAGTTGATCATGGTGAGCCCAAGGATCAGTGCGAACGTTGTCACCACTTCGAAATAAATCAGCGCTTTTATGGCGACTCGCCCTACTCGCCGCGCTTCACGGACGGTGGCAATGCCGTGAACGATGGAACAGAAAATGATAATCCCAACGAACATTGCGATCAGCCGAATGAAAAGATCGGCCAGCGTCGACATCCATGGCGCCGTGTGTGGCCAAATTGCCCCGATCAGCGCTCCGAGCACCATCCCGACGAAAACTTGCAGCGATTTGTCCTGGTACAACGGTCGACGGCTTTTGCTCGCTGAGCGCGTCGTTCCTGGCATGACTCGTTTCCTCACCTTTGGAGCGCCAAGGCGCGATTCTAAGTGAAAACTTGAGTGGCCATCACCTCAAGCCGCTCTAGGTCGCGAGTCTTTGCTCAATCGGGAAGCCTGTGCTCGCAACAGATCCACAAACCGAAGGTGAATGCTGGTCGGTCGCCAATCGGTGCGCGTGGCTATGCCGTCGAAGCGACGTAGATGCCGGGAAGAAAACGGCAAAACAGCTAACGAGTTGGGGTCATTCAACTGGGCTTCGAACTGAGACATCAGGGTCAGCTGGTCGGTCGCAGCGAGTATCGTCCGGTATATTTGCAACGACGTCGTTTCGATGCTCACTTTTGGTTCCGGCGCACGGCTCTCCAAAATGCGATGCAACGCTTTTTGTCGCGGCGCCATTGGTCCCGGCATGATCCAGTCGTAACGACTAAAATCGCGCAAAGTCGGTCGCTTGATCTTGAGCAACGGATGACCGACGCGACCGACCACGACGTAATGGTTGGCAAACAGCAGTTCTTCCTTTACATCGGCCGCCCAATCTGGTCGCCTCAGAATGCCGAACACAAGGTCAAGCTTCCCGGCCCGTAAACCATTCAACAGATCCTCGTAGTGGTCATCGACGATTTGCACGCGGGCGGTGGGATACTTCGACAGCAACTCTCGCACTGCATTCGACAGAACCTGAGTGGCCGAGTGCGGAATGTTGCCGATCGCGATCCGCGAGACGATATTGCCTCGCGCCGCCTCCAGCTCTTCCAGCCCGTAGGCGATTTCCTGAAGCGCAACTTGGCATCGCCTGGCGAGGTCGCCGCCATAGGGCGTCGTCGTCATACCGTGCGCTGAGCGTCGATATAGGCTTCGGCGTACCTCCCTTTCGAAGTCACGAGCCGAGCGGTGCAGCGAGGGCTCGGAAATTTGGAGGGACCTCGCAGCGGCATCGAATGACGGATTTTCAGAAATCGCGATTAAGCTACGCAGCTGTGGCCCAGTGATCCTTTTTACCGTTGCATCTATACTTTGCCGGCCCCCCGACGAAGTGGTTCCAAGATCCGCCAGTGCCTGTCGAAGCTTTTCAAAGAAGCGTTGCACCCGCGGCACCAGAACCGCGCCAAGCTCGGTGACATAACAACCCGTTTGTCGACGCTCGAAAAGACGCGCATTCACACGTTCCTCGAATGCGTGAATCGCCTGTGTTACAGCGGGCTGCGACAGATTGATCTCTCTTGCCGCATCGCTGACGCTTTCAAGGCGAGACACAGCTTCAAACGCCCGCAGCTGTCGCAATGAAGGAAGCTCCCGTGAGATCAAGAGAAGACCTCCCTTTTGTGTTCGCGTTGCCCAGCCTTGGCAAGCATTTATAGCAAAAACTTATGATCGAGAGCGCGATTTGTATTGGAAGTTGTCCCGCCAGATGTGGGATCGATTACGTGCGAAGAGGCACCAGAAAAACGCCTCGGTCCCGAAAGGGCCTGCCAGACAAAAGACGCCAGGGAGAGCCGACGTGCAAGACAATCAAGCGAACCTGAAAGGCGGTCGACTGTTGTCACGTCGGTCTTTCAACGTGGCGATCGCGTGTTTCGCAGCTGTTACGCCGATTTTTTCGGCAGCCGCGCAACCCGCCAAGAACTATCCCCAAAAGCCGGTCCGGGTCTTCGTGCCTTATGGTTCAGGAGGAGTTGGTGACCTGACAATGCGGATCCTGGCCGACAGGTTGAGCCAAGATCTGAAGCAGCAGTTCGTCATCGAAAACCGGCCTGGTGCGGGCGGTATCGTCAACATGACCGAGGTGCTGCGCGCCCGCGCCGACGGCTACACGCTCGGCGAAGTGGGCAATGGGCAGGCGATCAGTATGTCGCTGTTCGAAAAGCTCCCGTACAACGTGCTCACGGATTTCGTCCCGATTTCAATCACTGCCAGATTCGAAATGCTGCTCGCGGTGCCGGATAGCTCGCCGTACAAATCGTTGAGCGAAGTGGCCGACGCGGCGCGAAAAAATCCCGGCAAGCTCACTCTCGGCGCGATCAACCCCGGCAGTACTCAGAACCTTTCTGCTCATTTGTTTCAGCAAGTCACCGGGGCCGAATATACAATCGTCCCGTATCGCACCACTCCGGACCTTGTGACCGCGCTGCTGCGGGGCGACGTCGATCTGGGCTTCGATTTTTATGCCGGGCTCCAGGGCGAGATTGGCCCCGGCAAGATTCGGATCGTCGCTACCTCGGGCGAAGAGCGCGATCCATTGCTCAAGGATGTGCCGACTGCAAAGGAAAGCGGCTTTCCTGATTACATCGTGACTAGCTGGAATGGGCTGGTTGCGCCCGCAAAGGTGCCGGCGGAGATCATCAATATTCTCAACGCGGCCGTAAACCGCGCGCTGTCCGATCAAGATCTCAAAGCCAAGGCACTCAACCTCGGCATCGATGCCAGCGGCAGCACGCCACAGCAGATGCACGACCGGTTGGCTGCCGACGTCGTTAAGTGGCGCGACGTCATTGAGAAGGCCCACATTCCCAAACAGTAGCGGTCTGCGGCGTTGACGCTTTCTGAAGCGGGCACTGTCGATCAAACGATCGGGAAATTGAGTGGGTAATGGAGGATTCATGGCAAGCCAACCGCGACTGAAGATCGCAATTGCAGACTACGGTCATACGCGAGCCGTGAAGTCGAGTGAGGTGCCGATCGAGGGTATCGAACCGGACTTCGTTCAGGTCGTTCCGATTATCGGCGCGTTCCGGCGCATGGTGCGCGATCTTGAATTCGACGTCTGCGAGATGGCACCGACGACCTACATGATCGCCCGGGCCCGCAGTGCGCCTTACATCGCCTTACCGATCTTTCTGATGCGTCGCTTTCACCACGGCGGCTTCGTCGTCCGGCCGGACGCCGGGATCAGGCAGCCGAACGACCTTGAAGGCAAGAAAGTCGGCGTTCGCGCCTATTCGGTCACGACCGGCGTATGGACCCGCGGCATCTTCGTCAACGAATATGATCTTGATTCATCAAAAGTGACCTGGGTGGTCGACGACGAGGAGCACGTGTCGACGCTTAAGCTGCCGCCGAACGTGGTCCATGCCCCAGAAGGAAAATCGCTGCAGAGCATGATGAAGGCGGGAGAGATTCAGGCCGGCTTCACTGGCCCAGCCGGCGTCGGTCGCGCCGGGCCCCCGGTCAGTGGCTGGGACACGGCGACCGCGGCTGCGGTCGCGCCAGACACCTACCCGGAACTGATAGCGAATGTCGAACAAGTCGAAGCCGATTGGTTTCGCCGCACCGGGATCTATCCGATCCACGGCCTCATCGTCGTGAAGGATGAGCACCTTAAAAACTATCCGTGGCTGCCGCGCGCCGTGATGAATGCCTTCGTGGCGGCGAAGAAGCCCTATCTCGAGGAACTCAAACGCGGTCACGGCGACAGCGTGGAGGACAAACGTTATCGCGCCTTCTTTTCGCTGATGAGCGATCCATTGCCCTACGGCATGTCAGCGAACCGCTCCAGCATTGAGGCCTTGGTCACCTACAGCCTGCAGCAGGAGCTGATACCGTCACGGCCAGCACTCGACCAAGTGTTTGTCGATATCGACCCGTGAAGACCTTGCTCAAGAAACCTGAACGCGAGTAAAGATCATGCCTGTCGTTGACATTCATCCTCATATCGTTTCGCCGGACACCAAGCAATATCCGTTGGCGCCGCTAGGTGGGACCCAATCAACGTGGTCGAGCGAGCGGCCAACCACGTATGACATGCTGCTTGCCGCGATGGATGACGCCGGAGTGGACAAGGCGGCAATTGTTCATTCCTCCACGGCCTATGGTTACGATAACCGCTATGTGGCGGACGCGGTCGCTGCTAGCCCATCTCGTTTCACTGCAGTCTGTTCGATCGACGTTATGGCGCCTGATTCAGTGAAGACATTCGACTATTGGCTCGCCCGTGGCTGCACCGGCATGCGCCTGTTCACCACCGGGTCGACCCTGCCAGATCAGGCTACCTGGTTCATCGATCCCAAGACCTATCCATTCTGGGAGCATGCCGCGGCGAAGAACATTCCGGTCTGCATGCAGATGAAACAGGAAGGCTTGCCATTACTGCGCCAGATCATGGATAGGTTTCCCAAGGTCACGATCATCCTCGACCATTTGGCTCGCGCCCCATTCGAAGACGGGCCGCCCTACAGCAAGGCAGCTGATTTTCTCGAGCTCGCCAAATACAAGCAGGTTTACCTGAAGATTACGCCGGTCAATGTGACGCCCAAGAACTGGGGTAAAGCAACTCCAGAGAGCTTTTTTGGTAAGATTGTTGACACTTTCGGTGCATCTCGGATTGCCTGGGGTTCGAATTTTCCGAATTCGGTCGGCACGTTGTCGGAAATCTTGGGTGCCGCACGCAAGTCATTTTCGTTCGCTAAGTCCTCAGATCAGGATTGGATCTTCGGCAAAACCGCGCTTGCACTCTATCCCGTTCTGGCCGAGTGACGAAGGACTGCACTCATGGCGACCGCAACAAAGCTCAAACTGCACACGATGCTAGGCAATTATCCGAATACCAAGGCGCTCAAGAGCGGCGCAATTCGTTCAAATTTGGTCGATTTCGATTTCGTCGAGGTGAAAGTCGCCAACAACCTGTTCAAGGAAGTCGTGCGCGATGCCAAATACGACGTCGCCGAACTTGCGATCGTGACCTATCTGCAAGCCAAAGCCTTCGGCAAGCCTTATGTGCTGGTGCCAGCCGTGCTCGTGAGCCGCGGCCAGCACCACACCATCGCCTACAACCCCGATCGCGGTCTGCTCAAACCGTCTGACCTGAATGGTAATCGGGTTGGCGTACGCGCCTATACCGTTACGACAGGGACGTGGGTGCGAGGAATTTTGGCCAATGATTACGGCGTCGAGATCAATAAAGTCGACTGGATAACCTTCGAAGATCCACACGTCGCAGAGTATCAGGATCCACCGATCGTCAAACGCGCTGCTGAAGGCAAACAACTGACGCAGATGTTGCTCGATGGCGAAGTTGCCGCCGGTATCGTCGGTGACAAGCTGCCTGACCCCAAACTCAAGCACCTTATTCCCGGTGCCGAGGCTGCCGCGCAAAAATGGGCCGAGCGCCATCGCGGTGTCCCGATCAATCATATGCTGGTGGTTAGGCAAGAGCTGTCGCGGTCTCGGCCTGACGTGGTCAAAGATATTTTTCGCCAGCTACACGAAAGCAAACAGGCTGCGGGCTTGCCTGACGGCGGCGAGTTCGATCCGTATCGGTTTGGCGTCGAAGCGTGCCGACCGATATTAGAGGTCATCATCGACTTCTGTCATCAGCAGGCACTCATCCCACGGCGGATGTCCGTCGATGAGCTGTTCGATGACACGACACGCATACTGAAAGCTGCTGATGGAGTCAGATCATGATGATGATCGATACAGGCGTTCAACTGGATCTGTCATCGGTCTGCAAAAAGTTAGCCGTTTTGAACTCGTGCGACAACGCGCCGGCAGGGACACCTACGAAATATTTGCTCGATTAGCGTCCTCAACTTTTCGGATTTCGTTTGCCTTGGCGAGCACGATGGCTTTCTTGGATTCAGGAATAACTACTATGCCGGTCTCGTCTGCAAAGATGATATCGCCAGAATTGACTTCGACATGGCCTACCATGACCGGCTCGTTGATAGAGGTGGTTTTGAGATCCCATTGGCTCTTAACCGGCGTCAGTCCGCGAACGAATGTGGGAAATCCGGAGGAGCGGATTTCTGGCCCGTCACGGGTCGCGCCGTCGACAATGGCTCCGGCGACACCATTCTGCTTACAAGCATAGCTGTGGAACTCGCCCCAGGTAGCGACGTCCAAGCGCCCGCCGTTATCGACCACCACCACATCTCTATTGCCGGCAATTTTGCGCGTGACCTCCTGATGACGTGTAAGTCGCGTTTGGCGATCTTCATTGGCATTTTTCGGCACCTGGCGAACCGTGACCGCGGTACCAACCATTTTCGAGCCTGGAGGAGCCAGCATTAAAAAGCCGGTCACCACTGATCGCCGCAGGTTTAAACCTTCCATGGCGTCGCTGATCTGGCCACTAGATAGAGCTTCGAGATCGGCACGTTCCTGATCTGTCAATGGCATCAACCACTCCTACAATTGCGGACCCGTGGTCAGGTCACATAGGGCCAGGCACAATATGCGATCGTTCGGCAAAATAGGAGCGTTTCAAAGGGTAAGCAGGAATGAGCATGACTATCCGGACACCAAGAACAGGCGTATTCCGAGCCGGCCGGTCAGACGCGTTCGCCGAAGGCACTCGTGCGTCGCGACGCGTGGCTTTGTTCCTCCTTCTGGCCGCCGGGAGTGCCTCAATCTCATTCGCTGAAGCGGATGAAGCGTGGCCCGTTGCCGTCACGCGCTTCATCGTGCCGTTTGCCGCGGGTGGTGCACTCGACGTTTTGGCGCGGATAATATCAGAACGACTGAGCCGCGAACTGCACGCCACTTTCCTCGTGGAGAGCCGACCGGGGGCAGGTGGCGCTATCGGAACGCATGATGTCGTACGGGCTCCAACGGACGGGAGCGCCTTGTTGTTCACGAGCGCCTCCGTCGCGATCCTACCGGCGATGAATCCCAATCTGGGCTTCGATCCGTTGCACGAACTGCTGCCGGTCAGCCTGGTCTGCGATGTGCCTCCCGTTCTTTTGGTGCGGGCGGATTCCCGTTTCACTGAGCTGCGTGAACTCATCATAGAAGGACGTTCAGCGCCAGGACACTTGAACTACGGATCCGGTGGCGTTGGCTCGTCCAATCACTTGGCCGCGGCCTATTTCGCCAGCATGGCCGGGATCGAGATGGTTCATATTCCCTACGGCGGTACGGCCCAAACCCTCAATGCACTCTACGGGGGCCAGATCGATCTAATCTTCGCGCCCACTTTCGACGTGCTGAGCCACGTGCGCGAGGGTCGGTTGCGCGCACTCGGCGTCGCAATGCCGGAGCGTGTGCCCGCGCTGCCAGATGTGCCGGCAATCGCAGAGTTCGTTCCTGGCTACGCCGCACCAAACTGGTTCGCCATCTTCGCGCCGGCGGGCTTGCCGGAGAGTATTCGCATGCGTTTCCAGCATGTCCTGGCATCGCTCCGCGACGCGCCTGACCTGCGCGCTCGGTTCGACGCTGGCGCTGCGCTTCCCCGGCTGGATGGACCCGAGCCGCTTGCCGCGCGTATGGCTGAGGAGGTGCCGCGATGGATGCAGCTCGTCGCGCAGCTCGGGATCAACCAACAGTGACGCGATTCCGGTCTTTCACTCGGTCCAATTTGTAGGTGTCGCTGTGAAAGCGTCGCCAACCATCGTCTATGTATCCTGCGCCGCGAGCAAGGAGATCCACTCGTTTCGCCTGGACGCTGAGAGCGGGGCGCTCGACCCGCTCGAAGTCATGGCGGTCACGGGCACCGACGAACCCTCGCCGAGCAACATGCCGTTAGCCTTTGGTCCCGACAGGAGAATGCTCTATGCCGCCTTACGGACCGCACCATTTCCCGTGTCAGCCTTTGGGGTCGATCCGGCCAGCGGCCGGCTTTCATATCGGGGTAGGGCGGCACTGCCGGCACCGATGGCTTACATTTCGGTGGCAAGCAACGGTCGCTTACTAATGGGCGCCTCCCATAACGCGGGACTGCTCTCGGTCAACACGATCGGCTCTGACGGGAGCATCGAGGCGCCGCCGTCGCAGGTGGTGATCACGCCACCAAAAGCGCACTGCATCCTTCCCGGCCGCTCGCGGGAAGTTGTCTATGCCACCACAGTTGAAGGCAATGCCATCCTGATTTTTCGTATTGATCGGGAGGGCGGAAAACTGGTGCCGGCCGACATGCCTTCGATGCCATGTCGTCCGGGATATGGGCCGCGGCACCTCGCTCTGCATCCCTCTGTCGATGTCCTCTATTGCGTGAACGAGTTGGCGGGGACGCTCGCTGTTTTCGCCATTGAATCCAATACGGGCGCATTGCGAGAGCTACAATACGAGACCCTGCTGCCAGCCGGTTTTGAGGGCAACGCTCGGGCAGCCGACGTGCACGTGACCGCTAATGGACATTTCGTCTATGCAAGTGTGCGCAGCGTCAATGTCATTGCAGGCTTCCGCATCGAGTCTCACTCCGGGCTGCTCTCACCTGTCGGGCTGTTTGAAGTGGAAGGCTCACCACGTGGCTTTGCCATAGATCCGCTTGATCGCTTTCTGATCTGTGCGGGTCAGAGTCAAAATGCTGTGGGTGTTTATGCCATCGATTCGGATAGCGGCGCGCTGACACCGCGGTACCGGACATGCGTCGGGAGAAACCCGAGTTGGGTAGAAACCCTCTCTTTGACTGTCGCCCCATGATTGCGCCTAAAGCGATTGCGATTTACGGAGTTCATCGTTTAACGCTGTACTTGGCCAGCATGTCGTCGTTCACGTTCACTCCCAGTCCTGGACCCTGCGGCACCAGCAGCGCGCCGCGTTCCAGGACAAATTTATTGCTTAGCAGTTCATCGCGCAGTGGATTCTGAGTGCGGTCGAATTCAACGACCGGCTCGTTCTGTAACGTGATTGGATTTGCGGTATGCGGAGACGGCGGGATCACAGCAAGCGCATGCAGTGCAGCCGCTAACGCAACACCTGAACCCCAGACGTGCGGAATTGTGAGTACGCCAAAGCTCGACGCCAACGCGTGGATTTTTAGCCATTCGGAGAAGCCTCCGCATACGCACAAATCCGGCTGCGCGATGTCGACGCATTGTCGGATGAACAATTCTTGAAAACCGTAGCGGGTGTATTCACATTCGCCGCCCGCGATTGGGATCGATAGCGCATCACGCACTCTCCGATAGCCCGCGCGATCCTCGGGAATGACCGGCTCT
>Ga0066903_100007256_pt1 | contig 10020 bp, 5 predicted proteins | sample PanSoiMetaGPlot1_FD_67491 | JGI IMG/M metagenome (GOLD analysis project Ga0066903, IMG submission 67491) | Tropical forest soil microbial communities from Panama analyzed to predict greenhouse gas emissions - Panama Soil - Plot 1 (version 2) | ecosystem: Environmental > Terrestrial > Soil >... | reverse complement strand
TCAGCCGATCATCAGCCAAGCAGTCGTTCACGGCAATGTCGCATATTTCGCCGGCGTCACGCCCGACCCAATTGCCGGCGACATCAAAACCCAGACTACTCAAGTACTGCGACGCGTCGATGAGCTCCTCAAGCTCGCAGGAACGGATAAATCACGGCTACTAAGCGCACAAGTTTGGATTGCTGATATGCGTCTGTTCGAAGATCACAACTCTGTTTGGAACGAGTGGGTCGATCCGGCAAACCCTCCCGTGCGGGCGTGCCTCACGACCGAATTTTGGCGACCTGGCATGCTCGTGGAAGTTATGGTGGTCGCAGCCTTGCGATGAGCCTAAGTTGACGCGGTCAGCATATGAGATGCTGGTATTGCTGCTTCAAGATTTGCTTACGAACCCGTAACGGCCGTTTTCGGCCGAGGCCGTGTGGAAACGCCGTGAGCGATCGGCTGTGAGTGCCACTAGACTTTGGAGATAGTCGCTGGAGCGAGTTCGTTCAGTTGATGCTTATCTAGCGTTTGAGCTCAAGTGCCTGCGCGACCGCAGGCCGAGTGCGCAGCGCCATTTAAAGTGTTGCCAGGAACGCCACAAGATCTGTTTTTTCCCTGTCGGTGAAGCCCACACCGAAACGCTCGTTGTAGAAGTCGACCACCGCCTCCAGATCCTTGGCGAAGCCATTGTGGAAATACGGCGCTCGGGTCGCCAAGGCGCGCAGAGTCGGGCCCTTGAAGCGGCCGATGTCTTGCCACTTACCGGTGATGAGCGCCCGCCCTGGATCAGTGGTCATGATCGTTTCCTTGGTGGCCTTGTTGCGGAGCGTGTACAGCGGCATGTCTGGGGTACGCCGCGAGACATCGGTCAGGCCGATATCGAGCGGCGCCGGAACCGAGTGGTTGCCCGCGCCCGGCGCATCGTGGCAGGTGGTACAGCTCCCCCGTAGTGCGGAGATCTTCAGATCATCGTTGAGTCCCTTGACCCCGGCGATGACGATGGGCTTAGTGTTGAATAGCCTCTCACCGCGCGCCACGGACTGCCGTGCTGCTGCCACGCGTTCGTCACCTTCCGCGTCGTCGCCGCCGTGCTTCCAAGCGCGGAATAGGGTGAACACGTTGGGATCGAAGGGCGCACTAGTGCGGTAATCCCCGGACACGACGTCGTTGATGCCGAAGTAAGAGCGCTGCTCAGCAAGGTATCGAGGCCCCCCTTGCGCTCCCTTGGCTGTCAGTTGCTTGGCTTGTCTGTCGAAGATCTGCGCGGTGAATAATGCGCTCTCAAAAGCCACGATCGCTTCGCGCTGCGCCTGGGTAATCGGTGCAGCGGCCTGGGCATGGCCGATCGTCGCTGCGTTCGACTGATCAACGAGGTCGAATGGGATCGAAGCGAAGCAATTGCTCGTTCCCTTGATGCAATGCTTCGACGTTGGGTCCTTGAAGGTTTCGCGCCCGTCCCACATAACCGTGCTGAGAAATTTCAGGTTCGTGGAGGGTAACGGTCGGCGAAATAGCGACAGCTCCCGCGCGCTGGCAAAACCGTAAGGATCTTCGACCTCAACCAACTCGAACTCGGCGTCGCTCGGGATTCCGATGCCGACGCGGATGAGCCCTTTCGTAAGCAGCATGCTATAGGCAGCGAGGCGCGCGGGAAGCGTTCCGACGTCCGCGTTGGGTGAATTGGCACCATCGTTCAGCCGAAAGATGGGATCGGTTCCGGCTGTCTCCCAGAAACGCCTTCGCACGCTCGCGGGCGTCACGGTCCAGCCATCACTCTGCTGGTGACAAGTGCTGCAGCTACGGCCGTTCGTGCCCAGACTCTGAAAAAACGGATTGTCCCGATCTATGAAACCGGTCGTGCTGAACGTTGCCGCATAGCCGCTCGGATTGGCGAATGGGATCATGTCGGGCATCTTGTTCGTTGCTGCCTCGTCAAAGGCGCGCGCGTGAGGCGTCACGATCGTCTGCGCTAACGCTGGCGAGCCAAACGCGCAGGCGCCAGCAAGAACCGCGAGGAGTTTGAATCGGGATGCGAGCCTGTCGATCATCTCTTGATCTGAGCAAAGTATTCGTAGTCATCAATTCAGATCAGAGCTTGAACCATCTGCCTCCCGGGCAACAATCGCTCAGTTGGCTTAATACAAAAGGACCTAGCCGATGCGGACTAGGACTGCTTACATTCGCCTTACGTCGGTATGGCCTCGCATCGCAGAACCTACCAGCAGGACATAAGCAGGAGCGAATGATCGATCGCCATGAGGAGTGGGCGGCCGAGCGGCATCGGGCGGAACGCGGGGGCGCTTTAAAGTCGGTTTGTTCGCGCGCTTCGCGCGCACGGCGAAGTGAAACGAGGCGCTGCGCTTCGAATCGGCGCTCGGGATAAACGCGTAGATCGCGGTCCGCGACGAGGCGATGAGCAGATGCGGAGAAGGTGAGAACGACCCGCCGAAATGATGCTCGCTGAAGAAGATGCCCTCGAACCCGAGCGCCTCGTCCTCCTTCCACAGCCGGAGATACCGCCGGATGTAGCGTTCTACGTCGGCAGCTGACGGAACGCCGCTCGGCCCGCGCAGCTCCGGAAAGAACTCGAACAGCCAGGGCTTGATCACCCGGTGGGGTTACGATCTATCCTCAAGCGTTGAACCCCATCGCCTCCAATTCCTCCTGCTGAAGGGCTCGAGGATCCCCAGGAATCGGGGCGCGGGTTCGAATCCCGCCCGGTCTGCCGTCGATGGGCCGATAGCTCAACGGTAGAGCAAGTTCGTCCCTACGGCCCTTCTTGCGCGCAGAGACCCTCCCGGGTCGCGGGCGGACGCGGTGTAGTGAGCCCCTGGACCGGCGGACGCGCAGCGCTACTTGCGCTTCTTCGCCCTCTTCTTCAGCGAATCGAGGAACTCCGCGATCGCGGCTGCCTTCAGGCCGCGCTTCTTCTTCGCCGTGTTCACCGCGTCGATGATGGCGTAAGCCTCGTCGCAGTACTTGTCGATGAACCTCCAGGTCATGACCTGCTTCCGGCCCCACGTGACGCAAGTCGGGCCGCGCTTGGTGTAGCCGCACACGTGCACGTAATGTCCGCCCCAGCTACCGGGCTGCGAGCCCGGTCCCTTCACGACATCCCACGGTTTGCCGGCCTGAACCTGTGCCTGTGCCGAGACCGGCAGGCTGAGACCGATCCCGCAGCCAATGTCCATGTAGACCGCACGCTTGAACGCGGTGTGGTCCTTCGGCGCGATCTCCGCGAAAGCCTGGATGTTGTAGCGATTCTTCGCCGCGCGCCAGCCGCGGGCGCGCCATGCCTTGAGGGAGTCGAGGACGACGAGGCCGGTGTCCTTGCCGCCAGTTTCCTTGAAATACTCCTTCTTCACTTCCGCGTCGGTGATGGTGAGCACCGCACCCTGCTCGATGTCCTCGAAGCGTAGCGTCTGATGCGCCCGGCCTGCGATCACGCAGTCGCCGAGCTCGTCGTTCGCGAACATCGGCGTCGGGATGCCCGGATGCTGGAGATCGAAGTCGTATTCCTTCGGCAGCTTGACGGGTTTCGCGAGGATCGCGGCGAACATGAGGTTGCGCTGGTCGCGCTTCGGCGCCGCCTTGCCTAGCTTGAAAACCTTGTGGGCCTGGATGCCTTTGGCTATCGCCATCACGGTCCTCCTGTGGGAACGACGCGGGAGCGTCAAGCAGGCGTAACGTAGCGCGCGATCGCGCGCCGTGTCGATATGCAGAAAGGCTTACGCAGCCTCGAGCGCCGCCTCGGGAACAGGACTGGGCTGTGAAGAGGTTGCGCGCATGGGCCCTTCGGACGATCCGGTGGAGTAATGCGTTAGACGGATGTGCTCGTCGCAGTTGCTCGACTAAGCTGCGCGCTAGCACATCTCCACTGAGGCATTGCGACTATGGCCACGACTCTTACCAAATTTGCAGACATTCCCTGCTGTCCGAATCTCGATACCGAACCGGTATGCGACGCGATCGATATGCGCCGCCGGCTGTTGTTCCCGACCCAGGTGCGAACCGAGAGCGGACAGCTGGTGAACGTCGAAGTGATCTTGCACACGCGCTTCAAGCGCTGCTCCGGCCCGCTCGCCCTCGGCGACCTGGTCTACACCACGACGCTGTTGCCGGGCGAGAAGGTCCGGCTTGCCACCACCGATCGGCGCAGCCGCTTCAGCTTCGACAGCGAGTCGAACCTCAGCTACCGCAGCGAGCAGATGTCCGAGGAGCAATACCGCATGTCGTCGCTGCGCTCGTTCATGGCCGACCAAAACAGCACGGACAACGGCTCCAATCGCAGCACCGACAAGGGCTCATGGGATTTCCACGGCGACGCGAGCGGCTCGATCGGGTTCATGTCCGCGAGCGCGGATGCCAACGCACACGGCAGCCACAACAGCGAATCCACGTTCGAGTATCTGCAGCAGCACTCGGCCCACGCCCAGATGGCGGACAACCTGTCAGTGGAAGCGACGCGCAAGGCGCACTCGATGTCGGTGGGCGAGGTGTCGGCGCGCGAGCACAAGCAGGGCGAGTCCGAGGATCATTTCGAGTCGTCATCGCGCGATTTCTCCAACCCGAATCATTGCCACGCGATCACTTTCCTCTTCTATCGCATCAACAAGACGGAGAAGATCCACTTCGAACTGATCGCAATCGAGCGCCGGGTGCTCGACCCCGGAGCGCCGACGCCCGTGCTCGCCAATCCCATCCGCGCCGTGGGTAATGTCTCCAGCGTTCCGCAGGAGGTTCCGGCCAGCAACAAAACGCGGTTGGAGATCGAAGCGCGCGGCTTGCAGAGCGCGGCGCAGTTCACCCAAGCGAGCACGCTGCAACCCGTCGCCCTTGCGAGCTTCACCCTGGCCGGCGGAGGCGTGCCACCGACGATCCAGCCGCCGCTATCCGAGGCGCTTCGAAAGGCCGCGCTCGCTGAAGTGGACAAACAGCTGGCGGGCCGCAATCTCCTCGACCCGAAGACCGGCAACTTCGCGAAGGAGGCGAAGACGCAGTTCGAATTCACCCGCACCACCTCACTGCCAACCGCGGGCATCATCGTCAAGGGTTGTCTGGATGATTGCGATGTCTGCGAGCCCGAGGTGCAACGGAAGATCCAGCTCGAGCTCGATCGACTCGAGCTGCAGAACTAGCTTCTGAAGCGACAGATCGAATTGCTCGACAAGTCGCAGGAATACCGCTGCTGCCCTGCCGGCGAGGTGGAGACGCCGGCCTGACGCAGAGAGAATCCCTCCCCGACCTCGACCACGGGAGTTCATCCCGCTGCCCGGCGACCGAACGCCGCCGGGCAAGCCGATGTTCTAGTCGTGGCCTCCGTGGCCGTGGTCATCATCGTGATCATGATGACCGTCTCCGTGGTGTCCCTTACTGGGATGCGACTCCGGCGCGCGCGGTAGGCGCTCGCCGCCGGGCCCGTCGGTGTAGTCGCGCGGCGCGCGGGCGCGCTGCTGGCCTACGCCGGGCTCGTCCCAGTCGCACACGCCGTCCGGAAACACCGCGCTCAGCCGCGCGAGCTGCGCGGAGCTGAGCACCACCGGCGAGTAGTCGGCGGAGTTGAGCGGCTTGAGGCGGCACTTCAGGACGTTCTCCGTCAGCGGGCCGCCGGCGACCTGGCGCGGCGACGAGAACACCTTGTAGCGCGCCACCTGGCTCTCGCAGTTCGCCAGGTTGTACTCGCGACCCGTAGGAACAATGCAGAAATCGACTGCGTTAGCGGGTTTCGCGCGGCGTACCTTGTCCTCAATGCGCAGGTGGCTGGTGTCCGCCTTCAGCGCGGTCAGCCACGCGTCCATGGTGAGGAAAGCCTCGGCCGGCAGTTCCGACCCGGGCCCGGTGGCGGGCGGCAGCAGGCCGGTGCTGAAGCGCCAGATCACCTGGTTGCCGTGGTCGCCGTACTCGCGGTCGAGGCGCTCGCGGATCGAGAAGGTTCGCCACTGGTAGTGGATCGGAATTCCCGGCGGCGAGGTGCCGGCGTCGTCCCAGCCGCGCAGGTCGATGACCGCGGTCTTGGCGTACTGGCGGCCGCTCATCACCAGACCCCCGCGGTAGGCGATGTCGAGCGCCTCACGGTCAGCGACGGTGCGGCCGGCCTGGAAGTTGGAGTCCTTGTCGATGCCGCCGACGACCTCGTTCAGCACCACGAACTCCTCGGCGCTGATCGCCCCGGACAGCATCGCCTTCAGGCCGTACTGCACGCCGACGTTGTCGCGCGTCTCGCGCGCGCGCCGGTCGGTCGGATCGGCGCTCAGGTCGTTGGCGGTGCGGCCGAAGATCGACGCCGCCCAGTCCCACGCGTGGCAGCGCGGCCCGGTGGGATTGGTGACCGGGTCGTAGACCCCCGCGGCGGGAATCTGGCAGTTATTGGTCGGCGCGGCGGCGATCGGTCCGGTCACGCCGGTGGCCGAGTTCTGCACGCCGCGCTGCAGGTAGTTGCCGACCTTGCCGTTGCTGCCGAACGCGTTGTACCAGCCGTGGCAGCCGGTCTGGTCGGGGTGGCCGTTGATCGCTGCCTTCTTGACGTTGATGTCCGCCTGCGCGACGCCGGCCTGCAGCGCGGTCCATTGCGGCTTGTTGTACGCCTCCGCAAGCAGCGAGCAGTCGCCGACTTCGATGCCGGTGGTCTCCGAGTCCGGAAACGCGCAGGAGATGGTGATGCCGTCCAGGTTGCCCGGCATGATCGAGGCGTTCATATTGGAATTGATCGAGCCGCCCGAGCAGCCATTGCCCATCGTGAATTTGATCGGGCCGTAGCGGTCGCCGATCCGCTCCTTCATCATCATCACCGTCTCGCTCATGCTGACGCGGTTCGAATTGAGCGAGGAGTCGGTCATGCTGTTGACCGCCACCAGGTAGCCGCGCGAGAGCGCCGCGTCGCTGCCGGTCCAGTTGGTCGCCGGGCGGGCCTGGCGGCGCGGCTGGCCGGTCGAGGCGCCGAACTGGTAGAGCACCTTGCCGTTCCACTGCGCCTGCGGCGCGGCGCCCGAATCCCAGGGCTGCGACGGGTTGAACAGCACGGCGATGTCGTAGATGCCGCGGTTCATCGTGCCGCGCTCGATGCGCACGATGTACGGCACCGTCATCCCTGTGTCGGTGGTTGTCGTGGCGAGGTCGGGCGGCGTCGTGTCGGCGGCGTACGGCTTGAAGCAACCGTTCGCCGGGGGTGTGGCCGGCGCCGGCGCGGTCGTGGCGGTGACGCCCACGCTCGGCGTCGGATCGGGGAGGGCGAAGGAGCAGCCGGCCGTCGTCGTGCGGTAATAGAGCTTGTACTCGGTCGGGATGTTGCATTCCGGCCCGGCCGCCGGCGTCGAAAGGCCGCTGAAGTTCGGCGCCGGCGTGGTCGCGGTCGCGGGCACGAAGACGTTGGTCGCGCAGAAGAAGGGCGTGATCTGCGGTCCCGAAAGCGCCGGGCCGCCGCCCGGGTGGTTGGTGATCGTGAGGCGCACGGTCTTGCCGCGGTCAGGATCGGCGCTGAGCTCGTTGCGTCCCTCGACCAGGCCGGTCACCAGGCCGCGCAACGTGCGCGCCGAGGCGTTGGCGGTGAAGGAGGACGTGATGTCGTGGCCGTTCAGCTTCACTTTCACCCTGGAGAGCGGGCTGTGCCCGGGCACACGCACCTCGACCAGGGCGTCGCCGCCGCTGATCAGGTCGGCGCGGTTCGACAGGGTGACGATCTCGAGATCGTTGCCGTCATCGTGCGCTGCCGCAGGAAGCGGCGCGGCGGCGGTGGCGATCAGAAGAACAAGGGGAATCTGCAGGCGGCGACCCATCGGAGCTCTCCTCTAGGGCTACGGGGCTTTGTTGATCTTTAACGCTAGCGCTCCGAACCGCAGGTGCGCTTGAATGCACTTGCCGCCTCACGTAGGCTTTCCGCCATGCAGGCCTCGCCGGGGAAGGTTCCTGCGTACGGAGCGCTCGCCGCTCTGATGAAGGACAACCAGTACTGGTTCGGTCCGAGCGGCTTCCTGTTTACCAGTCCCTGGGTCGTCACACCGAATACCGTGCGGCACGCCGCCGTGCTGCTGCTCACGGCGAGCAGCGAGCCGTTCGAGGTGACCGCTGGCGGGCGCGTTGTGCACTCCGCGGCCGCCGCGATCGCCCCGCTCACGCCGCGCGGGCTGCGCGCGATGGACCTCGGGCTGGTCAGCCTGCACGTCTTCCCGCCTCATCCGTGCTACCGCGCCTTCCAGAGCGTTCCGCTGCCGGGCATCGTGGCGCTCGATCGCCGGCGCTTCGCCGAGTTCGACGCGGAAATCCTGCGTGCGTATGAAGGCCGGCTTACGCTGCGCGAGGCGCAACAACTCTTCGAATGCCTGGTCACCGCCGCCGTGCTGCAGTTGCCGCGCGCCGGATGCGATCATTGCGCGGCCGACCGGCTGCACGAGCTCCTGCGCGAGAAGCCGGCCTGCTCGCTGCCCGAGCTGGCGCGCGAGCTGCGGCTTTCCTATACCGGAACGTCGCACTATTTCTCGCGCACCGTCGGCCTGCCGCTGCGCAGCTACCAGCTCTGGCTGAAGTACATGAGGGCCTCGGAGCTGCGCCTAAAAGGCGGCACGTTGACCGAGATCGCGCACGCGGCCGGGTTCGCCGATTCCTCGCACCTCTGCCGCAGCTGGCAGGCGAGTTACGGTCTGTCACCGTCTTACGCGCGCGACGCGAGCCGCGTGCGAATCGTCGCCTAGCGCTCTGGGCCGACGACGGCCGGCTGCCGTGACCCCACCGGGATCTCGCGTCGCGCGAGTTTTTCGATATGCACCATCGTCGCGCATGGCTGGCTTTCATGGTGCAGCTAGCACGAGCATCGCGACTTTCCGAGCGCGCGTGCGAAGAAGCATTTCACTCAGGCCGATGGGATCTTCATTGGTCGCGTTCTAAATCTGATTTCGTTCTACGTCCTAGACTAACTCTTCGGCCTAGTCACGGTAAATTCGTTCGCCGCGTTGTCAAAGCTGCACCCGCAGCGTTCCCATCCGTCGGGCCCCGCCGACTTCAAGCTAGCAAACCCGCGCGAGCAGGTTGCGCGATCAAATGTTGAACTTCACTGCTCGTATCGATTATGCTATTGTCATAGCAGCACCCAAATGCCATCGGACGTCTTGCAATTCCAGTTTGATTGCGGGGAACGTGAGCCGATCGCCTGACCGCACCACTCAGGATCGTTGTTCAGTAGCCTCGCTAGCGGCGATCTCTCGGTCGCCGCCGCTTGTCCTTCTACGCTCAGGGAGTTTTGACCGAATCGAACTTGGAGCCGCGCGTAGTGCCGACTTTGCGTGACGCCAAGAATCAGCGCTGTAACGCAGTCGTATGAGCGACGTCATCGATCTATCGCGAATCCAGTTTGGATTCACCGTCGCGTATCACTTCCTGTTCGTGCCATTGACGCTCGGCCTGATGGCTCTGATCGCGTTGATGGAAGGTGCGCATCTACTCACCGGCAATGCATCTTGGCGCGAGGCCGCCAGATTCTGGGGAAAGTTCTTCCTCATCAACTTCGTGTTCGGCATTGCCACCGGCTATCCGCTGCGCATGCAGCTCCGGAGCAACTGGGAGTCTTACTCCGAATACGTGCGTGACGGCTTCGCTAGCGTCTTCTCCTTTGAAAATGCTGTTGCACCGATCCTCTTCGGTCTGGTTGTCCTGTTCGCTTTGGGCTGGCGCATGAGGCCGGTCCATCATTTTTTGACGAGCGCCGCGCTAGCAGTGGTACTGATCGTGCAGTCGTCGGGGATATTGCTGCTCAACGCCTGGATGCAAAACCCGGTCGGGGTCGATGCGCTTGCAACTAGAGCACCGACACTTGAGTTGGGCGACCTGCTTGGGAATCCGCTAGCGCCGGCCAAGATCATGCACACCGTGGCCGCCGCCTATGCGCTCGGCAGTGTGTTTGTCATCGCGATCAGCGCTTGGTATCTATTACACCACCGACACTTGGATGTGGCGCGCCGCTCGCTGCGGCTCGGCGCATGCTTCGGGCTCGGCGCGCTGCTCGTCACCGTCGCCATGGGGCATTGGAGCGGCGAACTGTTGGTGCGT